>Ga0209721_1000106_pt1 | contig 83145 bp, 56 predicted proteins | sample TshhotsprinmetaG_FD_184139 | JGI IMG/M metagenome (GOLD analysis project Ga0209721, IMG submission 184139) | Hot spring microbial communities from South Africa to study Microbial Dark Matter (Phase II) - Tshipise hot spring metaG (SPAdes)... | ecosystem: Environmental > Aquatic > Thermal springs...
GCGCGCCTGCAACACACATTGAAAAGTGACGAGATCATTGACGAAAACAAAATCCTCCGCCAGCAAATCGCCTATCTCCAGGTCGACGATCGGCGAGTCCGCACCTAGCGCGACAAACACCAGCGGGACGCCTTTGAGCCTTGCCACTTGGCTTGCCTCAACTAATCCGATCCCATCGGTGTTGATTCCATCGGTCACCAACACGATGGCCGCCGGGGTAGTGGCGCGGAACTGCTCTAAGATATTGCGAACCGACAATCCCAACCGAGACGATTCTGCCCTTGGCTCCGCTTGACCGATCCACTCCCGAAAGGCGTCGATCTTATCAAGTCCACCTCCAAACTGATCAGAGATCGTGAAAAATCGTAGCCGATAGCTCCGGGCTAACTCCGCCAACAAACTCGATTCCTTTCCCAGCGTCAACTGCTGGACCACCTGCCATCGGGTCAGCGGTGCATCAATCATCCCCGGAAAGCTTTCTCGGATCCGGGCGAGGGTCGGCTCGTCGAAATAGTCCGCCGCAGTCATGCTCAACGAATCGTCTACCACGACGGGCAGAAAAGGCAGCCCGGTACGATAAATCCCTAAGCCTGTGCCGGCAAGCATGAAGAATATGATGAGGATCGCCGCCACCCGGATCTGTGCAAGCAAAAACCGGTACCAACGCGGCACTCTCGAATTCTCAAGGAAGTAAAAGGTTAGGAAGACAGCCTCCGCCGCGATCAACAGTAGCACACTCACCCAGAGGGGTAAGCTCCACTCATACAGCCAGGTAAAAGTCGCCCCTTCACCCGGCTTGGCTTCGATACCCAAGATCCGCAAGATCCAGTAAGAAACTGATTCGCTCATCAGATTCAACTCAAACCGCGGCCGGAGTACCAAGCCAGTAAACTTTCCACGACGATTAGCACCAATACTAAACAAAGCAGAGTATGGGAAAGCTTCTCTTGGACTCCGCTGAGCGACTCTGCCAGAGTACTCGGCCCTTCCAGGGAACGCTTGAAATCTATCGAAATACCGGCAAACAGGTTCTCTTGAACCCAGGCGATGTCGGCCCGGGCCAAGTCGCTTTCTTCCGCATCCAAATTTACGCTATGAAGCTGTCTAAATCCTCGCTCTTCCCCCTCGACCGTGTACACGCCAGCCCAATGGGTGTCGTGGTATCGCCAGAGTAATTGCCCTCCCACTTCCGAATACTGCACCGACTCGAGCTCCCCCCGCGGGTTTTTCACCCGCAAAGATCGCCCCACCCACTCGTCCGGAATTCTTCCCTCGATCGTTTCCCCCACTAAGTGGCTACGCGGCAATCTCTTGCCGGTGGCGGCAAAAGCCAGGGCCTCGTGCACCAAGGGCAAAAAACTCGGCCATTTCGGCCACTGGGTCCAGCGGGTATCCGCCCCGCTCGCAAACAGAATCACCCGGCCCTCACCCACTGAATGTTCCACGATCCAAGGAAAACCGTTGGCCAGCCTTGCGATGGTCCGCGCCGCCGGATTGTCGGAGACGATGAGCTCGTAGTACTTTTCCACCGGAGTGGTCAGTAAACCTGCTTTCTCATGATCGCGGAATGCCGCAAGAATCGGGTGTCGATAACCCAGCGGATCTATAGAAAACTGCGGGTTATCGGAAATAACCCGGCCCAATTCCGCCGGAAGAAGCCGCGATTTCGCCCCATCCACCTCGAAAAGGAGACGATTGTAAGCGCTCGGCTGGACCTGCTCTCCCAAAAACACGATCAGCCCACCCCCCCGTCCGACAAACGACCGAAGCACCGCGGCTTCCGACGCCGTAAGTTGCGGTACATCACATAAGACTACGCAATGGAAATCGTCCAATTTGGTCTCCGTCAGGGCGAGCTCACTTCGCACATCCACCTGAATGCGACTCGGGCTCAAGGGGTCTGGCTCTAATGCGATGCCCAGATAGCCGCTCGCTCCGCCGAGAAGTGTACCCGATGGTCTTCCGTCGATGCAAAGCACACGAATGACGGGATCCAAAAAAGCCACAAGCCATCGGCGATTATCCAGGGCCAACTCGTCCTCGACCACCTCAAGATCGATTTCAAGCACATGATCCCCCGGCGAACCGAACGTGTGTTCGAATGCCACCTCGGACTCCCCCGGACAAGCCAGCATGAGCTCCTGCTGAGCAACCTGGCGATCATCCGCACGCAATTTGACGGTTACCGGAACAACCCTTTGCGGCCCAAAAGCCTCGATCGAAGCTCGGATTCCCAAGGGTTCGCGGGCAACGGCAAACCCCGGCAACACCCGCAAGCCCGTCACGCCCACGTTGAGCGCGCCCTCAAACCCCACATCGATCACGTGCACTTTAGCCTGACGTGCCAGGCGACCAAGGTGCTCTCGCGAATTCTGTTGCCATTCCGAAATCACCGGCTGCCAAGTCAGTCGCTGCATGTCGGAGAAAAGCCAGACCTCATGCTGATGGAAAACAGCTCCAGAAGTACGGATCCTATTCAGCCATTCTCCGCATAATCGCAAGGCATCGATTAAATCGGCCCGGCAATGCCGAATTTCCAACTCGCCGAGTGTTCGCAAGAATTCCTCATGATTGTAGGCCGGTTCCCCGACGACAATCTCCGAAGGATTCCCCAAAGCGATCAACGTAAATGCATCGCCCGGCAACGCGCGGCGCACCAAATGATCCGCCATCTGTTTGGCCTTATCGAAACAACTTAAGCTGCCCCGAGTGGCCTGCATGGACCAGGAGCAATCCATGATGAGCAAGATATGCTTTGCCCTGCGGGCTGTGGCGGCAGGCGTTGGAACTTCCCAATAGGGCTCGGCCGCGGCTAAGACGATCAATACAACGATCAACATTCTAATAAGCAAAAGCAGCCAACGTTCCAAGAGGATGCGTCGCCGACTCGCCCGAAGGGCCGCAACCAAGAAGCTCATCGCTGCCCACGGAATTTCCCGATAACGCCGCCGACTCCAGAAATGAATGACAAACGGAATCGCTGCCGCGGCCAACCACCCGAGAAGGGCAGGACTCAGAAACCCGAACGCTAACAACACAGGATCGCTTCGCGTCATCGGCGGCAGTGTGTCGGCCGCTTACAAGGCCACCCTGTTGCAAACCATCCTTCCAAGAAAATGGCATACGAACATGCCGCAAAATCTATGGATACTGCGAATAGCATCCTCTCTCCTGGCGAAGTCGATAACCCCCTAGGCCAAATCGCCAGCCAACTTCGATTACTTTTACTAAGGTCCACCACCACCCTCTCTCAAAAGGCGATAACGAATGTCGCGAAAAGCAGCCGAAGTTCGCCACGTGGCTATTCCCAGGGGCAAGCACGGTTCCGATTCCCAGCGGAGCGAAAACCGTCGATCGGCCACCAACAGGTGAACAAGGCGTTCATCGTCAAGCCAAAACTCAATGCATTCCTTGGTAACACGAAGACGCATCTTGTACCACCGATTCAGCTCGAAATCGACGTAGCGACAGGTTTGATTCTCAACGGCCGGTTCTCCGTCGACCATCGAAAGCCCCACGACCGAGCCTCCCCAACCTCCGACGATCAGGGTCAGAGCCTGTTCCCCCACTGGAAAGGTGAGCCCGCAAAAAAAGTCGTCACCTCCGGTCTTCATGGCTTCCCACGCGATTTCGTAGTCCATTTTCGGAAAATTGCCGGTCCAGCGAATTGCCGTACCGGGTTGACCTGCTTCAAGCCAAATACAGCCCTCTCGAACTTCCACCGCCCCATGTTCCGCGTATTCATACTCCTCTACCAGCTCCCAACCCTTTAGGCTGTCACCCGAAAAACACCAACACCACCCAGCCGCCTGCGAGTCGGAAGGCGCTCCACCGCTGCCGGCATCTTCGCCAAATAGGGTTGCTAACGCCAGACTAATAATGATCATGAAGAACACATTCCCAGACACTTGTCCAACCCTTTGACCGCCATCCTCCGGTTTGTGCCAGGCTTAGTCTCGATACCCATCGGCCTCGTTACAGTTCCCGGCACCAATACGCGTTCAGCACGCTTGGTTTACAGCACTGCTAATTTCTTACGTAAGCCTCAAATTCACCTTAAAACCGCTAACCACGAATTTCGCTTCAGGCCGCCAAGCTCCGTTATGCACGATGGGCACGCCGACCGTAACTTCACTTCCGTCAGGAACCAAAACCGGATATCTTTTTCGCCACAAGCGTCAATCAAGTCGAACCGTGCCAATCATAGGCAAAACGCTTCGTATTTATCTGCCGTGAGGACCACGCATCAGCATGTCTGTTTCTCACGATATGTCCTGAAGGTTTGCTTCTCACTACGGAAAGCCCGCGGTGATCCCACCCATCGGTCATCTCAATTTCAATTCGCCATGCCAGAGATACCCCCCGCAAAGCATTTTCTTTGGCACCCAAAATGGAGCCTTATCCTGCGAGGAACCTCACACTATACATCGAAGGTCGGAACGGCTAGGCGAGCTCACCGCAGCCCCTCTGCTATGTCGATGACCTCCTGGGGGGAAAGCTGCCGAATCTGGAGATTACGCAGTACGCTTTCCGTACACCAAGTGGCAATTCCCAGCGGCCGGCAAAGATCGCACTCCATTCGGATGGTGAACTTATGACCTTTTCGCTCAAGGTCCACCATCTTTTCGTCATCGATCCAACATTCAATCTTCTTTTCGCTGACGCGAATACGAACGCGATACCAGCGGTTGTCTTCGAAAACCTTGAACCGGCTCGTCATGTTCTCCGACGCATCGAAGAAATCTACGCTCGATAGTCCCACCACTGTGCCGGCCCAGCCGCCGACCACAAAACTGCAATACTCATTACCGACGGGAAAAGTTGTTGTGGCAAAAAAGTCGATCCCTTTAGTGCGCTTGGCTTCAAATTGAATCTCATAATTATCGCGGGGTACCTCTCCTGCCCAGGTGATGCCGGTCATTGGCTCCCCCATGCCCAAGATGATTGTGCCATCCTTGACCGTAACTTCTCCTTCCCCTCCAAAACGCGCGGGCTTCCATTGCCCCAACTCTTTTCCGTCAAAAAGGCTCCGCCAGGAGTACGTACCCTCTCGATTCGCAGAGACCTGCGAGCTTCCCGTGTTTGAACTGCCGCCTGAATCCGCCGAAGCTTGCGCGACCGAGGAATTATCTTGAGCCACGGCGATCGATGTCGGGCTCAGCTCGTATCGCGAAGCCCATATCAAGACCACAAAGACTATCGCCAGATTCTTGGCCCGTCCTAACCAGGCATCTCGATCAACACGGGTCTTGCGACCCCACTGCACTTCGGCTTGCCACAATCTCGGTGCGCGCATCTGAATCTCTCCGGATCTAACGTGCATTCTGAAACGATCGGTTACTCCCAGCATTTGATCCACTAGCTAACTTCGTTGCTCCGTTTTGTTGTTCCGTCGTTTGACGGCCCTCGACTATCTGACCATTCGTAAAGGTTTTGCCACCCCCTCCCCAAGCTCTTCACGCATCTCTTAGCCCGTCGGTCACAAGCACAGCATTCAGTTTGACTACATCAGTTTGACTACATAATCAGGTTGATGCGATTTCTTGAGCACAAATACGAGCGGTTGCGGTCACTGGGGGAACCGAAAGTAGGGTGGCGGCATTAGCATTATTTTACTCGCAAGAAAGCCACTTCCCTATCCAAAACGAAGTCACGTCACAATGAATCCGGCACTATTTAGTGGGAAGCAAATGCCTGAGCTTTGCATAGTTCGGTCCCACCCTTCCTTTGGAATAGGAGGTAATACTTGAGCTTTCTAGCCGCGGTTATCCTGCCATGGGGTAGGTGCAAACCTGAGCGGTTCTCGCCAAATGACCGGCAGAATTTGGCGGCTAATTGTGGAAAACTAATTCGGCAGGATTCTCGACCATAAATTTGCCCCAAAGCAGTGCCTCAGATGTTTTAAAAACCCCAGTAACCACCGTGCTTTTAGCCACCGTACTTGGTACGCATTTGTCAATTTCTTCAGAGAAAACAGGCACGAGGTAATTTTTCGCGGGAAAATAATCTAAAAAATGAAACCCCCTCCAATTTGTTGCCTCAAATCCCTACAAAGTATGAATTACAGATCTCTTTTTATACTAGTCCCAACATCTAGGGGCCTTCGATGGCGACACACACGAGGGATTGTTCCCTTATTCCCATTAAAGAATCCTTTGGGTCATCCACAGAGTGTTAACATCCCCGATTACTTGCCGGAATTTCCCTAGGGCCCTGATTGAACACCCGAAGTGATTCCCATATCTTTGAAGTCGAAGTGTTGTTTGAGCGGCTGTCTAATCAAACATTTCTCATCAGCTTGCTTTTGTATCGATTCGACCGCTTGGGTGTAGCCAGGACAAGTTTTTTTGGATTGCGGTCGTGCCTATCGGGCTTTCGGCGGGTAAACTGATAGACAGACCGGATGCAGGAAAATTCGCATTTTTGCGTGCCTTGCGTGAGAACGGGGATTCCGACTCTTGGCCACCGGTCGGCATCCCATACGTCCCGACAGGGCTGGGGCCGGTTCTCACGGGCCGAGTGTCACGGAAGAGTGTCGGTCGCTCTCAGCGGCCTTTCAGATTGTCTTGGCGGGGTCTGAAGGTCGCAGACACTCGTTTGACCTCGGGCGCATGGACGCGCCCGAGGATGAGTGTCGAACCTCTCCTTCCCTCACTTCCGCGATGGCTTGCTTCGCTTTCTGTGACTTCACGTACCGAATTATCCGTTCATTCACGTACCGACCATCTTTCATCCCTTATCCTTCTGCGAAGTTGGCGTCATCCTTCTGCCAAATTGGCATCAGCTCGTTACCAAGCTGGCATCATCTTGGTACCCAGACTGCATCATCCCCTTATCCAGGTTGCATCATCCCCTTATCCAGGTTGCATCATCTCATTACCCGGCTTGCACCGTCTCGTCACCCAGGTTGCATCCTCTCGTCACGAAGGCAGCACCATCTTATTCCGAGGCCGGCACCACCTCCTCACGAAGGCGGGATCATCATGTTCCGAAGCTAGCGTATTCTCGTTCCGAAGGGGGTATCATCGCAGGAAATTCCGCCCGTCCCCGCAGCCTACTCGCCGAATGGTCACCTTCCCCAGTGACTGGCCTCGTCACTGTTCGTGCACGAGTTACCCACGCAAGATAGAATGTTCCATGATGCCACAGGAGTACTGGCGAGTGCCGCCGGCCCCATCCAACTTCATTTTGCATTAAGTGCACAACCGCATTTTGTAATAAACCCAAAAAAGCAGGCACCGAAGCCTTTTGCTGCTATTGAATGCGTCCATGAAAGCTGCCGGCTGTGGAAAATCGTTTGCATCGCTAGACAAGGTAAAAAACCGCGGCAAGAGATCGCTAATCAGCAACGACATTTTCTGATCGCTTACAAGACGTAGTGGCGATCCGCCCTCAATAAACGACAGACGGTGGGGGGCACGTCACAGGCTACGAAGCGACCCACACAAATAGCAGAAATAACCGACAAGTTCCTTTGAGAATCTCGTTGAGGCACCGAGGGTAAGACGGATGAGCAACGCGGGTTCACAACATGTGCCCGTGCTTCTAAAAGAGGTTCTGGATTGGCTGAATTTACGGCCGGGACAAGTGATTGTTGATGGCACCGTTGGCGGCGGGGGACACGCCGCGGCCATTCTGGAGCGAGTCTCGCCCGATGGTTTTTTGATCGGAATTGACCGGGATCCAACTGCCATTGAGCTTTCTAGGCGGCGATTATTCGGCCTGCCATGTCGGCTGATTCATGGGAATTTCGCCGATCTTCCGGAGATTCTATCGGAGTTGCAAATCGATTATGTGGATGGCGTCTTGTTGGATTTGGGGCTCTCCTCGGACCAATTGGCCGACAGCTCTCGCGGTTTTAGCTTCCAGGTCGATGGTCCGCTCGATCTGCGTTTTGATCCCTCCTGTGGCGAGCCGGCGCAGCGGCTAGTGAATCGGCTTAGTGCGCAGCGTCTGGCGGAGTTGATCTATCGCTACGGTGAAGAGCCGATGAGTCGGCGGATTGCCGAGGCCATTGTCTCCGAACGTCGAAAAGGCCCCATCACCAGTTCCGGACAGCTCGCCGAAATAGTTCGGCGCGTTATGGGAAGGGACAAACGCCGCTGGCACCACCCGGCAACTCAGACATTTCAAGCTTTGCGGATCGCCGTCAACGACGAGCTACGGTGGATCGCAACGGGCTTGCGACGCATCCCAGAGTGTATTCGGCCTGGCGGGCGTTTTGTCGTGATTTCCTTTCATTCCTTAGAAGACCGTTTGGTAAAGCAGGCCTTCCGCTCCGACAGTCGCCTACAGGTGCTCGCCAAACACGCGATCCGGCCTTCATCGGAAGAATTGGCCGTGAATCCACGAGCGCGAAGTGCCCGATTACGAGCCGCTCAACGGAGGGTGTAAAACTAAGCGAAAGTTGGCCTTGGCCAAAGCTTCTCCATCAAATATGCTTGCGACCCAAGGTGCTTGATCAAATATGCCTAAAATCCGCGGTGCTCGATCAAAAATGCTTTAAATCTAAGGCGATTGATCAAATATCAAATATATATCTCAAATATGTCTGTAATCCGAGGTGTTCATTAACTGAAAAGTTCAGCCTGGGCAAACTCACATGATCAATTTGGGTGAGGGCTGTTTGGCAAACACAAGCGGGCTTTTTGGCAGAAACGGAATCAAGAAGCGGAAGAAGGGCTCTGGCGGAGCCGAAATTCAGCATCCTGCCTCGTAGGATGCCAAGCGCAAATTGTATACGGGCGTTGCCAAAAGTTTCGTCGGGAGTATGGATGCAATCGCACGGAGTGGAGGGAGAACAACCCTATGGAAAGGGGAGAGCAGGAAAGCCTCGGCCGATCGCATGAAGATTTGGATGCAGACGACCGGAAGGAAAAGCCAACCCTCTCGGGCATCGTGGCGGGCAACGGTGGTTTGCGGACGGCTATCTCGCAGCTATCCGCCGAATTGCGGCTTGCCTTTGGCCTGGGAGCCGTGGTGATCTTCTTGTCGCTCGCCATTTTGGTCCACTGGCTGAAGTCGGCCCACCAGGAAGCGCCATCAACAGCCGCAAAAGATGAGATCGCGACCCCGGGAACACCTCTCGAAGCTCGGGTAGTTTTCGCCGGCTCTGAAGCCGATAAAGGCCCCCCCGTGACTCACCCGCAAGAAGCCCGAAATTTGGGTGAAATTCCAAGCGCGGGTCTGGGCTCACCGTTAACAGCATCACCTCACCCAGGAAACTTGCAGCAAAACTCTGGCTCCTTGTGGAGGCTCCCTGAAAACTTGTCGGCCCCGGGGCGTTCCGCTCCCTCCACCATAGGATCGATCGCTAGGGAAAGCGGATCCCCAATAGGAGCGGGCGACCTGGTGTCTGCAAACTCACAGGCTCCGGTCGCCGCGAGCGCTGGTCAGTCTACCCCGGCACCGCAAGGCAGTTTGGATTCTGCCTGGAATACCCCTCCTGAGGAGAGGGGGGTGTGGCGCGGAAGTCCTCCGCCACCTCTTGAACCGGCTTTGCTCGCTGCTGCCTCGCAACCGGCTCGCTCGCCCAATATCGATGCCCGGCGTTCCATCTCCGAGAGTCTCCCTCCTGCTCTTCCGATGGAACAGTTCGTTTCACCCCCGTGGCAAAGGGAAGCTGGCGCAGGCAGCCCCGAACGCGAAATCCGATCATCTGATTCACGGTTAAGGACGGATGTGCCCGATTTCGGATCAACCACGCAAGCCCCCACGGCCGGGAGCTCCGCGGAGGTTCATTCCGAGCCGATTGGCCCTCGAGCGAGGCTTGAGCCACGCCAGGCCGCTTCTAGCCCTCTACCAGGTTCCTCAGGAAAAGGCTCAAGTCTTCAACCTGGATCTTCCGGGCGAGGTGAACCCGATCTTCCAAACACCGCTTTTTCGGAAAGAATTGTCCCGCTCGGCTCAGGGTCGGCCCCGCAAACCGGTGCAAGCTCGGAAGCCTCCCCGTCGCTTGTCGTACCTTCCGCGCCCTTAGTACCGGAAAGCCCTCGCACGCAACCCGCCGAAAACTCCGCCAGCCGGGGCGCACCATCAACTCAGGCGAATACCGCGGATCAACGCCTGTATCATGCCCGCGCCGGCGAAAGCGTCTTCGAAATCGCGCGGCATCAACTGGGTCGCGCTACTCGCTGGGTCGATTTGCTGCGGCTTAATCCCGAGTTAGCTACCGCGGATTTTAAAACGCTGGAATCGCTCCCTCAACCGATTACTTTGCGGCTTCCCGAATATTGAGGAAGCTCGCTCCAGACGACATCGCTGATAGCGATTAAATATTGTCCGAGAACAGATCAAAAGCGCAAGTTATAAAAGGGGAGAGCTCCAATAAGATCGGGGAAACAGTTCTGCCTTAAGCGAGAGCAGACATTCTGAGCGAGATTGCGTGGCAAACTCGATCCTTTTTCGGCGTATTTAAACGTTTCGTCTTTGGAAACAAACCGCCTTATGAAAGCGGCCGGAAAAGTGCATCAAGCTTGCCGATGAACCCGCGGACCGCAGGTCAGGGATTCGCGCTTACTCTTTAGGCCATGCCGTGCCCTTTGCCTCCCTGCACCCCCTCTTGGAAAACATTCGCAGCGATCTCCGAAAGCCTTTTTGGAGAAAGCAGACTTCCCAAGTCTTGTTTGATCAGTCATTTTGGAACGATCGTATGTGGATCCTTTTCGCGAGGCAGCCGAGATGTCATGGGTTGGAAGTTCTTGGCTCCCGGACTTAGAAGAAATCGTCTCGGGTGGTCAAACCGGGGTGGATCGCGCGGGTTTAGACGTTGCCATCGAGCTGGGGCTAAAGCACGGCGGTTGGTGCCCCAAGGGACGTGGGGCAGAAGATGGCGTCATTCCGCCTCGGTACGAGCTTCGGGAGTGCGATTCGCCAATCCCCGACGTCCGTACCGAGCTTAACGTGCGAGACTCCGACGCCACTTTGATCCTCTACCAAGACGAACTTGCTGGCGGAACCAAACTGACCTACCAACTCGCCTGTCGATATGAGAAACCCTGTCTTTTAGTCGATCTGAAGGAGCCAATTTCGACGGAACAAGTCCGCGCTTGGCTCCGCGACCATAAAGTTGCAAGGCTAAACGTTGCCGGTCCCCGCGAAAGCCGCCACCCCGGTATTACAAAACTTGCTCGGGATTATCTGCGCCGAGTTTTGAGCGGAAAGTAGCAAGAGAGATTTCCCCGCGCAAGCCGAAGCCGACCTCCTTTCACTGCTCGACGAATCCGAAACCTTCGCCGGCAAACGTGCAAAAAGCTTTAACCTGCCCGTCGGCGCGATCACACTCGGGGGAATTCGAACTTGGAGTCCCTTGATACCCGCCTCGGTCTGACCCGCTCGTCTTGACCGCATCTAATGTTCAGCCTCTCCGCTAGCCCTTTGCCACAGAAAATGAATCCGAAGTTATGCGGCAATTTTCTAGAAAATGCAATCAAACGGCGTTTACAACCCGCGCCAAAAGGCCGCGTTAGCCACAGGCTACAAAAGGAACGGGTCGATAAACTGAACCTGCGAAAATTGCCGGAGCTTAAGATGTTTGCGGTAAAGGGGGCTGACTCACAAGATGCCGAAGGGCTTTGTCCGAAATATCCTTACGACACCACGCGCCTTCCCAACGGATCATGCGGACGGCGGTATAAGCATGAAGTTTTGCCTGGGGAATCGTATCACCCAACGCGGTGACACCCAGCACTCGGCCTCCCGCGGTCACCACTTGGCCATCCTTTAATGTGGTGCCGGCATGGAATACCTTCACGTCCGGTAGTTGTTCCGCTTGCTCCAAACCCCGGATGGGAAATCCCGTCTGATATTCATCAGGATAACCCCGGCTAGCCATAACCACGCAGACTGCTGCGCGAGGGTCCCACTCCAAAGGTTCCAGCGATTCCAACCGATTGTACGTCGCCGCCTCAAGCACCTCTGCTAAATCGGTACGCAAACGCATTAGCAACGGCTGGCACTCCGGATCACCAAAGCGGACATTAAATTCCAGGACCTTCGGCCCTTGATGGGTCATCATGAGCCCTGCGTAAAGTACTCCCAAAAAGGGCCGGCCTTCGCGATTCATCGCATGCACCGTGGGGACCAAGATGTGCTCTTCGATCCAATGCAGTGTAGCGTCATCGACAAGAGGAGCCGGGGAGTACGCTCCCATACCGCCCGTATTGGGCCCCTGATCCCCATCGTAAGCCGGCTTATGATCTTGAGCCGGCGAAAGTGTGACAATCGTCCGGCCATCGGTGATCGCCAGGACACTTGCCTCTTCGCCATGAAGGCGCTCCTCGATCACCAATCGATCCCCGGCCGCACCGAACTGCCTCTCCACGGCAATTCGTTTGATCGCCGCTATCGCCTCCTCGCGGTTGTCGCAAACAATCACCCCCTTGCCGGCCGCCAATCCATCAGCCTTGACCACGACCGGCATATCCTCTCGCCCCGATACGAACTTTAGGGCATCTTCGGCGCCCAAGAAGGTCCAAAACTCGGCCGTAGGGACGTTAGCCTTTCGGAGCAGATGCTTGCAAAAGACTTTACTGGCTTCAAGATCTGCCGCCGCCCGCGTCGGTCCGAAGATTCGTAAACCCTCCGCCTGAAACGCATCAACGATTCCCGCGGCCAAAGGTGCCTCAGGGCCCACGACGATTAGATCGATCCGCTCGTGACGTGCAAACTGCACCAAACGCGGGATATCACTGGCCGAAATCGAGACGTTGGCCGCTTCGCTAGCTGTGCCCGCATTCCCCGGTGCCACAAAAACCTGCTTGACCCGGGGGCTTTGCCTCAGCTTCCAAGCCAAAGCATGCTCTCGACCGCCACTGCCCACCACTAATATTTTCATGTCTTAGGAGCACCTCTTTCAAACGCCACGCGGTTGACTTGCCCACTAAGTTACCCAATTACAGCTTAGCCATTCTCACGAAATTCGCTTATTGAACAGAATTCCGCTATTGAAAATTCCGCTATTGAATATTCCCATCGCCGAGCGAGCCCCGCACCCTGCGTGCTATCCCTCATTTTCTTTCATTCATCGAACGATCATAGAACAATGTTGCCCCGATACCATGCCTTGGACCCCGCCGTATTTCGGTCGATGGTGGATACCTCATTAAACCCGCAACAATGCGGCGAGCCCTAACACAAATCTTCGGTGAGCCCTCACAGAGAAAAAGCACGTATCCCCTATCGTCTCAAAGAAGATTCAAGAGCTCCCAACAAAGATACCTACCTTGCAGCGATAACCCAGAAAAACGCGAAGCCAATCGCAATCGGCCTCAAGCCCGTGCGGAAGCACCGCCCCCATCACCTTACGATCCTTACCGCCCCGCGAATGCCCGTTTCAACGCAATGGGGCCCGCCGAATCTTCTCCGAGCCAACCAGTCGCGCTGACTGCTTGTGTTCAATGGGGGCGTACACGTATACCTTGCAGGAAGCGAAATTCGTGCCACAGCGACTATGTGGGTACGAGAAAGCCGCACTTGGTAGCGGGCTTGCACTACCACTCCATCGTTGCGGCAGCGATCGTCAGCCCTGCCCCAACCGAGCATAACACAAGCTTATCCCCGGGTTGGAGTAAGCCATTCATCTCCAATAAAGCGAGTGGTATGCTGGCACTCGAAGTATTGCCCACATGTTCGATATTGAGGAAAAATCTTTCGAAAGGTATCCCCGCCCGTTTGGCAGCAGCCCGCAGAATCCGGGTATTCGCCTGATGGGGAACGATCCAGTTGATTTCCTCCAGCGCCCAACCGGTGTGCTCCAAAACCTGCCGGATGGCCGCCGCAAAACCCTCCGTTGCCATCCGGAAAAGCGGTTGCCCTTCCAGCCGAATCCACGGATCGGCATCAATCTGACCATTCGCGGCGACAAAGCCCGGATCAAACCGGCGAGCCAAATTCAACCCACGCGCGTCGGCTCCCAACACCACTTGATGAATTCGGTGTCCCTGGACGCATCTTCCGATGACGGCCGCTCCCGCCCCATCGCCGAACAAAAAACACGTGGTGGGATCTCTGCGATCCAGCAGTCGCGACTGCACATCCACCCCCACAACTAGCGCGACATCTGCTAGTTGTGAAAGGAGCATTCCGCGGGCCACGGACAGGGCATATAACCAACCGGAACATGCCGCATTCAGGTCAAAAGCCGGAACATGGGTCAGGCCAAGTTTTGCCTGGAGAAAGCACGCTGTTGCAGGCATGGCAACATCCGGCGTAGTGGTGGCCACCACAATCGCACCGATCCTTTCGGCTGTGATTCGAGCGTCCTTGATCGCGGCCACACACGCACGGTATGCCAAGTCCGAAGGGCGCTCTCCATCGGCTGCCCAATGCCGGTTTCGGATCCCCGTCACCTGATAGACGTAATCCTCCGAGATCCCCGGGAAATTTTGGATCAGCTCCGCATTGCTGACCGTCCGTTCCGGCAGGTATCCACCCAACCCCAACAGTGAAACGGTGTCCGCCGATACATCCAGACTCTTCGGCTGCGCTTGACTTTCCGAGGTCAAATTCGCACTTTGGGGTAAAGTCGCCGCGGCAAGTGGGGGGATCCAATCCCGCATAGCCGGATCGTCGGTCTCTATCTCCAGCACCGGCCGATCATAGGGGACCGTTTGACCCGCCTCAAAGAGGAGCTTTATGATTTTTCCCCCACAGGGCGCGTAAAATTCAAACACTGATTTGGCGCTATCGATTTGCGCAAGAGCTTGCCCTTTGGCAACTTCGTCGCCCTCGCGCACATACCACTCAATGATCGTGGCTTCTGTTTCCGCCGAGCCCTGGGCCGGCAAATGAATCGGCAACCGAAAATATGTCTCAGGCATAAACGCCTCTAGGCCAATAAGGCCGTAATCATCTCTTCAATCCGGGTAGCATTCGGCCGGAAAGCCGCCTCTAGTTCAGGCGCAAAGGGCACCGGAGCATCCGGAGCCGATAAGATCGCGGGCGGCTTCCTCAGTGAGCCCATAACTTCGCCACACACCTCGGCAATCACCCGATCGCCCAGCCCTTGCGCTCGACAGGATTCCTGCACAACCAGCAGCCGCCCCGTTTTGCGGACCGAATCAATAATGGGTTCGATTCGCAATGGCTGCAGTACGAAGGGATTCCAAATCTCCACAGAGCGTCCACATTTCGACACCGCCGCTAGAGCCTCGTGAACCATCGCCCCAAAAGCCACCAAGGTAAGTTCGCTACCTTCGGTGTAGAGGCGCGGCCTCCACACGGCGTCCAAGTCCCCATCAAAATCAATGTCCCCCGACTTGCTCCAATACAGGAGCTTATGCTCGAAGACCAAACAGGGGTTTAGATCGTAATAACCGGCTACTAGGGCCTCGAAGGTCTCTTGCGCCGTTGCAGGATACAAGACTTTAAGCCCCGGAAATCGGGCCCAAAGCCCCTCGAATTCCCCGGAATGGAACGCGCCCATGGTCAAGCCGCTCCCGCACGGCAACCGTATCAGAAGCGGCATCGGCCAGCCGCATCGAAAATACCAGGTCGCCGCATTGAGAGCCAACTGCGTTACACTCTCTGTCGAGAAGTCGGCAAATTGAAATTCCACGACGGGCCGCGCCCCCACCTGAGCCGCACCCAAAGCGAAACCAAGGATTCCGGATTCGCCGAGCGGCATATCGATTACGCGGTCGCCCCCGTATCGCTCCCAAAGCCCCTTACACGTCTTAAACGCCGAGCCATACCGCCCAACGTCTAAGCCGAGGATTACCGCCCGGGGATCAGTTTTCAAAATGTAATCTAACGCCATATTTACCGCTGCACCGTTCTTGACCTGCTTGGTCCGAACCGGCGCAAGTTTCGGCAACACTCCGCTGGCATATACTCCCCAATCGCTCGTGGGCACCTCCGGCCGGCGCACCCGTAGGGCCCGCTTTGCGATATCTTGGATTTCCGCTTTCGCCGCAGTTTCGAAAGCAGTCAAATCCTCTTCATCCGCTAACTGTCGGTCTAGCAAAAGCTTTCGAACATTCGGGACCGGATCCTGCTCCATCCACCGCTCCATCTGCTCTTTCGAAACGTACTCGCATTTGTCGTAGACGGCATGCCCACAAAGCCGCAGGGTGAAACATTCGAGGATTGCCGGGGCGGGATCCCGCCTCATTAATTCGAACATCTCCTGGATGGTCGAATAAACCAGCCAAGGATCCGTACCGTCGATCGACTGCCCCGTGATCCCATAGCCCTTGGAGCGATCTGAAAGGAGCTGGCAGCGATATTGAGCCGAAATCGGCGTCGAAAAAGCGTAGTAGTTGTTTTCGATGACGAATAGGACGGGAACATTGTGCACCGAAGCGATATTTAGGGACTCGTGAAATTCCCCGGTGCTCGTCCCCCCATCACCAATTACAGCCAAACCGAAGACATCTTCCCCTCGGCGCCGAGCGGCCCATGTTCCTCCCACCACTAAGCTGAGCATCTTGCCCAAGTGACTAATCATGGGCAAACGGCGGTGCCTCGGGTCGCCGTAATGCACATTGCCTTCCCGACCATGTGTCGGACTCTCCCCATTGGCAAGATATTGACAAAAGACTTGATACGGGGACGACCCGAGCAGCAAGTGAGCGGCCAAATCCCTATGGAGCAAAGAAGTGACATCCTTGCCCGGTCGAAGCGACATACCAATGCCGACGGCCGTCGCCTCGTTCCCGCGGCCTAGGGCCACCGTGCCACGCACGTAACCTTTGTGGTACAGTTCGACCAAATGATCCTCGATGATCCGAGCCAAATACATGGCTCGATAAGCGAGCGGAAGAAAATCCTCTTCAGACAGTTGTCCGGGAAATCGGGCAGCCGGCAAAAGGGGATGAACGGTAATCTGAGCCCCCGGTTCGATTGACATCCACGCTTCCTTATTCCAAAACTGGCGTCGAACTGCCGGCTTACTTAAGCTTGCAGTCCGCTTCATTTGAGTCGCCGGCGTGGTGAAGTCCGATCCCAAAGTCACAGCACGCCCCCCTTACGTTTTCCAAAAACACCACCGCCAGAAAATCTCGATCGCTCGGCAACCTTCGCCCTTCCCAACCCCTTCGCAACTTCCTTCCCTGATTGTGCGCAAATCCCCGCGGATGCCCCTACCCCTCAGTTCTATTTATAGTTCCAAGCCAAATCAGACTCTCACCCTGTTCGGCACGTAGGGGCACGAAATCCCAAAGCCCAGGACTAAACGGTCTTTTATCGCGGCCAAAAGGCTTCAACCAGTGCGCGACTTGGGCTTTCGAGAACTGAACGCAATGAAACGAAGAACGCTCTAAGACCCTTGAAAAACAAGTTTCGTAACTCACAAAGATAGTTATCCGATAGTTACTCGGAAGGCCTCAGACTCAGCTTCAAAACACACCCCTTGAGAAAGCCGTCTCGCACCTTCGCGCCAGGTGAACTCTCTGAATCTTTAAAACTATTAAGCTTCCAATCACCAGGGCCATCATAATTGGCAAGGCTTTCCCGCGGCGACCTCTGAAGCCGACGAACCGAACGTCCCCCCGCGGGTCTCAGCATAGTCCGATCCCCCAACCATGACAACCGATGCCCAAGTCCCATCCACACGCACACGGGAAAATCCCAGTTATCTGCCGCTAGCAGTCTCCGCTAAAGATTCCATCCAGACGCACACAGGGAAATTATTAAGCCAAAATCAAGATGTCGACATCGGCCCCCGGGCATCAGTTCAATCCCCACCCTCGACCTCACCAACAATCAACCGTTCATAAACAGCGGCAAAAACTTGGTACTCATCCTAACAAACCTCAATGACCTCACCCCCAAGCTCCGCGATTGTAAAGGAGAGCGGGCCAACTCGCTACAATCGCGGGGCGGTTTTTTGCAAGATTTTCCGGGGAATTACGGAAACGATTCAGCACGATGTGCACCTTCGGAAAAGATTTGCCAGAATCCCCACTTTTTGCAGTAACAGAAGAATAGTCATACTGGCATGCAAAAATAAACAATCCGGATCCAGGGATGTCTATATCCCTGAGCATTCTTGGTTGGAGCTATCCAGCACAAAGCTGAAAACTGGATGATCAAGCTAAGCGGAATAATGATGGTTTATGTCGCAGTGCTCTTTTCGAGAACGAGAACCGGATGAGCTCTTAACGTGAAAAATACTCGAAGAAAAATACTCGGAAAGGCTAAGACGCTCAAATGCGCATCGCTTGAACGCGGCGGCTCAAATCGCCGTATATTTTCCCGAATTGCAAGTACATGCGAAATACCGATATAAAAAATCCATAACGACTTTTGGAGTGATGTTGATAACCATTCCTGGGTTGAAGCGAAAGGGTAGAAGAAAAACCAACAAGTGCCTAACTCTTCTGAAGCAGATCACTTATTTTTCCTTCTACTTGCCACTAACCCCGCTTTTGGATTGAACCCACAATGAGCTAAGGCGCGCCAAGCCTTGCTAACTCAGCACTGCCGAGTTACGAAATTCGCACCAATATAATCAACACTTATACTTAGAAGATTATAGAACTTATACTTTACCATTCAAAGGTCATATTTGACGACATGATGAGCGTTCTATACGGCGACACAATGCCAGTGACAAGTCATTATTATTGATGGGACAGGATTGCTATTTTATCGACTGGTCTGCGATTTCTTTCGCGCGTCACCCCCCGGATTTAATTGAGCAAATTATTAGCAAATTAATCAGGAAATCTAGTTAACAGAGTTATTCAGATAACTCAAGTCCTGAAAAAGTATCTTTGCATCTTTAGTATATTTGTATCTTTTCCTAAATAGGAAAAGATACGGAGATAGGAGATAGGAGAAGTGTATCGCGCGACCGATTGGAGATGGTCGTTGACTTCCGAGAGAAAGTCGGCTAATTCTCTAAGCGAACGAACCAATGCTTCTCTACGCAACCGAAGTATTGCCTAATAAGCCAAACTACTCCCGCGATTTACCCCCGAAAAGCCTTGGGACGTTCCGAACGACCCCTAAGAGCTGTCTGCCCCCATAGTACCAACTTTCGGCGCGCCGCTGCCCGCGAACGCAACGGTTCACCCGAGCCGCCTTAGCCCTGTCATACAATTGTGCAAATGCTTCCCGTAAAAAATTATGTCCTTCAGATTCTTCTAATCCGCGAAACTCCCCTACCACCACGGGCACATGTTCGGATAGTTCGAGCAACTCCCTTACACGGCTGATCCATCGCTCACGATACTCTCCAGGATCACCAAGGCTCCCTACAGATTCCGAACTTTCCCGGGAGCCTTTCGACACTTGCCCCGCATCAAGACTAGCAGGTCCTGGTTGCGTGACAACTACCGCAAGAGGCGCATGAACGCGCTCCGGATGGTTCACCTGGTCTTGTCGAATATTCCTAAGAAGAGCGGCCTCAACCTCCCAATCTGCTGCATTTCCCGGGATAACCAGCAGCAAAAGATCGGCGTTTTGAACCTCCGAATAAAGGTGTCTCCAAACCCGAGTGGGGGCTTTTGCAGGATCGAACCCCGGCGGTTCGATCAAAAGAACCGGTGAATGTCCCTTGACGTCGTGCCAAGCATACGTCTGAGTTTTGGCCCGGCTACCCCCTACCCCGACCGGAGCTTTAACCTCATCCAACAGCACATTGATGACGCTCGACTTTCCCGCACCAACACGTCCGAATACCACTACCCGCAGCGGTTCTTGATTTAGCCGCTCCTCCCACTCGACGGCTTGCTCCCAATCTTTTTGCGACTTCGGGCTGCGAAATGCCTTCGCACCCTCTTGATCGAGAGTGATATGCCCGCCATACAACATGATCGCATAGTAACCCATCCTCCGCACGATATAACCAGCTAGCCAGCGCTGGATAGCCGCCACGGATTTCTCCTGCAACTTTGCGAACACCAAGTCGCGGAAAAATCTCAGCAACCCTAGTCCCGGGTTCACGCCTAGTTGTGCCCACTTATACGCCTGGTAAGCATACTGACCATACGAGGCCATCTGCTTCATGCGAAGCAAATCGCCTACAGTCAGAAGGTGCGAAAAGGGAAATTGCTCTTGAAGCACACCCCGCAAATCCTGAGCCACCCGCTCCACCACTGCCAAAATGTACGGAGCCGGCACTTCCAAGATGGGTTGGTTGGATCGGGGGTGGTAGTGCCGCGCTACCACTTCGAAAACTTCCTGTCCTACTTGCTGCCAAACCAGCAAATCGTCCAGGGGAAAGGGAGCCTTTTCTTTCTCTAAAGCGATTTTTTCGACTTCGCCCCAAATCGCGTGGTCCCGCGGCGGCCACTCCAGGGGTGGCTGCGTCTGCGGACCCGGAAAAACCTGCGGATTCCTGTGTAACCGCTTTGCCAAGATCGATCCTAGCGTCCCCAAGACAATGGCGGCAACGAACCAATGGGCAAACCAACCCTGAGCTCCGAACCAGATGCACCCCGCGACTAACAGGGCGAACGTCGGCCCCAAAAAACAGATCGCCACAAGCAGCCAGCCGATGATGAGCCATGATTTTCGCGATCGGCGGTGACTAGTGCCGCCTTTACAAACCCGCTCCGCCGATCGCAGCCCCTCTTCGGCGCCCCTTGACGAGGGGGGTTGCGACTGAGTGGAAAAAACGCTTTTAATCCAGCCCAAGTTCATTGCCCCTTTCCTTAAGCAGGTATTATCGCCCCGGAGCGTACTTCAATTGCGTAAATGAAAGAAATGGGGAAATTTCTTACTTTGTTGTTGCTCTGAAGAAAAAGGGTATCCCCCCCAAAATCGTATTGATAACTCACAAATTATTGTACGCAACCCCCACACCTAGATCTTCCCAATGGAAGCTCGGAAGCGAAGTCGGTTACCGTTTTATTTTGGGTTTACTTCGGGACGGCAATCGCTCACGACTTACAAGAAATTCTTTGTATCTACCAACTTGCGAGAAATTCTTTGCGATGACCAACTTGAATCTAGGGGAAGTATACGTGCCGCAATGCCGAGGAGTTAAACGATTCCGCCAACGTTCAAACGGTTCCAGTGCTTATCTCGGCAACCAATTTCTCAGAAGTAATTAAACGTACGCCTGCACCGCGCATCTGATCCAAGGCTTTTGCCACGTCACTGGGCTCGACATTCACTCCCCGGCACGCTTCGGCGATTAGCCACGTCTCGAAACCAAGCTCGAGGGCATCCAAGGCGGTGTATTTGACGCAATAATCAGTGGCAAGTCCCGTGATATAAACCCTCCGGATACCTCGCTCCTTCAACTCCCTTTCCAACCCCGTCGACCGCCGCCTCGCATTGTCGAAAAAACCGCTATAGCTATCTATCTCCGAGTCCGTTCCCTTGTAGATCGTGAGATGAATCTTGCCCCGGTTTAACTCCGGGTGGAGATCCGCCCCGAACGTCCCCTGCACACAGTGTTCGGGCCAAAGAATCTGCTTTAGCCCGCCAACCTCGATGATATCGCCGACTTTGTGGCCCGGGTGATTGCTCGCAAAGCTCACGTGATTCCGGGGGTGCCAATCCTGAGTTGCCACCACGAGAGGGAAACACCCCATCAACCGATTAATGATGGGAACAATCTCGTCCCCGCCGGGCACAGGCAAGCTTCCCCCCCCACAAAAATCGTTTTGAAGATCCACGATGATAAGCGCGGAATTCTCTTGCATCGCTTTCGCTAACAGTTGTCCAAAGTTGCTTCCAATTCAGGATCGCTCCTCACCATCGCTCCGGTAAAACCCGCCGTCGTGGCCTTCGGTCGATCCAATTCAAGATTATTTGCCCGGGATAATCCCACGCCCACAGGGGGAGTTTCAAGGGACGAACGACGCAGCAAGCCAACAAGCACACCCGACCTTGCGCACCGGCGGATGTTTACGTCGCAGTCTAGATTGCAATTTAAAGGAACCTAAGCCAAAGAAAAGAACAACGGGGGAAGGTTCTTCGGCCCGAGCCGCATCGACGAAGTAAGCTTAGGACCCTCCAATTTGAACGACGAATTTAAAAGTGCCGGAGGTGGGAGTTGAACCCACACGACCCGAAGGCCACTGGATTTTGAGTCCAGCGCGTCTGCCATTCCGCCACTCCGGCCCATTCCCGAATTTTAGCCTCTCTTGAAAGTGTCCCTAAAAAGCCAATTGGGCTCAAGCCCCTTTGGAAGCCAAAACGCTCGTTCCAGGGGCCGGAACAACCCACTTTTCACTCAACTTCAGCCGGCAGCCCGACTTGGGAAGGATCTACCTTTTAGGAAAACAAGTGCCCCAAAATTTTCCTACTTTAGGCGTTTAAATCAATTCAACCTCTAAATTCGCGCTATGCCGAACCGTAACTTTGTCACCGAAAACCGGCTCAAGGTGTCGTCGTCATCAAAAAATATCGCAGCCCTGCCATAATTTAGGTCTTAAGGCTCTATAAAACTAAGGGTTCGGCGAAAAGTTCCTTTGCAAATCTTTTGTTCTTTGAAGGTGAAATTCGAAAAGGAGAACCAATCATTTCATTTCAGAAGCTAACCAACCGCAGACACAAAATTTTTACTATTTTCTCATTTTTCTTACTTTTCTTCCCGTCAACAACTGCTTTTTTAAAAATCTGCCATCTTGTAACCAATCTTTCACGTTTTCGGAGTTCATTTATCGATTTAGCTTTCCATCGGTTTCCCAAAGGCCTTAACCAGGGTCTTCGCAACGAAAACCCGGTCTTAAGAAATAGAAAAACTTATATCCAGGCAAGGTAAAATCAAACAAATATTGATATTGATTGTTATTGAGGCTTACTGCCGCACAAATTTGATATTAAATGAACTTATATACCACACTTAAAACCTATAATCGCTAGACGTGCCTCTCCCATGCAAAAGTTTTAGTCGCCCCTCTTTGACCCTGGGCAACGCGTTCCTCTCAGAGGTCCCCTTACCTCGAAAATTTGCTGCTATACGTAAAAAAGACTCTCTCAGGAAGCACTGCCTCCCGCAAGTTCTCGCGGACAACTAGGAATCGCGGAGGTTGTGGCTCTCGGAGCCGCACCTTAGATCCCCGCATTTGTCGTTATGATTGCCCTGGAATCCACAATTTCTTTTGTTCAGGATCTCTCACCCCCTCGGGTAACCATAGTGATTCAGAAGGTCGCTCGGCGGTTGTAACGCCGTCGTGCCTCTCCCCCTCACCCTCGGAAATCAAAGCCCCAGGGGCCACCCGTTCCGTGCCATATTCGCGAAGCCATTCGACCAATGTCCCATCCGGATTCATAAAGCCCAGCTTTCGCAAGACTTCTGTAACTATGACCTCAAAGGTGGGATCACCCCCTCGGGATCGCCAAAGGCGCCTAAAACGTTCGGCAAATTCACTGCGGTGTAAATGTAAGCCGTCCCACACCATGCGGCTAATTTCAGCAAAAAGCGATTTTCTAACAGCAGAATCTTCATGGGGTTCGAGAGCCAGCAGCAATTGCTGATGCTCTTCAGCACTCAGGTAGGACGGAAGGTCAAAGTACACCTTCCCGACCAATCCTTGCGAATACGCTGCCCCGAATAGCAAATGCGGAAAACGCCGCAAAATCGGAGCTGCCAGCGGAATTAACGAACCGGTCAACGGCTTACTGAGGAATTTTAGTAAATCGGTCGACTCACGCTCGGAAAGTTCCTCCCCGTCTAGCCGCTCTAAATGAATCGGCGGGACTTGCCGCACGGTTTTCCCGTTTAAGCGCAGCTTTTGGGGCTGGGGGAGATTCCACTCTGGGAAAAGCGCCGAGAACTCCTCGAATTGCCATTTCAGATTCCGCTCGATGAGTCGCACCATAGCAATCACCCTGGCCCTGAGCCGGGGATGATCAATCGCCTCTCGAGGTGACAAACCCTCTAAGAAAGGATGCGGAAGATTTGCCCAAACCTGCCTGTAAAAATCCTCATAGAATCTCAGCGAAAAAGGAACGACCGAAAGACTAAGTCGCATTCTTGACGGAACCAACGCATCCGGCTGGGCCCACTCGGTGGCATAGAGGTCCGTCCGTTCAAAGGTGGCCGTTCGGACAAGATTCTCCCCGAAAGTTTCTTGCACCCAAACAACGACCCGATCGAACTGATCCTCTCGTACAAAATGAGTGCGGAAGTGACACAAGCCGTTCTCTGACCCCAGGTTGGTCATCGCGGCGACAATTTGCGGAAGATTTTCATCGCATTTTCCCGCCAACGCGAGTTTTAAGTTCTCAATAGAATCACTGCACACGACCACTCGCAGGATGGATCCTATGTTGGTCACTTGTTGAACCCCGGGCCGCGAAATTAAGAGGAGACGATTTTGATTCGGCAATTGTTCGGCTGAGGCATCCTCACGAATCCAAATTTCAATACCGCGACGGGAGTTCACACTTGCCCACGGGACCAAACAGGCATATTGAACTACTGTATATCCGTCTACCAAGTCATCGAAAGATTCTTCTGGATCGGCGTAGCGCTCCATAGCCCTATGAGCTTTCTCAGCGGCACCGGCCCAGCTATACATTACGCCAAGGTTCCACCAAAGCCTCCTCTCTTGAGGGAATTGTTCAGCCAGCTTCTCCGCACACTCAAGGGCTGAGAATAGCCGCCCCGAATCTAAAAAACCCTTGATCTTTTTCATCTCCGCCGCGTAAGGAGCACTCTTTCGAGTGGGCAATAAACGGATCAACGATCGTTCCAAAAGCCGGAGAGGAATCTCAATGAGCTTCTCATTTCTACGGCCTAAGGGGATTTTTTCTAGCCCAAAGAGTCGTCTGAATACGCAGCTCGCCCATAAACTGCTTCCATCGGCTCTTTTGCCGATGTTTTCAAGAGCCGGAGAAAAGCAGACGGGCAGGGACTCTTTAGGTAAATCGGCTTCTAATACCCTGCACAAGGCACCGATAGCCGCGGGCAGATTAGTCTCATACGCAAGCCACTCAGCCTCGAGAGCCCGCGTTGCTGGAAGATCGGGAGCGGACTGTTTTAAGCTTTCGTAACTCGGGTACCAACCGGCATGATCCCCCAAAATCAAAGCAGGCAGGGACTGTAGCGCGAGGAGGCAAGGCCGAGGACCGTGTTTCTTGATTTGTTGTCGAATCGCTTGTTCCGCTGCTCGAGGTTGCCGACCATGAATGGCACGGACAATCCTCTCGATTTCAGGCAGTAATTGTCGACAACACGATTTGACAAGCTTCCCTGTACCCGCCGGACAAACAAGCTGCTCCATAAATCATCATCCTTACTAGGGCCGAGATCCTCGACCTGCTTCAAACTCCTCGTTCAGCTTTATAAACAAAGAACAAGGCGGACCGTTTGAGGACCCGAAAAAACTCCCCCCTCTCTCCGTAAAAATTCGCTGCAGCTGGGAGATTCGCAGAGCCCTTACCACATCCTTCTGGCTCCAAGAGGAGCCCCCGAGCTTTCAGCATTTGTGCCCAAAATTTTGCACTGAGCCGGTAAAGCGCCTACACATTATGCCCCATTAATCACCCGATTGGCTAGTCATCCGAATATCACGTTACCCCTGGATGATCAATCGGATCATCGATTAATCGGATCATCTCCCGATAGGCTGCCCGCCTTTTTTTAAGCTGCATTGGTGATCCGCCAAAAGCTGCCTGTCAAAAAGGCGACACAAACATCTAGGAAGGTTGAAGGCGAAACACATAAAAGAAAGCAACACACAAAGAAGGAACACTCACAAAAGAAAGGAAGACGCACGGCAACACGGACAAAAGCAAGACACATGGCAACACACAAAAAGGAAGAAAAAAGCAACCCCAAATGGCAAGGCAAATAGCCAAACAAATGAGAGCTTATTGCGACGGTCCCACCGCTTCAAAAGTGCTCCTGCGTGAGAAAGGTGTGTGGTAATGCAAATCACTGATCGAAGAAGACCGTTTTCGCGTGCATTAACGGAGAGAAAATTTGGGCAAACATCACGCGGATCAGAGCGGTCATGTCCATTAGAAATGCGTCGCTCGGTCTTCCCCCAGTTGAGCTTCGCGCTTGCCCGGATTAGTAAGCCCTTCAGGCTTGCCTAAGGCGGCTTAATTCGCGCCATAACCGGGCACTGGTTCGTATTCCCCTGTGAAAATCGGCCAGTGAGAAACGTTCATTAGGACTATGGGCATTATCGTCCTCTTGGCCCCAGCCCAGCAGTAACACATCAACTTTAAGGACTTGATGCAACTTGGAGACGATCGGTATGGAGCCGCCCGAACGCACAAAAATAGGCGGCCGCCCGAAGCCGTGCTCAATCGCCGCTCGCGCAGCATCGAAGTACGGGCTGTCTAAACTGACCACCATGCCCGGCGAGCTTGCCAACTGGGTTAACTCCATTCGCACCCCCGGTGGGCAAAGCTCCTGGAGAAAAGTCTCTAATGACCGGGTAATTTCCTCGGGTTCTTGATCCGGCACCAAGCGAAAGCTGAATTTCGCCGAAGCCATGCGAGGGATGATGGTCTTCGCCCCAGGTCCCTGATACCCGGCTGTAAGCCCCGAGATATCAAAAGCAGGACGTGTCCAGCACCGCTCCAAAGGCGTATAACCGGCTTCGCCCCAGCCTCCATCGACCCCTAATTGAGACCAGTATTCTTTCTCGTCGAATGGCAAAAGCGATAGCTGCGTCCGTTCTCGGTCCGAGAGCCCCAGCACGCGGTCATAGAACCCAGGGACCTGAATCTTGCCGCGCTCATCTACGATCTGAGCAAGCATTTTTGCCAAGACGTTTGCAGAGTTGGTCACAGCACCTCCGTAAGAGCCGGAATGGAGATCACGATTGGGACCGTGGATTTTTAGTTCATAGTAGGCGATACCACGCAAGCCGTAGGTGATTGCCGGCTGACCCGGTGCAAATTGAGCGGTGTCACTAATAACGATGCAATCGCAGGCAAGCTGCTCTACATCCGAATCAAGAAACTGAGCCAAACCGGCACTTCCAACCTCCTCTTCACCTTCGATTAAGAATTTAACTTGGATGGGAAGCCGTCCTTCAGTCGCCAACCAAGCTTCGGTGCTGAGGATATGAGTAAGAAGCTGACCTTTATCGTCACTTGCTCCCCGGGCATAAACGTAGCCGTCGCGCTTTGTGGGTTCAAAAGGAGGCGAAAGCCATTCTGAAAGCGGATCTACCGGTTGGACATCATAGTGGCCGTAGACCAAGACGGTGGTCATGCCCGGCACGGGCGGGGATTCGGCGTAAACGAGCGGATTGCCTGCTGTAGGAATCAGCCGTGAATTCAGACCCAGCCGCGATAGCAGGTCCGCTAACCACTGGGCGGCGGCCGCGATGTCGGCTTTTCGCACCGGATCGGCGCTAACGGTGGGTATTCGCAAGAATTCGAAGAGAGTTGATTCGAATTTCGAGGCATGCTTTTTCAGATACTGTTCGATTAATGGCATGACAAATTGCTTCCCCAGAGTTCCCGGCAGCCTGAGTGCCCCCTCAAAAGAGGATCCATGCGGCGTCCATTTGCCTTTCACCGCGGTGCGGCGAACGGATCACAGATAGTCTGACAACGGTGCGGTGCGAAGTCGCCCCTCCCGGCCGGCCTCCGGTTGTCCCCAATGCTTCCCCTAAAGATTCGTCTGAAATACGGCGGCTTATTAAGCGGCTTATTAAACGATACTCGATAGCCAATATATGATAGTCGGTAGCCAATCCCGGTGACATACGATGCCCAATTGCCGGCGACCTGGCCGCGGCTTCTGAGACGTGCGGGCCAATACAAATCAAACTTTTAAAACTTCAAAAAGGGTGATTAGATAATCCAGTAAAGCTAGCAACTTTGCTAACGTATTCCCGAGTCGCACCACCAAGGGCTGGTGAAAGCCTGGCAAACCGACCCACCGGGTGGGGGCTTAAAAAGCCGGAGCGAAAAATCAAAATCAATAAAAAGCCGGAGCGAAAAATCAAAATCAATGATGAATGGGTACGAGGGCCACATCTGCACTTGCAAAGCCGATGCTCTTCGAAGGCCGAGGAATTTGCGGATTGCTGATAGCTTTTCGAGCTGGAGAATGTCTCATACCCTAAGCAGGGGATAATGGCCAAAAACTTGTAACGTCAATGTCTTTAACTTTGCCGGTGTTTCGCGCTCACTTCGACAGCTGCTGAGGAAGCTGGTCCTGGGTTCGGAGTTGTACTCTCGGACGCTTTGGAGTAGGTTGCAGGTCCACGGCACGACTATTTTTCCCATTTTTAGCAATTTTATCCAAGAGTGTGATTATCATTTTTGTAACACCGATAATGTTTTTTGCGTGTAATAACGAACAACTGCGTTTGTGCCGGTATTCCCGCCACGTTCAAGTTGCAGTTTTTTGACTGTTTGTATTCACTTTTTTAACCACTTTAAAAGAATTTCCGGTAAAGGCCAGTTATTAGCGGGGTTTATTATCTCGAGAACATAATTTGATTTTGGCGGTACCACTCTTCCGCGGCAGCCGTTCTTCTAGGGCAGACGTTGATACGATTTCGAATAGCCCTCGAATCCTGGGCTTTAGGCGAAGGATAGCGTTTAAGGATAGCGTTTGATGAATCGTTTCAAAATCGTCACTTTGGGATGCAAAGTTAATCAGTACGAATCAGAGTACCTCCGCGAGGGGCTGCTAATGCTCGGTTGGGAGGAAGCTCGGGATGATGAGCCTACCGATTTGTGCATCGTGAACACTTGCACAGTGACCGGGGATGCAGATCAGAAAAGCAGGAAATACATTCGGCATCTTGCCCGGGTCCATCCGCAGGCAGAATTACTGGTGACCGGCTGTTATGCAACCCGCTCACCGGCGGAAGTAGCGCGACTTCCCGGCGTGACCCGGGTAATCACCGACAAATCGGAGCTTCCGAATTTTCTTCGACAGTTAGGTTTGGACAACCCGCCGACCGGCATCAGCGGATTTGGCCGGCGTCATCGGGCTTTCGTAAAAGTTCAAGACGGTTGCGCTCTGCGATGCAGCTATTGCATCATTCCGTCCGTTCGGCAGAAAGTGGTCAGCCGACCAGTGGACGAGATACTGGAGGAAATCCGCCGGTTGTTGGAAGCGGACTATCGCGAGATCGTCCTAACTGGAATTCATTTGGGACATTATGGCATAGATTTCGCCCCGAAAGAATTCAAAATTGATAGGACGGCTCCAAGTAGCCGCACGGGTCACTCAGCAAGGGGCGGAGCTCAATCTACTGGCCTCGGCGGACTAGTCTCCCTTAAACAAGGGCGCACACACCGCTTGGTCGAATTGCTTGAGCGCATCTTGACCCTGGGAGAAGGGTTCCGAATTCGGCTTTCGAGCCTGGAAGCCGTGGAATTGTCGCCGGAATTACTAAATTTGATGAAGGCTTTTCCGACTAGGATCTGCCACCACCTCCATTTGCCGATGCAAAGCGGCTCGGATCGTATCTTGGCGCGGATGCGGCGCCGGTGGGCAGCCCCGCAATTCGTCGAACGATGTTTGGCCGTGCAGGCGGCCTTACATTTACCCGCCCTGACCACGGACGTAATGGTGGGGTTTCCGGGAGAAACAGCCGAGGACTTCGAAGCCACTCGTCGGGTGATTGAGGCGGTGCGCTTCGCTAAGCTCCATGTTTTTCGTTTTAGCCCCCGCGAAGGCACACCCGCAATGGAGATGCCGGACCAAATCCCCGGATACATCAAGCAGCAACGGGCCGAGAGCCTGATCAATCTGGGTGAGAAACTCCGCGCGGAATATATTTCAAAGCTGGATGGGTCTTATCTTCAGGTACTCGTGGAAAACGTTGAGGCTTCGGAGCCGGGGAGCGCGTGGGCGATGGCGGACCGATACGTCCCCGTGCTTGTCGAAGGTGGGGCGAAGTTGGTAGGAGAACTCGTGACGGTTAAGGTTCACCTTGATCCGCAGGGACGATTACGCGGAATCTGTCAAGCAGAGCTTGACTCCGCACAAGTTGCTGCGCGTTCGGCAACTCGGGAGGTCCTCGCACGATCGTAGCTTTTTTTAACGCGTTTTTTAATGCGTTTAAGCGACCGCCTCTTGCGGCAGAGTTGTTGCAGTGCGATTTTACGGGACACGGAGGCCTCCTTTTGTCGAGACTAAAATAGTCGGGGCAATACACACCATCCCCAATCGAAAACACACTTAAAAACGTATCGAAATCGCAGTGTGCCTTTGGGGGGCGCGCATCAGGCAGAAAGAATCCAGGCAGAAACTTTTGTGGTGGCGGGGCTCTCGCTTCGTTCGATCTGACGGTCAAGCCGTGATTTGGCGGGCTGCCTTTTTCGCGTCAAATAACGTTGGAGCAAGCCGCGTCGTGATAAACCCCGGGTAGGGCTGCTCTTCAATCGTCGAAATTATCCATGGCTCAATCGTCGAAATCATGCATAGCTCTCAGGGGGTGGGGCGGACACGCGGGTGGCAGAGAAATGTAATTTCGTGATTGGGCCGCGGTTACCCCGCTTGAGCCGCAGCCGTAGTCAGGTTTTGTGTTTGCGGACCCCGACAGCGCTAACTATAGTAATCTTGAGGAGATGGCGGCGCTTTCCGTGCTCCAAAACTTGGGTATTCGAGGCAAAAAAGACGACTAGCCGGACGGCTGGTTAAGAACCGGTTTTTGGGAAAATTAGGTCTTTTTCGGGACCGCGTGTTCACAAAGTTTGCCGGCTGATGATGGCGAAGGACTGACTTGCGATTTCAAGGTGGTCCTAGCCATTCGTTGCATAAATCTCGCAGCAAATTTGACAATCATTGTGGCAAGCGAGCTTGTCAGTAATTAAGGTTCGTGCTTAGCAATATTAGCAACAATCGAGGTTTAGTGCGCGATCCTCAGTCGTATTGTCAGAATAAAGTTCAGAATAAAGTCTTTAGTTTGGCCACAGAAACCGGGTGCAGAACAAATGAGTAAAAGGTGCGGTGGTCGCCGGTTTTCAGATCAAAAGCGCGTCGCAAAACCTTTAACAGCGATTGGTTGCGCTTTGGCGCTCCTTCTTGGCCTTTTGGTGTGTGGGGCCACGGGGCAGGATTTGGGCGGGGCATCCACTCAGCCGGAAGGTCCTCCGGTTTACCGGAAGCTTGCACCCGGGGTAATGCGCGAGGTGGTTCCTCCTCTCACTTATGACGACACCTTTAGTCGTCACGACGTCGTGGAGATCCTTGCCAGGCGCGGCGATCTTGATTGGGCAAAGAACATTTGGTTCCGTCGGACGGTTTGGTATTTGGATTTTAAGTTCAAGGATTTGCGATTCGGTTTCGTTGACATTCCTCAGCCGGATGGAAAATTGGAACGCAAATTAGTGTGGTATCTGGTTTACAGCGTGACAAATCCTGGGAAAGCGATTAGACCGAGACCTCGGCCCGATGGGACCTTCGAGGTCGAAACGGTCGATCAACCGGTGTTTTTCGTACCGGAGTTTTATTTGGAGGCTAGGGATAACCTGGATAGTCAGATCAACGTGTACCGGGACCAGCTCATCCCCGTCGCGATCCCCGCCATTCGGGAGCGGGAGGATCGGAATCGCGAATTTCTAAACTCGGTTCAGCTGACTCGCGAAATCCAGGTGGGTGAGACGTATTGGGGAATCGCCACCTGGGTCGATATAGATCCACGGACAGACTATATCTCGCTTTACGTGGGCGGACTGACAAATGCTTATCGCTGGGAAGATCCCCCGGGTGCGTACCGACCAGATATGCCACCAGGGGAGGGCAGAAAGTTTACCAGAAAGATGTTGAAGATAAACTTTTGGCGGCCCGGCGATGAGTATTACGAGCACGAAAAGGAAATCAGATACGGTATTCCAGGGCAGGTTGATTACGAATGGGTCATGCGGTAGGATTTACAGCGCCGATACGGAGCAAGATAAGTTTGGGTAACCAATCGGCATGTCCATTGTTGGCACGATCCATTGCCTGCAAAGATTGCTTAAGGAGTGGTTATGGCTCATAAAAAGGGTCAAGGTTCCAGCCGAAATGGTCGCGATTCCAACGCCCAAAGGCGAGGAGTCAAGCGATTCGCCGGTCAATTCGTTCAGGCGGGTAATATTTTGGTCCGGCAACTGGGGACGAAGTATTACCCGGGCAAGGGGGTTGGAATAGGTCGAGATTACACGCTCTTCGCTTTGACGGACGGTTATGTTCACTTTGACCGGGGTGGTCGACGGGTTCACGTGTTGCCGAGTATGTCCAGCTCGAACTGAACCTTCTTTGTATGAATTAAGCCGACTTTTTTGAGGTTATTTTGCTTGCAGTTATTTGTGTTTGATGTTCCGGTCGGGAGGTGACGTTAGAAAGTTCGCGGTCCTGCGAAATGGCGGAATCCTCTTAAGTCGCGCTCTTTGCTGGGAAGTGTGAAAGTCAGTATTTGCTGTCTCCGCGTTGAAAATCAGAGTCTGAAGTTAATAACTGGCAGCGGCCAAACCGTCAGGTTTGGCCGCTTTTTGGTTTGCAAGATCTGCCAAATTCGGTCTTTTAAGTCAAGCCGCCCCGCAAGGCCTCTTGTGAACCTAAGTTGCTCATGTTTGGTATGAAATTTGGTGTGAGATCGTTGACTTCGTCGGAGGTTTCAAAACTGTGTTTGTCGACGAAGTGGAGATCTATGTCCAAGGGGGACGGGGTGGCGACGGATGCATTAGTTTTCGCCGTGAAAAATACGTCCCGCGTGGCGGCCCTGATGGCGGCGATGGCGGAGACGGCGGGAGTGTGATCCTCGTCGCCGATCCCAGCGTGGAAAACTTAGCCCCTATCGCTCATAGGAAGCACTGGAACGCCGCAGACGGGGAGCGCGGTCGAGGCTCGAATTGTCACGGAGCGAATGGGGAAGATTTGATTATCCGGGTTCCCGTGGGAACGGTGGTTCGGGACGCCGACCGGAACTTCGTGCTCAAAGACCTCACGGTGCCTGGGGAGGAGATCGTCGTCGCACGCGGGGGTAAAGGTGGGAAAGGGAATACGCATTTCAAATCGGCGACGGTGCGCGCACCGCGGATTGCAACACCCGGTCAGGAAGGCGAAAGCCGTCGGCTTAAGCTGGAACTGAAGATCATTGCGGATGTCGGGCTTGTTGGCAAACCCAATGCCGGGAAGAGTACTCTTTTAAGCCGGCTGACTCGAGCGCGTCCGAAAATTGCCTCTTATCCCTTTACAACAAAATATCCCAACCTCGGCCGGGTTCAAATCGAGTGGAATCGCTCGTTTGTCATGGCCGATATTCCCGGACTGATCGAGGGAGCACATCAGGGCGCAGGATTGGGGCACGAGTTCCTGCGGCACATCCAGCGGGCCGGCATCCTTGTTCATTTAGTGGAGCCCGAACCCATGGACGGGAGTGATCCGCTTCGCAATTACGAGGTCATTCGCGAGGAATTGCGACTTTTCGACCCGAGCCTAGCGGAGCGGCCTGAGATCGTCGTGCTCACCAAAGCCGACTTACCCCAAGCAGCGGCGATCAGAGAGGCTTTGCAGCAACATTTGGGGCGTGAGGTGCTACTCGTTTCAGCCGTAACGGGACAGGGATTAGACCAACTCGTGACGAGGATTGTAAATCTGCTGGAAAGCTACCCTTCGGCGGCAAATCTTCTATTAAAGCGCTGATTGTCGCGCAATGCAAGGGCTTTCCCTGCAAACGAGAGGTTCCATCCGCCGATTTTGAGCCCGGCTTTCAGCCCGAAGCCGTTTTTCACTCTGAATCAGTTTCGGTCCGCCGAAGTTACCCGTTTTTCGCTGTGAAGGTAGCAGGCGTATGGGGCCTTTGCGATTGGGAGTTTGAGGTATGCGCTCAAGGTGGGCCGAATCTCCAATTACGCTCTTTTAAGGTCTCTTTAAGCCGCTTTCACGCTACTTCAATCAGCTCTGTTGTTACTTCAAGCACGTTACTTTCAGCAGTTTTGAAATCACTCCAATTCCGGGGGCACGTTACCGTAAGACCAACCTTGCCCCTTAAATGGTGGTGCAGGCCGAGGGGTGGGGATCGATCCAGGGGTCAACTCGCGGGCCAAGGCCAACGATTCGCGCACAATCTGGGTGCCGGCCGTCGGTTCCAAATTACTGTAGCTAGTTAGCCGCGTTTCGTACCCACCCCCCCGTGGTCCCAACGCCTCCTCCGTAGGAACGTAACCGACGCAACCGTTGGAATAGGTCACCGGAAAAGTCAGAGGGAAAGGACTACCGGCCTTCATGTCCAGCCCCAATTGGCAGAAAAATTCCGCTGGATTTGCCAACAAAACGACCGGCCCGATTTGAATCGCTTGCACTTCCACCTCAACCTCTTTTGACTGCTGTACCAAGGCATCCAGGAGGACAATTTCTTTGGCAAAGGTCCACTCTGTTGCACCAACTTCCGCCGGGTCTTTCTGAACAATTTCCAGGCATCTTCGGACACGCTCCGGATTGGGGATTCGCCGGCGAATGGGCCACGTTTTGACGCGATAGTCTACGGGAACAAGTGCTCCGCGCTCCATGGCAATGAGGACCTTCACTGCCTCGGCCCCCACTCGGCCGCCGACCAATTCGGCCCAGCGATCACCGCTGGGGTAAGCATAAGGACTCAAATTGTCGACTTGGGTCACGTCGCCGCATGCCCCCGGCAGAAACACCACCACAGCGTCAGGTGCCTGCATCGCCCCGCGGATGACGCGCTCCAGATAGTAGATGTAGTTTGCCGAAATGCCGCCCGGGCTGGTCGTAGCATGACAGGCGAAGTTGACCAAGCAGCCAAGAAACTTTCCGTCAGTACTCCACGCTCCGATCACTCCCACCTCCGGATCCACGGGACCTCCCACTTCGATAATATCCGGGTTTCCCTGACCCGGATGAGTATGGGTCAAACCGTTCTTCATCCGGAAGCGACGATTGAAGGCCACTTTGTCTTCGATGCCTTTGCCGGCACCACAGCGTGCCTCCACACGCCGATCGTTCGCCTCGCAAACGGCATCGACAATTGCCGCAACCACCCGTCGAAGGTATTCAGGATCGGCACACGAAGATTTTTCGTAGGCCAAGTGCTTCACAAAGTCGGACGCATGATCGTATTGCCCCGGATGGATCATTCCTGTGGGCCCCGAGGAGTGAGAATGAGAAGCAGCCAGAAGAATTGCCTCCGGTTCGATCCCACAGCGTTCAGCGATTTGCTGGCGAGCTTGTACCACCTGAGGGCGGAGGATCACTAGCGCGTCGATGCCCACCACTGCCATCCGCTTGTTTCCGTCGTCAAAAACCGCCGCCCGGACCTTACACGGATCGTGAAAACTCCGATGATAAGCCTTGCCGTAACCGCCCGGCTGTTCCATTCCGAGATCCGGCGTGATGTCTCGCTCCGCGAAACCGACCTTCATCACCGCGGATGAAGCCTGGGCGAAAGCATAGTCGGAAAAAAGTCCTCCAGCATCTTCACCGAATTGCATGATCAAGCCCCAAAGTAAACACATCGTTACGACAAGTGCGACCCACCTCATTTGGACGCTCCTTTACCCATACCCAGGAATTCACGCGATGGCGAGAGCTTCGGCAATATAGCCCCAGCACCACCAACAGGGCCAAATGGTTCAATTTACCCTTTGAAGATCAACACCGCGCGACTCACCGATCAACTTCCCGATTTTCGAGGCTGGCATGATTACGTCGGGGGCGGAGTGCCGAACCCTTCGGTATCACGTGGCTGATCTCATTTTTCCAAGGAAAAGACGCGTCTTGAAACGTCAGCAGTCGCCTCACAGCCTTTCCAGACCCCCAACGCACGAGGCCGAAAGTCAACCTATTCACACCTGCGAAGCACTTGCTTTTCCCGATATTTTTCCGCCAACCAATCGACCAAAGGCTCGATGCCCTGATTACGGGTTGCGGCCGTTTCGAAAAGTGCTGCCGTCGGCTGAATCCGCGCGAAATCCTTTCGAATCCTTTCTACATCAAAGCTGACAAAACCGCACAAATCCGCTTTGGTGACCACCAAGACGTCTGCGACCTGAAAGATGACCGGGTATTTGACCAGCTTATCATCCCCCTCGGGTACACTCAAAACAAGAAGCCGAAGATCTTCACCTAAATCGAAGCTTGCCGGACACACCAAGTTGCCCACGTTTTCAATGAAAAGGAGATCGAGCTTCTCCAGCGGGAGTGATTCGCAAGCCGTGGCGATCATGCTGGCATCGAGGTGACAAGCCCCTTGTGTGTTGATTTGAACCGTGGGCAGCCCAAGTTTCTCCAACCTTTCGGCATCCACTGAGCCGGCTAAATCCCCCTCGATCACCCCGACCCGTAATCGGTTCGCACATTGTGCAGCGATGGATTCGAGCAAGGTTGTCTTGCCCGACCCCGGCGAACCCATCACGTTGACCACCAAAAGGCTCAAGGCGGCAAACCGACTCCGGTTCATCGAGGCGATTTGGTCATTCGCCTTCAAAATATTCTGCGCGGCTACAATTCTCACCATCAAGTCCGACTCCAAGCTTTCTCCAGTAGGGTCTCAAAGCCGCAAATCTTAAGCTTCTAAGCACGGGGGACTGACCCAAGTGGAAACCATTATCGCGGATTAAGCGACAAAATTCGGCTTTTCCAATCGCCAGTGGCCTGCTTCCTTCCGAGGATGCAATCATTCAACTCCTCGAAGGATGCAAGGGTTGAAAGACCGCCTTTGACAACTGAAATCTGACAACCGAGCTCTGGTAACTGAGATCTATTTATTCCCTCTTGGAGCCCTTGTGAACCTTATGCCCAGCCTGAAAGCCTTCAAGTTAATCGGTAGTAAAAGCCGTTATTACAATTTCTCGTAAAAGCAATTGTCCCATTTAAGGAATGCAACTTTATTCAATTTGCCGTCTCAGCTTTTCGCCATTCTTCTCAAAACCTTCTAATCATCTATTTCAATGGCCTCGAGCAATAATTCTCTTCCGCCTACCACCTCGATTTCCGGGGAGCAACACTGCGGACACTCCAAAGGCCACTCCTGAACGAACATCTTCGCCGCACACCGCTTACACGAGCATGTGGGGTCGACTACGCGAATCTCCAAGCGTGTCCCTTGCAGTGGGGTTTCCGCTATCAAAACTTCGAAGGCAAACCGTAGGGCATCCGGCACCACACCGGCGAATCTTCCTACGGCAACCTCTACCCGCCGTACCACACCCGTAAGTTGACGAGCTTGCAGCTCCCCTTCAATTTGCTCCAGGAGGGCTTCAGCTATGCTGAGCTCATGCATGATTCGGCCGACAAAGCACGACTCCTGTGCGGTATTTCCTTACATAGAGGGTTCGCAACCGAAAAACCTCCTCGAAGAATACCGCTTCTTTCGTGCCCTCTTTTAGCTGGAATCCAATTCAAAAAACTTCGTGTGACTAGGGAAAACCACCCCCCAAAAAAACCGGCAATCCCCGCAGCCTCGGCGCTTCCGCAGCGAGCAAGTCGTTCATCTAACCAAGCTGAACTCAAAATTCTTCGGTGAGGTCTTAATCATTTGAATAATCATTCTCGAATAATCATTCTCTCCAGATCTGGAGCAAAATCTGGAACAATAAAACTCTGGAACAATAAAACTCCGGCACTCCCCCCGGGAATCCCTCGAACAATCTCAACGATCTCCCAACCACTCCCGCAGTATTTCAAGGACCTTCTCCCCTGCCTTGGGCACCGCCGATTGCACCGGTTCCGAGCATTTTTCTGAAAAACTCAGAACATCCTCGGCTTCTACCGCAACGATCTCAATCTTGTCATCGTGCGGTAATGATAGCCCAACCAGCCGTCCAAGTTTGATTGCCGTAGTCAGGTTCATATCATGCGGGCCTGCCGTTCTTTGCGTCATGATCTCGGAGGGACTTAGGCAGTAAATACTCCCCGGTTCGCCACCTGTGCAAATGGCATCTAAAACAATAGCGCAGTCATAACCCACCAAACGTTCCATAAGCCGCAGGCCGCCGCAACACTCGAAGTCAAGTTCGACGGTGCTCTTCCATGATTCCGGCATGACCTGCTGAACGTAGTTGAGGACCTCAAGCCCGACTCGGTCGTCCCGGAGAATAGGATTCCCTAACCCGAGAACCAAAATTCTCATTGATGACTCATTCCCCATTCGGCCGAGAAAAAATACCCACCAATCCAGGCGCATTTTCGATAGATCCAAGTTCTGTGTAATATCGTGATGGTGGGTCGCGGCCCGCCGCTTGGGGCAACGAAGTCCGCGGCATTTCTAATTTATCAAGCATCAATCCACCTAATTTTTGTACGAAGCTAACCCTGCCGGAGCCCGCGGGTCGTGCATATCTCAAACATCCTTGTACTTTAACTCATTAATTTTACCTTGCGCACCGGTGCCGGGGATAGCAGCACGGAAGTATCTCGCCTTTTGTATTTGCCACCTCAGGCTGACTCCGCATCCGGGCTCAAGCGAGTCACTGCGTCGTGCTCCCCGGGTGTTCCCAAGCTCCTCGTAGGCCGAATTCCACCTTCGACCCCAAGCATCCAGCCGGGTGATAAATCGAGCGGAATGATAAAAAGAGAAGGAGGCACACGGCCGTGCGTTGCCGCCAAACATCGGTTTAGAAAAAGCGATGATTCGCAGTGTTGAGCGAGGGATTAGTTGGGCAAAGAACGAACCATTGAGCCGATCAGGTGGAAGTGCGGCAAAAAAGAACAAATTGGGATGATCCTGTCCGACAATCGGGCAAACTTTTCCGCCAGATCAACGAACTATTTTGACAAAACGTCCGAAGATGGTGACTCCGATTTCGACCCGCGATCCAATAGCACCGAGTGACGAGATTTATCAAATAACGATATTTATTTGCAGAGAATGATATTCTTAAGGACCAATCCGTAGGCTGTCCCGGGAATCGGGGTTTGATTGGCCGAGCTCTACCGTTCGCAGAGAGAGTCGGCACTTAGCGATATTTCCGGCAATAGGCCGGGAAACAGGGGGTGTCGTCCGAGAATGCGCCGCTCAGTTCCGTTGGCATCTGTCCTACGAGCGATCCTTGCTCAACTGCCGCCGCAAATACCGAGCTCGTTCGATATTGCGGTCCTGAATGTCCATCTCGGTACCGCTGATTTTTTGAAGGTGGGCCGGCTGCGTTTGGAGGAAAAGATCGTTAAGCGTAGGAATTTCCAGGTCTTCAATCAACCCGAGGTTTACCCCCATACGCACACTGCTCAAAAGGTGCATCGTCTCTTCGGAAGTAATGGTTTGCGCAGTTCGTAGGATCCCGTATGCCCGGCTTACCCGATCATGCAGGTTTTCTTGGCTATCTCGGATCAAGACGTTTCGGGCCTCACGTTCGTAACCCACGATCACAGGGATGATGTCCCCCAACTTCCTAAGGAGCTCCTGCTCACTCAACCCGAGGGTGATCTGATTACTTATCTGGTAAAAATCACCCATCGCCTGCGAGCCTTCACCGTAGAGGCCCCGCACAGCGAGACTTAACTTCTGTAAACTACGGAATACCTTCTCAATTTGCCGGGTCATTACCAGCGCGGGCAAGTGCAGCATCAGACTGACCCGCATTCCCGTTCCGACATTCGTCGGACAAGCCGTCAAATGGCCCCATTTTTCGTGGAAAGCATAAACGACATGCTTCTCGATTTCCGCGTCGATCTGATCAACGAGCTCCCACGCTGCCGTCAAGTCGAAGCCGCTTTTCATGACCTGAATGCGCAGGTGATCCTCCTCGTTGATCATCAAACTAAATCGTTCTTCCGGATGAATCGCAACCGCTCGCCTGCCTTCTCCCTCGGCATGCTCTCGGCTTATCAGTTGCCGCTCGACCAAAAGCTGGCGATCCAGCCCGCCCAACTCTTCCAAATTCAAGTACAGAACATTTTGGAACTGGCTGGACTGAGAAATCGCGTGGCGCACGGTCTCCTCAATCCGCTCCCGATCCGGCTGACTTGCACGTGAAATAAAAGGAAACTCGGCCAGGTTGCGCGCCAGACGAATTCGGGTGGATATGACGATATCGCATTCCGGGCCTTCTCCCCGGAGCCACTCACTGCGTCTTTTAGTCAAGTCGTCTAACGTCACTGGAAACTTTCCCCACCTGGTCGAACGTTATCATCCGGCGGAGTGTTGAAGGGCTGCTCTGGTAGTAAGCCTACAGCACCAGAATTCTCGCAGGTTACTCGTTATCAAGCAGGCCCGAGACTGCTTTCCCGACCCGCCCCCCTAGGATTCCGAAAGTACCACCCTGCTCCTAGAAGGTCAAGGGAACCACAAGCTTCAGCTCTTCAGGAACAAGTTGCGCTCAAGTCGCACTTTCAATTCGGCGGATCTCATCTCGCAGTTGGCCGGCCCGCTCATAATTTTCTGTTTCGATGGCTTCTTGCATTTCCCGACGGAGCCGGATCAACTGCGTGCGCTTTTCACTCAACTTGGCGGAGTGAGTGGGACGCTTCCCTTTATGTTCTATTTCGCCGTGAATGTTTGCTAGTAGTGGCTCCAATTCCTTACGGAAAGCCGTGTAATCATGGGCACACCCGAAACGGCCTTGGGTGCGAAATTGATAGAAACTGATCCCGCAAACAGGACAGGTTTTTTGATCCAGCCTTTCCAGCTCTTCCGCCGTCTGACTGACCGCCATGGCCTGAAACATATGTTGGGCCAAAGCGGCTGCCGCGCTTGCTGCGGTAGCCGGCCCCTGCGAAGCCTCCGTCAAGTACTCCCTCGCGTGGTCTTCACACAGGTGCAATTCGACATGGCTCCCGCCGGCTAACTCTGTAATATGAAACGTTGCAGGTTTATCGCATCGCTGACAACGCATGAGTTTATTTTCCTACTTGTTTAATCTTTTTGTTCACGAAGATTATCACATATGACATAAAAAGGGGTTGAATGACGTTGACCCGGATCCGGTAAATCCGCCCCGTTGCAGAATAAGCTGATTCAGAGTTTCTCGAGGATTCTAACCACCCTCAAAAGCATGTCAAGTTAACCAAAATCCTCGGGGACTTTACCAATTCCCTATCCCTATTCTTTCCTGACGAAACGCCTCGGTTAACCCCAAAATGGGAAAGTTTGATACGACGTGAGAATAACCACTACCCTCAAAAAAATTAACGCGGCCGCCCCTCAGCCGGTTGACAAATCGGTGGGCGATAACACCCAATATTGATCGAGATACTTCCAATTAGCGACTGCCAATCATCATTCAAAATGCCATCCCTATGGGAATTTCAGGTGCACTAGTGGCTCCCGCTGCAACTTTATCTGAGCCAAGGCCCTGAAATCGATGAAAACGGAAGACTGGGAAGAAATCTTTGCACACGCTCTTGCTTGTCCCGCCGGTACAAGCCATTCGCAGTCAACCGGTCAACCCTGTTAGCGAAACTTTCTGGAATCCGGAACCAGCAATAATATCTCGAAAAATATCAGGTCAAAATGTTACCCGCGTCGACAGTCGCCTAATCGCCTAATTTTGCGCACCCGATGTTAAAGAGGACAAAATTCACAAGCTGGCAAAAATTGACAACGACCCCTCGCTGGAATTTCAAACCAAATCCTAGTCCTGAACCGCCGGCATGCCTTCAGGTGTTCGTCCCGCCTGCCGGGGGTAGTCTTCTTAACGGGTTCTCGTTTGATACTTTTCACTAGGTCGTTCCCTCTGCCGGTGGTCGTGAGCCTCAGCCCGCTGCAACCTTCGCCGCACAGGAAATCCGACATTTCGACAAATCAGGCAACGGGATCAGCCCCGTTTTGTTTCGGCCTTCGTGAGGGAGAACTCTTTTGCACTTTTCTTTCCCCTTCTCGAGCGACATCCAAGTTTTCCATCACCTCTTTCAAGGAGTTTCACCCGAGGGCCTCAACCCCAGGACACTTTTCCGGTGACGCTGAAGAAAGGTTAGAGATTCCTTTCACCCAAGGCCCACCACTATGCCCGAAAACCAGATTCAAGAGATGAGGCCACAGTCTCCGAAAGTCCCTCTCGGCTGTGACTTTCCTTCATGGTGAGCAGCGGTCACATCAATCCTTACGCCACCTTCCGGGATAGGTTCTTTTCCATGGGACAATTCTGAGCCTAGTAATGAGGATCGCAAGCCTCCCCGTTCGGGTAGCGCGGTAGCTACATCCACTCTCAAATCCTGCTTGAATCCGTGCAGCACATAGCCACGCACAGCGGTGCCTTTCGACTTGGGGACTTCTCGATGCGTTGAACACTACTGACCGCAACCATATGCGATGAGCAATCTATGGTTTGAGGGAACCCCCCCTCCCCGAAAAATTTCAGATTGGACACAGTTTGACCACGGATCTCGTTGACACAGCGCAGAAACCCCAACTAAAGTCTTTGATGTACCGGCTGCCGGATTCAGCTATTGGTGAATCGGAGGCCTAGCTTGACCGTCGCATTAAGTTCGGGGTGAGACTTCGGCGCGAAGGGGCTGCAATCACTGGTCTCGACCTGTGGCAAATCGCGAAAGTTCAATTCGCTTAGCACTCATAACTTGAAAAGGGGCTAAAGTATGAGCCAGACGTTCGATCCCTTCCAACAATGGCTTGGCATTCCACCGAAACAGCGCCCCATCGATTTTTACACGCTTTTGGGTCTGAGGATCTTTGAGAACGATTCCAAGCTGATCAGCCAAGCGGCCGATTTACGCCGCGCTATGGTGGAAAGGTTTCTCAGTGGTTCTCATCCCGATGAGGCCCGGCGAATTCTGAAACTAATCGAGGACGCCAAAGCATGCTTGCTCGATCCGTCCAGACGCAGGCAGTATGACGAACGGCTTCGAGCAAAACTGCGAAAAGGACCTCCGCCACTTCATCCGCAAACTGACGCAGCGGCGATCGCCCAATCGGCTGTCGAGGTTGTCGCCGTAACTCCGGGTGAAGGCTTGCTGTCAAGCGGAAGCTCTACCTCAGCAAATCAGCAACAATCCGATGAGTACGCGATTTTGGCCTCCGATTTAGATTCCCCTCAAGCAGCTCCCTCCAAAGCCTCGACCATATCAAAGCAAGGCAGTAGAAGAAACGCCGCGGACGCAGGATAGCTCAAAAATCGGTGAGAGTAGATCATTAGCTCACAGCCTTCCACAGAACGAAGACCGTGTTACTACTTGGGTACTTACCGCAGTTGCCGTTTGCGGATTCGGCATTCTGATTCTTGCGGCGGCGATATGGTTTCGCGTCGGCCTTCAAGCAGGAGATTTGAAAAAGGTCGAAGCCGGGGCTGCGCGCAGCTTAGCTTCTGCACAAGAGGCGACTGCGGAAACCGGAAATAAAAATTCCGAAAGTCGTGCACCGACTGCCGCCTCCACAACTCCAAGTGCAAACCCGACGCACTCTGCTTCGCGAACTCCTCCCCAGCCCAGCACCCAGACCGAAGCAATGAGCGAATCACACACGGCAAAGCACGCCGATCGTTCAGTCGAAAGCCCCCATGCCCCGGAAGTTGACGCAGTTCAGAAACCGGCGGGGGACTCAGCAGCTACAGGTGCTTCACTCACACCGGGCCCATCCAAACCGGCGGGTCTAGGTTGGGGGGCACGGTTACCGCCCACCGGGAGCAGATCCCCAGTACTTCCCCCAGCTCATAGCCCAGGACCGTTTGGGGTACAAGCCCTCGAACCACCGCCCCCACCCGCGGACGCCCCCCCGCAGAAAACGGAACCGGAAGGAGCGACCTCTACCGGCTCGGCTGATGAAGCTCAAGATATAGAACGAGCTTTGTTGGGCGAGCCAGGCCATGCTCAGCTCGGGCTTCAGCTTCCGCGCGAAACAATAGGAAAGTCTATCGAACCGTCTGCCGTTCTGCGAATGTTTAAAGTGGACACTGCGGGAAAGCTAGAAGCGCTTGCCTCGAAAGTGCGTTATGCCAGTGAAATGCTGGCTCTATGCGATTGGTTTATCACTGCCGAGGGTTTGCCTGACAAAGAAAAGCAAAAAGTAAGCGAGATGCGCAGAACCTGGCAAGTTCGGGCCGAAAAGCAGTTGGTACGGCTGGGCGACGAGTGGGTGACCGCCGATGTTTGGCTCCAACGGAAAAAAGAGGCGTTGAGTGCATCCCAAGTCGCATGGCGGATGCTTGAAAGTAGCGGTAACCTTCAAGCTGCCGTGCGATAATTTGAAGATGCCAGCCGAAAAGATCCGGAGATCGTCGGTCCAGATTTCATACTCGGCTTGCTTCATGCTGTTGGATTTGCCGCCTTTCAGGATGCGCGAAACCGTTTTCAACGTTGTGTGCGGCGAAACCCCGATCATGTGGGGGCACTTAATAACCTGGCTTTGACCGAAATCCGGTTGGACCAGTTTGCCAGTGCTTTACGCCACTTTCGAGATATTGTCGAGCTCGGCACTCCGCCGCCTGAGGTCATCCATAACATATCCCGATTGCTGATGGTTTCAGAACAGGGCATTATTCCGCTTCCGCCGGCCACGAAGGGGTCTTTCGAAGAAGTGCTCCAACAGGCTCTTGAACAAGGTCCTGGAGCCCCTTTGCAACTTGAAGTCGGTTGGGTTTACATGCTGCCCACCCGTGAGGACCTAATCGGCGTGGTGATCCCCGAAAGACCCCAGCATAGCACTCGCCCACCTGATCAGTTTGCCAATTTGACGGCGGTTGGTAGTGGAACCGGTTTCGTGGTGTTTCCTGGTTACATCCTGACGAATCGGCACGTCCTTGATAGCGGCGATGCGTTCCTTGTCAAACGTGAAGGCCTCCCCCAGGCCTTCCCGGCGAAGAAGATCGCCCTTCACAGCAATCCGCTTGTGGATTTGGGCTTGCTTCACTGTACGGAATTGAAAGCGGAGCCATTGCCCCTAGCATTTGGCCCTCTTGCAAGCCGCGGGACTGAGATAGCGGTCTTCGGCTACCCTGAGACTGATACTCTCGGTATCAAATTGAAACTAACGCAAGGGGTGATCAGTGGCGTGCCAACGGATTTAGAGGTTGACGAGGACTTGCGCGGCCTTTACATGCTCGACGCGATTTCAAACCCCGGAAACAGTGGTGGCCCAATCTGCGATCGAAGTGGTTCCGTCGTCGCCGTGCTTACCGCCTCTACACGCCACCTGGATTTTAACATGACGTTGGGCACCCCCATTCAATTAGCTTAATCACTATTGAAAGAGGCTATTCCGGGGTTTGCTCCCCTTATACCCAAGGATCAGAGACTAGAGTGGCCTGACGTGGACCGACAAGTCAGTCCTTCTGTGGTACTGATCACCGTTTATTCACAGCGCGTGCCTGTTACTTGGAGCGGATTGCGTAAACCTCCCAGCTTATTTGGCTTACCGGATCCTTGGTGCAGCCGTTGCAATGGATTAGGAACTGTGGATTGCCCGAATCGTCGATGCAGCAACGGTAGCGTTCCCACAACCCGCATTCGACTTGTTCCTCGTGCAGACGGACAAGGTTACGCCCCCTTCCGAGAACCTGCGACCGCCCCTTGCGATGTCTGTGGGGCCAGGGGGAGATTTCCTTGCCCATTGTGCCGGGGCACTAAACTCGAAAATCCGCAGGAAGGAAAAGACTACCCTCCGCAAGGCTGGTAAAATACCCCGAAGCGGCGATCAACATCGCGCGCTATGATCCAACTCGGCATCAACTGGATTTCTGATGTCTTTTTGGCCGGTCTTGCAGCCGGAGGTTCTGACCAATGACTTGGATTCGTTCAAAGATCAGTCAATTGTACGTGAGGCTTTCGCCTTCAACCCTGCTGGGTTGGGCACAAAAACTGCGAATAGACACCACGCCGGTACTGCTTGTGCATGACGGACGGACGTCCACCATTCAAGCCCTTCGTTACCGGCAGGGGCTTTTAATTGTCACGCTTTGAGCGGAACTCCGCTTCGGACGACTTCGATATGTGCCACCGGATTCGGACAGGTTAACTAAGCACCCGGGCCGCGGCGCCACTTTTCTTCCCTCATATAGCTCACGAACATAGCAGCGGCGCGGTCGAGGTTTTCTAGGCTTCCGCCACCGCGAAGCGGCGAACACATCTCATACGCAACCCATCCCTTGTACCCCACCGCCTCCAGTGCGGTGAAGAAGCTCGGGTAATCGATCACTCCCTCGCCCATTGGAACTGCCCAATAGGCCGGCTCCGATGGGAAGCGAAAGCTATTCATCGGCACATTGTACTCAACCCGCGGCAGAGCCCAATAATCCGCACACGTTGTGTAGGCAATCCATGGAGCCATTCGCCGCACCGCCTCGGCGAGCTTTTCGCCCCGAAGTCCGTGCAACACCGGCGACCATGCGTCGAAAGCCGCCCGGCAATTCGGCTCATTAATTTCCTCTAAAAGCCAGAACATGCTATCGCAATGACACGCGATGTCATGATGGTTTTGAACGGCAAGGGTCACCCCGAACTCCGCTGCTCGTTTTGCGGCCTCTTTCAACCCCCGGACGCAAGCTTCCCAGTGCGTTTCGAAAGGAATCCCCGACCGCTCAAAACCCGTAAATACCCGCACGAGGTCCGTATTTAATGCCCGCGCCATTTTCGCCAATTCTGTTAGGTAGAGCACCTGAATTTCGGTAAAGGGAGCCATGGGCCGGTCAATTCCCGCCGTCAAGTCGGGATAAGCCGCGATACAGGCCACGGCCACTCCCTGCTCTTCCAACAAGTCGCGCAGCCGCTGGTAGTCTTCCTGACGGTAATCGAGCGGCGAAACATGCGGGCGTTTAGCCATCAGCATTACACCGTCGAAACCCAAGTTCTTCACTCTGCGGATAACATCCTCGACATTGAGGCGAGCCTGACCCCGCCAAAATCCCGCGTAGCTTACCGTATGAAGTGCAAGTCGCCACATAATCCTTTCCTCCCGATTGTTTGTTGCCTTTCGGCAGTTTCCGATCTCTCACGGCTGAATCCTTGGCCAGCCGCCTTCCAACTGTGAATTTTTTACGAAATTGAAAATCTACCCGTCGAAATTCTGGCCGAAATTCGTCACGCGAAGACGGCGGCAAAAAGCATCCGCCTAAAATCCCTGCGGTCGTTGCATCCTTTGTAGGTGACTAAAAACAAGGGCCAGACCCCTTAAATCGGTGCCACCATCGCTCCCAAGACGATTCCCGCCAGTGTTAGATGAGGAACGTTGGAAACTTTGAAAGGAGCAAGCAACTCGGCAATCCGGGGACTTCCGCCGCCCGTGAGGAAGACATCTACTTCGCCTCCAAACTGGCTGGTCATTCGCGTGATTAACTCCCGAATACCCCCCACCGCACCCCAAAAAACCCCGGCTTCCATCGCCGCCACAGTATTCGTGCCTATCACGGGGGGATACTGAAGCGAGGTTACGTCGATTGCCGGAAGCATGTCCGTGAAATGATGGAGCGCCCATGCCAACAACTGAAACCCAGGCAGAATTGCACCTCCTTCGAAGGCACCCTCCGGCGATATCAAATCCACCGTGATTGCCGAGCCAATATCCACCAAGACGGCTGCCGTCGCCGGACGCCGCAGCCGATTCGCCGCCAACGCATCCACCAGTCGATCGATGCCCACCATATCAGGGCGTGGCACCGTCACCTTTAAGGGAAGATCACTAGCGGTCAGCAAAATAATCCTTTCGCCCCGGCGCTCATTACGCAGTAGATCGATAAGCTCGGTACTCGCAGGCCGGTTTACCGTCGCAATCCACCATCCACGAACCGGCGGTAAAGCCCTGATTTGGCCTACCACGGTACCCAAGGCTTCCGGCGTGCCTGCTGCCGCAAACTCCTTGGCCGGCTCCGGCAAAAGGTCGCCCGCGAAACTCTCGAAATAACCGAACTTAATTCGGTTATTCCCAACGTCCACTGCAACCAGCGGAAATCGCTCGAGCCAGTCCGAGCTCCGCACAAAAGCCGTGCTATACGCCTCGATGCTCCGCGGCTTTTCTGAGTTGGAGTTCATCACTTCAGGCGCCGAGTCAAACACCACGTAGGAAGAGTACGATTTGAATACGATCTTATGCCGCAAAAGAAGTCATACCGCAACCGAAAAGGGCGGATTTTGCCGGGAAATCCTACAATCCTCTCTAAGCTCTGGGGCGTCACTAATCCCATTTCGGCATCGAAGATCAGCTCTATCATTAGGACTTCCAACAGAAGCTGTTTATCGCACGTCAACTCCTCTTCGCTTTAACTCGCGTTAGGAACCCCCCCTTTTGAACTTTCCTACGCTTTATGTTACTTTAGGCACCTCGAGCCAGTTCACGCCTCCCCTTTGTTTTGCTATTTCGTAGACGTTCCCCCACCACGCGAATGAACGTTCGAGGATCTCAACGCACCTCTTGTCGCTTTCTCTGACCTTCGAGCTCCGGCAAGGCATCCTTCCAATAGCTTTGGAGGCGCACAAATTCGTCAAACATAACTTCTGTCACCCCAGGTGGGACGCCCAGCGCTTCCGGATCCCCATAATTAAACACAATGAAGCCACCCTCGGGCGTGCTCCAATGTTCTACGAGTAAGCGCGCTTCCTCGCGTATACCCGTTTCGTTTACTGTGGGGAGTGTGGCCTGGATATCCACCGTGGTAAGAAAGCAGACTTTGCCGCGAAATTGCTGTCCGAACTCCACCAGCCCATAAGCCCGCGGCTGCTGCATATTCAGTACGTCGACCCCTAACTCGATGAGTCGAGGCACAAACGCGTTGATCTTCCCACAACTATGCAAAATAACATGCCAACCATGATGGTGAATCGCTCCAAAAAGCGCAGCATAGCGCGGTGCGAAGTACTGATCAAACATCTGCTGGCTGATGAGAGTGCCGGTTTGCGTGCCCCAGTCATCGGTCAAAAACAAGCCATCGATTCGATCTCCAAATCGGCGAAACAACTCCTCGAAAAGCTCCAACTTGAATTCCAAAATCACATCAAGGAGCTTCTCGGCCTGCGAGGGCGCCAAGTACAAATCTTCCATCGCCCCCTGCATACCGCGAAGCATGTGGAATCGCTCGATGAGATTGAAATGGGAAGTAATCACCACATACCGCTCGCCGGCTTGATCGAGCAAAGGCCCCAGTCGTTCGAAATAAAACGAAGCTCGAGGATTCGGCGGTTTATAATGCTGGAAAGCCGACCAGTCGGCCAAAGGGTGCTCCACCACGCAACCCATGTTCTTTACTTCGGTCTGTTTCCATCGACATCCCCAGTCGTCCCAGCCCGCTTGGTCGAAAAACCAGCCGGCAATCGCCCGATCCATCTCCCAGATGTCCCACACATCGTCCGGAGCCCAATCCACGACGCGCTGCCAGAATGGAAGCCGTGGGGGGCCGCGAAATTCAATAGCCCTGCGTACAATTTCCCGCGAGGTCATGGGGGACTCTTGGCGTTGATGCCCTAGTTGTGAGTCTTACGTCCGACAAAACTTCCACACCCACTTGAGTTTCAAGCTCTCACCACAATTTAAAGACCCAGAAGCTTTTCAGCAAGATGCACGGAATTGCACCTTTTCCCTCTTTTGACCGGGTTGGCGCCACCGCTTAGGGCTCTCGTATCCCCAGTAGCGAACGATTGGCGAGATGATTCGGCATAGATCACACACTTGATGGCAGTCAAGCTGGAGGGATATGTGAGTAATTCTTTCCGGGGGTTAAGCGTTGCTACGTGATCTTAAATGAGTCAGAAATCTGGATAGGTGATCCCAGTTAAGTCGAAGGCTTAAGGTTAAGTCGAAGACGTAAGTATCTGGTTTAGATCTCGCCGGACAGGCAGCCTACTTATTCCAGTCAATACCTTTCCGTACATCCACCATTCGATTTAAAACACGATTCCATCTACTGCAAGCGACGAGGAGAGAATCCTGCGTTGAAGGCAGTTACGACTTCCCAGCGAGTCGAATAGCATACCCCCGGCTTTGCTATGATTTGGAACCACTTGGCTCCATTTGCGGCATTATGTGCTTGCGGGTTCATCCGATTCGCTTACCCGAGGTTAAACCGGTTTGCTAACCCACGGTTAAAGGACCCGCTTGGCCCAAAAATTACCTCATCTATGCAGGATCTTGTCGGAGGGAAAATCCGCCGGTATCATTCCGGCAAGCTCCGGCACCAAATCGTGGCAACTGTCGAGCGAAGAATTGCTCCGTTGGCAGAAAAAATTGAGTACGCCTTCAGCAAATTCCGGGGACGAACTTCGTTTTAGTAGTCGGGGGTTTATGGGGCGCCGAGTGGAAACTCATAAGCGAACATCGTTCGGTACGTTTGAATGAAAGGACCGATCCTTGGCTATCAAAGAAGAGCTATACGATCAGGCCATTGAGCTCCAACAAAAAGGGCAGTTGGATGAAGCTGTTAAGAGGCTCGAGGAAATCGTTCGTCAATGGCCCGATTATGCCCTGGCCTACGCAGCCCTGAGTGTCTTCTACAGTCGGCAAGAGCGCCATGCAGAAGCGGTTGCTTGTGCTGAAAAGGTATGCGAGCTTGAGCCGGAGGATCCCTTTAGCTTTGTTGCCTTGAGCTTGATTTGCCAAAAAGCAGGGGAAATCCGCAAGGCCGAGATGGCCTTGATGGAGGCGCGTCGAGCTCAGATGGAGGCTTGGCAGCGCATGCAACGCGGACAATAGGGGAGTTTTCCGCTGATTACCACCGGAAAGAAAATCGCATCTTTCCGCGAAATGGTCTCCCGCAGAATTCGGATGACCTTTTGAGTTGAGCTGATTGAGTTGAGCTGACCGGTACCCGGTTGGATCCCCTCTTCTTGTATGCGTTAGTGGGAGCTTGCTTATAAAAAGCTATCTCCTCTAAGCAACGTTCAGAAACCTCGTGCATCACTCCAAGAATTTTGGGGGAAAAGCCCAATAAAGAGACTTGACGAAAATCTAAAGCGATGAGAGTCACGGAAAATCCCGAGACGCCCATCGCTTTTTCCCCGAATGAACACCGTGAATTATCGGCGGTCTCCGCCGTCGATTTCGTCGGTCCGGCGGATGCACTTTATGCTTCCGCAATCTTTAGCTGACGCGAAAACACCGCCTTCTATTCACCCCTGAGGCCCGCCTGACTGAGTACACATTTAGGCCTTTTATCGGGTCAAAACGGCGCGACACCAGCCGCCCCTCGAGGGAATTTTCGCACCAACCTCTCTCTAGGTTTGCGGCGGTGGTACCGGAGGGGCTGCCTGGAACAGATTCGGCCGAACGCGCTTCTGAACGTCGATTTCAAGCACACCAAAGGTGGCCTCGTGTCGCTGGATCGTCAACTGAAGGGCGTGCAGAAGCCGTTTGGCAGTGTAGAAATTCGTGATAATCCGCTGATTTATCGGTATAGGGTCGGTCGGTATTCCGAACGGCTGCGGATTGAGTCCGAAGTCAATTATCAATTCCTCCGGGGTCCCTGTGACCCGACAGAAATTCGCATAGCAGGCAATCGCCTTCTTATCATCTACCTGGATTCGGGGCACGGGCATCTGCCCGGCCTGAGCCTGGGGCCCACTTGCGGCGGTCTCTCGTGCTTCCTGGCCGCCCTGCTCTGAGCGATCTTCAAAAGGACTCGACACGGCACTCTCCTCCGGTTTCTAACGAACTTTCTCCCAAAACAACCTTCCTCGGAGTTACCAAAACTCTATAAACCCGAGTGAGACTAATCCCCATGGCGAGGCAATTCGTTTGCGAGGAACTCATTGTTCTCGCATTAAGTACTGCAAACGCGACCTGAATACTGGAAATTGTTCCCCGCTTCTCTTAGCCTCAGCAACAGTCCCCCTGCCAACAACCCTCATGTTAAGTCAATATAGGCTCTGGCAACAGCGATATGCGAAAAAAAATAGAAAATACTGATTTCACTGCGGGAAATCACCTTGCCTATCCTATCCAAACAACCCCCTCATCTCAACCGTCACACACAACCAGGGACCTAATCAAGCATGAGAAGATGCTATCTATAAACCTCACGAAGCAAATACTTGCATAAACAACCATGATTACTAACATGATCACAAAACAAAACTTATGGCGAAATCCTCATCGAACAGGATGACTTTCGCCGTATAAGCCGTCACTACCCTTCTTTTATCCATAGTTCGGTGATTTGCATTATGGGAAACTGCATTATTGGAAAACTCTTCGACGATTATCCCAGGAGGAAACCACCTCCAAGGATCCCCGCTGAGGACCCTTTACCTGGTTGCGCGTAAGTTACCGATTTGTAGTTGTAGCTGAGTGCCGCCAAGGATGTATCGGCGTCAGGCGCAATCACTATCAGCCGAAGAGCGCACTGAGGAGCAACGTGAGTACTCCACTCGAGAACGCCACTACGAGCACAACCGCCAAAACCGTTAGCCTTGCCAATCGCCTGGCATTCAACCACCGCCCGGGTATGGGCGTAGCGAGGCGTTCCATGCGGCTTTCAAGCTTAGCGGCGCGAGCCTCGAGAAACTTGATGGGCTGAAGCAAATCTGCGGGTTGGCCCGCCGCACAATCCCTTGGAAACGCGAACCGACCCACCTGCGTCAAAAGTCGCTGTCGCGAAAAATCCCAGCCCCATCGTGCGATTCGATGCACCACGCCTACGGGCCATCTTATCGCGCGTTCCCACGCTTTCTGGGGCGGCGGCTGGCTAGGAGACTCCGGTGGGAAAAGCCGCCGATCCAACTGAACAAGCTTCGTGTACAAAACCCCCAGCTGCTCCGGGTACCGTCGCGAGGCATAGGCATCCCGACCCAGGGCACGATACGCCTGCGTCAATCGCACGCGACGAATCCACCACCTCCGGGCCGACAAAAGCAGGTATTCCGCAGCCCCAAAAGCAATCTGATTAAACGGAGTTGTACCCCCTTCCCCCACCTCTTGCGCTGCTGGCTCCCCGCGGGAAGTACCCTCTTGTTGCGGGGCGGAATCCGCTCCGGTTTGCGTGGTGAACCCCGCGGTTTTCAGGCCCGAATCGTAGCTTGCTTTCGCCGCGGGATCCGTCAGGCAAGTTTCGGCCCGCTCAACCTCGGCAATGAGTTGCTCCGCCAAAGCCGATCTTTGCCCGCCAATTTGCTGCCGCAAATACCATAAATGGCGTGCGGCAGCCGCATGAATCACCTCGGCGTCATCCTCGAGAAGCTCTAAACCGAGCAGGCGGTAGTGATTCGGCGGCTGATGCTTCCGCGGAATACCTAGCCATTTGTAATACGGGTCGAAATCGGGCTCGGCCATTTTCCCACCCCGCATGAACTTCGAAAACACCCTCTAAGGAATCCAGGCGCAGTACCGGACCCACCACCGCCTCTTTAGCCTTCGAAGTCAGCCCGGTAGCCAGCTCCAGAGGAATGCATGCGTGCTACCCGGCCTTGCATTCGCCGTCGGGCCAATCGGCCTGCACATGCTGACCCCTTTACCCATCAAAGGCAATTCAAATCTCAACCGGGGTCAACAGGCTGAACAAAGACATCAAAGGCAGCAAGGGCTCTTCGGCGCTATTCAACGCGAAAACCGATATTGACGGTCACCTGGTACTGTTGAATCTTGCCGTCGGAAATACTGCCGCGTTGCTCCACCACCTCGAACCAGCTCAAATTGCGAATGGTTTGAGCGGCACGCGCAATTGCATTGGCTGCCGCTTCACTGAAGGAATTTGTCGATGTGCCTACCACTTGAATTTTCTTGTAAACCGGGTCAGACATTTGTCGAACTCCCTTTTTCTACACAGTTGCCCACGCAGTCAAAGGATAAACCGAGAGACAACACCACGAGAGTGTCGTCCCACTTTGCAGCCGATTCAAGCCCTGTCAGCTTGGCTAAAAGTATGTACCAGAAACCCCTGCGATTCGCAAGGGATCCCGCAGCCGACCTAATCCCAGTCTTAATCACCCGCGAGAGCTGCCGATAGGAAAGCCCAAAATGCAGACCTCCGTTTAAAGGGCTCACAAGAGATCGATTTACACTCGTCCGCCACTTTTTATTTTGCCGCACTTCCCGCACCGTACCCTTTGTTTGGTACGACCGCCCCTGCTCGGATCGGCCCGCTTGGGAAGATACCGAGCGGCTTCCGTGCGAAGTCGCCGTAAAGAACTGACCGTGGGTAGGTCCCGGCGCAACCGCGAAAAGCTTTTACCCCCAATTTCGGAAATCCAGGCACAAGTGGAAAGTCGCACGCGTTCGGGGAGCTCCTTCATGCAATGAATTGCCTTCGCATGCTTCCCTTTGAAACCAGCTAGACAACTCCGGCAAATCCGAGCTACCCTATCAGGCCAACTCCCCAATTAAAGAAATTACTCAAACGAAAGAGTCTTAGCTAGCCATCGGGGATCAATCATGATCGACGCGCCGTCTGGGCCGAGCGGCCCAAGGACCAGTTTTCGCTGGGTGATTGTCGTGCTTCTTTGCGGGGTTGCCTTCGTGCTATCGGTGGACCGGGTCAACATCACGGTGGCTGCCCCCCACATCCGAGATCATTTTCGCATGAGCGACGAAGGTCTCGGCGGTGTACTCGGGGCGTTTATGTTCGGGTATGCGGTGGGGCTAATTCCTGGTGGTTGGCTTGCCGATCGTTGGGGGCCACGGCCGCTTTTGGCCGCGGCTACCTTCCTTTGGGGGATATTTACTTTGGCAATCGGCTTGGTGGGAGCGGAGGGATTACTGGGGTTTGAAGGGGCCTGGACGGCTCTTGTGGTGGCCCGGTTTTTGCTGGGCTTATGCGAAGCGTGCGCGTTTCCAGCCTTTGCCCGCACTGTCGCCAACTGGATGTTTCGCCATGAGCGGGCGCGGGCGACCGGTCTGGTGCAATCGGCCTTCACCCTCGGGGGCGCTTTGACCCCGCTCGCCGTGCGTTGGGTGATTGCCGAATTCGGCTGGCGCGAGGCCTTCTATGTTTCGGCTTTTCTCACGTTTCTCGTAGCCCTCCTCTGGTGGGCTAAGGCGCGGAACCGTCCGGAAGAGCATCCGGGTGTTAGTTCCCACGAAATGGCGGCCATCGCATCGCAGCGCGAGGAGCAAAATCCCCTACGCCCCGACCGATTCTGGTGGGCCCAATTGGCCCGATCTCGCGAGGTCTATCTGCTGTGCTTGAGTCAATTCCTATTCGGAAGTGCAGGATTCGTGTTCTTTTCGTGGTTTTATACGTATTTCACTGAGCACCGACAGGCGGACGCGGAATTATCGGCCGGCTTCCAGGCCCTCGCCTATGCGATGATGACCGTGGGGGCCACCGTGGGAGGATGGCTGGGGGACCTTTCCTTCCGACGATTCGGCAACCCTTGGGGACGCCGACTGGTGCCGCTGGCTTCCATCACATTAGGGGGCTGCCTGGGGATTATTGCTCCGATTATCCCCAACAATCTCCTAGCAGGGATTACGTTTGCGATGGTAGCGGGTCTGCTTTACACGGCTGCCTCGAGCTTCTGGTCCACGGTGATCGACCTCACGCGACGAGGCACCGGCCTTCTCGGCGGCTTACAGAATGCTGCCAATTGGACAGGGGCAGCCCTGACCACCACTCTGCTACCCACCTTTGTTCGGGTGTGGCACATACCTTGGTCTGCGGCACTCCAAATCGCAGGCGTATTGGGAATTCTTTCGGGATTGACCTGGTTAATGCTTAACCCGGCGCGCTCAATCGACGCACATTGTGCGGAGAAAGGCTTTACCGAAATGAATCGAACCCGGTGAGCTACCCCGGGCCGGCAGCTAGACGCCTCGTCGTCACTCACCCAAGACACAGCCGACGCGGGATCGGTGATCCCAGACGCTCCAAAGGGCAAGCTCGGTTTCAGGATGGCTAGCCCGCGTAGGAGTCATACTTCTCTGAGCGGTCAGCAAAAGTCTTGACTTGCCGCGATCACCTTTGCTGAAGTGGATGGCAAAAGTCTGAATGCTGGAGGCAGCCCAACCGGCCGATCAAAAATGCCGCCGAACTCTCCCACCGACGGTGCCGGCGAAAGATTCCCGCAGCCCGCGAACTTCTGCCCCTTTGCAAGGTTCTCAGGGGGATCAACAACCTCGGAACCGCCGAAACATGGTTTCTAGCGGAGAAGTGAATCCGAGGTGGCACCTTGCCGCCGATTTTGCATTAAGCCTGCGCGATGGTAGGCACCCTCTGGTGCGACATTCCTTACAGACGAATCGACTGCCCAGGTTTCAACACGACCGGCTCTGCGGAGGTCTCCCGGCGGACCCGTTCGGCCCACTGATGTGGATCCTGCTCGATCAAAGGCCACGTCCCCGTGTGTACCGGCACCACTTGCCGAGGGCGAAGGAGCTTGACGGCAATCAGGGCATCGTCGGGCCCCATTGTGAAATTGTCTCCGATCGGCAGCGCGGCCAGTCGTAGTCCCAGGTCGCCGATCAGTTGCATATCGCCGAAAAGGCCGGTATCACACGCGAAGTACACATTCCCCTCGGGAAGCACGAGGACAAATCCTGCTGCGTGGCCCCCGTCGGAACCATCCGGCAACATGGAAGAGTGAATCGCGGGCGTCATCTTCACCCGGCCGAATCGGAAGCGGTAGCTTCCACCGATATTCATGGCATGGGTATTCTCGACCCCCTTTCGTGAAAACCAGTCGCAAATCTCGTAAATACCGACCACGGTCGCACCCGTCCGCTTCGCTATTTTTTCCACATCCGCCATGTGGTCGAAATGACCATGCGAAACGAGGATGAAATCGGCCGTAACCTGATCGGATTTCACGGGAGCTACCGGCGAATCATCCAAAAAAGGATCCAGCAAGATTCGCGAGCCATTGGTTTCTATGAGCCAACTCCCGTGTCCTAACCACTGAAGTTCCGTCGCCATAGTCAACTGACTCCCCACTCGGTTTTCACGCTTGCTAAAGTTTTCGGGCGAAAGCCTGAGATTCGAAGCCCAATATTCCCGGAAAATTCCCCTAGCCGGAAACCTCCACCGGAATCAGGCGAGGACCTTCGCGGCCTTCTTTCAACCGTCCCGATGCTCAAAATCTTTCCACCATCTCGATGCTCAAAATTATTCTTGCGCGCACCTCACCGGCTTGCTGTTTGGGGCCAATGCCAGATGGGAGTCAAAAGGCAAGTAGGCCTACGGCTAAAAACCGGGAAAGTTTTCCCCGAAAACAAAGCCCTCCTAACCGACAAAATCCGCCGACCTGCCGACTGATTCTCGCCGCTTGATACGCCGATTCTCCACTCAAAAAGCGGCATTTCCTCCCGGCCCTTCAGCTTGTCCGTCGCCAGGAATTTCAAGTATGCCATTTGTATTTGATATTCCGGGGATGGTCAAGCAAACCGCCCTTATAATCCACCAAATTCGTGCATGAAGGTTGTCCCTTAAAAACCACATAGCCGATGCTTTCGGATAGCGGTAAAAGCGTTTCCAAGTCGGTCGGCAAGGGGAATGCGCCCACCTCAAGGCGGTATTGACGCGGTTGAGTAGGCTTCAGGCACTGCGTTTATGACCTTCGTAAAATTCCGCTTCCGAAGCTTGGAAAAACGCCGCCTGAGATCGATTTGAATGGTTACAAGGAGGCTTTTGGCCCCGAGTGAGTCCTCCAAAAGTCCTTCCGCCGGATTGCTTTGTCCAGTTGCCCCCGATTAGGCCGACACGAACTTATGGCCCCCAAAATTTTACGGCTGGAGGTTCGGCCGAATGCAAAATGGGAACTCTGGTCATTCGACGTAATCACGGTTTCAACGGAATGTGACGGCGTCTTTTAGGCCCGAGCAAAACCTTTAAGGCAAACTGAGCACCAAAGCATGGAACCAGGCCCCATGGACAGTGTCCACTCAGCACGAAATTTACCCGCTTGTGATCACAAGCTTTTTTCGGCAAGGCCTTTTGAGCGAAAGTCCCGGACGAGCCGGATAAGGGTTCATCGGCCCAAGCTCAAGTTTCCGGCTCACGCCCATCCCTTGATAGCGTTTTACCTTTTCTACATCTTATCGTGGTGGTTGCCAGGTGAAGCCGACCTGCGTGGCTCTGCAAGCGCTGCCGAGCCGCCACCGCAAACTTATCTCTCGAACGATCTAGGCGGCACCTACCACGGATCGTTTGTCTCCGCGGGCTCCCCAGTAGCAGAGTTAACCTTGTGGCCAAATGGTCACGCTCATGACGGATGGAGGATTGGTTCCTTGGGTGATCGGCCGGAGATTGCCCCCCGCTCGGAGCAACCGGAACGACTCGCTCTGGTTGCCGGCCGATGGGGAACTACGAGCGCATCGCAGGCATTGACATCGGTTCACCGGCTCGCCCAACCGAGCACAATCCCGGGCCACATAAGCTTGGCATCCCGTCCTGAAGTGCCCGCTCAATCCCCTCCACAAACGCCGTTTCCGGCTATGCCCGGTGAAGCGGAATGGCAGACCATCCCTCCGGTGTCGACAAGCATTTCCCCCTCACCTCGGTCGATCAATCAACCGCATGGCACCCCCGGAATCTCGCCCGAGGTGTGGCAGGGGATTGAAGAAAGGCTGGCTGCTTTGGAGAGGGAGGTGCGTGACCGCGCGACTGTTGCTGCCTCGTCAGCGGCTACGTCGCCCTCTAAAGACGATAAGAAAAGCGAAAAATTCACGGTAGTTCCGATCGGGCGAATTCAGGCCGATGCAATCGCTTTCGCCCATCAAAACTCGGCCAGTGAAGCAGCTTATGGCGACCTCCAAAATTACTTCGAGTTTCGTCGGCTTTACTTGGGGGTCTCCGGCAAGGGCTATGAAGTGCTGGAATATAAGTTAGAGGTGAATTTCGAACCGGAGGCCCTCATTCACGATCGCCAAAATCAGGTCTTAGCCGCTACTGACTTCGTCCAACTCCGGGACGTTTACCTCGGACTAAACGAGGTGCCAATCTTCCAGCGAGTGCGTTTCGGCGCTTTTAAAGAACCATTTTGCTTAGAAGAACTCACCAGTTCACGGTTCATCACCTTCATGGAGCGATCCCTCCCGGGAAATCTTTTTGCTCCAAAAAGAAAGGTGGGGACGGCCTTCATGGCTTGCCCGGAATCCGAGCACTGGACCCTTTCCTCCGGGGTTTTCTTCGAAAATGTATCGCTCGATACCAAAGAGTTGGCAGAGGATCGCCAAGGTGTGGAATGGGCCCTTCGAGCCACCTGGAATCCCATTTACCTCGATGACGGACGACGCGTGCTGCACCTAGGCACGGGCTATGTGTTTACCGATGATGCCGACAACCGCTTGCGCTACCGAACCCGTCCGGAGGTCCACGAATCCGAGTACTTACTCGACACGGGGGTGATGTTGGTGGATAGCCTTCATCGGGCCAACTTGGAGGCTGCCTTGGTGCGGGGGCGATTTTCGATTCAAAGCGAACTTTTCGCCGTAACCACCAATAGCATCGCAAATCACCCCGACTTCAGTTTTTACGGTGCCTACGCCATGGCAACCTGGTTTTTGACGGGCGAGCATCGACCTTACGAGCGAGATACCGCTACTTTTGGTCGCGTGGTTCCCAACCGTAACTTCAGGTGGATTCGCACGGCGGATCCCTCTCGCCGCGGTTGGGGGGCGTGGGAATTGGGCGTGCGGTGGTCATGGGTCGATCTCGACGAGCCGGCCTTAACCTCGCCCCTAGCCGGTCAATTGCACGATCTGACGCTCGGCCTCACCTGGTACTGGAACCCGGAGGTCAAGTGGACGTTTCAATGGATTCATGCCTTTGGCGACCCTCGCAATCAGCCGAATATGACACACACGGATATCGTTGGCCTCTCCGCCCGTTTCGACTTTTGAAAAATAAGCCTCTTATCTAACGCGATCACCGAACAAGCAACCTTTGAACAAACTCGTTCGGATTGACCGCACGAGCTTACCGCCGTAACGATTGAGATCTCATTTGCGGAAAACCTCGCAGCGAAAGGCCTCAGGGTATTCCCGCGCATGGGATTTGCCGCCTAAAATGCCTTTTACCAGCCATTGGCTTCAAAGCAATGTGAAGGTTTCAAAGTGATGCGAACCCGGAGGCATGGGTGAGGCTGGGCGCCGGGAGTTTCAAAGCAATGCGAAGGTTTCAACTCGATGCGAAGGCACTTAAGGATTTAAGGCGGCTAGCAAGAATGTAAGGCGGCTAGGATTGGCTCAATGGCCTTTGAAATGCGGAGTGCTATGGCGTCGGCCTTAATCCGCAGGCTTCGGACCGCCACTGGCTGAATGAGCCCAAAGGTGTGCGCGTAATATCTACGAGTGAGGTAGCCCATGAAGAATCGCTATTTTCCAGGTTTGCAACGGGAGGTTTCAGAGATCGGCCTTGGTACCTGGCAGCTAGGAGGCACCGAATGGGGCGATGTGCCCGAAGATCAAGCGTTGGCCACCCTAGAAGCCGGGGCTGATTCCGGCATCAATTTTCTTGATACGGCAGATATTTACGGGCTGGGGCGGAGTGAAACGCTGATCGGCAAGTTTCTGACAGGACGTCCCGATCGCGAGAAATTCGTCGTCGCCACAAAATTGGGACGACATCCCGACCCCGGCTGGCCCGAGAATTTCACTCGGGATGCGGTCTTTCGGCATACGGAGCAATCCTTACGCCGACTCGGCCTGGATCGGATCCATTTGACACAGACTCATTGCGTGCCTTTCGAGGTGATGCGCGAGGGACGCATCTTCGACCATCTTCGCGAGCTTCGGGAGAAAGGCTTGATCGAAGCTTTTGGGGCGAGCGTGGAGAGCATGGAGGAGGCTCAATTCTGCATGCAAGTGGAAGGTTTGGCCTCCCTTCAAATCATTTTCAACATCTTTCGGCAAAAACCGATCGATGCCCTATTTGATCAGGCAAACGCCCGGGGCATCGCGCTAATCATTCGCCTCCCGCTGGCCAGCGGCCTCCTATCGGGCCGATTTGCCAAGGACACGGTCTTCCCTTCGAATGACCATCGCAATTTCAACCGGGATGGTCAGCGTTTCAATGTCGGGGAGACTTTCGCCGGTCTACCCTTCGAAAAAGCGGTCGAATTGGCAGACCGAGTCCGCGAGTGGGTTCCCACGGGAATGAATATGACTCAAATGGCCCTGAGATGGTGCCTTGATTTCGATGCGGTCACCACCGTGATTCCTGGGGCTAAAACGCCGAATCAGGCCCGGGAAAACGCATCGGCAAGTGACTTGCCCGTTTTATCCCCCATCGTTCATAACCGTCTTGCGCGGTTCTATCAGGCGGAGGTAGCCCAGTTTATCCGCGGGAAATACTGATTCCTTCACAGAGCGTTCGCGGGCGGCATACTGAGGCTTGTCTCCCACCTTGAAGATTTTTCGAGAAGCATTCCGGGATCAGGTTACGACGGCGAACCCAACTTCGCCGTGCCCCCAGATTCTGACCGTTCCGACACCAGATCGCCGTCAAGTCCCTCGGGTGCCTGTTGCCTGGCGAGCTTCGGGCGAAGTGCCCATAGCTCCGTACCGACCAAAAAACCGACTAAAAATGTGACGACCTTCACCTGGCCTCGGCTCCGTATCCCCGGGCTACCCGGGCGGTCTTTCGGCACGCAAATTAGCCGGTCAAGCGCAGAATTGCTCGGCGGCATTTTAGCCGCCGCGGCTGGTGCAAGCGAACCTCGTGCCGCCAACATCGCGGCCCCAACGCGGGGAAAAGCCTTTCGAAGGGCGGCGGCAGCTTTCTCTGCCGGAGACTGCGGGCCAAAAAAAGGGGGGATACCCCCTCTTCGGCAGACCAGCTTAGCAGGATCGGTACAATACTGCCCTTACCTGGGGATCCGCCACCATCGCTAACGCATGCCCGCCACTGAACAGGATCGCTGCCTTAGCGTGGGGATATGCCAGCAACCAAGTCGCTCGATTGGCCCGACAGTTCCCTTTGGGTTCCAGGCACCAGAAAGCTTGCACTTTTACGCGACTTTTCCGCTTTTCCGCGGCAAGAATGAATCATTCTTCCCTTAGTGTACAGTTGACGGTAAGATACGAATTAGGGAGCGGTTAAAACGCGCATTTTCTATGACTGGGAGCTTTTGAAAGGCACGGAAGCACGCTTGGGGCATGGGGCCTTCCACACGCGGGCAAGCTCACAAAAAGGATTGGTTTACTCCCGCAGAGCTAAGCTCACGGGCGAAGGCCAGCAGCCTTTTGACGGAATCGTGGCCGAGGGATTGCAGGAGGTTGGAGCCAGCAGTCCTCATCGTTGAAAAGTTTCGAAGTTATATCAATCCCCGCATTTAAGAGGCGGTCGCCGGTAAATGATGACAGCACACCTCAAACGAGAAATGGATCAATTGAAGCGAAGCTTGTTTTCGCTTTGCGGCTTGGTCGAAGAGCAAGTGGATGCGGCTGTGGAAGCTTTGGCCAATCGCGACGCCGATTCAGCACGGGCCGTCGAAGAGAAGGACCGCCAAATTGATGAATTCGAAATTCAGGTGGAGGAAGAATGCCTCAGAATTCTGGCCCTCTACCAGCCCGTTGCCGTGGACCTACGGTTCATCGTGTGCGCCTTAAAGATGAACAATGACCTAGAGCGAATCGGGGATCTGGCGGTCAATATTGCGCGAAAGGCCGTCACGTTGGTCCGACAGGAGCCAATCCCCTTACCGCCCCAACTGAGGACGATGGGCGAGGAATGCCCCAAGATGCTCCGTAACAGCGTCGACGCCTTGATCCGCGGGGATGCTTCCCTGGCTCGCGATGTCTTACGCCGCGATGCGGAGGTTGATTCCATGAAACAGCAGGTTCGCCAATGGGGCGAAGATACGATTTTGCGGGATCCGAAGCGGCTGACGGCCGTGCTAGCGATCATGGCTGCAAGCAGAAATCTTGAGAGAATTGCTGACCATGCTACAAATATTGCCGAGGATGTCATCTACATGATTGAAGGGCACATCGTTCGGCATCACGCGGGGGCAATGAGCGCTCCGTGATCTGACCCACTGACCGGTTGCGAGGCTCGACGAGGTTTTCGGAACCTCTCCGCAAGAAATCCCATTCTCTAAGCTTTCGCGTTCCTCCGTGTGGGATAGGGTTAGGTTTCCTGTTTCGTTCTGGCACACCTGAACGGCGTTTATCGCGCGGGGCAGAAGTAGTTGCGAACTGACCAGATAGTAGCTGTTTCCAGAACATATGGTGATTTCTCTTGCGTCGCCCCGGCCGGCTTTTTTAGACATTGATCCGGCGGGCATGCTCCCGCATGAATTTGGTCACTTCACCCACGGAGGTACTCGTCGATTGCTATCCCGCGATTTTGCTTATAAATTCGCCAACTTTTTAAACGGATGAAACCCGCCCGCTTGTTTCTTCCTCCCTTCGCGCAGCAACGCATATAGGTGAGCTTTGATTCAAGACAGTGCAGATCGTCTCCATTCCCTCGCGCAACACCCCAATACAAACTATACCCCGCTCGCTTTTTCTTTTTTTCAAGTTCGTGCCTCAGCGGGCATTTAAGCCTATCGAGCGAGCCCCGCCAAGCAGAAATACGATCGGCTGAGTAAGGATCCCCCATCCAAAGTTCGTAAGAGACTTTTCAAAATCAGCCGTTTCCTACTATCCTAAATGCGAAGGACCAAGGCTCGTCCTGAATTGACTATAGATGCGATTCCGGTAATTCTGCCGGCACTGCAAAATTGGATGAATTGCGCCGGTTTGGGCAAAACACGGAGCAGGCCCCACGGTTCAAACTTAAGTAGGAGAAGAGTAGCGTTTGGGAGAATGGGAGCGTTTAAGCTGCGCACCGTTTGGATACCAATCGAAAAGAATCCTTAACCGTCATGCCGGGTAGGCCAGATACGTCCGGCCGCCAAACACTTGAGTCCGCAAAGGTAGGAGGCCCATAGGCTCACGAGACCATAGGAAATATTTGGAACTATCTCATGAGCGGAGCCAGAAGACTCAACCGCGCGGTTGCCGTTGAGTGAAGATCGAAAGGAAGTAGCGGCCGCGGACGCTCTTCCCCCTTTTTCCCGGGTGTGCCGCCGGTGATAGTGGCAGATCTGCCAAAAATGCAAAGGCCGTCCCGCAAAGTGCACTACCGCAAAGGCAATAGACGCTTCAAAACCACTGCAAATGAAAAGCTTATACTCGAAAGGATGCCTTCGGGAAAGATCGCACTGAAAAGGCGGACCCTCTTCTGGCTGAGCAAATAAATTCACGTTTAGCAGCTTTGGCTGAACCAAAAAACCCAAGCTGAGGAGCACAACATGGCCGAATACCGAATCGAAAACGATAGCATGGGCGAAGTGGCCGTCCCTTTCCACGCCTATTACGGGGCCCAGACCCAGCGAGCGGTGCAGAACTTCCCGATATCCGGTCAGCAGCTTCCCAAGGAATTGATTCGGGCCATAGGTCTCGTGAAATGGGCGGCGGCAACCGTGAACCGCGATCTGGGTCAGTTTGCTCGGCTCAAAAAGTCGCCACTATCAGCCGCGCAAATTGAGGCCATTCGCACCGCAAGTTGGGAAGTTTTCCAGGGGAAATTCGATGATCAATTCCCGGTGGACATCTACCAGACCGGCTCAGGAACATCATCGAACATGAATGTCAATGAAGTGATTGCCCACCGAGCCGGGGAAATACTTCTCGGGACTCGGCCGCTCAAGCGATCTCCCATTCACCCCAACGACCATGTGAACCTGGGTCAGAGCACGAATGATGTCTTTCCCACCGCGATCCATGTGGCCGCCGCGTTGGGAATTGAACGCGAATTGGTGCCCGCCCTTCGCCGCGCTACGGAATGCCTGATGAATAAAGCCGATCAGTGGCAAGATGTGCTGAAAATCGGCCGAACCCACTTGGCAGATGCCACACCCATGACGCTAGGCCAAGAGGTCTCCGCTTGGGCTAGAGCCCTAGAGCTATCCACAGCTCGGGCAAGGAAGGCTTTGGAAGCCGTTCTCGAGGTGCCCATCGGCGGTACGGCGGTAGGGTCCGGCATTAACACTCATCCGGATTTTGGCCGACAGGTCGCGAAGCTCCTTGCCGATACCACGGGTATTCCGTTCGTGGAGGCTCTTAATCACTTCGAAGCCAATGCTCAACGGGACGGACTCGTCGAGTGTCACGGTCAACTCCGCGCGATTGCCGTCACATTGTTTCACGTGGCCAACAACATTCGTTGGCTTGGCTCAGGACCCCGGTGCGGTTTCTTCGAGATTCGCATTCCGGATTTGCAGCCCGGAAGCTCGATCATGCCGGGCAAGGTCAATCCCGTGTTATGCGAAAGCTTGATGCAGGTCGCAGCCCGGGTCATAGGCAACGATCAAACCGTCGCTTTCTGCGGAGCAACCGGCGGACAATTCCAACTGAACATCCTGATGCCGGTGATGGGTGCGACCGTCCTAGAGAGTATTCGACTGATGGCCACTGCAACCGATGTGTTTACGGCTCGGTGTTTGGAGGGCCTTGAGGCCAACCGGGATGCCTGCGCAGCCAGCGTCGAGAAGAGCCTCGCCTTGGCAACAGCTCTAAACCCCTACATCGGATACGCGGCAGCCGCAGCACTTGCCAAGGAAGCATTTGAAACGGGAAAAACCATCCGGGCACTCTGCCTGGAGAAGCAGGTACTGCCGTCGGAGACTTTAGCTGAGGCTTTAGACCCTTGGCGAATGATCCGACCACAAGCCGCGGAATAATGCGGAATAAATTGGGGTAAAGCGGCGAAATAGGGCAAACTGCCCGCTTACCGTGCGCGATACTGCTGCCGTCTAATCGCACTTTTTGAGGATGAACCTAAAGTTTCCTTTTGCCCTCATTTCCTAATGGAGCATTCGGCTCACAATTAGCAACATTCGGCAAAAGATGCTAAAAAACGCAATAAAGCTTATCAACACTATTCATAAACTGCACAATTAACGTGTTTTTTGGTATATCCACAAGTCAACGGCTCTTCTTCTTTAAATCCACACGGTAACAAGTCTTCTTTTCGCGGAAGAGCCAATTGGGGAAACAAATTCGGGATGACAGTCTTGAGGCACCCAAATAACCCTCATATCTAACTTTATTTGCCGACATAATGTTATTTACGGTTACACCCACCGAAGCGGTGTGCTTGAGCGGCAGCAATCGCTCATGCTAAGCGGGATCCCGGAGAGCGTTTCCACGTGTTTTTTGAGGGGTCCAACGATCGCGCGATTGGCTTCCTCGCGGTTAAGACCACAAAATTTGGCAAATTAATTCCAAATTATCCGCATAATTTCGCCTTTTTGTTTAAGGAATTTAGCTCTCTGGTGCGAGCGGACGCTCATATGAGGTTCCAATTCCTATTCGCGCACTTTGTACTGAGAACCCGTCTGCTTTAACAGGTACCGACCTTTAAACATCTTAAAAGGCTAAAGTTTGCGCCACCGTGCTGGCCCCATGTGACCGACGAGTTGACGAGTTGCCCGATGTCGGCGGCTGAGGACCTCCGTTTTTACCCTATCACCGTAATTTGCCTGTTTGCTTCATTTCCCTTTTTTCCCGAGCTTCCTTCATGTTCGTCTTTGTCTCGTTTTTTCTCAGGAGTCCCCCGAATTCCCACCAGTCAACTGAACGGGCAAATTTTCCGATCTATCTTAGAATAGGCAGACCGCTGGCGGACGCTCGAGGGTCAATGCATGGCAAAAATTCAAACCACGATCGGCTTAATGACCGGCTTACCTATTGTTGAGACGGTCGACAAGCTCATTAAGGTCGCCAGCAAGCCGCGGGATCTCCTTGTCGAGCAAAATAAAGCACTATCCGAACAGCAAAAAGGGATCGTCGAGCTCACCGCTCTATTAGCTAGTGTCCAATACATAGCCAAGAATCTCGCCAAGCCGGAGCTTTTCAGCCGTCGAACCGCCACAAGTTCTCAACCGGATACCCTCGAGGTAGCCGTCACCGGGTCTCCCGCCGTCGGGCAGACCACCGTTCGGCCCGTGCGAATGGCCAGCGCACAACAGTGGATTTCCTCCGGGGTTGAGAGCACCACCACTCCGCTGGGGGGTGGGAAGATTACCTGGCGGTTTGGCCCGAATTTAGCCGAGCCAATGGATTTAAGCCACATTCGGGGCGGAGCGGGGTTTGTACCCGGATCAGTCCGGATTACCGATCGAAGCGGAGCTTCCGCCATTATCGATTTGTCGGCAGCTCAAACGCTCGGCGACGTCTTACAGGCCATCAATCAGAATACTCAGGTAACTGTCGCCGCCAGCATCCGCGGCGACAGCATCGCCCTTACGGATTTAAGCGGTGGTCCTGGCCGCCTTCGCGTGCAGGAGGTGGGATCCCAAACGGCTGCCTCTTTGGGGCTTGCCGGAATCAATGTCGAAGGCGATACCGCTATCGGCACCAACATCGTCTGGCTTTCCGAGTCAATGCCGCTCTCAGTCTTGAATGATGGACGCGGGGTGCGCTTCAATCGGTACGTCGCCGATCTGGACTTTACTCTCCGCGATGGTACCCAGGGACAGATCGATTTGGCACCCCTGGTGAACGGAACTGTGTCGGAGCCTCAAACGATCGGCGATCTTCTCCGGCAATTCAATGAAGCAGCTCCCGGCAAATTGCAATTGGAAATCAGTTCGGATGGTAAACGCTTCGTTCTCCGCGATTTAACCGAGGGATCCGGCCAGCTCCAGATACAGGCTTTACACGATTCGCGGATCCTATCAGACCTCGGTTTGTCCGGCACGCCCCAGGAAGGTCAGATTCTCGGCCGACGGGTCCTCGGGGGGCTAGGAAGCCCGCTCATTGCCACCTTGAATGGGGGAAGAGGGCTGGGCCCGCTCGGTTCTTTACGGCTCACGGACCGGCAGGGCGGTGAAGCAACGGTGGACCTTACCTCGGCGGAAACCGTTGCCGATATTTTGGAGGCAATCAACGGCGCCGGCTTAAAGATCCAAGCCCGACTAAATTCGGCTCGAACAGGTATTGAGCTTTTGGATACTTCCGAAAACCCCTCGGGGCCGCTCGTCATCGCGAGTGCTGACGAGCTCCAGACAGCGGAAAAACTGGGCTTGGCCGCCAGCGGGAATTTGACGCGGGTCAACAGCGGCGATCTTCATCGGCAAATCATTCGCGAAAACACGCCGCTTTCCCAACTCCAGGGTGGTCGCGGCGTACAGTACGGAAGTTTCACTATCATCGATAGCCGGGGCAATTCGCAGGTGGTGCGCCTGTCCGCGAGCAATGCAAGGACGGTGGGCGATGTGCTGTCGGTGATTAACGGCCTAGGCCTTTCCGTGCGAGCCGAGATCAATCCTACCGGCGACGGCATTCGATTAGTGGATTACGGGGGGGGCTCAGCGCAGCTCCGCGTTCTTGCCACCGGTTTTCGCACAGCAAGCGACCTCAATTTGTTACGCGATCGCACCCGCACGCAGATCAATGGGGAGGAAGTCCAAATTATTGATGGAGCGATGACCTACTCCGTAGAGCTAAGCTCCGGAGAAACGTTGGCCGATTTGCAGCGAAAAATCAACCAGCAGAATGCTGGCCTTGCAGCCGTTGTGATTAACGATGGGTCATCGCGGCCGTATCGCTTGAGCCTGCAAAGTCTTCAAGCCGGTCGCCTGGGAAGCTTGGTTATTGACATCGAGAGTCTGCCATTTGACATTCGAGAAATAACCCCCGGACAAGATGCCCTTTTGGCGCTGGGAACCTCCAACACAAGCGGCGTTCTGGTCCGATCCTCAAATAATAGTTTCCAGGACGTAATACCGGGAGTTAGCATCACGATCAAAAAGCTGGATACTGAACCGGTCCGAGTAACGGTGCGATCGAGCGAAACGGACGTGGTCGCTTCCACCAAGCTTCTTGTAGATAACTACAATCGATTCCAGGAGAAGCTTACCGAACTAACCTTCTTCGATCCGCAGTCCAATAAGCGGGGACCGCTACAAGGGGATATTTTGGCACTCCGCTTGCAATCCGATCTGGGGACGATGCTGACCCAATCGATTGCGGTCGAGGGTCGCATGGTATCCTTACGAGAAATGGGCATCGAAATCAGGGCTGATGGCAAATTGAGCTTGGACGAAAGCCGTTTGCGAACCGCGTTTCAAGAAAATCCGCAAGCTGTGCAGCGATTTTTCGCCGGTACGGGTACCGGCTTTGCTGTTCGGCTTGACCGTCTCCTTCAGCAATTAGCCGGCGAGCAGAACTCCATGTTGGGCCGCCACCTTGAGACGGTTCAGCGGAAGATTGCGAACAATGAGCAGAAGATCGATCAGCTCGAAGAGCGCCTTGAACGTCAGCGTCAGCGGCTTTTGGCGGAGTTTTATCGGGCGGATCTTCTCGTTGGAAAAATGCAATCTCAAATAGCGATTGTAGAAAAAATCCAGCCAATGACTTGGTACTTCAATCGCAGGACGAAGTAAGACCGCCGGCCGGAACCACAAAATGGCCTCCGCGGCAAACGCTTCCTCGCGCATAGCCCGTGCAAATCACGAAGCCCGAAGTGGCCGAATTGAAAAGGCGGTGATCAGATCTAATAAGGGATCACAAGGATGGGTTTTGAGCCAACCGGATACCTGGCGACAGAAGTTTTCACAGCCCCCCCACAGAGGCTACAGCTCCTTCTAATCGAAGGGGCGATTCGATACCTCCACAAAACCAAAGCCTTATGGGAGCAGGGCAAAATCGAGAAAGGCTACGAGTTCCTAGCACAAGCGCGAGCCATTATTGCGGAAATCCTGGGCGGCCTGCGAAAGGATATCTTGCCCGAAGTTACCCGTCGTGTAGCTGCGGTGTACACGTTTCTGTACACCAGACTGGTGGAAGCACGGGCCCGGCAAGACATCCAGAAATTAGATGAGATCATCCGTGTTTTAGAGATCGAACGGGAAACATGGAGCGAAGTATGCCGCCGACTTGCCGAGGAATCATCCTCCCAAATAGATTCCCTCGCTGTGGTAGAAAGCTCTCAGGAATTGCCGACCAGTAGCCCGCAGTTGTGCTCGTGGAAGGATGATTCTCCCAGCGACTTCCCACCGGAAACTTTAAGGTTCGTGGCCGAAGCCTAGGCTGCCTTTGACTATCTGCGATCTGCTGCGATCGGCCAAGGTTTCCACGATCCAGGGCTTTGAGAGATTCTTTTTGATTCGTGCCCCTTTCGGCCCAAATAATTCGGCCCAAATAAATGGTTGCCGGCTAAACGGCGACCGCAGAAAACGTCGCCCACTTTCTTCTTAGCCCAGATGTCGGGCGAACCAACACCGGGCTTCTTGCCACATTCCCAGCGAAAGCACATGCCCGGATTCTTCTTCAATATACGCACGAAAATTTTCTGGTACCCCCATGGCCCTGTAGACCTCAGCAATGCGGGCGATTGCTTCGCGGACTTCCGTAATCGGGCTACCCTCGTCTCGGCCACCGAAATTCAAAAGGAAGGGTTTTGGGGCGGTCAAAGCCGCCACATCCGCGGTATCTCCATATTGCATCAACCCCGGAATGAAATTGGGGAAGCAGTGCAACAGATGATGCCGATGTATCGCCCCGTAAGTGGGGAGACAGCAATTGCCCACCAAGCATTTCAGACGATCCTCCCAAGGCCCCAAAAGCCAAGTATGCGTTGAGCCCATGGAGTGACCATAGCAACCGAGGCGGTCGGCCCTCACTTCTGGCCGAATGCATAAATAGTCGATGGCCCGCCGCATATCCAAGATATTTTTCCAGGCCAACGATTTGCCACAAACCACGTAGCGCAAAAACTCGAATCGCTCGTAATCCCCGTTCCGCAAATGGGCAGACATCCGCTCCTCGAAGCAGAGGGCATCAGGGCAAAGCACCACGTAGCCTTCTTGAACCATTGCAACTCCGGTGTGATGCATCGGATCGCCGGCCAATCCCGCCGGCTCGCTTTTGCCCAAGTGCCACTGCCCATTGTGTTGGTGCCAGACGGCAATCGCCGGAGCCGGGTGCCCCCCAGTAACTCCATCGGGAACAAGCAGCAGTGCCGGCACTCGGTCGCCAGGCTCAGCCTCGTAGCTGACCCATTCGATACGATACCCCGACTTTTCAACCACCTTATGCGTCTGGGGACGCAGGTCGCACGGCTCGGGCCAGGGACCGCCTAGGCATCCAAGCAGCCGCTCACGAAAGTTGCGCCTTCCTTGCTCCGAGATCAAATCCGGCCTCGGTGCCACGGTGCCTAATTCTCGCGAGGACCTCGTGCTCATGGGATCATAGCCTACCTTCCTACGGAAAAATTACGGTCTCGCAAGGCGCCTAATGCAATCACTCACGCTTGCAAATGTGGCAACTATTCAATCGGGTGCCGGACGCGTCCTGTCGGTCTTAACCTCAGGGCCATTTCTTGCTCGAGCTTACCGCAATTTAATCTTGAGCTTGCCGCTTAAGGTAGGTATCGAAGCGAATGAGAATCTCGGCAGCATAAGACATACAGTTGGGCCAAAGACCCTCGTAGGTGATCTCGACAAGCTCGCCGGATTCTGATGGTTGTTTGGTCGTCATCCACGTGGGGTAAAAGCCCTCCGGATGCTGCACGGCGGTAAGAGTATCTGCCATTGCCCGGGCTTTTTTCAAGTAGATTTCTTCCTTCGTCGCCGCGTGCATCGCTTGACAAAAACGGATGTAATGGGCCACGTGCCAGTCAATGGGGAAATAACAGTCGTACTGCTCTAGCACCGAGGGAGCGATGTACTGCCGATTGAAGGAATTTTCCCATAGGACAAACTGATCCTCGACAAACTTAAATAGTTCTGCGGCGATTTGAAGGTAATCATTCTCCGGGGTAGCGTTGGCGAGGAGATACTCGGCCAAGAAAACTGTATCATAAAATTGAAGATTACTGTAAGGAGGCCTCAGAGGCACATCATCCCACTGTTGCTGCCATAACCGGGTCTTAACCGGGTTTTCCAACATCCATCGTAAGGCGCGATCCCGCACGGGAATTAAATCCTGCCGGCCATGATACCGAATCAGCCTATCGAGAAAGCAAATAGCCTGAGCTTGATCCGAAGTGTAATCCTCACGCACTTCACCGGTTTGGGGATCCACCCGGAAATACCACCGCCCCTCCGGGAGCTGCTTACTGGCCAAAGTTTCGGCAATACGGTAGGCTGCTTCCAGATAAGTAGCGTCTTTGGTTGCTTCGTAAAGGTCGACATAAGCTAGCCCCGTCATCGCCGAGCGTGAAATCTGCAAGTACTGACCCGGCGGATGGGATAGGGGCATATTCGGATAGGCCCAGTCCTTCGGCGTAGAATGGTCGATCAAATACTGGGCAATTCGACCGGCGATCTCCAAGGCTTCGCGGGCCCGTTCACTCCCCGGCTCAAATTGAGCATCTGTCACCAGAAGACGAATGAATGCCGCACCAAATAATGACGGATAAGGCAAAGGCGTTGTCTCACCCCGTTTCCACGGTTCGAGAGTTTTCCGCAAATACTCCGCGCAGCGACGGCCCGATTCGACATAACTGCATTTTGCGGGCCGATAAGGCCCACCAAATTCGGCAACTTTGAAGAATTTAAAGTTTGTCCGGGCCAAAGTACGACCGTCGCTGTCCTGCGCGTCGATCACCACTTCGTACCCCGCCCCGGCGGGAAGTGCACTCCAGATCGGAGCTAGATCGACCTCGGGCTTGGGCGATTGCACACTCTGTTCGGTCCCCGCTCCCGTCATCCTACAGAGATAGAAAGCCGGGGAAGATTCGGGGGGAATGACCGCGAAGACCGGCGGATACATGAACCGGCTGGCATGAATGTTCCACCCGGTTCGCTGGAGGCTCATCACCTCCGCTTTATTCTCCTGCCCACCGTAGCCAAGCAATCCGGAAAGGTGCAGCCCCAAAAACACCGTAACGATGATCCAGCTTCCACAACTCCTCGCTGTGTAACTCATCAGTAGATCCCTCCCAATATAATTCGAGTCCAAACGGGGAAGGTGCCCCCAGGCCGAAGCTTTGTGCCGCCCGACCATTTGCGAAAGAGGATCGATGGTGCGCCGCCTACATGACCAATCCCACCCCATTTCCTTCGAACCTACTCTACTATGCGTTTTTGCCCCGCGGAAGGCAGTCGACCATCTAGGCCTCCGCCCTTATTCGAGCGTGACCGATGCCAATCGCTTCATCGCTCCGCCGAAAGGCGGTTTCCATGCGGCACAGTTGCTTGTTGAGCTTTCCCGCCCAAGCCCATCTCTTTCAAATTACTGTCACTTACCGACGAAGGCTCGCGCCCCGTAGACAGCCAGCACCGCAAACACAATCAATTTCGATCCGCCAACGCCGGGACTTGCTTATTCAGTAGTTCGTCCCAGTTGAAGTCCCAACTGCAAGCCCGGAGGGCTTACCGATAGGGCCCCGGTAAGCCCTCATTTCAATTCGTTCAGGAAGAGTTCGACACCAAGTCGATTTACCCTTCACCGAGCAAGAACGCCCCTACGCATGGGTACCGCGAAGGGCGATTCCCGGCTCCCCATCGTAACGGATCTCAACCGGCAACCCATTGTGCAAGAGAGACAATCGCGCAGCTTCGGTCACCAACTCGTTGATGTAGCTATTACCCGGCGTGGCCAGCAAACCGCGTTGATCGATTTCGGCAAGCAAATGTTGCCGTGCTGCCAAGGCTTCATCCAGCGGGAAATTTTCTCCGACTTGATTTACCCTCAGTGCCGCCAGCACGCTCGCTTCGATGGAGTCGTATCCGTACCCGATCGGCCGCAACCCCTCGCCCTCCCATGGCACCAAACGGAAGTAATCGGGACTGACGAACCGATACGGCGCCCCCGAAAGCCGATCGATGTATCCGTGGCCCACCCCCCGGAATTGATCATCGTGTTTGATGATTCCTGCACAATTCTCGCCCTCGCAGTAGATTACAAGGCATTGATCGTTGGTTCCGGGTGCTTCGTCCGGATAACCCAACCCGTCTAGCACCGAAAGAATCGCGCCGTTTTCCCAGGTGACCCGGCCCGCTGACCACATCCAGCCAACGTTGCCATTGGGAAAGACACCTTCGACCCCGCGCACGGCGACTTCTACCGGGCGGAGCCCTGTAATGAAATAGACCAGGTCCACATAGTGGCACCCAACGTAGGTAAAGGGATCTGCATTCTCCTTCGTAAACCAGTTTTGAAAGTTGGAATGCCGATAGTAGTACGGTTCGATCAGCTTCGCCTCGCCTAAGCGAAACTGCCCGAACCGACCCCTGCGGTATTGCAGCCGCGCTTCTAAGGCACGACGATCGAATCGCTTGTGATATTCCACCGCAACAAGCAGCCCGCGCCGCCGCGCTTCCTCCTCGATTTGCTTGGCCTCGCGATACGTGCGGACCAGCGGTTTGACGCACAGCACGTGCTGATCGTGTTCCAAGGCGGCTCGAATGATCGGGCCATGCAAGTGATCCGGAACCGATACCACTACCAATTGCCTGGCGGGTTGTCGGGCCAGCACCTCGCGATAAAGCTCCGGCTGAACCATTTCCGGCGGTGTGTCCAGGGCCGGAAATGGTTCAAAGCTTTGTCCAGGAAAAGCTTCGGCGAAAAGCGGCTCCTCGGCCAATGCACGCAACGGGGCCGACCGCATCTCGCATATCTTTAGACTTCCGATCCACCCCAACCGCTGCAAATGATAAAGCGAAGGCAGGATTTGATCGTGGATAATCATCCCGCCCCCAATGCAAAGCACATCGATTTTTCCTTTCGGCAAGTTGCTCATTGGCAATTCCCCAGGATCAAGAAGTATTCTGCTGATCGGCCGTTCCTCTTACCCGTTCTTTCGGTTAATGGGAAGCGAAAACCACCCACGCCCTAACGCCCGCTTGCCTTCCACCGCTTTTTCATCCCACTTCTAGCACCGCTATGACGATGGAAGCCGTTACAACGCTGGCCAGGCTCCCAGCTTTAGAGTCGAGCAAGATCGATTCCGGATTTCTTTCCCTGTCAGCACGGTAGCTAACGTCCCGCGCCGGCGATTTTCCGATTTGTGTCTAGCGTCGCGGAACTGGCTAGGCCCAATAGGTTTAACCGCCCCACCCTCCGCTTAAGCGGGCAATTCCTCGATGACTTCGCCGATGGCCTCCTCCAGCACCTGCAATCCTTCCTCGATGGCATCCTGCTGAATAACCAGCGGCGGGGCAATCTTCACTGAAGCCCCCATGTAACCGACTGGAGCAAAGAACATGAGCCCCTTTTCAACCGATCGCCAAACAATCTGTTTGGCCAGCTCAGGATACGCTTCGATCCCGCCCGGTTTGACGATGTGCAGTGACGCCACCAATCCCTTCCCGTGCACTGCCCCGATGTATTGCGGGAAGCGCTCCTGGATGGCACGAAGGCCGGGCTGGAGAATCTCGCCCATCTTTCGCGAATTTTCCACCAAACCTTCCTCGTCAATCACTTCCAGGTTGGCCAGCGCCGCCGCTACACAAATGGGATTGCCCGTGTGGGTGGAGGTCATCGATCCCGGCGGATACAAATCCATCACATCCGGGCGGCCCACCACCGCCGACAGGGGGAGTCCGCTGGTAATCCCCTTTCCCAAACACATGATGTCCGGAACGATACCGTAGTGCTCGAATCCCCAATAGGCACCCGTGCGGCCGAATGCGGCCTGGACTTCGTCCAAAATCAGTAGCGCTCCGTGCTTGTCGCACCACCGACGCAAGTGCTGCATGTATTCCGGCGGGGCGAAGCTCGCATTTCCACCCTGATAAGTTTCGGAGATCACCCCCGCCACTTGGTCCGGCTCCACTCCGAGCTCCGCCAGAGACCGCTCAAATAATCCGAAGCTTGTGTCCGGGCAGCGAAAGCCATCGGGAAACGGTACCTGGACCATATCCTTGTCCAGATTCACAATCCATTCCTTGAGCGCCGGTATGCCGCCGATCATTTGGGCCCCCAGCGTCCGTCCGTGAAAAGCATTATGGAAACTGACGATCGTGATTTTCCGATTGCCGCCTATTTTCCTCCCCCAGGTTCTCGCCAATTTGATGGCACACTCGCAGGTCTCCGCCCCAGTTGTCAGCAAGAACACTTTTTTAAGTGGTTCGGGAGCTCGCTGAGCAATCGCCTCCACAAGCCGTGCTCGGATTTCCGAAGGAAAACAATAATTGTGCAAAAGCCCATGCTCAACCTGTTGGATAATGGCTTTGCGGATTCGCGGATGCGCATGACCGGCATTAGTCACCAAAACCCCACTGGACCAATCCAGCCATTGATTTCCCCACCGGTCGAACACACATATCCCCTCTGCACGATCCCAAATTACCGGGGGTTGACCCGACATAGATCGGGGCTCATTGGCCCGCAACTTCTCCAGGATCGGCAGCGATTCTGGAACGGGAATGTCGGTTACAATCCGACGATATCGCGTTTCAACCTTTCGCACTTGCTTGGGTTTCAATTCTGCTAACACCATGGCACTACACCCTTCTTCTGACTTAAAGCCTGCTCCCGGTTATGCTTTTACGATCGTGAGACTTGCCTCGCTGGACCAAAGCGCCGTGAGCCTGTTGGGCACGAGGTATCTTCCAATGAGTTGAGTATCGCTAGTTACTTTACTGCAACAAAGCTCTGTGTGGTTTGGAGGCTTCACACTAATGCGATGTTGTCATTCGGCCAAAGAAAAAGCTCCGCCCGTGGCCGCGCCGGTATTTCGGCTTTCGACCTCAATGCGGAGCGCTTCTTTCAAGCTGACAGTGCCGATACGGATGCCAGCGCGCTAGACAGCTTTTGATTTAAACTTTAGGCCGGATAAAGCCACGGGAAGGATTCCACGATCTTCCCCCACCTTGATCCGCCATAAATTTTCCTTCTACAAAGCGGAGATTACAGACCTTAACTAAGATGACCACCGCGCGACCGACGTTTCAGAGGTAGTCAGCCTTCTTGCTTCTAAGTTCCTTTTTCCCTGCAAGTATCAAATCTTGCTAGGGATCGAAACCCATTTTACCCGCTGCCTGGGCAAATCTACAGACTACCCCAAATCTTTCCCGTTCAAATTGTAACGTCTTTCTTTTTCTCCGCAAGTCCCTATGAGACCCCTGTGCGACTAGGCAAACCCTTTGCGCTAATCCTATGTGCCGCGCACGTGGCGACTTGCGCAAGGGCAAAAAGAATGGTCCCCCAAGTGCGTGAGGCATCGATCGGCTATTCCCGAATGCCCATCGGCCTTTTGCCGATTGTTCCAGCAGTCAGCAGAGGAGGGGGCCATTTTGTGCCACGCTGAAAAAAGTAGCTCGGTGTGTCTTCCCATCTAATTACGGGAATTCCCATGCGAAAATCGTCCAAACCCCGCAGCTCCTTGCGGGGAAAAGCGCGAAAACGTACCCACCGTCTAGCTGCTCCGCAAGTCCCTGCCCAAAGTCGCCGATTGTCAAATCGTCTGGTTCCTTGCTCCATTTCATTGAGGGTACGCTCGTTTCAAGCATCTGATGAGGACCCGCACTACGTGTGTTCGTGCTTGCGCGCAAAGCGGGTGTGGCCAGAGCGAAGAATAACTATCATGCCCCCACGAAATGAAGTCGCAAATAAACCAAGCGGGGATTGAATTCCCCGAATGAGTGCTTTGCTACCTTCGAGGACGAAACCGGGCACAACACATCTACGGCACACTGACTCGGAAGATTGTGGAGGGGTCACTATTTCCAGGGGCTCTCACGGCATTAATAGTTGTCTTTAACGGAGCAAAGACGCTTAAGATTTACCCCCGGAACATTCTCTAACCCACAGTTCATGAGTCCTCGTTCCTGGCACCCTCCTTATTGCACCTACCGCTGATAAACCTCTTTATTGGATGTACCACTTACAAAAACAAAGACACGGATATTCTCTTCCGTTCGGTTTTCCTCCTTTCAGTGTTCACCTGTAAGAGGCGTGCTTTCGGAAGCGTGCACCTATTTTGAAGCTGACCCTGCACGAATCACATACATTTGCTCGCCGATCCAACGGCTTGCCGCCACAAGCTCCAAATAGGGTCGGTCACATACGTCGAGAAAACCGATCTGATAATTCTCCCCATCTCCCCGTCCCGTGGTGGCTTGATCGGTCAACTGAAACCAATGGGTTCCGACGATCGTCGGGTGGCTTAGCCCAGAAAGCACATACCGGCGATAGGCCTCGGCACGGTCCTGCTGATCTGCCGTCTCTTGCAGACCGGTGTGGAACATACCGCGATCCAGCGCTCCAAAATGAAATTCGCCGACAATTACGGGGCAGTCCAAGCCCTCCGGTAGCCGAAATTGCCGGAGCGTGATGTCGTACCGATTGAAGCTCACTACATCGCAGTACTTGGCGGCAGCACGTGTGGCTCGCGGGTTGCCCCAGGCAAACCGACATCCCAGATACAGCTTCGCAGGAGCTACGCTTTTGACTGCCTCGCGGCAACGGCGAAAATACTCTTCGGCAATCTGGGTGTAGAAGGTACCCAAATCCTCCGCCGCTTTGGTCCGATCGGGAGCCTCAGTGCTCATCCGCAAGGCTTCCCAAGAGTCGTACTTTGTGCCCCAAGCCGCATTGAGCCGATCGATCGAATCATATCGGCTCCGCAAATACTCAAGAAAGGCCTTTTTGGCGGGTTGCTCAGGCGGCGATTGAAGAGCCGCGATTGCAAGTGAAAACTCATCGCCCCAACTTAGTTCATTGTCCACGAAAAATCCCAAACACCATGGGTCCTGCGCGGAAGTAGCACGGTGCCTGTCCAGATCTCGTTTCAACGTAAAGTCGAATTCCTCGGCGAATGGATCGGGAAACTTCCCCCAATAACCGCTCGATCCTTCAATACGGGGTCCGCGGGTATTCGCGGTGACCACATAAGGTGTTTTGCCCAAGTGATAGATAGCTGGGTCGGACCAATTCCCAATCGTGTTTAGTCCCCAACTGCGTAGCCTCCGGTGAGTGAGCTCGGCAAATCGCGTTCGCCACTCCTCCCCATACTTGCGGAACAAATTAGCCCCGAAAAAGCAGTACGTTTCATAGGTTCCTTTGTTTTGATAATAGCCGTGGGGAGCCCAAGAGGCCCTACCGTAAAATTGCCCCAATGGTGAGTCCTTTTCCGGAAGCTCCTCAAACCAATGACGCCGATCATCCAGCGGTGTAATTGCCTCGAAAACTCGTACGCAATCTACCCCATGGGACCAGAATAGCCGTCCCGCCGGATCGACAAGCCACCAGCGATCGCCGTACTTTTCCACACGAAAATGTCCTGTTGCTTCAAGCTGGGGACCGGCGGTCCAACCCCCGTATTGGTTCCAATTGCCAGGACCGGGATACTTCTCCAGCTCTTCGAACTCTAACGCCAGTTGCGAGCGCAAATCCTCCACCGACTTCGTCTTTCCGACCCAATCGGCATGCCGATATTGACCGAACGAATCGATCAAAGGAAAAAGCCCGCTTCGATCTCCGCTCAGGCAATCCGGAGGTTGGAATGGTTCACGAGCTTCGATTCCTTCGATGATAAGCCCACTCCCCCCGCGTGCCCCACGAAGGCCAACCGATACTTCTATAATCCGCGAAACGTCGATCCCACGCTCCGGATCCATCAGAGCCGGGAATCCCCGCATCCCAAAGAATACTCCGCTGAGCGATTCCGGCACCGTCCGGCGAAGGGTTAGACGAAGGAGCACCTCCTCACCCGGTTGCAGCTCATAGCTGCGCGAGAGACTACGCCCTTTCGGCGCAGTAGCCCGGGCCGAAAGCTGAACTCGCAGAGGCTCATTTCCCGTATTGCGGAGCGCAGCAGCGACAAAGCGGAATCCTGAGAGATCTTTGGCTCCGTCCCCGGCCGGAAAAGCAATCGTGCCGTTTCCCTGCGGATCGGTGCACCGAAACACAAGACGCCTTTTTCCCGCATCATCGGTTTCAAGGAATACTTCCCCACCGGTGATTCTGAGCGAATCCACCCCCTCCAATTTGCCCAGATCGACCCAAGCAATATCCTCCCCCCAACTGGGATTATCCCACGGGGTCCATGCCAACGAGCCGTAAAAAGCGAACGTTCCGACGGCTAGCACGGCATAAGCCAAACGGGGCATAGGACCGCATGAGCTGCTCTTTCGTGCAGTCCAAATCGGACGAACCCACCCACGACTTCGTGCTCTAGACATGGCGTGGCTCCTTACGGCTTTTGACATCGCGGGGCTCCTCGACAGCCCTCGAGCTCTGCGTCCCCGAAACACCGGGGGCCTTACGTTCCAAGCCAACCTACGCATGAAAACAGAAACGTTTTCGCAACCGCGACTTTCCCGAAGAGGCGCCGTTATGACAACCGAAAGCTTTTTCAATCGACGGACCGAAGGGAATATCTACCGCTCGCTACCCATCGCCTCGTGGTAGAATCGGATAAGCTCCCGCAGATTGCAATGCGCATAGGGCTCGTCGCAAGCCGGGGTATCGCGTCCAGCATCGGCGAACCATACGTCCAAAGTCTCCGGGGCAAAGATCGCATTGTGGAGGTTGGAATTCATCGCCACCGGTCGCTTAATAATTTCGATCATGGTCGCCACATCGATTTGGCCGAAATACTTCTGCAACCGCTGCGAAAGATACTCCGCACGTTCACCGGCCGAGATCATCACGGTATCCTCCGGGACAAACGGCAGCCGCGAATCTTGCTGACCCGGGCGCAGAACCGTCATTTGCCGGGCATCCGCATGAACCCCTGCTAAATTTCCCGAACGATCGCTCAGCACATAGTAGTACTCGCACGTGCGAGGGGTGTTCTGCAAAATCTCCAGTGCCTCCTCCACATTGTTGGCCCGTTCCATGACTTCACGCAGCAGAAAGCTCATCGGCATACCGTCCCAGTCGCCCTCTCCGCGCCCCCCCATTTCGCCGATGGCCAACCCCTTTTCGTTCATTGCCGTGACTGTCCCAATAAAGCCCGCATAACTTACGCTCAGCCAGGCATGGAACCCCTTCGGTATGAAGACCATCAAAGTCGCTTCGTTCTGCAAATGAATATCGCGCATGTAATCCAGCACCCGGGCATGGAGAACGCGGCCATTTTTACTTGCTTTGCCCCGCACGGCAACGCCGCTACAGTGAAATCGTTCCGGAAACAGATTGGCGAACCGACCATCCCGCCGACTCAGCCCCGCGGCTTGCGACAGGGCGTCGCATTCCTCGAGAAATCGCGGCGGAATGTGAGGCACGGTCCGCCGGTGAATTTCTTCCATCACATCTAGAAACCATCGACCCGACTGAATGGTTTCCAGTCCCCCAACGAAAAAGATGACCCTTTCGGTGAGCCGCCTCGCCTCGTTGCCCAATAATCGTCCATGAGCCTGCCCCATCTGCTCCGGCGTACCTGAAACGATGAGCACCCGCTTACCTTGCGTTTCGGCCAGAAGGCCATGGCCAGCAGGATCGCGAGCCATAATCATCAACGGCGCTTGTACTTCCGCGAAGGCAAGAGTCTGAAAAACGACCAAGCCTAGCACGAGAATGACAATTGTTGAAAACCGTCTAAAGACCGGCCATCCCATGCTAAAACTCCTTGCTTTGATCGACGGTACCTGAGGATTCCTTTGATTCGCGGGTCGGCAGAGGTAAGCGTCTATCAAAGGAAAAACAATTGTGCGATATATCCAATCAAATGTACTTGAGACGGATGGACTATTCTCAATCCTCGATTCCTCCGGCCAATCCCTTCTCCCCCAGGCACGAGGTTACGGCTTCGCCCAAGACCGAATGAGGTTTTTTAGACCCGATTTTCAAATCCCTCCCGTATTACGAGAGCATCGCCGAGCCGCACGATGCCAGTTTTACAGGCTCGCTGTCCGCCCCTCCCTCTGGGCGAAATTGAGCGCGAGCTAAAAATCTTTAGGCGTGAAGACGCGAAAATGGCCCTCACCCGGCCTCCGATCCGCCTTACCTCTGCGTGCGACATTCGGTAAACGGCTCGCCTTTAAGCATCTTTAATCCTGAGGGATCGGCTCTCAAAGCTCTACGCTCTGCGCTACGAAATTTACAAAAGCGCCGAAAATACGATGGAGATCTTCGCAAGGTACTTTTCGGCAATGCTCGGCATCGGGGGATTCAAATAACTCCAGAGGTACAGGGGTGTTCACCTCCCAGGCGAATATTTGGATTTCCGCCTCCCAATCTTCGACAAGTAAGTGCAGCCGTTCCGGAGTGCTGGTCCCCGGCCTTAGATGAATCATCATTTCGCCCACCACACGTTCCTTGGAAACGATTCTTAACGCGGGTCGCTCCGACGTCCCTTCCTCCCGAGCTTCCACACCGATTTTTTCCAAAACCTCCGGTGCCAAAGAGACTACCGTCAAAGCCCCTGCCCCCATTCTCAGCTGAAGGATAACGCGGGGATCGACAAACCGCAGCGGGTTGCGCGTTTCCGCAGCAATCTTGGTCTTCTCCTTGGATTGTTCATCTTCGAAATTTGCCCCCCCTTGAATTCCTTCACCGCAAAATACGGTCCCGTTTGCGGCTACCAACCAAGGACTCTGCGACTGTCCGATAGCAACGGACCCCACCGCAGGGAGTTGTGCCTCGAGCCGAAACTGTCCCCCATTTCCCCGAGCAAAACGGATTCGGAAATCGATCTTTTCCCGAGTTGAAGCGTTTCTCGGCTTCGCCCAACCGGCTAGTTCGACCAGGTGTCCGCGCCCCACTTGCGGCTCCGTGGCGATCATCGCACTAGCTTGCTGGAGAATTGTGCTGAGAGCACCGACCGGGGTAATGACTCGATCTGCCGGTCGCTGGCGAAGATCCTCCGGCAAATCCTGCTGGAAAAACGCGATCATTCGGTCCACAATCCGCGGCAAGGCTGCCATGGAGGAATAGTGGCCAAGGCCCTCCAGCCAAAAAACTTGGTCAGATATGCCGAGTTCCCGTGCAAGCTTTTCGGTACACTCCCGCGGGATAACTTCGTCCTCCGCCGCATTGACCATGAACACCCTTCCCGCCGCAGCGCGCTGCCGAAGGGCCCCCGCGTATCGGAGGGGATCCACACTGGCAATCAAGGCCTCGACCTCCGCGCGGTTTTCCTCCGTCATCTCTTGAAGCATGGCGGTCAAAGGGCGTGTTTCGCGCGCATGTCGAATGATTTGGAGCAAATCCCCGCCGGCCAAAATGGGCATGATGCGCCAAATTCGCGGTTCTTCCCCGGCGGCACTCAATCCCACAATGGCTCCAAAGCTAATCCCTATAAGACCTATCCGGTTACGATTAACCTCCGGTCGTGCGGATAAAAGGTCCACGGTCCGACGGATATCCAGCCAAGCCTGCTTCACCGCCTCCGTAAAAAGCTGGGGGTTCCGCACAATCGCCCGCGGACCACCTGGCAGAGAGCGCTCCCCATAGTACGGCAGCCGAAACATGATGCTGCATAATCCGTGCGAGGCGAGAGCCGAACAGGTCAGTTCCATTAGGGCGGTCTCACCACTGAGGATATGAAGACAGATCACCGTCGGCCGGCCGGGGTCCCCCTCCCGCCAATTCGCAGGCACGAATAGCTCCGCGGGAATCGTATTATTTTGCGGCACCGGTGTTTCAAGCGGCGAAGGATACTGCAGATGGTAGATAACATAATTCGGTCGGACGGTTTTATTGGTGATTTCGTACCTAAATGGCCGCCCATCGAAGGTTG
>Ga0209721_1000108_pt1 | contig 82527 bp, 56 predicted proteins | sample TshhotsprinmetaG_FD_184139 | JGI IMG/M metagenome (GOLD analysis project Ga0209721, IMG submission 184139) | Hot spring microbial communities from South Africa to study Microbial Dark Matter (Phase II) - Tshipise hot spring metaG (SPAdes)... | ecosystem: Environmental > Aquatic > Thermal springs...
TCCGCAATGACGGCAATGCGGAGGCGATGTTTGTGTTGAGCGCCGAGGATCCGCGCCTCTTGCTGGCCTACGAGTTCGGGCAGGAACACGTGCGCCTGGCGCCGGGCCAGAGCGCCAGGATCCCTCTTACTGTCCTGGCGCCGCGGCGGCTCTTTGGCAGCCCCGAACCGCTACCCTTCAGCGTCTTTGCCGAGGCCGAAGACGTTGCGCCAGTGGAGGCCCGGGCCGAGTTCGTGCGCACGGCGCTGATGCCGCTCTGGGCGCCCCTGGCCGCAGTCGGCGTGATCGCCCTGGCATTGCTCCTCGGGCTGCTGCTCAACAACGCGCGCAGCGGCAACCTGCCCCCGCCCGCAACACCTGCCGCGACCCTCTCACCGCAACCCGGCGCTCCGATGGTCGTCTACTTCACCGTCAACCCGCCCGTCGTAGCGCCTGGCGAACCCGTGAGCGTCGCCTGGGACGTGCGCGGCGCCGAGCGTGTGCTGATCGAGCAATTCGGTGACGTGCCTCCTCTGGGCGAGCGCTCCTTTCGGCCCGAAGTGACCACCGATTTCCGTCTGATCGCCCGCGCCGGCGACAACGAGACCATCGCTGTGCAGCGTGTCCTGGTGGCGCCGGCCACTCCCACACCTCAGCCCGCGGCAAGCCCCACGGCCGAACCATCGCCCACGCCAGCCCCCCTGCCCACCGCGGTCCCAACGGCCACCCCCCTGGCCCCCACTGTCACCCTGGCCCCGGCGCCCGGTTCAATCGCGCTGCTCGACCTCGCTCCGACTGCCCGCTGGATGACCAGCGCCGGGCCGATCACCTTCGGCGCGCCACGCCGCAACCGCGATCAAGGCGGCTGGGCCGACCGCGTCGAGGCGATCCAGCTCGAAGACGGCAGCCTGGCCCCCGTCGCCCTCCTGACCTTCCCACCCCTGGCGCCGGATACCGGGGATGACAGGCCTCTGATCGAGGGGCGTTTCGATCTGCCGCAGATCCAGGAGGGGCAGTTCTTCCTCACCGCAGTCGGCTTCGCGCGGGAGGCCCGGGGGCCAGGGATGGACGTGCTCGTGACCTTCGACAACGAGATCCTCTACGAGGGAAACGTCCGGCCCGATGGCGCACTGACAGCAATCAGCGTGGATCTGGCGCCCTTCGTCGGGCGTGAGGGGGACCTGGTACTGCGCGTCAGCGCCGAGAGGGACGTGGCGGAGGCGCTCTACTGGGTTGAGCCGCGCATCGATCGGCCCTGATCGTTGTCGCCTGCAAGGGCCTTGCTCCACCGAAATCTTGCCGTTTTCCCAGGTTACAAAAACGTTATCGCAGAAGACATCAGATTGTCATTCTGTCATTCGACGTCTCTTAACATTCCTCTGCTACCATCGAAAGCGCAGCACCCAACGGTACACGTGATGCGTGCGCCCTCCCCCGAAGGGCAGCGCACGCTGACCATGGCGCTCGATAGCAGCGCCCGGCGCCAGCCCGGGCGCCGTAGCTCGTGCTGCGCGTATTCGTTCAGGGGAGAAAGGGAAGCTATGCCATCGTCGTACCTCCACCGGCGCAGCGTTGCGCGCCTGGTGAGTATTGGCGCGCTGCTGCTCGCCGTACTCGCCACCATCGTCGGACCCTTTCCGCAGTCTGCCCGCGCTACCACCACCATTACCCAGTGGACCTTCGACAATGACACCCTGGCGCCTGCCACCGGCTCCGGGACGGCCACGCTGGTCGGCGGCACCACCGCTACCTTCGCCACCGGTCGCGTCGGGCCACGCCCTCCCGACTCGGGCTGGAACACCACCACCTACGCGGCCCAGGGCGCCGGCGACCGTACCCGCGGCGTCCAGTTTGCTGTGAGCACCGTGGGCTATGAAAACATCGTCTTCACCTGGGATCACCGCCACAGCAACACCGCCGCCAACACGGTCGCACTCCTGTATTCCACCGATGGCGGCGCGACCTTCACCGAGGCGGCCGTGTACACGGCGAATGCCGGCGATGCCTGGTTCAGCCGCAGTTTCGACTTCAGCGCTGTTGCGGCGTTGAACAACAATCCCAACGTCATATTCCGCATCGTCGCGGCATTTGCCGCAGGCGGCTCAACCTATGTCGCCTCAAATCCCGGGTCGAACTACGCCACCACCGGCACCTGGCGCTTCGACAATGTAACCGTCATCGGCAGCGCGCTGGGCGCCGACGCCGCCCCCTCGGTCAGCGGCACCAACCCGGCCAACGGCGCAGTGAACGTGCCCATCGCCAGCGATGTGACGATCACCTTCAGTGAGCCGGTGGCCGTCAGCGGCGACTGGTTCACCCTGGCCTGCGCAACGAGTGGCACACGCACCGTCTCGGCGGCTAACATCGCTGTTTCTGGCGGACCGACCAGTTTCACCCTCAATCCCAGTGTTGACTTCGCCTTCAGCGAGACCTGTACCCTTACCGTCGTGGCCGCGCAGGTGAGCGACCTGGACGCGAGCGATCCGCCCGACACGATGGCGGCCGACGTGGTCGTGACCTTCAGCACCGTGGCGCCACCGGCCCCCGGGGTGCGCATTCGCGACATCCAGGGCGCGGCGCACGTCTCGCCGCTGGTGCCGGTCATTGCCGACAATGCGATCTCCTTCGGCAACCGGGTCGAGAACGTGCCGGGCATCGTCACCGTTGTGCGCTCGAACGGCTTCTATATGCAGGACCCCGAAGCCGACGCCAGTGACGCCACCTCCGAGGGCATCTTTGTCTTCACCGGCAGCGGCCAGGCCGTGATCACCGCAGGCGGCAGCGGCCCGGTGCAGGTGGGCGACCGCCTGGAGATCAGCGGGCGGCCGGTGGAGATCCGCGCAGGCTGCACCAGCCCCACCTGTACCTCCACCAGCAGCGCCTGGAACAATCTGACGCTGACCAACCTCAACGCCACCACCTCTGCCGCCGACAACCGGGTGATCCGACTGATCTCCCGCGGCAACCCGCTGCCAGAGCCGGTGCTGATCGGCCAGGGCGGACGGGTGCCCCCGGTCACGGCAACCATCTTTGGCAGCCCGGGCGCCGCGCCCACCAACACGGTCGAGACCGCCGGCTACAGCTTCAACCCCGCCGTCAACGGCATTGACTTCCTGGAAAGCCTGGAGGGCATGCGCGTTCAGGTGAACGATGCGGTGGTTGTCGGCCCGACCAACAACTTCGGCGAAATCGTGATCCTGGCCGACAACGGGACAGGACAGGGCCTGCGCACGCCCCGCGGCGGCCTGGTGATCACCCCGACTGACCTTAATCCCGAGCGGATCATTCTGGATGACGCCATTCTGCCCACGCCACAGGTGAACGTCGGCGACCGCTTCCCCGGCCCCGGCGCGGTGGTGGGTGTGATGGACTACAGCTTCGCCAATTTCAAGCTGCTGATCACCCAGCCGCTGCCGACCGTCGTGCCAGGCGGTATTGCCCAGGAGGTGACGAACCTCACCGGCGCGGCTGACCGCCTGACCATCGCGACCTTCAACATCGAGAACTTCGCCGCCGACACCGTCACCCCTCAGCGGCGCGATGCTATCGCTCGCATCATCGTGAACAACCTGGGCGCGCCCGACATCGTGGCCCTGCAAGAAGTGCAGGACAACAACGGCGCAACCGGCGGCCCGGCGGACACCAACGTTGATGCTACACGCACCTTCGAGACCCTGATCAACGCCATCGTGGCCGCCGGTGGTCCGACCTATGCCTTCCGCCAGATCGACCCGGTAGCGAACCAGGACGGCGGGGAGCCGGGCGGGAACATCCGTGTGGCCTTCCTCTTCCGCAGCGATCGTGGCCTGAGTTTTGTGGACCGCCCCGGTGGCAGCTCCACTGCGGCGGTGAGCGTGGTCAACAACGGCGGGCGGCCCGAGCTGAGCTTCAGCCCCGGGCGCATTGATCCCACCAATCCGGCCTTCAACAACAGCCGCAAGCCACTGGTGGGCGAGTTCCGCTACAACGGCCAGACGCTCTTCGTGGTCAACAACCACTTCAACTCAAAGGGTGGCGACCAGCCACTGTCGGGCCGCTTCCAGCCACCGACGCGCTTCACCGAGGTGCAACGCCACCAGCAGGCGCAGATCGTCAACGATTTTGTGGATAGTATCCTGGCGATTGACCCCAACGCCAACATCGTCGTCCTGGGCGATCTGAACGACTTCCAGTTCTCGGAGACGCTCAACATCGTCAAGGGCACACCGGGGGGTACTGGCACACCGGTGTTGTTCGATCCGAAGTTGAGCCTGCCGCCTGCCGAGCAATACACCTACATCTTCGAGGGCAACTCGCAGGTGCTGGACAGCATGCTGGTCAGCCGCAACCTGCGCGACAGCGGCGCGCAGTACGACACGGTACACGTCAACGCCGAGTTTGCCGCGGCGGCAAACGCCAGCGATCACGACCCCAGCGTGCTGAGGTTGTACTTTCGCCCCGGCGCAACACCGCCCGCGCTTGTGGCTACCGCTGGCTACAACACCGGCCTGGGAGCCAATGGGGCCGAGATCATCAGCGTGCGCGGCAACCGCGGCGTGCTCACCAACGCCGGTGACGGCAGTATTGATATTCTGGACACCAGCGACCTGTTCAATATCCAGCGTCTCCGGCGCATCACTGGCCTGCCCAATCTGACCTCGGCGGCCATTCACCCCACCAAGGACCTCTTCGTCGCCGTGGCCGGGACTTCCTCGCCGCGCAGCGGGCAGTTCCTGGTCTACCGCCTCTCCGACGGGGCGCTGCTGGCAACAGCATCTATTGGGCGCCAGCCCGACTCAGTGGAGATCAGCCCTGACGGGCGCTTTGCAGTGGTTGCGGTTGAGGCCGAGCAGGTCAACGCCAGCGATGATGGCGGCGCGGGCGCGATTGGTGTGGCCGACCTGAGCGGCTTCGAGCCGGCCACCTCGACCAGCGTGCCCTTCAGCATCGTCGAATTGCCCAACCTGGGCAGCCTGGCCGGCGTCGCGAGCGACCGGCGCTACGATGTCTCCGGCAACCCGCTCGTGTCGAACGCCCCGGGTGGGCTGGAGCCTGAAGGCATCGCCTTTACCCCTGACAGCAGCGCAGTCTACGTGACGCTCCAGGAGAACAATGCGATCATCCGGCTGGATCTGACCGGGCCGCTACCGGCCACGTTGCCCGAAAGCAACGCCTTCGGCTCAGGACGAACCAACCATCCCGCCGACCTGATCAACGATGGGATCTACAACCCTGCCCAGCAACTGACCGCCTTCCGCGAGCCGGACGGCATCCGTGCCGTGGTCATTGGTGGCGTCACCTACCTGGTGACAGCCGATGAAGGCGACACGCGGCCCAACCCGCGCGGCGGTCGCACGCTGAGCATCTTCAACGCCGCAACCGGCGCGCTGGTAGCCGACGCCGGGCCCCAACTCGACGACCTGGCCGCTCGCTTCGGGGTCTACCCCGACAATCGTAGCCCGAATGGCGGCAGCGAACCGGAGATGCTCGACGTGGCCACATTCGCCGGACGGGTGATCGCCGCAGTGGGCCTGGAGCGCGCCAACGCTGTGGCCTTTGTGGACATCAGCGATCCCGCTGCGCCGCGTGCTTTCAGCCTGGTGCGCACCGGCGCGGCTCCGGAGGGCGTGAAACTGCTGGAGCGCGACGGGCAGCTCTACGCCCTGACAGCTAACGAGGGTGACGGTACGGTGACCGTCACAACCGTGCCAGTCGTGCCGGTTGGCGTGACGCAGCAATTCGTCGAAGACGCGCCCGCGGTGCCACTCATTGACCTGCGCGGCATTGACCCCGATGCGGGCAACAGCTTCACGTTGAGCCTGACGCTGACCCCCTCCGGCGCGGGCACGCTCAACACCACCTCGGCAAGCGGCTCACTGGCGACAATCAACAGCGCCCTGGCCGGCCTGGTCTTCACCCCGGCGCCCAACTTCAACGGCGCTGCAACGGTGACGGCGACTCTCAGCGATGGCGTCTTCCCCGCGGTAAGCGGCAGCATCACCCTGATTGGCGCGCCGACACCACCGGTGACCACGGCGAGCCTGGCGGGCGCAACGCGCGTGTGCTGCAATGCCACCGTGTTCGACCCGAGCGCCACGTTGACGCTCACCACCGACGAGCCGGTGCTGCGCACGCAGTACCGCGTGAACGGGGGGCCAGTGCAAACCTACACCGCCCCGGTGGTCTTTAGCGCGCCGGGCGCCTACGTCGTTGAGTACTTCTCGACCGACCTCTTCGCGCCTGAGGTCGTCGAAGCGCCGAAGACGATCACCTTCAACGTGAGCGACTACCCGCGCACGCCGCTCCTCGACACCTTCGACCGGCGCGATGGCAGGCTGGGTGGAAACTGGGTCGGCACCGAAGGGTTGGGCGGCTACTCCATACGCGCCAATCAGGTCCAGGTCTTTGGTGGTGGGCCGATCTACTGGCGCACCGGCTTTGGCAGTGACCAGGAAGCCTACGTTAAACTCATGCGGCTTGACGGCACGGCGGCTCACCAGGGCCTGCTGCTCAAGGTGCAACGTGGAAACTGGCGCAACGGGGCCATTTCGGTCAGCTACAACGCAACCACGCAGGCCGTTGTGGTTGAGATCTACAACCGCACCACCCAAAGCTGGACCACCATCGGCGCCTACGCGATCACGCTGCGCGACGGGGATCAACTCGGCGCGCGCGTGCGCTCCAACGGGACGGTTCAGGTATACGTCAACTGCGTGCTGATTGGTCAGGCCAGCGCTGGAAGCGCATTCGACAACGAAGACGGGCAGATCGGCCTCTGGTTCATCAACGCGCCGGGGGCGATCTTCGACGACTTCGGGGGCGGAAACGCGCCGCGCTAAAAGAGGCGTGTCCTGAGGTGAACACAGCCCGTGCGCGGGAGGGTTTGGGCGTAGAGGCGCGGCGCCGCCGCGCCTCTACGCCCTCCCAAACCCTCCTTGCCATTGTGCAACGCAACCGCAGCGGAAAAAGGTTAGCGGAGGAGCAAAGCTCCTCCGCATCTCCCCTCACCGCAATCTGTCACCTGAAATCCGCGCTCAACAAAGGCATTACACCTCGCGCACCTCATTCACCAGGGTGACAGGCAGCAGGCGACGCTGCGCGCCGCTGCGATTGACCACCTTCACGGTACCGCGGAACGTCGAGCCAGGCTCGAAGAAAACATCGCCTTCAACCGTCAACGCGCTGCAGGCCATCAGCGAGGGCGGTGCGGGAAAGCGCGCCTCGAAGTCATCAATCAGGGTATAGTAGTTCTTATCGAGGGTGACCACCGGATTGACGGCCAGCGCGTCAGGATGGCGTCGCAGGCGGGCATTGGCGTCGAGACGATACACATCCGAGCGCAGGACCAGGAGATCGGCGCAGGTTTTCACCGGCACGAAGCGGCTCCGAGGCACTCGCACGGCCTGCGCATCGGGAAACACCTCGATCGCCGCGCCCATCGCCGTTTCCAGTTGATAGACCGGGAGTGAGTCAGGATCGCGAGGATCGAGGGTCTTGCGATTACGGATCAAGGGCAGCTTGATCACATTGTGGCCCTCTTCCAGCAGCTCCTTCAGGCGGTGCAGGTTCACCCAGATGTTATTGGTATTGAAGTAGCGATGGCGTGCGATGTCCTGGAAGTGGATCAGGTCCTCGTCCGGGCATTGCGCCACCTCGCGCAGCATGAGCCGCCCATCGGCGCGCCGTGCCAGATGTCCGCCCTTGCGGTCGGCTTTGGTGCGGCTGGCAACCTCCATCAGGAAGGGGATCTGATGCTGGGCCATAAAGCCCAGCAGGGTCAGGTCGAGGGTTGCGCCCAGATTGTCGGCGTTCGAGATAAACAGATACTCGTAATCGTGCCGCAGGAGTTGCTCGAGCAACCCGGACGTGGCCAGGGCAACATAGACCTCTCCGTGGCCGGGCGGGCACCACTCCAGTTCGGGTTCGGCGGGCCAGACGGCAGGCCGGAGGGTGGCCTGCAACACCTTGGGAACCTTGTGTTGCAGCATCGTCTGGGGCACCGCGCAGGCAAGTTCGGGGTAGCGCGCCAGCACCTCGCGGGTATCCGCATCGGTGTTGAAGCTGTTCATAAAGATCAGCGGAATGGTCTGCCCGTAGAGGGCGCGGTCGGCCAGGTTCTGCCGAGCGATGATATCGAGGAACGTCAGGCCCTCGCGGGCGACCAGCACCGATTTGGCCCGCTCCAGCCCCATGCTCGTGCCCAGGCCGCCGTTGAGCTTGAGCACCGCCACGCGGGCCAGGGCGGCCCGTCCTGCCTCTTCGTAGGCGCCCAGGTGCTCCAGGTTCGGCAACGCGCTCACCGGCTGGATCTGGCTCTCCGGCACCAGGCCGGTGTCGCCATGCACAAGGGCGGTGTAGTAGTAGCGAAAATTGTCAATGACAATCTCCTCAAGCCCTTCGCGGCGCATTTTCGCCTCGAAGGGAGCAAAGTTGACGGGCTGCGCACTCATAGGGTTCCCCTCGTCTACTCCAGGCGATCGGGACGGTCACTGATGCACGCCATTGCTCCCGGCAGAAATGGACGACAGGAACATCGGGTTTGATCGCCTGAACTTCCAGCATCATACTCCGAACATTATACGATTGGGAGTTTCTCCCATCCCATCCGCCTGTAGTGTAGCGCCCGGAACTGAATGCGCGTACCGCGCAGAGGCGGTGCATGTTGAGAAGATTGTTATGGTATCTTCGAGGTGCACCGCAAAACGAAGATCCATATCTAAGGAGTGTGGAAGGGCTGTGCTCGATAGCTGCCCTTGCGGCCGGGCCGCACAAGGCCAGGATGAAAATAACTATTCTTGGGAGGGCGCAGCCCTCCCAAACCCTCCCCGCTGGCGGGTTGTTTCCTGGGAGGGCATAGAGGCGCGGCGGCGCCGCACCTCTATGCCCAAACCCTCCCGCGCACGACCTATGTTCACCTCAGGACGACAGTCAGACGTTTCCTGATCATTGACCCGCTACCTGCCACCGCTGCGGGCGCGGGCGCGCAGTTCAGTGGAGGAGATGTCGGCCCGGAAGAGGGCCTCGGGGATGGGAATAAACAGGTCGGCGCAGTCCGGGGGAAGCGCAAGATCGGCCAGGGTGCGGAAACGCCCTTCTGCCAGCCGCCCCGCGACGAGGAAGGAGCAGCCGGCGGCGCGGATCGCTTCAAGGGCCGCGTGCATCGCCGCCTCGCTGCCGTAGTAGCGCGGCGCAATTAGCCGGGCGGCGGTATCGTACCCCACCACGAAGCGTCGTCCGGGGTAGAGCGCCGCCTTCTCCACGAACAGCGGCGCCCGTGAGAGCACCAGGGTGTGGCGCCCGGCAAACTGGGCGGCGCGGCGCGCAATCTCGCCCGGTTCAAGCACGCCCTTGTCGGCGTTGACCACGGCCAGTTCAAAGGCTACCGGCAGGCCGGTGAGTTGCGCCGCCGCAGTCGCCATACCCTCGTGACCCTCGTGCAGAGGATTGAAGGCCCCGGACAGGATCAGCCCCTGCGGTGGATCGTCGGCCCGCAGCGTCCCGTCAGGCGCGATGGTCAGGGTAGCGATCCGCCCGCTGAGCAGGTCATCAATGGCAGCAGCTTCATGCATGGTTCGTCGCCACTGCGGCTTTGCCGCGCGCTACAGGGATGGACTCAAATTGTTTCCGGGAGGGCTGCGCCCTCCCAAACCCTCCCCGCCGGCGGGTTGGTTCCCGGGAGAGCTGCGCCCTCCTGAACCTTCCCCACAGGGAGGGGTATGGGGAAACCCGGTTTCCCCATGTCCCAACCGCTGGTGGGAGCGGCTGGCGCCTCTACAGGCAGGGGCGCGGTTCGACAGGCTCACCGCAGGTGGGGAAACCCGGTTTCCCCGTATGTTCACCTCAGTATGCGGCTGCGCCGCACAACGCCGGAATGAAAATATTTATTCTTGGGAGGGCGCAGCCCTCCCAAACCCTCCCCGCTGGCGGGTTGTTTCCTGGGAGGGGGTAGGGGTGCGGCGCCGCCGCGCCCCTACGCCCAAACCCTCCCGCGGGGGGCTATGTTCCTAGTTGTCAGACGCGCGCGGGAGCACCCATAACGTCCAGGCTCCGGTATCGATGCGTTCGGCGGCGCGGGTGTCGAGGTAGGCCCGCACCTGCGGCGCCGCCGGGTCGCGCGGCCCGGGGCCGGAGGTACTGTTGGGGAGCAGGACGTAGCGAATGGGATGCTGCTCGACGTAGTGGGCAAAGCGCCCCGCATCGCCCATAATACTATCGCGAAAGACCTCGTCGGCTTCGAACCAGGTGGCGCGCTGGCGCGTGTAGAGGATGGTTTCCCAGTAGATCGGCGTGAGCACAAAGCCCTGTTCGCGTTGCCGCAACTCGTGGAAGGCTGGCGCGGCGGCGCGGATCGGCCCGCCAAAGGCTGCGGCCTGGTACCAGATCACAAAGGCATTGATGGTGAGAAACAGCACACCAAGGTACAGACCTGCCCGGCGTTGCCAGGCCCGGGGCAACCTGGTGAACCCGACACCAAAGAGCAGGGCCAGCGGCGGCAGGGCGGGCACGAAGATGCGCGGGCTGTTCCCCGCCCCCGGAGTCGCGCAGTAGATCAGCACCACCAGCAACCCCAGCGCCAGCCATGTCCCCAGCACCATCGCCGTAAGGCGCGGCAGCGCGCCCGCGCGCAGGCCCCGGGCAATGACCGCACCGATCACGCCGAGCGTGAGTAGTACACCGTACCAGGGAATGTAAAATGTCAATTCCACCATCATCGGAAAAATGATGGTAAACAGGCCAAACGACAGCCCGCGAGTCGGGGTTCGCTCGCCACCGCCCAGGTAATGCCCCCAGATCCACGGGGCAGCCAGCGCCAGTGGACCAATGAGACAAACGACGTGGTGCGACCATGGTAACTCGCGCCGGCCCGCGAAGCGGTCGTAGAGGGCGCTCAGCGCCACCGTGCCGCTGTAGAGCGCCAGCAGGTCCATCTTGGTCAGCGCCGCCAGGGCGCCGAGCAGCACCGCGGCGAGCGTGCGTCCGCGGAGGTAGGCAAACAGCGCCCCGGTGAGCACCAGCGCGCCCAGAGCTTCATTGTAGGCGACGCTACCATACTCGCGGAAGAGTGGGTAGAATGACAGAAAGACTGCTGCTACCACAGCGGCGCGCTCGTCGAACAGCGCGCGCCCCATCCAGTAGGTGAGCAGCACCGTTGCCCCGGCAGCCAGCGGGATCACCAGTTGGAGCAGGGTGTAGGAGCGCGATGCGCCCCAGACCAGCGCGAACAACCCTGGCGTCAGCGGGCCCCACCAGGGATGCAGGCTGCCATAGGAATGCCTCCATAGCCCCATTGGCCCCAGTTCGGGCGGGTCAGGAGGAAAGCCCTTGATCCGCTCGTAGGTATCGGGGGCGCCGAGCAGAAACCCGGGCTATTCCCATACCAGCAGGCCCCAGTGCAGGTTCCGCGGCGCGTCGAGGAACTGCGCGCCGGTGAGCAACTGCACAATGATAAAATGCCCCGCCAGCAACGCCAGCAGCGCCGGGAGGGCAGCGCTGCGCCACCAGGCACGGGGAGCGCTGCGGGCAAGGGTGGACCGGTGAACGGATCGGAACACAGGAACCTCCAGCGCCAGAATGGTCGGCGGCCTCCGCGGCGCGCCTGGAACATTGTACACGCCTGGTGTAACCGGCGCTGCCACGCCTGAGGTGAAAATAGCCTGCCGGCGGGGAGGGTTTGGGAGGGCGCAGCCCTTCAACGGGTTTCACCTGCTCTGCGATAGGCTTCCTGGGACGCCGAGGGGAAATGGGCCAACGAATGGGAAACGAATAAACGAATGCGAGCGGCGTGTCTGACTCTGAGGTGAAAATATGGGGAAACCGGGTTTCCCCACCTGCGGTGAGCCTGTCGAACCGCACCCCTGCCTGTGAGGGCGCCAGCCGCTCCCACCAGCGGTTGGGAAATGGGGAAACCCGGTTTCCCCATCCCCCTGCCTGTGGGGAGGGTTTGGGAGGGCGCAGCTTCCGCGCACGGAGCGGGGGTTGGGAGTGAGCATCAGCCCTGGCTGCAAAGGCCTGCCTTGCCCGCGCGCCGGGCCTGGTGTAGCATGTCAGCATTGGAGATAGTCGTTCAAGGAGCGCTGCGTCGAGGACCGCCTGGACGCCTTGCGCGACGATCCCCACGCCAAAATCTGCAATCTGAAATCTACAATCTCAAATGGTAAACGTCTGCGCTCCCGGGCTTGCGTGGGCGCCCCGCCAGCGGGGAGGGTTTGGGAGGGCTGCGCCCTCCCAGGAACACATATTTTCATTCCGGCGTTGTGCGGCGCAGCCGCATGGATGACTGGTATGATGCCAGGCAGAGGAACTGCTCCCCACGGGCAGAGGCGCAGTTCGACAACTGCATCGCAGGTGGGGAAAGCGGGTTTTCCCGTGTTGAATGAAAGGAGTCCTCCGTGCGGATTGCTGGAAACTACACGTTTGAAGCGACCCGCGAAGAGGTCTGGAGCGCCCTGAACGATCCTGAGGTGCTGGCGCGCACCATCCCGGGGTGCCAGCGCCTCGAGGTGGTGGGTGAGAACGAGTACGAGAGCACCCTGAAGATCGGTATGCAGGCCGTGCGGGGCACCTACACCGGTCGCGTCAGGATTGACAACATCGTGTCGCCCGAGTCGTATGATATTCATGTGGACGGCAAGGGAAACAACGGCTTTCTGAAGGGCGCGGGCACGGTAAAGCTACGGACGGACGGCGCGCAGACCATTCTCGACTACGGTGGCGAGGCGGTGGTCGGCGGCACCATCGCCAGCGTTGGCCAGCGGCTGCTCGACGGCGCGGCGCGGTCGCTGATCAGCCAGAGCCTGAAGGCTCTCGCGCAACAGATCGAGGAGCGCCGGCTCCACGAGTCCGAGCACCAGGCCGAGGTGGAGGCTGCGCTGGCAGAAGAGGCGGCGCTGCCCGCCCCGCCAGAGGCGCCGCTGGCGATCGGGCAGACTCCCGCGCCACTGCCGCCCGGCGTCGCGCATCGCACGATTACCGTCCCTGAAGGTCAGGGCCTCTCCGAGGCTGCCGTTGCCCGCGGCATGGCCGAAGATTTCTTCACCCGGCGCCCCTGGCTGCCCTGGATTCTGGTTGCCTTTCTGCTTGGTTACATTCTGGGCCGCCGTAAGGCGTAGGGTGTCGATTTCACGTGAGGCGCCATTCGCGGGGCGCACAACACCAGAATGAACATATTAATTACTCTTGGGAGGGCTACACCTTCCCACACCCTTACCCTGGGAGGGGGATGGGGAAACCCGGTTTCCCCTCGCCCCCGCGAACGCGACACCGCAGGGCTGCACCCTCCCACACCCTCCCCCTGGGAGGGGGCGAGGGGAAACCGGGTTTCCCCTCGCCCCCGCGAATGCGACGCCGCAGGGCTGCGCCCTCCCGCTCCCTCCCCCTGGGAGGAGGTACGGGGAAACTCGGTTTCCCCATACCTCTCGGGCGCGACGTGGGAGGGCAAAGCCCTCACACCCCCTCCCCCTGGGAGGGGGTACGGGGAAACCCGGTTTCCCCATACCTCTCGGGCGCGATGTGGGAGGGCAAAGCCCTCACACCCCCTCCCCCTGAGAGGGGTGTGGGGAAACCTGGTTTCCCCTCGCCCCCACGAACGCGACATCGCAGGGCTTTGCCCTCCCACACCCTCCCGCACACGGGCTATATTCACATAAGGAAGGTCAAAGGTGCCAGTGATCTCACTTACCGTCAACGGCAAGACCTGCATCGGCGAAGTCGAGCCGCGCACGTTGCTGGTTCACTATCTGCGCGAGCAACTCAACCTGACCGGCACACACATCGGATGTGATACGAGCCAGTGCGGGGCGTGTGTGGTGCACCTGAATGGTGCAAGCGTCAAGGCATGCACCGTGCTGGCCGTACAGGCTGATGGAGCGACAATCACCACCATCGAGGGCCTGGCTCAGAACGGCCAATTGCATCCGCTCCAGGAGGGCTTCTGGCAGCAACACGGGCTGCAATGCGGCTTCTGTACCCCGGGCATGATCATGGCCGCCGCGGATCTGCTCCAGCGCAACCCGCATCCGACCGACGAGGCGATCCGCCGCGGCCTTGAGGGCAACCTGTGCCGCTGCACCGGCTATGAGAACATCGTGCGGGCGGTGCGCTACGCAGCCGAGAAGCTGCGCGCCCCAACCGGCGCAGCGAGTGAGGTATGACACGCCTTGAGGTATGACACGCCTTGGAATTGAACCGGCCGCCCGTGCGCTCCGGCCAGTTGCAGCGATCTGCAATCTGAGGTGAAAATACGGGGAAACCGGGTTTCCCCATACCCCCGCCCACGGGGCAGCAAGCCCTCCCCACCGGGAGGGTTTGGGAGGGCTACGCCCTCCCAAGAACAATAATATTTTCATTCTGGCTTTGTGCGGCGCAGCCACATGGACCGCTTTTCTATGGTATGAAATACTATGATCCCCTGCCCCTTTGAGTACTACGCGCCCACCACAGTCGCCGAGGCGATCGAGCTGCTCGAACGTTTTGGCGACGAGGCCAGGATCCTTGCCGGAGGCCATTCCCTGCTCCCGGCAATGAAGCTGCGCCTCGCCGCGCCTGCCGTGTTGATTGACATCACCCGGATCGCTGAGTTGCGTGGCATCAGCACCGAGGGGATGGTGAGGATCGGCGCCACGACCACCTGGTCGGAGATCGAAGGCCACGCGGGACTGCGGCGCGCCGTTCCGGCGCTGCCCGAGGCTGTCAGCTTGATCGGCGACCTGCAGGTGCGCAACCGGGGCACGCTGGGCGGGGCACTGGCCCATGCCGACCCCGCCGCCGACGCCCCCGCCGTCGTCCTGGCCCTCGACGCGCGGATCGAGGCCCGCGGCCCCACCGGCGAGCGCAGTATCCCCGTGGACGGCTTCTTCACCGATATGCTCACCACGGCGCTGCAACCTGCCGAAGTGCTCACCGCTGTCGTCATGTCACCTCTGGGCGCGGGTGAGGGCGCAGCTTACGTCAAGTACCGTCATCCGGCCAGTGGCTACGCCATTGTCGGCGTTGCCGCTTATGTCAAGCTTACAGACGGCCAGGTCAGCGCCTGCCGCCTGGCGGTGACCGGCGCCGGCCCGATGGCCGTGCGCCGGAGCGGCGTCGAGCATGCCCTTCTCGGCACTGACGGCTCCAGCGCTGCCATTGCCGCCGCCGCTGCCATTGCCAGCGAGGGAATGGACATCCTCGACGACCTGCACGCCGGCGAGGAATACCGTCGCGCGATGGTCAACGTCCACGCCAGACGTGCCCTTGCAGCCGCCGTTGAACGGGCCAGGAGCAGGATCTGAGGTGAACATATGGGGAAACCGGGTTTCCCCACCTGCGGTGAGCCTGTCGAACCGCCCCCCTGCCTATGGGGCGCCAGCCGCTCCCACCAGCGGTTGGGAAAAGGGGAAACCGGGTTGCCCCATCCCCCTCCCCGAGGGAACACCGCCTGCACCAACCCGGCCAGACGCCTCGCCGCGCGCGCCGGGAGCCTTCGCCCGGAGAAGATGTCAGAGACGGGTGCTGCACCACGACAGCAGACGAGCCGCAGATGTCTCCGCGCCTCTCCGCCGCAGCCCCTGAGAAAGGGAAGGCCCTTCCAAACTCTCCCCCGCACGGCCTGCGTTCACCTCAGGTCCCCCTTAAGGACGTTACCTCAGCCTGGACCCGGCGCTCCTTCTTGTTGTTTCTCGCATAGTTGGGTATAATACTGATACCGCTATTTTATAAAACCCCGTGTGGATGTGTTGCCTCGGGATACGTAAGGGTATACCGGGAGAGCTGCCTCCTCCTGCACCCTTCCCGCCAGCGGGAGGTATAGCGGCGCGGCGCCGCCGCGCTGCTACACCCAAACCCTCCCCTCAGGGAGGGGCATGGGGAAACCCGGTTTCCCCGACCCCCAACCGCCGTCGGGGGCGGCTGGCATCCCGGTGAACCGGAGCGGAGGGAACCCCGGGTTCCCTATGTTCACGTGAGACGGTCATGCGCGGGGCGCACACCGCCGCGATGAACAGGGGTATCGTTGGGAGGGCCGCCCCCTCCCTGGCCCTCCCCCGCTGGGGGAGGAAACCGGACGCATCCCCGTAGGGAGGGGCATGGGAAACCCGGTTTCCCCACCCCCCAACCGCCGTCGGGGGCGGCTGGCACCCCTACAGGCAGGGGCCTGGGGAAACCCGGTTTCCCCGTATGTGCACCTCAGGCATCCATGCGGCTGCGCCGCACAACGCCGGAATGAAAATATGTGTTCTTGGGAGGGCTACGCCCTCCCAAACCCTCCCGGCGGGGAGGGCTTGCCGCCCCCACAGGCAGGGGCATGGGGAAACCTGGTTTCCCCATACGTTCACCTCAGGTATCGTGTCCACTGAATGGAAAGGAACCAGTCGATGAAGACGACAGCAGCGGTGCTCTGGGATGTTGGCAAGGCCTGGGAGATCGAAGAAGTTGAACTCGATGAGCCGCGGGCGGGCGAGGTGCTGATCCGCTTCGTCGCCGCGGGATTGTGCCATTCTGATGAGCATCTGCGGCACGGCGACCTGGTGCCGCGCTTTCCCATCGTTGGCGGCCACGAGGGCGCGGGGATCATCGAAGCGGTGGGACCGGGGGTTACCCGCGTGAAGCCGGGCGATCATGTGGTGTGCTCGTTCATTCCCTCCTGTGGTCACTGCCGCTGGTGTTCGACCGGCCAGCAGAATCTCTGCGATATGGGCGCCACGATCCTCGAAGGCTCGATGCCCGATGGCACGTTCCGCTTTCACGCCCGGGGGCAGGATCTCGGCGCGATGTGCATGCTCGGCACCTTTGCCCGATACTCGGTCATTTCGCAGAACTCCTGCGTGGTCATTGACCCGGATATTCCGCTCGATGTCGCCGTCCTGGTTGGCTGCGGCGTTCCCACCGGCTGGGGGTCGGCCGTCTATGCCGCGCAGGTCGCCCCGGGAGATACGGTGGTGATCTACGGTATCGGCGGTATTGGGATCAATGCGGTTCAGGGCGCTGCCCATGCCGGCGCCCGCCATGTCATTGCTGTCGATCCGCTCGCCAATAAGCGCGAGAAAGCCGAAGAGTTCGGCGCAACCCACAGTGTCGCGACGGCGCACGAGGCGCAGCAACTCGCCACCCAGCTCACCCGCGGCGTCGGGGCCGACAAGGCGATTGTTACGGTAGATATCGTCAACGATGAGGTGGTTCAGGCAGCCTTTGATGTCATTCGCAAGGGTGGCACGATGGTCATCACCGGCCTCGCCGATCCGGCCAGAAAGACCGTCCAGCTCTCCGGCGCGGTGATGACCCTCTTTCAGAAAGAGGTTAAGGGCACGCTCTTCGGCCATTCCAATCCGATGTACGATATCCGCAAGCTCCTCGATCTCTACCGCGATGGCCAGCTCAAGCTCGACGAACTGGTCACGCGGCGCTACCGGCTCGAGGAGATCAATCAGGGCTACGAGGACCTGCTCGCCGGGAAGAATGTCCGCGGCGTGATCATTCACGAGCACTGATACGGCGCGACGGCACACCGATGACGCCAATGGGAAGGGCGGCGCCTTTCCCCTCGCAGCGGGCCGCGGGGCAATCAGGTTGCCCCGCTCCTCCACCCACTGGAGACGAGGGAGGCCCGCCCGCGCCGCAAGTAATCGCCATGCAGTTTCCAACTCACCACCTCTTTGAACGCCTTGAGCAGACCATCGTCGGGCTGCGGCGCGAGGCCGAGGTGCTGGCTGTGGCCCTCGCCACCGGACGCCACATCGTCCTCGAAGGGCCGCCCGGCACGGGCAAGTCAACCCTGCTGCGGACCCTGGCTAGCGCGGCGGGTTTGCAGGTGGTCTTTGTTGAGGGCAATGCCGAGTTGACCCCGGCGCGCCTGTTGGGTTCGTATGATCCTGCCATGGTCCTGCATCAGGGGTATCAGCCCGATTCGTTCACGCCGGGGCCGCTCCTGATAGCGCTGCGAGACGGCGCGTTGCTCTACATTGAGGAGTTTAATCGGGTGCCCGAAGAGACCCTCAATGTTCTGATCACGGTGCTGGCTGAGGGCGAGATCCACGTGCCGCGCCTCGGGCATATTCGCGCCGGCGCAGGTTTTCGGCTGATTGCCGCTATGAACCCCTTCGATGCGATCGGTACGGCGCGCGTGAGCCAGGCAATTGCCGACCGTATGTGTCGGGTGGCCATCGGGTATCAGGACGCGCAGGCCGAGCGCCAGATTGTGCGCCGCTCCACCGGCGGCGACGAGGCGCTGGTGGCAACGGCGGTCGAGCTTACGCGGATGACCCGCGCGCATCCGGACATTCGCATTGGCTCTTCGGTCCGTGGGGCTATTGATATGGTGCTGGTGGCGAAGGGGCTGAGCCGTCTGCGCGGCGAGGCCACGCCCGGGGAGGCTACCCTGCTCGATGCCGCCCTGGCCGCCCTCTCCGGTCGCGTGAAGCTCGACGACGGCTGCGAACGGACTCCTGAGGCCATCCTGACCGAGTTGCTCGACCAGCTTCTGGCTGCCCGGCAGCGCGAGACCTCACCCCAACCGCCGCCGCCTGAGCCGGGCGGAACCGGTCAGGCGCCAACGCCCCCGACAGCAGGCGCCCGGGGCGGCGCGGTGACCGGCGCCGAGGTACGCGCTGCGGTGCAGGCGAGCGCGCGCCGCACGTTGAGCCGTTACGACCTGGCCGCGACCCACCCCCACTTCGAGGTAGTCTCACCGGCGGTTGGCGAGCTTGATGAACGGCGCCTCGCCGGGTTGTGCCAGACGGACCCTGATGCGGCTCTGAGCCTGCTCTGCGACCTGGCCTCGGCTACCGACCGGGCGCTGCGGGCCAGGGCGCGTCGCCTGGCCGCCCGCATCTTCCTGCGATTGGGACAGACCGGGTCGCGCTGGCGGCGTGGCTACCGGCGGCTGGTGGTCGAAACCGGTCACGCTGAGGGCGAGCTTGAACTCGAGCGCACGCTCGAGCGCGCCCCGGGGCGGCCGGTCACACTCGACGACATGGTCGTGCGGCGCTGGCGCGCGGCCGGGCGGGCGATCGCGCTGCTGGTTGACTACAGTGGCTCGATGCGCGGGCAGGGGCTGGCCACCGCAGCCATGGCGGCGGCGGCCACCCTGCTGGCGGTTGATGCAGAAACGGATTGCAGCGTCATCGTGTTCGCGCGCGAGGCGCTGGTACTGCAAGAACAGGGGCGCCGCCGCGCGCCCGAGGCGGTTATTGACGATCTTCTGACCCTCCGCGGCAGGGGTGTGACCAATCTCGCCGGGGCGCTGCGCGCCGCTGCCGCCCAGTTGGCCCGCGCACCCCGGGCCGAAAAGGTGGTGGTGCTCCTCAGCGATTGCCTGCCTACCACTGGTGACGACCCCGCTACCGCCCTCACGGGCATCGAGCGTCTGCACGTGCTCGGCGCCAGCGCCGACCCCGAGGCCATCGCCGCGGGCCGGCAGTTGGCCGCGCAGCGGCAGGGACGCTTTGTGCAGGTGCAGAGCGTGCTGGCCGTGCCCCGCGCCCTCGTGGCCCTCTTCGCCTGAGAGATGCCAGAGGTTCAAGGCGAGACGCCCCAGACCCTTCCGGTGGGGAGGGCTTACCGCCCCCACAGGCAGGGGGATGGGGAAACCCGGTTTCCCCGTATGTTCACCTCAGCCGTCCATGCGGCTGCGCCGCACAACGACAAGATGAAAATGGATTTTTCTTGGGAGGGCGAAGCCCTCCCAAACCCTCCCTGCTGGCAGGCTATTTTCACCTCAGGACAACCGTTGTGTCGGCTCGTCGGCCTCCCGGGGCGTGGTGCTCACCGGGCGCAACTCGCGAATAAGGATGGTTATAATCGTTACCACCGGCACCGTGAGCAGCGCCGCAAAGAACCCGCCGACCAGCCCGCCGATGTACAGGCCGAGGAGAACCGCTCCCGGCGGGACCTTGATCGCCCGGGCGAAAAAATATGGCACCACCACGTACACCGCCACCATCCCGATAATGGTCTCGGCGATGATGATCCAGATAACCGCCGACTCGCTGACCGTTGCGGCGGACAGCACCGCCAGACCCAGGCCGACCAGGCCCCCCAGGTAGGGAATGAACTCCAGCAGGCCCGAAATGACCGCAATCGGAACGGCAAAGGGGATGCCGACCACTAAGCCGGCGATGCTGTACCCGACGACGTAATACCCGGAAATTGCCAGTTGCGCCAGGAACCAGCGCGACAGACCTTCGCTTACCGCCCCACCCAGACTCACCACCCGCGCCTGATAGGCCGGCGGCACGAAGAAGCGCAACAACCAGAGGCGCGTCGCGCTGCTAGTGACAAGGGTAAACACCAGCACCACAAGCACAAACAGGGTCCAGAACAAAGCCCCCACCCGGGCTGCCGCTCCGATCAGGGCACTGGAAACGTCGCCGATCAAACTGCTCACAGTGTTGATCACCGTGGTCAGGGGCAATTGCACTACGCCGGCTTCAATCCGTGGGGCGATTGCAACCAGCAGCCGTGAGAGGCCGTTGAGCGCCGTGGCAAAGAGCGGCAACACCTGCACCCCCAGAAACAGAAAGAGCGCCACGATCAGGGTCAGTACGCCGGCAACGGTGAGGCCTGCCGGCACCCTGCGTCGCTCCAGGCGCACAACCAGGGGGTACAGAAGTATGCTCAACAGTGCCGCCAGGAACAGCAGCAGCGCCACCGAGCGGATCAGCGGCAGCAGCGGCCCCACCAGAATGAGCGCCACCCCGAGACCAAACAGCGCGAACCACGTCCGGGTGGTAATCTGCATATGGGAACCTCTTGGAATTGAATAACCCACCTGCGCGCGTTAGCCGCCCAATGACATGATGAGAATGGGTGTTTTCTTGAGAGGGCCCAGCCCCTTTCAGAGGGTTCACGAGACCGTAGCGCTCACAGTATGCGCGGATCATAGCGCCCGTGCTCGCGCGGCCGCCGGGTTGGCGCGCCTCCCCGGAAAAGTCAGGCACACCTTTCTTATTCGTTTATTCGTTTATTCGTTCCCCATTCGTTGACCCATTCGTTTCCCATTCGTTGACCCATTCGTTTCCCATTCATTGACCCATTCGTTCCCCATTCGTTGACCCATTCGTTCCCCATTCGTTTCCCATTCCCCCCGTATCAGAAAACCCACCCCGGAGCAGGTGAAACTCTTTGAAGCCCGGCCCTTCCTGGGCGAACCGGGCCTATAGTACCACGAAGCCCCGGTTGGAGAATCGCGTCACTGCGGAGCGCCGGGCTGGCGCTACGTCCTTGAGCGCATGCGGAGCGCCCGCGCCAGCACGGACGCGGGTGCGCCCCCCGCTCCCGGGTTTAAGGGCGGACAGAACATCCGAGCCAACATGGCTTGTACCGCATTGGAACGCCCCCGCGCACGGCTCTGGTCTCCCCGCTTCGACAGGCTCAGCGCAGGCTCTCCAGCTTCGCTGGAGAGGCCCGCCCCTTCGGGCTGAGCCTCAGGGCGAAGCCTGAGCCTGTCGAAGGGGGCCGGGGGTGAGGACTAACCAGCGCATCCCAACGCCATAACGCCCGTCGGCGCTCATACGTTCTGTCCGCCCCTGAACGCTCCCGGATTGGCGGATTACCCCGGCGGAGAACGCTGGCGGGAGTTCATGCTCTTGACGCCGGCCCGGAAAGCCGTTAGCATCACCTGGGGCATGTCTCCCAGTCGAGCGCATTGGCCTGCGCATTATCCCACATCTGTCGGGCGCGGCAACCCGGGTCAACGCCTGGCCCCGGCAGGCCGCGCTGCCTTGCCCGGCACCCGTGGACATGGACGGCGCGCGGGAGTTCCCGGGAGCGCGTCACCCTCCAAGTAATACCAGACGGAACTGAAGCCACCGCATTGTCCAGTTCATCTCCACAGCTCCACACCCCTACAGAGGACTTTGCGGAGCTGTGGAGCTGATCCAGTGCGATGCCATCAAGCAGAACAGGTATAATTTACCGTTGATGATGCCGCATTGCTTGAAGCGGTTTTCGGCGTTTTGCTGCCCAGCGTGGCAATCCAAAATCCAAAATCCAAAATCTAAAATCTAAAATGGTATAACTCCCCACCCTGCTGATCTTTGCGCCTTCCGCGATCAACGGCGCGTTGCAGAAAGGCTCCCTGTTATGATCCAGGCCCGTCACGACCCGCGGCTCTTGATCCAGGTGTTGAGCCGGCGTCCGCTACGCTACACTGCCGGCGCCGACCCGGCCCTGGACCGGCCGGCCCACGTGCGCGCTGCGTCGAGCCTGGTCCGCGTCGGCGCGCAGATGCTCGCGATCCAGGACGATGCTCATTTTGTGGCCGTGATTGACCCCGATACGTGGGAGGTGCGCGCGATCACTCTACCCGCCGGTCCTGACGGGAAGCGCCAGTTCGACGATCTGCGCGGCACCAAAGCCCTGAAGCTCGATCTGGAGGCCTGTGTGGTGGTGCCGGAGGCAAGCGGCGCGCTGCTGATCGCCTTTGGTTCAGGCTCGACGCCGCAGCGCGAGCGTATTCTGGTGATACGTGACGTGATGACGGACGAACCGGCTATGCGCCTGGTGGAAGCCACGGCCCTGTATGCGGCATTGCGCGCGCCTGCTTTCGCCGGCAGCGAACTTAACCTGGAAGGCGCGGTGCTGCTGCCCTCCGGTCAGGCGCTGCGGCTCTTCCAGCGCGGCAACGGCGCGCCCCGCGGCGCGCTGCAACCGGTTGACGCAACCTGCGACATCGCCTGGCCAGCACTGGCCGCTTATCTGGCCGATCCGTCAGGCGTTCCCCCTCCTCCGCTTGAAGCCATCACCCGGTACGACCTCGGCTTGCTCAACGGGGCGCGCCTGACTTTTACCGACGCTACCCCCTGCCCCAATGGCATTCTCTACTCGGCCTCCGCTGAGCGCTCGCCTAATGCGGTGGAAGATGGCCCGGTGGTCGGCTCGGCGATTGGCCTGTTGCCATCGGTCGGCACGCCCCGCTACGCGCCCATCGTTGACCTCGACGGCGAGTTGCTGCCCCTCAAGATCGAGGGTCTGCTGCTCGATGACCGTGACCCCGGCCTGGTCTTCCTGGTCGCCGACGCCGATGACCCCCTCGCGCCCAGTGAATTGCTCACGGCGCGGCTGATCGGCCCTTGGTTCGGAGTGTAGGGAAATCCGGGGTATGCATTCACACTTCTCCCGGGTGCGCGGGCATCTTGCCCGCATCCAGGCCCTTGCGGGCGGGACGCCCGCGCACCCGGGGTGACGCCTGACGCCAAATGTGAACAGGTACACCCGGGGGTACGCATTCAGCGTAACCACCCGGACCCGGGAGCGACGACGTCCCGCCCGCGTCAGCGTTCGCGGGCAGTCTGCCCGCGCTCGACGACACATACCGCGGGAAACCCGCAGCGCAGCGCGAGGCCCCCGGCGCCCCACAACGTCACATCTGCCGCACCACCAGCACGCGTCTGCCCCCGTCTACCCATTCCTGCACCACGTAGCCCTTGCCGCCCGCCGCTCCCGGCACAGCCGCCAGGGTCGGCAGGATCGGCGGGAGGTGGTGCGTGTCCACAAAGCGGTACGGGCCGAGCTGAACGACGTGGTTGAAGCGCCCTGGCTGGCGTTTGACCACCAGTAGCCGCTGCGCCTCGGCAGGAGGAAAGGGCCGGGCGGCCAGCACATAGACGTAGGGCATAGCAATGCTGTCGGCACTGAACCAGACCTCGGCATAGCCTGGAGCCAGTTCCACCGCGCGGCGCACTGCTTCGGCCAGGCCATCGTGGTTCAGACCGGCCTGGAGCGCCGGGTAGCTCTGCGTGTAGAAGCGCCACCACCCCGCGCCCTGCCAGAGCATCGCTGCCGCGAGCGCCAGTACACTCAGCCAGCGCGCCCACCACAGCCCGGCCCTCCCCGGTCCCGAACGGCCCTGCGGCAGGAGCAGGGCCACTCCCCAGCCCACCAGCAAGGCGTAGAGTGGCGCGAGCGGCGCGGCGCGGAAGGAGTGAGGGCTGGGGGTGGTCAGGCTCGCTGGCAGCGCCGCGAGCAGCACGGCGCCGAGGATGAAAAGCGCCAGCCATGGCCCGGTCAGGGCGTGCCTCCGCAGCGCGGGGACCAGACTGCCAAGCGCCCCCGCCAGGCCCAGCAGCAGCAGTGGCAGGCCGGCCCACAACTCCACGCCAAAACCCGGCATGCCCGACGTCGAACTGCCATCACCGCGCCGATAGTAGAAATCGGGCTGGAAGTAGACCGAGTAGCCTGCCCACCAGGCGTTGAACCAGGCGCTCCACGAATCGGCCCGCAGGGCGGCCTGGTTCAGGCGCGTGGAACTGGCGGGAACGAACAACGTCACGTAGACAAAGGGCGCCCAGAGGAGCGCCAGAAGCAGACCGGCGACGACCAGGGGATGGCGAATGATAGCCGTGGGTCGCACCCTGCCCTCCCCCAACCATCCGGCCAGCCCGGGACCCCGGCCAGCCTGGCTCCACCCCTTCAGCAGGGCCAGAGCCATTGCCAGGGCCGTCAACAACGGCACGGCCAGCTTGAGGGTAGGATAGGCGTAGAGCGCCACCCCCGCCGCCAGTGCCAGACCCACAGCCGCCCGCCGGTCGCCACGCTTGATAAAGATCACTCCGGCCAGCAGGCACATGGTCCAGACAGTTGGCACCAGGGCGGGCGGCATCGCGACGCGGCTGATAAAGACCTGCCAGGGTGACAGGGCCATCATCAACCCGACCGCAATGGCCCCCGGGAACCCCAACCCGAGCGCGCGGGCCAGGGCATAGCCGAGCGGAGCCGCCAGCGCGCCGACCAGCGCCGTGACCAGACGGCCCACCATGCGTTGCGGCCCGACGAGCGCCACAAAGGGCAGCTCCAGGTAGGTCAACAGCGGCGAGATCCAGTCGCCCAGGGCCTCAAAGGCCCCCAGCGGCAACAGGTGCCCCAGATGGTCACGCCCGGTCCGCGACAGGTGCCAGGCGTCCAGGAGGCTGATCACTTCATCTACCCGCCAGCCCGGCGGAGTACTGTGGAGCTGGAAGGTACGCAGCGCCAGCGCCAGGCCAGAGAGGGCCAGTGGCGCGCCCCACCCGCGCCGCGCGCTCCAGACAAAGGCCACGGCAGCGGCCAGAGAGAGCGGCAAAAGCGCGAGGCCGCGGGCAAGCGCATCTACGGGCCAGCCGCTGGGACGCGCGCTCAGATCGAAGAGCGTAAAGCCCACCCAGCGGGGATCGCCGGCCGGTGGCCGATCCACGGTAGACGTGATGGTCACTGCGGAGGCGCCGGGCGGCAGGCGGAGACGGTAGGTGCGCGGGCCCTCCGGGGCCGCGAAGCGGGCCAGCGCGCCCCGGTCGTCGCGCAGCGAGAGGTATGGCGCAGCGCGGCCCTCCCAGCGCATCGCGCCGAGCCGCAGGCTCAACTCAACCGGCCCACTGTGCCTGGCGATCGGGATCACCACCCGGTCGCCGCTCCAGCGATAGGTGCGCCCCTCGAACTGCTGCGGGGCGTAGAGACCGCTGGACATCTCGAGGCTAGCCGCAGGGCGGGTGAGCAACCACGCAACACATGCCACCCACACACCCAGCGCGACGAGCAGGGCCCGGCTCATACCTCTTCCTTCTGGCGCTACTGCATTGTTCCTGGGAGGGCTGCGCCCTCCCAAACCCTCCCGCGGGCGGGTTGTTTCCTGGGAGGGCGCAGCCCTCCCAGACCCTCCCGCGGGCGGGCTATGTTCACCTCAGAGTCAGCCACGCCGCTCGCATTCGTTTATTCGTTTCCCATTCGTTGGCCCATTTCCCCTCTGCGTCCCAGAAAGCCCTTTCCAGAGCAGGTGAAACCCGTTGCAGGGCTGCGCCCTCCCAAACCCTCCCGGCGGGGAGGGCTTGCCGCCCCTACGGGCAGGGGTCTGGGGAAACCCGGTTTCCCCGTATTTTCACCTCAGCAGGGGGGCGCGTCTCACTTTCCGGCTGCATCAAGGGCATAGCGCAGCAGATCCTCTCGCCGCACGATTTCCAGAGCTGCCTCATGGGTAGCGGCAAGGATCACCGGCGGCGCGACACCGGCTGCCAGAGCCTCCTGCCAGCGCGTCGCGCAGAGGCACCAGCGATCGCCGGGTTGCAGGCCGGGAAAACCATACTCGGGCCGGGGCGTGATCAGATCGTTGCCCCGCGAACGACTGAAGGCCAGAAACTCCGCCGTGACCTGGGCACAGACCACGTGGAGGCCCAGGTCATCGGGGCCGGTGTCACAACAGCCGGTACGGTAAAAACCGGTCAGCGGATCGGTGCTGCAGGCGGCCAGTGGCCCGCCCAGCACGTTCCGGGCCACCGGGGCCAGGGAGCGACCGTTGGTGCTGGCGTTTCCGTTGGTGCTCATCGTCTCCTCTCTTCGTGCGTTTGCTCGCGAGCGAGGGGTATGCACGTATGGTAGCACAGGAAGTCCACAGTTCGTCCCTGCGGTAAGTGTTCTGGTCTTTGAACGAAAGCATGCGCCATCCGCCCCTCTTGCCCGACGGCTCGTGCTGAGAGGCCGGCCGCCGGCTACCGGCGCCCGTGGAGACGGGCCTGGCATCCGCCGCCAGTGGCGTACCGGCCAGGCGTGGTGGAGGATGCCATTCTATTATGCAGTTGCGCCGCACAATGCTAGAATGCAAACAGGTTGCTCTTGAGAAGGCTGCGCCCTCCCGAAACCTCCCGCACACAGGCTATTTTCACAGCATTTCACAACCCGCGGGCCACCGTCTGCAATACCGGCCTGTGCAATAAAGGACCTTCACGTTGTCACTACCACCACTCCCCGCCACCGCCACCCACCTTCCGCGGATCCTGGCAGGACTGGCCTACGCCGCCTTTGTCAGCCTGGGGTTGCCCGATGGACTGACGGGGGTCGCCTGGCCATCATTGCGGGTCACATTCGGGCTGCCACTTGATGCGCTGGGCGCGCTGATTGCTACAACGACCCTGGGCTACCTGGCAGCGAGTTTCAGCAGCGGGCGAGTGCTGGCCCATCTGGGAGTGGGCTGGCTGCTGGTGGTGAGTTGCCTGATGACGGCGTTGAGTCTGATTGGCTTCGGCCTGGCGCCCCTATGGGCAGGGATGCTCGGGCTGGGATTGCTGGCGGGCCTGGGGGCGGGAGCGATCGATGCTGGTTTGAACACCTACGCCGCGGAGCACTTCACGCCACGCACCGTTAACTGGCTGCACGCCGCCTTCGGTCTCGGGGCGGCCAGCGGGCCGCTGATGATGAGCGCAGCCATCGGGCTGACCGGGTCGTGGCGTCCAGGCTATCTACTGGTCGGGATGGCCCAGATGGCGCTGGCCGCCTGCTTCGCCGTCACGCGCAACCGCTGGGGGCCGCCCCATCCCCGTGAGAGCGCCGCGCCCGGCGGTGGCGCGGCGCTGCTCCATACCCTCGCCCTGCCGACGGTGTGGTTGAGCATGCTGCTGTTCTTCCTCTACACCGGTCTTGAGGTCAGCGCAGGCCAGTGGCTCTACTCACTTCTGACCGAGACGCGGGGTATGGCGCCGGCCCCGGCCGGCATCTGGGTGAGTATCTACTGGGGCAGCCTCACTCTGGGGCGGTTGCTGGCAGGCGTGATGGTCGGGCGCGTCGGTATACGTCGCCTGTTGTGGCTGTGCATGGGCGGGGCACTATTCGGCGTGGCCCTGCTCTGGCTCAACCTGGCAGCCTGGCTGACCCTGGTCGGGATCGCGCTGCTGGGCCTGGCTCTGGCGCCGATGTTTCCGTTGTTCATTGCCCTGACGCCAGCGCGGATGGGAGCAATGCATACCGCCAATACGGTCGGCTTCCAGATCTCGGCGGCAATGCTTGGCGGCGCGGCGCTGACCGGCGGTTTCGGGGCGCTTGCCAGTCGCTGGGGGCTGGAGTGTCTCGGGCCGTTCCTGTTCGCAACGGCGTCGCTCCTTGCCGCTGCGTTCCTCGCTCTTGAGCGCGCCCGGCGCGCAGGGTAGCTCGAGGCCCCCCGCGCGGGTCATAGAGATGTGAGATTAGAACGCCGCGTAACGAGACTTCAATCTCAACCCCCTGCCCGACAGCCGCTCCAGGATGTATAATCCTGAGAGGAGCAGGCTGAGGTGAACATATGGGGAAACCGGGTTTCCCCAACCCCCTCCCTGCGGGGAGGCGCCCGGTTCCCTCCCCCAGCGGGGGAGGGCCAGGGAGGGGGCGGCCCTTCCAAAGGGTTTCACCTGCTCTGGAAAGGGCTTTCTGGGACGCCGAGGGGAAATGGGTCAACGAATGGGAAACGAATAAACGAATGCGCAAGGTGTGCCTGAGGTGAACATAGGGGGAAACCAGGTTTCCCCAACCCCCTCCCTGAGGGGAGAAGCCCGGTTCCCTCCCCCAGCGGGGGAGGGCCAGGGAGGGCGCAGCCCTCCCACGAACAATACTATTTTCATTCCGGCGTTGTGCGCCATGCGTATGACCGTCTAACGTGAACATAACCCGCCCGCGGGAGGGTTTGGGCGTGGTAGGGGCGCGGCGCCGCCGCGCCCCTACCACGCCCAGGAAATAACCCGCCCGCGGGGAGGGTTTGGGAGGGCGCAGCCCTCCCACGAACAATACTATTTTCATTCCGGCGTTGTGCGGCGTAGCCGCATGGACGGCTGAAAGGGAATGGCTTATGACTCTCAAATATCGTAAACCTGGACAGACAACCCCGACCCGCTCGCTGCCCCTCACCGCGCCCGGTACGGGCGCTGCGGAGCAGTGGACGGGCTATCTGGCGATGGCGATCAGTATCGTGCTGGCCCTTGTCGCCTGGTTCGTGCCCAACACGGGGCTACAGCTCATCGTTCTGGTCGCGCTGGCGGCGCTGCTGGCGGGCGTGGCGCTGATGGGCGTGCGCGCGCTACGCGCAAGCGTCGGCGCCCACGAGCTTCCGGCGCAAGTGTGGCCCCTGCTGGCAGGCGCACTCGTCGTTGCTGCGACCCTGGGGGCCGTCGTTGCCCTCTTGCTGAGGTGAGCGCAGGGAGAAACCCGGTTTCCCCATCCTCCAACTGCGATTGGGGTGGCCTGGCACCCCCCGGGCAGGGGCGTTTAAGGGTGGAAAGAACATCCGGGCTAACGTGGCTTATACCGCATTGGAACGCCCCCGCGCATGGCTCTGGTCTCCCCTCTCCAGCTTCGCTGGAGAGGGGAAGGGGGTGAGGACTACCCAGCGCATCCCAACGCCATAACGCCCGTCTGCGCTCATACGTTCTGTCCGCCCCTGAAGGCAGGGGCGTGGGGAAACCCGGTTTCCCCCGATGTTCACGTCAGGCAAGCCTGTTTCACCCATATCAACCAATAAGCCGTGAAAAGTCCAACCATACACCTGGTTATCATAGGGGGCGGGCCGGCGGGCGTGGAGGCCGCGCGCACGGCGGCGCCGCACGCCACGGTTACCCTGGTGAGCGCCGAGGCGCCGGGCCTGTGGCGACCGCTGACAGGCCGGGTCTGGCTGGCCGCTGCTGCGGCAGGCGAACGATCCACGCGCGTTATTGCTGAACGCGCCACCCGCACGGTGGCTGCCTGGCAGGAGCACTGCACAACCCTTCTGGCCGGGCTTGAGGTGCAGATCCTGACCGGGCGCGCCCGCCTCACAGGCCCCGGGCAGGTCGTCGTCGAACCGCCCGATGGCGCTCCTGAACACCACCTGGCCGCCGACGCAGTGATCATTGCAACTGGCGCAACCCCGGTGTTCCCCGCCGGCCTTGAACCGAACCACGTGCGTATCCTTGCCGACACGGAACTGGGCGCCCTGGAGGAGACCCCCAGCCGGGCGCTGGTGATCGGCGATGGCACCAGCGGCTTCGAACTCTGCCACATTCTGAGCCTGCTCGGCGCCGAGGTGACCTGGCTCGTGCCCGAGGAAGCCCCGCGCACCCACCTGGCTCCCGAGGTGGACGGCTACCTCACTCGCCTGCTGGAGCGCCGGGGAGTGCTGGTGGCGCCCCACGCCACCGTGCAACAACTCGTCGCCGGCGAGCGTGAGGTGATGGCCATCACCGCAGATGGTGAACGGCATCTGGCCGAGGTGGCAATGCTGGTGAGCCGCTACCGCAGCGATCCCACCGCAGTGGGACTGCCGGCGGATCAGGCCAGCGTGGATATGTACGGACAGACGAAGTGGCGCGGGGTCTATCTGGTAGGCGATGCGCTCGAGCCGTGCGCGGCAAGCGTAGCCATGGCCCAGGGCCGGGCAGCCGCCTTGCATGCCCTGCGCCGTTCCTCAGGTCCCGCCGATACACGCCATATTGTGCTGACGTTCATGGAACGGCCCCAGGTGGCTAAACTCGGTCGCCTTACCACCGAGGGCGCCCACGGCAGCGTAACCGCAGCGCTCACCGAAGGCCTGGCTGCCCATATCCACGAAACCCCCGAAGGCTTCCTGACCCTGGCCTGGGACCAGGCCGGGCGGATCGCCGGGGCGCTGGCGGTCGCTCCGACTGCGGCGGATATGCTGGCCCCGGTGGCAATGGCAATGCGTATGGGTATGCGCCTGGAGGATCTGGCCTCCAGCTACGGGCCGCACCCCTCTCTCAGCGAACTGGCCGCCCTCGCTGCGCGGAAGATGAGTTGAGATTCGTTTGGGAGGGCTTCGCCCTCCCAAACCCTCCCACCAGGGAGGGGCGTGGGGAAACCCGGTTTCCCCATGTCCCAACCGCTGTTGGGAGCGGCTGGCGTCCCCACAGGCAGGGGGATGGGGAAACCCGGTTTCCCCGTATGTTCACCTCAGCAGTCCATGCGGCTGCGCCGCACAACGCCGGAATGAAAATAATATTATTGTTCTTGGGAGGGCTTCGCCCTCCCAAACCCTCCCACCAGGGAAGGGCGTGGGGAAACCCGGTTTCCCCGTATGTTCACCTCAGCGCCAGCGGCGTATCATCGGCCAGGGCCTGGTCATCGTGATCGGCATCGCTGATCAGGTCAATCGGCGTCCTGGCGAAGCGCAGCGCCGCCGCGCGGGCGCGAGCATCACGCTCCACGGCCAGCGACCAGCCGGCGTGGTCAATCAGCAGGGCCAGTTCCAGACTGCGCCCGATGGTCAGCCCCAGGCGTCGGGCGCCCCGCTCCAGCCGCGCGCGCGCACCGGCAGCGTCGGCATACCAGCGCCGGGCATGGTCGAGCGCAGCGCGCGCCTGGCGTCCGGCCAGGCTCAACTCCACGTCCGCAGCCCCGGCGGTGAGACGCTCGGCCAGCTCGCAGAGGGCCTCCCAGGCGCCGGGTTGGGCCAGTGCGCGCAATGTATCCAGGGCCAGCACATTGGTGGTGCCCTCCCAGATCGGTAGCACATGGGCATCACGCAGAAGGGCTGGCAGACCCGTATCCTCAACGTAGCCTGCTCCACCGAAGGCCTCGATGACCTCGCTGAGCACCTCCACTGCCTGGCGCCCCGTCGTCAGCTTGGCCACCGAGGTGAGCACTCGCAACAGATGGGCCTGCGCCGCATCGGCCTCGTGGGCCTCCTCGGCGCCGAGCAGCGCCGCCACCAGAAAGCTCAGGTGGAAGGCGCCCTCAAACTCGGCCTGTAGCCCGGCCAGGGTCTCGACGTGGAGCGGCTGGCGGTTTAGCGGAGCGTCGAAGGCGACCCGGCGGCGCGCATAATCGCGCGCCAGGGCCAGCCCCCGGCGCATAAAGGCCGCAGCCATCACACTGTTCCAGGTGCGGGTGACCTGCAACATCGGCACGATGGCGCGCACCCCTTCGCCAGGCGCACCAACCATGCGCGCCGGCGCCCCCTCGAGACTCAGCTCGGCAGTCGGCACCTTGCGCGTCCCTAGCTTGTCTTTGAGCCGGTTCACCCGAATCCCTTGCAGGCGCCCCTCGGTGTCGCGCAGTTCGAGATAAAACAGGGCCAGCCCACGGCTGCCCGCCGGGGCGCCCTCGGGCCGGGCCAGGGCCAGACTCATCTGGCCAGTGGTCGCCGAGGTGAACCACTTACGCCCGTAGAGCCGCCAGAGACCGTCGGGACCAGGGCGGGCAATGGTCTCGGTACGGCTCACGTCCGAGCCGCCGGGAAGTTCGGTCATCCACTGGCCGCTGGTCCAGCAACTATCAGGATCGCGACTGGTGAGACGGGGCAGCGCCCGCTCGATGAGGGCCTGGTCACCGGCGCGGAGCAGGGTCCGCGCGGCGCCGTCGCTCATCGCCAGGGGGCAGGTATACACGTCGGTGGAGGGATGGAAGAGGTAGGCCAGGGCGAACTGAACCAGGCGCGAGGCAGCGCCGTAGGATTGCTCGTAGGGCAGGGCCACCAGCCCGTACTCGGCGGCAAGGCGCGCGGCACGCTGCCAGAGCGGCGATAGCTCGATCCGATCCACCCGCTCGCCCCAGGCGTCCCACTGGGTGAGCAGCGGCTCGTTGCGGCGATCGGCGAGGTACAGGCGGTACAACTCGCCGCCGGCCAGTTCGCCCATGCGCTCCAGGTCGGGCGTCACCGCGGCCAGCGCGTCTGGCGCGAGAGCGCGCCGTAGGAACGAGCGCAGGACACGATCCTCGACGTACTGGTTGCCCAGACTGGGGGCCGGCTGCTGAAAGAGGTCCTGGATCATTGGCGTCACCATTGACAGATTACGGGCGTACTCGCGGAGTCCACCGGTATTGTACCCTCTCTGCGCCCCCCGTGCGCGATAGGTGGACGCTGCGCTTGCGACATAGCATGCAGTAAACTCTTATGCGAATTCGTCGCATATACACACAGGCAGGGGCCTGGGGAACCCCGGGTTCCCCATATGGTCGCCTCAGGCGCCGATGCGACTGCGCCACGAGCCTATCTTCGTGCCTTCGTGGTATATTTCAGGTTAAGCATCACATCTCACAGGGAAGGCTATGAACGAGCAGGAACGGGCAATGCTGGAGCAACTCAAGCTTCTGGCCGATGAGACGCGCTGGCGGCTTTTGCTGCTGTTGCGGCGCAGCGACTACCAGGTGGGCGAACTGGTCGAGCGAACGGGGCTGGCCCAGAATCTGGTCTCGTACCACCTCAACATGCTGCGCCAGGCCGGTCTGGTTCACGTTCACCGCAGCGACGCCGATGCGCGGGCGAACTACTACAGCGCCCACCTGCCAGGCCTGATCGCCCTGCACCAGCGCCTCGCCGGCCAGATGGCCCTGCCTGCCAGCGCTGCGATCCCGGAGCGTCTGCCCGCGGTGGTGTTCCTCTGCCGGGCCAATAGCGCCCGCTCGCAGATCGCCGAGGGCTGGCTGCGCGCCCTCAGCGGGGCGCGGATTGCCGCGCGCAGCGCCGGCACCCATCCCGCTACCCTGCACCCCCTCGCTGTGCAGGTAATGGCCGAGGTCGGGATTGATATCGGGTATCAGCAGGCTAAACACGTGGACACGCTGGCCGGCCTGGCATCGGCGGTGGTGGTGACGGTGTGCGACATCGCCCGCGAGGAGTGCGCAGTGTGGCTGCGGGCCGCGACACAACTTCACTGGAGCATTGCCGACCCGGTGGCCGTTGAGGGAGAAGACGAACGGCTGCGGGCCTTTCGCGCCGTGCGCGACGAGGTGCGCGAGCGGGTAAGCGGGCTGCTGCCGCTCCTGCCCTCGCTGATCGCTCCAATTCACGCCGACTGAGGTGAACATCGCCCGCCCGCGGGAGGGTTTGGGCGTAGAGGCGCGGCGCCGCCGCGCCTCTACGCCCTCCCAGGAACCAACCCGCTAGCGGGGAGGGTTTGGGAGGGCTACGCCCTCCCAGGAAAAACCCATGTTCATCTTGTCGTTGTGCGGCGCAGCCGCATGGACGACTGAGGTGAACATATGGGAAGCCCGGTTTCCCCACGTCCCAACCGCTGTCGGGAGCGGCTGGCGCCCCCACAGGCAGGGGTGCGGTTCGACAGGCTCACCACAGGTGGGGAAACCCGGTTTCCCCGTATGTTCACATCAGGAGTTGCTCAAGGCAACCGGCTTGCTTTGCGCGCTGCGGTGTGTTACAATCGCCTACAGTGCGCTGCCCGGGCGCTGTTTTGCTGTGTTGCAGAAGGATTGAAAGCTATGGCCTCGAAGAAGGGCAATCGCATTGTTATCAAACTCAAGAGCACCGAAAGCGGCCACACCTACACCACAATGAAGAACCGCCGCAATGATCCCAGCCGCCTTGAGTTGCGCAAGTACGACCCGATCGTTCGCCGCCACGTGGTCTATCGTGAGACCAAGTAGCCCGGGTCAGGAGGGAACCGGAGCACGCAGCTCCTACATCTCCTTTCAAGGGGGTGCTGGGGCAACCCGGCTGCCCCCGGCCCGATCCCCGTTTAAGGACGGACAGAACATCCGAGCCAACGTGGCTTGTACCGCATTGGAACGCCCCCGCGAGCGGCTCCAGGCTCTCCGCTTCGACAGGCTCAGCGCAGGCTCTCCAGCGAAGCTGGAGCGGCCCGCCCCTTCGGGCTGAGCCTCAGGGCGAAGCCTGAGCCTGTCGAAGGGGGCCGGGGGTGAGGACCAACCAGCGCATCCCGCCGCCATAACGCCCGTTGGCGCCCATATGTTCTGTCCGTCCTTAAACCCCTGGCGGGAGAGGGGAGCAGGGGGGCGAGGATGAGAAGCGGTGGCCCAGAAAACTCTGCCCGTGAAAGGACCCCGCGGCCCCGCCCCGGGGCGCCGCGGGCAACTACGGCGCCCGTGGTCGCGGTTGCGGGTATGGCTGTGGCGCCACCTGGAGCCGCACCGATGCCTCGGCAAGAATGACATTGGTGATGTCGTTACGGTCGAAGATCGTTACCACGATCGCGCCGCCCTGCGGCGGCAGGGTAAAGGTGATCTCCGCGCTGAAGGTGATCGGCGCGCCGATGAGCCGCGGTGTGTTGACCGGGAACTCCCCGGCGCCCAGTTCGCGGTTGGCGGCATCGGTGACACGGTACTTGAGCTTGCCCTGGTAGGGAGGGACGGCAAGCTGCCCGTCAATCACCACCGGGCTGCCCACCAGGGTGTCGGTGAGCGGGGCGGTGATGGTGATGCGCTGATTGCCGCCCTGCCCGCCGGGCGCCGTGGTTGGGGTGGGCGTGGCCCGCGGCCGCACCTGGAGCCGCACCGTGGCGCTGGCGATAATCTGGCCCACCCCATCGCGGTCGTAGATCTCGACGATGATCGCTCCGCCCTGGGGTGGCTCGGCAAAAGTGAGCGAGGCAACGTAGGGCACGTTGGCAGTCTGACCGGGGGCCGGACGCACCGGGAAGCTGCCCTGGCCGAGGTTCTCGCGCGCCGGGGTGCGGATGACGTAGTACAACTCCCCGAACTGGGGCGGCAGGGCGGCGCGCCCGGTGACGACCACCGGGCTGCCCACCACCGTGTCGGTGGGTGGGGTTTCGATCGTAATTGCCTGGCGCGCCGGTAGCGGGGTAGGGGTACTGGTCGGCGGCGGCCCGGCCACCACCAGCGGCAGCGTGGCGCTGGCGCGCACCTGGCCGTTGCCCGGGTCAAGCTCCAGGAGTTCAAGGGTTATCTGTCCCCCTTCCGGCGGCAGATTGAAGAAGACCTGGGCCGTGAAGCGCCCGCCTCCCTCCTGGGTGCCGGCCACTCCGAACTGTCCCACGCCGATCTGTTGCCCCCGCGCGTCGCGCACCCGGTAGGTAAGCTGGCTGCCCTGGGGCAGCCGCACGGTGCGCCCGACCACCGTCATCGGGCTGCCCACTTGCTGGTTGGCCGGCGGCGACTCGATGATAATCGCCTGCTGTTGCGGCGCCACGTTCAGATCGATACGCGCCGTTGCCGCAATCTGGCCCGTGGCGGCATCCTGGTCGGAAAGCTCGACGCTGATGCGCCCGCCCGCCGGGGGCAGCGTGAAGGTCAGGCTGGCGTTGAAGCTCGCCGGGCCGCCGGGCGCGCCCGTGACAGGGAATGAACCCTGGCCGATCTGGTTGCCCGCCGCGTTGAGCACACGGTAGGCCAGCGAGCCCTGGAAGGGATAGCGCGCCGTGCGCCCGGTGAGCACCACCGGGCTGCCCACGGTGGCGCCCGGTGGCGGCGTGTCGATCAGAATAGCCTGCGGCGGCGCCACCACCAGCACCAGGGTGGCGCGGGCCACCGGCGGCGCGCCGGCGGCCCCCGGCTCGATCAGCTCCAGGGTGACGTCGCCGCCTCCGGGGGGCAGGTTAAAGGTCAGCGAGGCGTTGAAGACGCCCGTGCCGTTCGAAGTGGCCGAGACGGGGAAGGAGCCGCTGCCGAGCAGGCCGCCCGCGGCGTCGCGGAAGGCGTAGCTCAGGCTGTTGCCGGCGGGCACTTTCGCGGTGCGCCCCGTGATCACCACCGGGCTGCCGACCACCGTGCGCGCCGGTGGCGAGTCGATCAGGATCTCCTGCTGCGCCGAGGGCGAAGGCGGAGGCAGCGGAGTGGGCGAAGCCACCGGTGTAGCGGTCTCCGCGCCGGGGGTGGGCGCCTGCCCGGCGCTGAGTCGTACCATCACCGAGGCAATGGCCCGGATCGAGCCGTCAGCCGCGTTGATCTCCACGACCTCGATCCGCCCCTGCCCCGGCTGCTCCAGGGTATAGGCGATGGTTCCGCTAAAAGCGCCGGGGCCATTCTCCGGCCCCGTGGTTGTGAAGAAGCCCTGGGCCAGCAGAGCGCCCTCGGGGCCGAAGAGCCGGTAATTGAGGTTGCGCTCAAAGGGTTGCAGCGCAACCGTGCCGCTAACCACGATAGGCGAGGTGACAGTGGCGTCGCTCAACGGCGTGATGATGGTGATCTGCTGCGTCGCGCCGGTTGGCAGGGCGGGGGTCGCCGTGGGTTGGCGGCCCAGCGCTCCACAGCCGGCGAGGAGCAGGCTTACGCACCACAGCAATACCATGCGCCATCGTAGCGTGTGCGGCACAGGTGTGGGCGACTGGCACATACAGGGTACCTCGTGGGGCCACGGCGCCCGGCGCCGTGGCCATGAACGCGCGAATACTACTTCAGGTGGGCGCGGAACCAGGCCACCTGCTCCTGCGCCGCGTAGAGCTGGTTGGCTGGCTCCTCCAGGCCGTGCCCCTCGCCAATGAAGCGCACCATACGGGCCGGCAAGCCGCGGTTAGCCAGTTGCAGGTGCAGGTTCTCGTTCTGCGTGATGGGCAAGAAATCCTCGGTGCCGTGGAAGGTCAGCACCGCTGCCTTGATCCGGTTCGCGTTGTAGGCCGGTGAGTCGCGCCGGTACTCTTCGGGGATGTTGTAGGGTGGCAGGCCCTGGATGTAGGGTACCAGCCGGTCGTAGCCTCGCGTCCAGTCGGTAATCAGGTCAATGAAGGCGCACTGGGGGTTGGCCGCAGCGTAGAGATCCGGGTGGCGTACCAGGCTCTGCAAGGTGAAGTACCCGCCATACGAACACCCGGTGATGCCGACTCTGCCCGGCTGCGTCCAGCCACGGGCGATCATCTGGCGAACGATCTCGGCCTGCTCGTCAATGTCAACCGCACCGAAGTTATTGCCATCAACCAGGGCATTGAACACCGCCGGGGTGTAGCCGGCGCGCCCGGCCAGCGGGGTGACCAGCAGCGGAAAGCCCATAGCCGGCAGCAGCGCGTAGGGGTTTTCCACGTTGACCAGCCAGCGGTTTACCATCGCCGATCCCGGTCCGCCTTCCTGCCATACCACCAGCGGCGCGTTGCGCGGGGGGAAGGGCGCCTCGGCGGGCTGGATGAGCACCCCTACCCGCGTCTGCCCGTTGCGCAGGGTGAAGCGCACCGGGTCCTGGCGCAGATTGGCGAACAGCCGCAACTCCTCGTTGAACCAGGTCAGGCGCTTCAGCCCGCGCCCGTCCCAGCCGAGCCGGTAGATCTCCGGCGGCTCGGTGTAGGAGCTGAACATGAAGACGATCTCGCGGCTGGTGTTGGTGGCAAAGACGTTGTAGTAGGAGCCGGCCCGGTCGGCCAGGTTGCGTAACTCGCCACTGACGCGGTTGTAGTAGTAGGGATGCCGGTCGGAACCTTTCATGCCACGGAAGATGATTTCGTCGGGCGAGATAAACTCGGCCACTGCCCTCGAGAAGGCCCCGCTGCTGAACAGATCGCTCTCCAGCCGCCCAACCTCAACGCCCGAAAGATCGTAGAATCGGTACGATGTGCGTTCGGAGAACTGCGGGGTGTAGATCGGGTAGCGCCGGCCCTTGAGCCGGGCCGGATGCCAGGCCTGCACCAGCAGGGTGCGCTGGTCGGGCGACCAGGCCTGAGCGGCCAGGATGGGCGGCAGCGTCCCGCTCGGCTGGATGATCTGCACTGCGCCGGTGGCCCAATCAACAATGTAGGTGTTGTTGTATTGCAGAATAGGGTTTTCCGCAGGGGCCAGGTTGCCGGTCGCATCACGGTAGACCTGCTCGGAGAGCAACGCCCCGTCGAAGGGGGGGCGCTCCTGATCCGGGTCGAACAGACCAAAGATCGACACCGCAAGCCGGCCCGAGTCGCGTGTCCAGGTGTCGCCGAAGAGCACCGAGGCGGCAGGCACCGTGGTCATGTAGCGCAGACTGCCATCGAGGCGCCCGAAAAGCGCAAGGTCGAGGGTTTCGGGCGTGGCGGCGATGTCGCCCGTCTCGGCCTCGCCCTCCTGGCGCATCCAGAGGCGCTGGAAAGCCGGGTGGCTACGGGCCTGCGCGACGGCGCGCTCCAGCCCGGGCGGCAGGGGAATGGTAGCGGCGTGGGTGATGCCGGGAGCCACGCGGGTGACCGGCACGCGGATCGGCGCCGCCATCCCGGCGTCTTCTTCGGCTTCGGGCGGCAGGAGCACCAGGAGAAAACGGTCGAGATCGGGAGCAACGGACACGACAGCAGTGTCGGACGGTAGCCTGATCCGCTCGGCGCTTACCTTCAGGGTATCACGGTTGATACGCAACTTCACAAACGCTTCTTCGGCCTTCCTGGCGCGCTCGTCAACGCCCAGCGCCCCCAGGTGCTGATCGTCGAGCCAGGTGAAACGTGAGAAGCCGACGAGCGGCAGGGGCACCAGACTGCCGAATGCCTCAGGGTCAACCATCCGTATCGTGCCATCGCTCAGGTTCAGGAACCCTACCTGTTCTTCCGAGACCACGAAGATCATCTGGTCATCGGGGCTGGGCGGGCTGAAGGGCAGATACAGCGCCGTTTCGGTCTGGATGCGCTCAAGACGCTCGACCTCCTCCGGCTCCAACAGATCCTGCCGCTGACCAGGCCGTGAGGCGTCAACGTTGACCACATTGTTCCGTGTTTGCTGGGCCTGGGCCGGAACGACAACCGTCGCGCAGGCAAGGATCAGCAACAGCCGTAACCACCGCCGGAGGTGCATTGTGATGGCTCCTTCTAGACGTGAACATATGGGGAAACCCGGTTTCCCCATACCCCTGCCTGTGGGGGCGGCAAGCCCTTCCAAGAGTCTATTTTCATTCTCGTAGTGTGCGGCGCAGCCGCATGAACGGCTGAGGTGAACATGTGGGGAAACCGGGTTTCCCCGCGCCCCTCCCCGAGGGGAGGGTTGGGGAGGGCTTTGTCCTTCCCGGAGCGACTTTCATATTTACGGTGGGGAAACCGGGTTTCCCCGATCCCTTGCCTGCGGGGTGGCACGCCCCCGGCGGGGAGGAGGCGGGAGGGCGCAGCCCTTCCGGGTAGACCCCCGTTTCATCTCCGCTGTTGGGCGACGCAGGCGCAACAGCGGTTGGAGTGGGCCTGGCGTTACCTGGCGCCACAGTGTAAAGCAGAATTGAATTAATCATATCAAACTTTTGAGGAAAATGGTATACTGTGCCTCGAATAGTCTTTACGGTTCCACGACACCGACGCGCCGGGAACCCGATTAACCGACGCCTGGAGAGGTCTGGCTCTTCCGGGAGCGCCTCTGTCCAGCGGGTGGTGGCGCGGCGTAGCCGCATGGATGTCCGGCGAGCGTTGCCCCCGGCGTGTTATTCCGGCAGGGGGGCGCAAAGGCAGCGAGGCTATGGAGTGCGCCGAGGCGCGGCAGTTGCTCGATGCGGGGGTGGCGCCAGGGTCCATTGACCCGCGACGCGCGGCGTTGGGGTTTCATTTATCTCGGTGCGCCGCCTGCCGCGCCTATCGGGAGCATCCGGGCGACCTGGGGTTGCTCGCTGCGTTGCTGCTGGAGGCGCCGCCGCCCGTCCCCCCCGCGCCGCTGCGGCCCCCGCTGCCGCGGATACGCCGCAAACGCGCGCGGCCGGCCTGGGGGCGCTATGCCGCCTGGGTCGTGGTTATCGCGTTGCTGGTGGGAGTGGGACTGGTGGCAGGTCGTATCGCTGTGGCTGCCTATACCATTCAGAGTAACCTGGCGGCAATGCGGGTGACCAGCGCGCCCCCTCGTGGCGCCTCCGCGCCGACCGTGGGGGTGGTCGGCGCCCCGCGGAGCGGGCCTGCGCCGGGAATGCCGGGGGCCTCAACCCTTGCGCCGTCCACGCCGGTGGCGCGGCCGGTTCTCCCGACGATTGGTGTGGCGACCGCCGAGGCGGGCCTGCCCGACGTCGCCACGCCGGGTCTCCTTCCGCCCCCCGCGCCCCGAGCGAGCGCCACCCCCGTGCGCCTGCCGGCCATCGACGGGCAGCCCCTGCCCACGCTCATGCCTACCGTCGCGGTGCAGCCGGTCTCCAGCGAGCCGCTCAACATTCTCCTGCTCGGCAGCGACCGCCGCCCCGGCGAGAGCTGGCAGACCCGCTCCGACGCTATCGTTGTGGTACGGCTGGACCCTGCGCGGCAGCGCATCGCTCTGCTCTCGCTCCCGCGCGACCTGGTCGTGAACATCCCTGGCTACGGCTACGCGCGCATCAACGCCGCAACCGTGTACGGCGAGGCCGATTATGGCGGCGGGATGGAACTGGCCCGCGCCACCGTGAGCCAGCTCCTGGGCCTGCCCATCCATCACGTTGTGCGCGCCGATTTTAGCGCCTTCATTACCGCGATTGACGCCATTGGCGGGGTGGACGTCGTGGTTGAACAGGAGTTGTACGACCCAGCCTATCCGACCATGGATTACGGCTACATGGTCGCCCACTTCTTGCCCGGACCATATCACATGGACGGCGAGACGGCGCTGATCTACAGCCGGATGCGGCATATGGACAGCAACTACGCTCGCAATCGCCGCCAGCAACAGGTCCTCGTCGCCGCCTTCCAGCGCGTGCGCGACCAGAACCTGATCGGTCAGGTGGAGATGCTGGCCGATCTGACCACGGCGCTACGCGACCATATCCAGACCGATCTCAGTCTGGAGCAGATGATCGGCCTGGCCTGGGCCTTCCGCAACGTCGCGCCGGAGGTGGTTGAACGCTACGCCCTCGACGAAAACCTGGTCTACGAGGGCGGCATCGCGGGTGACCCCTACGCGACGCTGCCCCTTCCAGGCGCGGTTGAGACCCTGGTGGCGCAGTTTGTGCGTGGAGTGGAGTGATCACTGCGGAAGGAACCGCCCCCCGCGGGCTTCCCACCTGCGCCGCGCAAGCGCGGGGGGCGCGGCTGCCAACCGCGCCCTGCGGTCAGCGGCGCACGTAGACCGCGATGGCGTCGGGGACGGGGCGCTGAGGGCGGGGCCAGAGGGCCTGGCCGCGCCAGACGGCCTGAGTTGAGGTGTCATCGTCGCCGCCGAGGGCGTCGTGGCAACCCATATCGCGCAGCGCGCGGGCCAGGTCTACCCCGGTGATACCGGCGGAGGTAGCCAGCACCAGGAACGAACGCCCGCCCGGCAGATGGCCGACGCACACCGCAGTCTTGGGATAGGCGCCGCTGTACACGGTTATGCGCCAGTCGAGTTGCACAAAGTCCTCACCCAGAGGGTTGAAGGGCAGGAACTCGTCGGTTGCGGCGCTGACGGCCGGGTTGGCGATCCTGCCCTTCCAGAGGATCACCGGCCCACCGCCCACGGCCTGCCAGCACCCCTGCAATTCCTGGGCGTCGAAGAGATCGATCAGCGCCCGCCCATCATTCGTGATGCACAGCGCGCCACGCCAGGGGTTCACCCGGTGCACCACGCCATTAATCACCACGCTGCCCTCGTTGGAGGTACGCACCGCGCCGTGAAAGCCGAACGCCATCGCCCAGAGCAGTTCCATACCCTCGCGCGCGGCGAAGGGCGCGTTGACCATTTCCACTACCGGTTGCAGGTGGCGCTGGCCATCGAGCCAGATCGTATCGCCGCTGGCATCGCTGCCGGGAATGGCCCCGTCGGCATTGATCACCTCGATGTGGACCCGCTCATCGAGACGCGCCACGGTGTAGAGCAACTCGCCGCCGCCGATCCCGCGCCGGTAGAACTCGACCAGCCCATCGGCGACCTGCTCCTGCAACGCGCTCTCGCGGTTGAACGCCGCCAGGCGCTCGCTGGCCGCGGTTAGCGCCGGTTGCGGCTCGGAACGCCCGACCAGCCCCCGCGGCACCGGCGCGGCCACCATGGCCGCCGTGGCGGCCCAGCGCGAGAGCACCCGCGTCGTGTCGGCCGGGGGCCGGACGAACAGGAAATAGGCCCCGAGGCTGGCCAGCACCACCAGGGCAATATGATGGACAGTTCGCAGCGACATCCGAGTGCTCCGGCAGTAGCCCGGGCCGCCTGGCTGCACCCCTGGCCGGCGGAAGAAAGCGAACTCCCTGTTTCCCTTCCTTCCGCTGTTGCGGGCCTGTTGCCCGGTAGGGGGGACACGAGGAACCCCGACGTGCCCATATTATACATTCGACCGGGCTTCCCTCTTCGCTTCTAATATGCTAGTATAGCACAAACGTGCTGATCTGTCCTGGAGGAGACCATGGGCGCAGGGCCGATGCGATGGCGTAGGGGCAAGCCCCGAACCCCGGTGTTCTGGTTCGTTTTGACGGCTCTGCCCCTGAAACGAACCAGAACATCCTTGCGGGGCGGCGACGCTGCCCCACACTCCGGCGCCGGAGGCGGAGGTTGCATCGGCTCTACTATGGATCGGTCCGGGTATGAGTTACCAGCGACGGGCGTCGCGCGCGCGCAGGCCCGTGGCGCGGCGTTTTCGCAGGAAGACGCCGTTTCGGATAGTTCATCCGGGTGGATGACCGGCGCCAGCTCTGGAAGCGCGACCCCGATTGTCCGCGGATTGCGCCGGCAATGCCGGTCTGCGTCCCGCGCGGCTCGCCGCATCTCCCTCGTCCTGCTGCTGCTCACGCTGCTGGTTGCCCTGCCCCCGGGCGGGCTTGCCCGCGCCCAGCGCGCCGACGGGCTTGACCAGCCGCTGCTCGCGGCCAATCTGTGCGGCGCGGGCGATCCTGCGGAGACGCACTTCACCATCGCCGCTACCGGCGACACCTTTCCCCACGAAAACATTCAGGCCGTGGGCGAGAGCCAGGGCTACGATGTGCTCTTCGATGCTGTGCGGCCCTTCCTCCAGGCCGCCGATCTGGCCTACACCAATTTCGACGGGGCGATGCTCGAAGGTTCGCCGATCAGCGGCTATCCCCTGTTCAACTTCAACCCGGCTCTCGCCACCGCCCTGCGCAACGCCGGGATCGATGTCGTCTCCACCGCCAACAACCACATCCTCGACCGCGGACCCGAGGGCATTGACGCCACGCTGCGCGTGCTGGAGGCCAATGGCATCCTGCAACACGGCACGGCGCCGGTCGGCGCGGTCCGTCCGCCCTATCTGCCGCTAACCCTCACCCGCGATGGGGTTAGCCTGACCATCGGTTTCATTTCAGCCACCTGGGGCACCAACGGTATTCCCGATCCCCACGGTCAGGTCAATCTGCTCTACCAGTCAACCGAGTACGGGCAGCAAGGCGGCGTGCGCCAGAGCATCCTCGATGCCATCGCGCAGGCCGACCGGGAGACCGACGTGGTGCTGGTTGCGGCGCACTTCGGCTTTGAGTACGAGTTCTACCCGCACGAGAGCCAGATCGATGCCGCGCGGCGCATGGCTGAAGCCGGCGCCGACGTGATCCTCGGCGTGCAGGCGCATACCCTGCAACCGGTGGACATCCTCGATGTCGGCGGGCGCAAGGCCCTGGTGATCTACTCGCTGGCGAACTTTCTAGCCTCCCAGGGCGCCTTTCAGGCCAGCGCCTACGCGGCCACGTCGGTGATCTTCTACGTCGGGCTGGCCCGCAGCGCCGATGGTCAGGTGCGCGTGACCGGCTACCGCTATCTGCCGACCATGCACATTGACAATGATACGCGCCCCGCGCCCATCCAACCCGGCAGCGCCGACGACGTGATCGCCCACGTGCGGACGATCATGCGCGACCCCGGCGGCCTGCGCCAGGTATCGCCGGAGCCGCCCGCCCCTGGCGCGATCATCGCCGTTTGCCCGCCGATTGCCCTGGCCGAGGCGCCGGAGGCGCCGATCGGCGGCGATTTTGCCCAGCATTACGCCACGCTGGGCGGCACGACGCCCCGCCCCCTGACCGACGCGATTGCGGTGCTGGGCTTGCCGCTGGGGCCGGTGGTGACCGAGCCAGCCGGTGATTGCCTCACGCCTGTGCCGGTACTCTACACCGAGCGGCAGCGGCTCGAACTCCACGCCGCCGAGCCGTGGCCTTACCGGGTCTCTGGCTCGCTCCTCGGGGTCGAAGCCTTCACCCGCCGTTATCCGGGTGTGGCGTTCGCGCCGCGCACCGACCTTGCCGCGGCTGACGCCTTCGCCGATGCCCGTTTCCGGGCCTTCTACGAGCAGTTCGGCGGTCTGGCCGTCTTCGGCTACCCGATCTCCGGTCTGCTCGACGAGGAGCATCCCGAGACCGGCGCGCCGCTGCGGGTGCAGTATTTCGAGCGTGCCCGCTTTGAGCTGGACCCCGTCGCCCCCCCCGGTGCTCCGCTGACCGGACAGGTGCGCCTGGGTTTGCTCGGGCGCGAGTTGCTGGCGGCAGGAGGTGTGGCCCGGCTGTGCCCCGGTACGCCGGCGACCGACCTGACGGCGGGGACCCGGCGAGCCGGTCAGACTGCCGGCGAAACGAGGCGCAGCGAGTCTGAGGATGGGCGTGGGTGGGATTGGCTGAGCGGCCTGTTCGACCTGAGGTTCAATCGGGCCGGCTGGTGGTTCCCCGTGCTGGCCCTGGCGGCCCTGCTGGTGGTTCTGGTAACCCTGATCGGGTTCGCCGTGGCCGACTGGCGATCCTTTCGCCGGCACGGCGCCCGGCGACGGGCCTACCGACGCCGGCGCAGCGCCTTCGAGCGCCTCGGCCAGGCCCCCAGGCCGGCGCCTGTCCGCGAGGCCAGCGAGACCGGCGCAGCGGCCTATACCGGCACCACCACGCGCCGCGCACGGCCTGTCGCGCCGCCCGCCGACGACGATGAGTTACTGCGGCGTCTCCTGGAAGAGTAGTCTCGGGGTGGGCGAGGGGAAACGGTTTCCGCATATGTTCACCCCGGCAGTGTGCGGGGCAGCCGCTCCCCGGGGGGAGGGTGTGGGAGGGCGCAGCCCTCCCACACAACCTGTTTTCACCTTGTCGGTGTGCGGGGCAGCCGCACAGGCGCCTAGCGTAGCACCTGGCTCAGCGTCACCGGCTGCAACCCCAGGGCCTTCATCCGCTCAAGATAGCCGGGCAGCGCCGCGGCGGTGCTCTGGCGGCCGTGCATCAACAGAATGGCTCCCCTGGCCCGGGCAGGATCGGCGGCGACCTGTTGCAGCCAGGCCGGTATGGCTGCGTCGTCGGCGCTCCAGTGGTAAGCGACGTAGCCCGCCCGACCGATTGTTTCCACCATCTGCGGCGTGGAGTCGCCGTAGGGAAAGCGGAAGTAGGGCCGGGTGCTGGCGCCGGTGATCTCGCGCACCAGGCGCTCGGTTTCCGCCAGCTCGCTTACCGCCCCGTCGGCGCCAATGGCCGAAAAGGCCGGATGGGTCAGCGAGTGATTGCCAAGCTCGTGACCGCGGCTCACAATCGCCTTCGCCGCTGCGGGAAACGACTTCACCCAGCGACCGGTCACGAAAAAGGTGCCCCTGGCCTGGTGCGCGTCGAGGGCCTCGAGGATCGTATAAAGACTGGTATCGTCAATCTCGATATCGAAGGTCAGCGCCACCAGCGGCTGGTCGGGGTTGCCCTGTTTGATGATCGGCGCAAGGGGAAGCGCTTCACCCTCGTGATAGACCGGCACGACCAGGGGGCGCCCGGGGCGAAGCGTTTCGCCGGGAAGCAGGCGATTGAGCGCAGCCAGGGCAGCGGGGTCGCTGCCGGCGCGTCGGGCGATGCTTTCGAGCGTATCACCAGCGGCCACCACCGTGCTGAAGAAAGTCCGTGGTTCGGGAACGCTGGCCGGACCCGGGGGCGGGGCCGAGGTCACCGACGGGCGCAGGGTAGGCAGGGGCGCCAGCCCCGGTTCACCCTCTCCGGCGGCACTGGAGGGCAGCACGCGGCTCACCAGGGTGATCAGCACCAGAATGGCCGCAGCCAGAGCGATCAACCGCGGTTGCAGGAAGGGGCTGCGGGACGGGGCGGCTCGCTGCCGCTTGACGGGCTTTCCTACCGTGGTAGCATCTACCATGGTAGTATCAACAACAAAGGCGCGCGCGGTTTGCAGGGCGCGGCTCATTGCCGCGGAGGCGCGGCGAGGGCGCAGCGGGGTGCCTACAGGCAGACGCGGAGGCGCGGCGGCGCTCTCCGCCTCAGGTTGCGCGCGTGCCGGGGCCGGCGCAAAGGTGAACAGCGCCTCGGTGCCCGGCACGAGCCAGAGCCGCGGGGCGCCCCAGGGCCCCTCCTGGCTCTCCAGCGCCGCCCGCCCGTCGGTTACCGCCAGATCAACCGGGTCTCCGGCGGCGATCGCCGCGTAGCACGGCCCACAGAACCCCGCAACCTGCGCGGAGTCGAGCCCGCCCAGGGCAACAGCGGTGATGCCAAGGTCGTCGTGGAGGCGGTTGGCCACAGCGCTGAGGGCCGTCGGGTCGGCGTCGGCGCCGGCAGCCAGCGTGACGAGGCGCAGATCGGGGTGATCGGCGAGCATAGCCGCCAGACCCGCCCCGTCCAGTCCCCGTCCGAGTCGCAGCCGGGCCGCGTCGCCCTGGCCCCGGGCATCGGTCGCGATCACGTGCAGCATATGACAGGGTTCATCGGCCAGGGCCTGGCGCAGGGCCAGGGGGTCGGTATCGCGCAGCAGGTCAACTACGAGGCGCCCGGCCCGTACCGCGTCGGCGAGGGCGTGGCCCAGGGGAGCGATCTCCGCTTCGGCGCCGGGCGCGCAGGCGATCAGCAGGCGCGCCGGGCCACTGATGGGCAGCGGGCGCGGTGGCGCGCGCAGTTCTCCTGAGCGCACCAGGGTGTAATCCTCGCGCACGGCGGGGCGCCAGGGCCGGCTCTGACCGAGGGTGGCCCACTCCCAGGGCAGAGCAGCCAGGTCGGGTGCGGCATAGAGCTGGATCTGAACGCGCGCGCCGGCCTCGTCGGCGCCGCGGGCCACATCAATCAACAACTGGCGCACCGGTCCGGGAAACAGAGCCCGCCCGACCGCCAGGCTCAGAGCCTCGACATCCGCCCGCGGATCAGGCAGCGCCAGCGGCGCCTCCGCGCCCCGCCCGGCCGCAAAGGCGCGCACCACGTAGTTCGCCGGCCCGCGTCCGCTGACGCTCAGCTGAAAGGGGATCACAGCAGAGCTCATATTCGTTAACGGTTGTTCGGGTGAGGGTTAACACTTTCGAGGCTACTATAGCATAGGAATAAGAACTTTGCTAGCCCTGGCGCATGAATATTTGTCAGGCGTTTTAGTGGCGCATCCGGCGCGTCACTTGTTATGACGTTCTGCCCCCCTCGCGAAAATAATCCGCCAGCGGGGCGGTTCTGGGCGGGCTGCGCCTTCAAAGGGTTTCACCCGCTCTGGGATAGGTTTCCTGATGTGGCAACACGCCTGAGCGGGTCACTGAATGGGAAACGAAATGGGCCACCGAATGGGAAACGAATAAACGAATGCTAACAGTGTGCCTGACTCTTCCAGGGAGGCGCGCCAATCCATCAGCCGCGCGAGCAGGGGTGCCGTGATCCTCGCACACCGTGAACGCGCCGGTCTCGTGATACCCCTGGAAGGGCGTAGCCCTTCCAAGAAAAAAACCGTCTTCATCGTGTCAGAGGATGGGGAAACCTGGTTTCCCCATATGTTCACCTCAGGCCTCATTCGCGGGCGCACAACGCCGCGATGAAAACAGATGTATGGTTGGGAGGGCTACGCCCTCCCAACCCCTCCCGTTGAGAAGGACTTGCCGCCCCGTGGGCAGGGGGTATGGGGAAACCTGGTTTCCCCATATGTTCGCGTTAGCGTTCGGCGAGGAGCATAGCGATATAGTTCAGGGTCGCGCGGCGGGCCTGGGGATGCAACTGGCGCCACAGATCGATCAGCCGAAGCTCATCGGAACTGCTGACAGCGGTTGGGGCGAGGGAGGCCGGCGCCGGAGCGCCCGGAACTGGTACGTGATTGGGCGTGGGCGCGGGAGCGGTCAGCTCGGGGGTAGTGGCCAGAGCGGCGGACGTTGTGGGGCGCTCTTCGGCGGCGGGCCGGGCCGGGGCAAGGGCGCCGCCGTGCTGCTGCACCGTGTTGGCGATGATCACGCTGGCCATTTCATACGGAGGCACCTCGAGCACCTCGGCCAGCCGCCGGGCCTGATCGGCATCGGGCAGGGTCTGGTTTTGCAAATAGTTTCGTAGCGCCCCATCGCTGATTCTGGTTGCGCGGGTCAGTTTGGCGCGCGAGAAGCGCCCCTGCATCTTTATCCGAAGCCAATCGCCGAAGTTAGGAGCGGCAGTGGGGGCGAGTTGCATGCGGCGCCGCACTTCTTCCACCGGCATGCCCAGGGCTTCGCCAATCAATTCGAGGGTACGCTGGCGAGGGCGCTGCGAGGTGCCGCTGATAAACTGGCGCAGCGAGATCGCGCCGACATGGATCGATTGGGCGTACGTACTGAGCGACTGACCGTTCTCCATCGCCGCGTAAAAGAGCAGTACCGACAGGGGAGCATCCTCCGGAATAGTGCCATTGTATGGCATAGCCAGACTCCTACCGAGCCACGAACGGCCCTCAAAACATCACGGAAACCCTGATCAGACCGAACCATCATGCTGGAAGGCAGGATAGGCGCGCGTCACCGCATGCCGTGCGCTCGTTGCGCCCCGCGCCCCTCCAGCATGCGAGGGATCGGGATCGCGAAGCCCTTGCGACCAGGCCCTCGCGCACTCCAGCCCTCCATGCGGCTGCGCCGCACAACGACACGATGAACATGGGTGTTTTCCTGGGAGGGCGTAGAGGCGCGGCGCCGCCGCGCCTCTACGCCCAAACCCTCCGTGCTGGAGAGTGAGGAACCGCAGGTTTGCCTCTTCTTTTCCTGAGAGGAAGCAACTCTCCCAAACCCTCCCTGCCAGGAGGACTGTGGAGAACCACGGGTTCCGCATGTATCATGTGGTGTGCGGTAAGCCTGTTGCGCCGTGCCCCTCCAGGATGGGAGGAGTTGGGCGGGCAAAGCCCTCTAGCAAAACCCCTGTTTCCAGCTCACCGGTGTACTCCTGGACAGCGTGGGATGCGCCAGGAACGATTGGGCGGGCAAAGCTCTCCCAGAAAAACCCGTTTCATACCAATGACAGGCAACAGGGCTGCACAGGTGACTGATGGTTCTAAAGGAATAGTGGCAACTATTATTGCGAACTATTCGCAGTATACGTCAACAAATCTACCCTGTCAAGTATGAGGCAGGATTATGTTCACAGAAACAACATTTCCGTCGCTGATTGAAACGGTTTTCTGTGCCCGGCCTGCCATTGTTACTGCCAGGGGCGCACTGAAGGAGGGGCTACGACCATGGCTCAGACTGTGTTACAATCGGTTTGCCATACCACCGTGGCCCGAACCGTCAATGCTCGCAAGGGGGAAAAGGGGGTGTTCAGGATGATCCTGCCCTGCGAGGCTCTCCTCCAGGCAGGAGAGGGAAGCGATGCAGGGGAGGGTGAGAGCGCCCCGCCACTTCTGCACCAGGGCTTCGCTCTCCCGGAAAAGCCTCGTTTGGTTAGTGTGCGACGAAACCGTATGGGCGTTTAATGCTCCCGCCGAGACTGCGTCTCGGCGGGAGCATAAAGGGGTAGGGGAGGGGCAAAGCCCCTTCGCATCTCCCCGCAGGGAGAAGTCTTGTTGAGGCACTAATCTGAAAGATGAGCAAAACGCTGTGACAATGACACGCTCGCGGATGAGCATAGATGATCTGTACGAATTGGGGTGGCTGGAAGATGTGCGTATCAGCCCGGATGGGCAGAGCGTGGCCTATGTTCACGTGACGGTTGAGCGACGCGCCAATCGCTACCGCCGGGCAATCTACCTGGCGCCCGCCGGGGGCGGTCTGCCACGCCGGTTCACGGCTGGCACGCCTCAGGATCGACAGCCGCGCTGGAGTCCGAACGGGACGCGCATAGCCTTTGTCTCCGACCGGAACAACGCCCGGGAGCAAATCTACCTGATTGCTCGTGACGGCGGCGAGGCCCAGCAACTCACGGCTATGCCCAACGGCGCCAGTGACCCGGCCTGGAGTCCCGATGGGCGGAAGATCGCCTTCCTTGCGCCGGTGAACGAGGAGGAGCGCCGCCGCGAAGATAGCGGAGAGCCACTGCCGCCTCCCGCTGACGCCTGGGAGGCGAAGCGGGCCGAGGAGCAGCGTCGGCGCGACGAAGAACGGAAGAGCGATCCGCGGGTGATCACCCGGCTGCCCTACCGTGGCGGGACGAGCTTTTTCGATGATCGCCGCCGTCACATCTACGTGGTAGACGTTCCTGAAGGAGATATTGCCGCGTTGCCCACACCGCGGCGCCTCACCGATGGTGACCTGCACTTTGGTCCGCCAGCCTGGATGCCCGACGGCGCCGCTTTGCTCACCACCGCGACACGCGATCCCGAGGCCGATTCGCTCTTTGCCTTCTACGATGTGCTGCGCGTGCCCCTGACGGGCGAGAAGCCCACCGCGCTCACAGTGGCCGGCTTCTCGTATTTCGATCCCCAGCCCTCCCCCGATGGTCGCCTGATCGCCTTTCGCCGCCTCAGCGAGGCGCGACTGCTGGGCGAAGGCAGCCGGGTGGCCATGATCGCCGCCGCGGGCGGCGAGATTACCGACCTGACCGCGCATACCGACCTGGATGTGGAACGCTTCCTCTGGCGTCCCGATGGCGCGGGCGTGCTCTTCACCGCCGGCTGGTACGGCGATGCGCACGTCTACAGTATTGGGCTGCCGGGCACGCCCACCTTCCGCAGCGGCGAGACCCTCGTCGGCGGGCGACGCATCGTAAGCGAGTTCGACGTGGCCCGCGATGGCACCATTGCCTTCATCGCCGGGAGCGCCGATAACCCGTGTGACCTGTATCTCCGCGCGCCCGATGGCGTCGAGCGCCGCCTGACCGCGATTAACCAGCCGCTTCTCGATCAGCGCATCATCGCGCCGATCGAAGAGGTACGCTACCTCGCGCCCGATCAGCAGGAAGTGCAGGGCTGGGTGCTCTATCCGCCCGAGCTGGCGGAGGACGGGCCACCCGCTCCGCTGGTTGTCTGCATCCACGGGGGCCCGCATACGATGTGGGGGCCAGGGGTGTGTACCATGTGGCATGAATGGCAGGTGCTGGCAGCCGCGGGCTACGTGGTGTTCTTCTGCAACCCCCGTGGCAGCGATGGCTACGGCGAAGGCTGGCGCGACGCCATTCGCGGGCGCTGGGGCGAGGCCGATGCCCCGGATATTCTGGCCGGGGTCGAGGCGCTTATTGCCACCGGCCGGGTGGACCCGCAGCGGATCGGGGTGACCGGCGGCTCCTACGGCGGGTACATGGCCGCCTGGTTGCTCGGCCACTCCGACCGTTTCGCCTGCGGCGTGGCCGCCCGTGGCGTGTACCATCTGATCAGCTTCCACGGCACGTCGGACGCGCACGAGTTGATCGAGATCGAGTTTGAGGGCTATCCCTGGGAACTGGCCGAGGAACTGTGGGAGCACTCGCCCCTGGCCCATGCCCATAAGATCAACGCGCCGTTGCTGCTCTTGCACAGTGAACTCGATTATCGTGTGCCGATCAGCGAGGCCGAACAACTCTTCGCTTTTCTCCGTCGTCAGAAAAAGGTCGTTGAACTGGTGCGCTATCCCCGCGAAGGGCACGAACTCACGCGCAGCGGTGAACCTGACCATCGCGCCGACCATCTGCGCCGGACCCTGGACTGGCTTGAGCGCTATTGCAGGGGAACATAGACGCATACCGGGCGTTCGCGCGGGCGCGCCGCACCCAGGGCAGGGGGATGGGGAAACCCGGTTTCCCCATATGTTCACAACGGTCGTCCATGCGGGCGCGCCGCACCCAGGGCAGGGGGATGGGGAAACCCGGTTTCCCCATATGTTCACAACGGTCGTCCATGCGGGCGCGCCGCACCCAGGGCAGGGGGGATGGGGAAACCCGGTTTCCCCATATGTTCACAACGGTCGTCCATGCGGGCGCGCCGCACCCAGGGCAGGGGGGATGGGGAAACCCGGTTTCCCCATATGTTCACATCAGTCGTCCATGCGGGCGCGCCGCACCCAGGGCGGGGGGATGGGGAAACCCGGTTTCCCCATATGTTCACATCAGTCGTCCATGCGGGCGCGCCGCACCCAGGGCAGGGGGATGGGGAAACCCGGTTTCCCCATATGTTCACATCAGTCATCCATGCGGCTGCGCCGCACAACGCCGGAATGAAAATAATTATTTTTGGGAGGGCGTAGCCCTCCCAAACCCTCCCCGCGGGCGGGTTGTTTCCTGGGAGGGCGCAGCCCTCCCAAACCCTCCCGCGCGAGGACTATTTTCACGTTAGTAGCATCAACGGGGTGTGCCACATTCGAACCGCTATTCTTCGCACCATGCTTCACAGCAAATGGCCTTTTCTTTGCCTGCACTGAGCGGCCTGTTTGCGCTAAAGCAGATTACTCGGTTGCATATGCAACTGTTCGTCAACGTATTATTGTTGAATCATCCTTTAATACTCCACTGAGTGTCGAGTGTTGCACAATTTTTGCAATTAATCTGAAAAAAGGTCTTCTCAAATGAGCGTGGCTGTGGTAAACTTTCGGTTACAAGCAGCGTCACGTAGCAGCGCGAGTTTCCCCGGTATCCCCGGTCTCCCCGTCCGCACGACCTCCAGGCCCGAGGCACAGCACGGGACGTTGTGACGCCGTTGCACGCCAGGCGAGGCGAGGTGTGCGCGGTGCGCCGTATGGCATAGACTGAAGTGAGGAGCGCAGGGGATTTCCCTGCCATTGCTGTGCTACGGCGACGGCCTGGCACGCAGGAGTTGGACCGGAATGCAAGTGAAGCTCTTTGTCGGCAACCTGGCCTGGAGCGTCGATGATCAGATGCTGGAGGGCGTGTTCAGCCAGCACGGCGATGTCCAGAGCGCGCGTGTTATCTATGATCGCGATACAGGCCGCTCGCGCGGGTTCGGGTTTGTCGAAATGGACGTTGAGGATGTGTCGTCTGTGATCCGTGCAACTGATGGCCTGGCCGTGGCCGGCAGGCCGATCCGTGTGAATGAAGCTGAAGATAAGGGCGGCTTCCGCGGTCCCCGCCGCGATAGCGGTGAGCGCGGCGGCTACGGCGGCGCGCGCCGGTACTAGTCGCCCCCCCTGAACTGGAATACGCCTCGGCCAGTTCCCCTTGCGTCTGCACCTTCACCCTCTGTCGTATGACAGGGGGTTTTTCTTGGGCGGGCACAGCCCGCCCCGATCCTGAGGTGAACATACGGGGAAACCGGGTTTCCCCACCTGCGGTGAGCCTGTCGAACCGCACCCCTGCCTGTGGGGCGCCAGCCGCTCCCACCCACGGGTGGGCCATGGGGAAACCGGGTTTCCCCAACCCCCTCCCTGCGGGGAGGAGCCCGGTTCCCTCCCTCAGCGGGGGAGGGCCAGGGAGGGGGCAGCCCTCCCAAAGATACCCCATGTTCATCGCGGCGTTGTGCGCTCCGCGCATGGGGCCTGAGGTGACGGGGAAACCGGGTTTCCGCACCTGTGGTGAGCCTGTCGAACCGCACCCCTGCCTGTGGGGCGCCAGCCGCGCCCAACCGCGGTTGAGACATGGGGAACCCGGGGTTCCCCACGCCCCTGCCGGTGGGAGCGGCAAGCCCTCCCAGGAACAAGTATGTTCATTCGGTGTTGTGCGCTCCGCGAATGGCGCCTCCTCCGGAGAGGCGCGTGGTTCGACAGGCCCACTGCAGGTGGGGAAACCCGGTTGCCCCACGTTCATATCATATGGCTGAAGCACTGCTCCAACTCACCCCCCAGGGCCTCTACTGCCCGCCGGGCGATTTTTTCGTCGATCCCTGGCAGCCGGTGCACCGTGCCGTCATTACCCATGCCCACAGTGATCACGCCCGCCCCGGGATGCAGGCCTACCTGACCGCGCGCGAGGGCGAAGCAGTGCTGCGCGCCCGCCTCGGCTCCGCTGCCGCCATCCAGTCGCTGGCCTACGCTGAACCGCTGCGCCTGAATGGCGTGGAACTCTCGCTGCACCCCGCCGGGCACATCCTCGGCGCGGCCCAGGTGCGCATCGCCTACCGGGGCGAGGTGTGGTGCGTCTCGGGCGACTACAAGACTGAGGCCGACCCCACCTGCACGCCCTTCGAGCCGGTGCGTTGCCACACCTTCGTCACCGAGGCGACCTTTGGCCTGCCGATCTATCGCTGGCGACCCCAGGCCGAGCTGTTCGCTGCCATCCATGCCTGGTGGCGGGTCAATCAGGATGCCGGGCGCGCCAGTCTGCTGTTCTGCTATGCGCTCGGCAAGGCTCAGCGTCTGCTGACGGGTCTTGATCCCGCAATCGGCCCGATCTTCTGCCACGGGGCGGTTGAGCGCTTCAACGCCGTCTATCGTGCCGCCGGGGCGCGCATGCCGCCCACTACCTACACTGGCGCGGCCACAGGCGATGTAGACTGGTCGCGCGCGTTGATCCTCGCGCCGCCTTCGGCGCAAGCCAGCGCCTGGACGCGCCGCTTCGGCGAGGTCTCAACGGCCTTCGCCTCGGGTTGGATGTGCATCCGGGGAACGCGCCGGCGCCGGGCCGTGGACCGCGGCTTCGCGCTCTCCGATCACGCCGACTGGCCGGGTCTGCTCGCTGCCATTGCGGCCACCGGCGCCGAACGGGTCTGGGTGACCCATGGCTACAGTGCGGTGCTGGCGCGCTGGCTGGCGGAGCAGGGTCTGGAAGCCTCCGCCGTCGCGACGTGCTTTGAGGGCGAGCAGGGTGCGGCTGCGGGTGAGGATGAGGTGTCTATGGCCGGGAGCTGACGGCCCTTCGGTAAACAGCTCCACGGCTCCACAACTCTTCAGCTCCGCAAAGCCCTCTGTGGAGGTGTGGAGGCGCGGAGGCGACCAGTGCGATGCCATCAAGCCGACGAGGGGGAGCGGGAGGTCGTTCGATGCGGGCCTTTGCCGAGTTATACGCCGCGCTCGACGAGACGACGCGGACCAATGAGAAGATCGCGGCCCTGGCGCGCTACTTTGCCGCTGCGCCGCCGGCGGATGCAGCCTGGGCGCTGTACTTCCTCAGCGGGCGCAAGCCGCGCCAGGTGATTAGCACGCGCCGCTTGAGCGAGTGGGCGATCGAGGCTGCCGGGGTACCCGCCTGGCTTTTTAGCGAGTGTTACGACGCGGTGGGCGACTTCGCCGAAACCGTGGCCCTGCTGCTGGCCGATACACCGCCAGCGGCTGCCGCAGCCCTGCCCGACAGTCTGGCCTTCTGGATCGAGGAGCGCCTGCTGCCCCTGCGCAATGCCGATGAGGCTACTCAGCGAGCCGCAGTACTGCAAGCCTGGTCGGAGCTCGACCAGCCCCAGCGCTTTCTGTGGAACAAGCTCATTACCGGTGGCTTTCGGGTGGGGGTGTCGCAGCGACTGGTCACCCGGGCGCTGGCCCAGGTGAGCGGTGTGGAAGATACGGTGATTGCCCATCGCCTGATGGGCGACTGGGAGCCAGGCGCCGAGTGGTACCGCGCCTTGCTCGCCGACGAACGCGCCGATACCAATGTGAGCCGGCCTTACCCCTTTTTCCTGGCCCATCCCCTGGAGGATGACCCCGCCAGTCTGGGCGCGCCCGAGGAGTGGCAGGCCGAATGGAAGTGGGACGGCATCCGCGCCCAGCTCATTCGCCGTGGGGGGCAGTGCTTCCTCTGGTCGCGCGGCGAGGAGCTGGTCACCGAACGCTTCCCCGAGCTGGCTGCGGCAGCCGTTCACCTCGCCGACGGCACGGTGCTCGATGGCGAGGTGCTGCCCTTCCGCGACGGGGCGGTGTTGTCCTTCAGCCAGTTGCAGCGCCGCATCGGGCGCAAGCAGCTCACTCGCAAGATCCTCGCTGAGGTTCCGGTAGCGCTGTTTGCCTACGACCTGCTAGAGGCGGACGGCGTTGATCTGCGCGCCGCGCCCTTGCGCGAGCGCCGCGCCCGGCTCGAAGCGATACTCGGCGATGGCGGCGGCGCGATTCGCCTGTCGCCCCTGGTGGCGGGCGCCACCTGGGAAGAGCTGGCCACGGCGCGCGAGCGCAGCCGCGAGGTGAACGCTGAAGGGCTGATGCTCAAGCGCTGCGCCTCGCCCTACCGGGTCGGGCGGGTCCGTGGTGACTGGTGGAAGTGGAAGGTTGCGCCCTACACGGTGGACGCGGTGCTGATCTACGCCCAGCGCGGCAGTGGCAAGCGCGCCAGTCTCTACACCGATTACACCTTCGGGGTGTGGGACGGCGCTTTGCTCGTGCCTTTCGCCAGGGCCTACTCCGGCTTGACCGACGCCGAGATCCGCGAGGTGGACGCCTTCGTGCGTCGCAACACTGTCGAGCAGTTCGGGCCGGTGCGGACGGTGCGCCCGGAGCTGGTGTTTGAGCTGGCCTTTGAAGGTTTGCAGCCCTCAACCCGCCACAAAGCGGGCATCGCGGTGCGCTTTCCGCGCATCCTGCGCTGGCGCCGCGACAAGTCGCCGCACGAGGCCGATACCCTTGATACGGTGCAGGGCATGTTGAGCGAAGGAAAAGGGTAAACGATGCAACGCGCAGAGGCGCGGCACCGCCGCGCCTCTGCTGCGCCCTCCCAAACCCTCCCCGCTGGGAGGGGTGTGGGGAAACTGGGTTTCCCCATTTCCCAACCGCGGTTGGGAGCGGCTGGCGCCTCCACAGGCAGGGGTGCGGTTCGACAGGCTCACCGCAGGTGCGGAAACCCGGTTTCCCCGATTTCACTGAGAAGCGCCGAGCGCGCTCAGGCTTCTTTCACCGCCTCCAGTAGCAACTCGGCGATATCGCGGCGTTGCAGGGTCTCGTCGCGGCCGGTATTCTTGGCGGCGTCCTCGAACATCACCATGCAGAAGGGGCAGCTCATGGCCAGGGTTTGGGGCTGGTTCCGGGTGAGTTGCTCCAGGCGGATGTAGTTAACCTGTTCCTTGCCCCACCCCTCGAGCCAGACATTGCCGCCGCCGCCGCCACAGCACATAGCCCGCTCGCGGTTGCGCTCCGGCGCCTCGACCAGGTTGATGCCGGGGATGCTCTGCAACACCTGGCGTGGTGGTTCGAACACATCATTGTAGCGCCCGATGTAGCAGGGGTCGTGGTACACCACGGTCTGATTGATCGGTCGAACCGGCTTGAGCTTGCCGCTCTTCACCAATTCATCGAGCAGCTCAGTGTGGTGAACGACCTCGTACTCGGCGCCGGCCCCGCCGCCGAACTGGGGGTACTCGTTCTTGATCGTGTTGAAGCAGTGCGGGCAGGTCGTCACCACGCGCTTGAAGCGGTACTGCTTCATCGTCTCGATATTCTGCTGCACCTGGGACTGATACAGCAGCTCCTCGCCCATGCGTCGGGCCGGGTCGCCGTTACAGGTCTCCTCATCCCCGAGGATAGCGAAGTCTACCCCGGCGAGTTGCATAAGCTGGACGAAGGCGCGGGCGACGCGCTTACTGCGCTCATCGTAGCTCGGGGCGCAGCCGACCCAGTAGAGCACTTCAGCCTCTTCCTTTTCGGCCATCACCGGCACATCGAGGCCATCGGCCCAGGCGGTGCGTTCCCGTTGCGGCAGGCGCCAGGGGTTGCCGGCCCGCTCGATGCCTTCGAGTACCCGTTTGACCCCGGCGGGCACTTCGCTGGCGATCATCGTCAGGTGGCGTCGGGCGCCCACAATGTCGTCCACGTGCTCGATCATCGCCGGGCACTCGTAGACGCAGGCGTAGCAGGTGGTGCAGCTCCAGAGTTCGTTCTCGGTGAACAGGTTGCCGTAGAGCGGCACGGTCTCGACATCAATCGCAGCGTGGCCATTGCCGTTCCCGTTGCCCTTCCCGTGCTCCTCGCCCGCCTCGAGATCCTTGACCAGCTTCACCGTGCCATCTTTGAAGCGGATCGGCTCCTGGCGCATCAGGTCGTGCAGCTTGGTGATAATATACTTCGGCGAGAGGTCGGCGCCGGAAGCGTGGGCCGGGCAGTTGGCCTGGCAGCGCCCGCAGCGCATACAGGCATCCAGGTCGAGGCGGTGCTTCCAGCTCAGGTCGGCCAGGGTAGCGATACCCAGGCGCGGCTCGTCTTTCTCGATCTCCGCCTCCAGATCGGGGATGGGATCGAGGGCACCCTGGGGGGTCGTGTCACGGAAGAAGGTGTTGAGCGGCGTGTAGAAGATGTGTTTGAACTTGCTGAACGGCAGGGTGGCGATAAAGGCGGCGGTGGCGCCGGCGTGGGTGAACCAGAGCAACTGGTGCAACCCCAGGGCCACGGGACTGCCGTCACCCAGGCCAATGCCACGGAACAGCGCCGCCAGCGCGAAGCCGACAAAGGCCAGAGGCGCCCAGCTCTGCTCGTAGGTGTACGTCAGGCACTGCTCGTGGCTGGGCCAGCACTGGTTGGCGATCCGCAGCCCTTCGATCAGGAACCCGCCGATACCGAGGAACAGCAATACGCCGAGCACCCAGACGTCGGTGCGGCGGCTGTCGAGGCGCGGCTCCTTGCGCTGGTAGCGTCGCAGGGCCGCCCAGAGCAACCCCAACACAAAGACCAGGCCCAGCGTATCGAGAATGATCTCGTAGGCCTGGTAGAATCCCCCAACCAGGATCTTGCCGGCTTCCTCGCCCATCAGCGGCACGGTAAAATCCTCTTCCACGGCAATAATGTCGGTACCGATGAAGAGCGTGAGGAAGCCGAAGAAAATCAGCGCGTGCATCGAGCCGGGCCGGCGGTCGCGCAGAACCTTCTTCTGGCCAAACAGTTGCACCAGAAACTCCGCTGCCCGGGATGGCATCTGATCGAGCCGGGGATCGGGGCGCCCTTTGCGCCAGCGGCCAATGTCGCGGATAATGCCCCAGGACATCACAACTGTGGTGATGATGATGATGCTGTAGAGGAAGAGCGAGCCGAACGGCTGGGGGATGTTCCAGTAGATCTCGCGGAGCGCAATGACTTGCTCTTGCTGCATGGTGCCGCTGCACCTTTCTAGAGCTTCGGGCCGTGGAATTCTTGCGTATCATAGCATTTCGTGCATAGAGCGTCAAAGCGAGGTTTGTTAACGAAATGCGCGACAATCATCACTATTTGGACGAGATCGGTTTACTGGAGACACTGCTGCGCATCCCTTCGCCCTCGGGGCAGGAGGAGGCGGCGGCCCGCTTTCTGGTGGAGCAGATGCGCTCCTACGGCTGGGAGGCGTTCGTTGATGCGGCGGGCAACGCGGTGGGGCTGGCCGGCGCGACGGGGCCGCTGGTGGCGCTGTTAGGGCACATTGACACGGTGCCTGGCGCCATCCCGGTGCGGATCGAGGCGGGCAGGCTCTACGGGCGCGGCGCGGTGGACGCCAAGGGGCCGCTGGCTGCGTTCATCGCCGCGACGCGCCGCGCCGAACTGTCCGGACGTCTGGGCTGCCGCGTTGCCGTCATCGGCGCCACCGAGGAGGAGGCGGCCAGTTCCCGGGGCGCGCACTACGCCCGTGAGCGCTATGCCCCCGCGTTTTGCGTGATTGGCGAGCCGAGCGGCTGGGATCGGGTTACCCTGGGCTATAAGGGACGGCTGCTGGTCCACTACCGGCTGGAGCAACCTTCGGCCCACAGCGCCGGTGAGCTGCCCGCCGCGCCCGAGGTTATGGTAGCCTTCTGGCGGGCCGTAGAGGCGCACTGCGCCGCCTACAACGCCGGGCGCGAACGGCTCTTCGACCAGTTGATCCCCTCGCTGCGACGTGTGGCCAGCGGTGGCGACGGCCTCAGCGATTGGGTCGAGGCCACGGTGGGCCTGCGGCTACCCGAAGGGGTGGACCCGGCGGCCCTGGCCGAGACGCTGGGCGCCCTGGCCGGCGTGGCCACCCTGCGCTTCGAGGGGGCGTGCCCTGCCTTTCGCAGCCCGCGCACGACGCCACTGGCCGGCGCCTTCGTGCGCGCCATTCGTGGCCAGGGGGGGCAGCCGGGCTTTCTCCACAAAACTGGCACCGCCGATATGAACGTGGTTGGCCCGGCCTGGGGCTGCCCCATCGTCGCCTACGGCCCCGGCGATTCGCGACTGGACCATACGCCCGATGAGCACCTGGATCTCGATGAGTACCGCCGGGCCATCGCGGTGCTGACCGAGGTCCTGGCGGGGCTGAGGTGAACAGGTGGGGAAACCGGGTTTCCCCACGCCCCTCCCTGAGGGGAGAGTTTGGAAGGGCTGCGCCCTCCCGGGGACGACCTTCCTGTTGATTGTACGGAGCGTACACTTGTGATCCTGATCACCGGAGCAGGCGGCTACACTGGACGGCGCCTCGTGCAGGCCTTGCGCGCCCGCGGGGAGACGGTGCGCGCGCTCGACCGCGATGGCGCCGCGCTGGAGGCGCTGGTGGGGCCTGGCATCGAGCTGCTGGTTGCCGACGCCGGCGACGCCTCGGCGCTGGCGTCAGCCCTGGCGGGGGTGGAGGTGGTGTACCATCTCGCCGGGTCGGCCCTGGGCAGCCCGGCGGTGATCATGCGTTCCAACGTCGGCGCGGCGCGGGCCCTGTCTGCGGCCTGTGCTGACCGGCGACTGCGGGCGCTGGTCTTCGCCAGTAGCGGAGCGCTCTACCCCAGCGGTTCGGGCTGGCTCACCGAGGAGACGCCGCCCGCGCCGGCCTTTCATTACGCCCGGGCCAAAGCCGAGGCCGAGCTGGTGCTGCTCGAGGCGTACCGTCGCGATGGCACGCCAACGCAGATCGCCCGCATTGCCGCGGTGTATGGCCCGGATAGCCCGGCGCTGATGATCGCGCAGGTGCGGCAGGGGCGCTTCCCGCTCATCGGCGGCGGGAAGGGGTACGCCTCCAACATCCACCTCGATGATCTGACCACGGCCTTGCTGGCCCTCCCGGAACGGGGACAGGCAGGCCGGATCTATAATCTGGCCGACGATGAACCTGCGCCCATTCGCGAGTTCTATGGCTACCTGGCGGATCTCCTCGGCGCACCGCCTCCGCCCGCCTTGCATCCGCTGGCCGGCCACGTTCTGGTTCGGCTGTTCGGATTGATGGGGCGCCTCCGTGGCCGCCCCAATCCTCTGCCGGTGGATCTTGTGGCGATGGCTCTGGTATCGCACCGTATGGCGAACCGGCGCATGCGCGAGGAGCTGGGGGTGCAGTTGCGCTACCCGTCGTACCGTGAGGGCTTGCCGGCAGCCCTCGGGCTTGAGGTGAAGCTCATGTGAACAGCGGGGAAACCGGGTTTCCCCAAACTCCAACCGCTGTTGGCGTCGCCCGGCGCTCCGTCGGGGGTGTGGGGAAACCCGGTTTCCCCATGTGCTCACGTTAGACGGCCATGCGCATGGCGCACAACGCCAGAATGAACATATTATTGTTCTTGGGAGGGCGCAGCCCTCCCAAACCCTCCCGCGGGCGGGTTGTTTCCCGGGAGGGCTGCGCCCTCCCAAACCCTCCCCGCTGGCGGGTTGTTTGCTGGGAGGGCTGCGCCCTCCCAAACCCTCCCCGCTGGCGGGGGGGCTATTTTCACCTCAGGAGGAAACCGGCATGCGAACCAGTGTCTGGCTCGTTCGTCACGGTCAGACCCGCTTCAATCTGGAGCAGCGATACCAGGGCCTCGGCGACAGCCCGCTCACCGGTTACGGGCGCTTGCAGGTCGAGGCGCTGGCGGCCCGGCTGCGCCCGGTGCCGTTCGGGGTCGCCCTGGTCAGCCCGACCGAGCGCACCCGTCTGGCCGCAGAGGCCATCCTGGCGGGTCGAGCCGGGGTGGAGGCGCGCCTGGACGCGCAGTGGGCTGAGGCCCACCAGGGCCGTTGGGAGGGCCTGACGTACCGCGAAGTGCTGGCGCGTTTCCCCGACGAGGCCCGGGCGCGCTGGGCCGATGGTCTGGACGGGCGCCCCCAGGGCGGCGAGAGCCTGGCCGAGGTGCACGCGCGCGTCTCGGCAGCCTGGCGTCGCCTGCTGGAGGAGCACCGGGGAGGGCGCGTGCTGGTGGTGACGCACGCTACACCAATCCAGCTCGTGCTCTGCGCCTGTTTCGGCCTCTCGCCTGCGGCGCACTGGCACTGGCGCATTGACCTGGGTAGCATCACGGCGATTGATGTGTATGCCTCTGGACCGATTGTGCGCATGGTCAATGAGGTGCCGCGCATCGCCAGGGGTTCATAATGCCAGGAGAGCACAACAATACCATTGTAGATGGTAGATTTCGGAGTGCAGGTTGTCGCGCCTCAAACCTTCCCCACAGGCAGGGGTTGGGGAAACCCGGTTTCCCTATGTGCTCACGTTAGACGGCCATGCGCATGGCGCACAACGCCAGAATGAACATATTATTGTTCTTGGGAGGGCGAAGCCCTCCCAAACCCTCCCCGCTGGCGGGCTATTTTCACCTCAGACGGTCATGCGCATGGCGCACAACGCCGCGATGAACATGGGGTATCTCTGGGAGGGCCGCCCCCTCCCTGGCCCTCCCCCGCTGGGGGAGGGAACCGGGCGCCTCCCCGCAGGGAGGGGGTTGGGGAAACCCGGTTTCCCCGTATGTTCACCTCAGAGCGCGGGAGGCCCCGGGCGCCGATGTCGTTGGAATCTCCGGCGCGAAAGGACCGGACATGCAGCACGAGCCGCACCATAACTGGCGCTGGAACCCCTGGTCAGTGATAGTGGGGTTCGGCGAGGCCATCCGCTTTTTGACGATCATTCCGCAGCCGTGGCTGCCGCCGATGCACGAGCGCAGTGCGGTTATGGCCATTCCCTGGTTCCCTGCTGCGGGGCTCCTGATTGGCGCCTTGCTTGCGCTGATCGGCTGGATCGCCGGCTGGTTCTGGAGCGAACTGGTAGTGGCGACGCTGATCGTGGTGAGCTGGGGTGTGATCACGGGGGGGCTGCACCTCGATGGTCTGAGTGACACCTTCGACGCGGTGTTAAGCTGGCGTTCACCGGAGCGCAAACTGGAGATAATGAAAGATAGCCGCATCGGCGCTATGGGCGCGCTGGCGCTGATCGCCGTGCTGGCGTTGAAGGTGGCGCTGCTTACGGGCAGCGGCGCAGCGTGGTGGCAGGCCGCGCTGCTGGCGCCGGTGCTGGGGCGCTGGGCCGATTGCTACGGGATCTTCTTCTTCCCGGCGGCAGCAGCGGGGGGCCTGGGGCGCACTTTTCGCGATCAGGTGCGACGCGCCGATGTGGTGGTCGCCACGGCGACAACGGTGCTGCTGGCGGGACTGGTGGCCGGCGCGACCGGTCTGGTGGCACTGCTGGTCGTCTGGGGGGCGGCGCACCTGATTGCCGGCTGGTGGACGCGGGATCTCGGCGGGTTGACCGGTGATACCTACGGCGCCCTGTGTGAGATCGCCGAGGTGGTGGCCCTGGCAGTGCTGACTGCCAGACCGTTTGGCGGAGGATAGTCGCGATGGGGGAGGGTGCGGGCCGACGCGGCCCTCCCAAAAACACCTGATGGTGCATCTGAGCGTTGTGCGGCGTAGCCGCATAGGTGTCCAATGAATGAACTTCCCGCTACCTTTACCATTCTAGCCCTGGAAACCTCGTGCGATGAGACAGCGGCGGCGGTGGTGCGCGGCGGCCGCGAGGTCATCGCCAACATCGTCGCCTCGCAGATGGACATGCACCAGCGCTACGGCGGCGTCGTGCCGGAGGTGGCCTCGCGCCAGCACATTCGCACCCTGGTACCGGTGGTTGAGGCCGCCCTGCAGGCGCTTCCGGGGGGCTGGGGCGGCGTGCACGCTGTGGCCGCCACCCACGGTCCGGGCCTGAGCGGGGCGCTCCTCACCGGTCTGAATGCGGCCAAGGCCATCGCCTGGCAGCGGGGCCTGCCCTTCGTTGGCGTGAACCACCTCGAGGCGCACATCTACGCCAACTGGCTCGATACGACCCCGCCAGAGTTCCCCATCGTCGCCCTGGTGGTGTCGGGCGGCCATACGTTGCTGGCCCTGCTGCGCGACCACGGCGATTACACCTTGCTCGGGCAGACCCGCGACGATGCCGTGGGCGAGGCCTTTGACAAGGTGGCGCGCATTCTGGGTCTGGGGTACCCGGGCGGGCCGGCTATCCAGCAGGCGGCTGCGGGGGTGACCGGCGCGCCCGCGCTGCCCCGCGCCTGGTTGCGCGACAGCTTCGACTTCTCCTTCAGTGGCCTGAAAACGGCGGTGTTGCATCGGGTGCAGGAGCGGCAAGCGCGGGAGGCTCGACTTCCGCGCGCGCCGGGGGCCGCCCCCGCCCCCGCGCTCGACCCGCAGTTCGTGCGCCAGATGGCCTGGGCCTTTCAGGAGTCGGTGGTGGATGTGCTGGTCACCAAGACGGTAGATGCGGCCCGGCGTTACGGCGCCGCCGAGATCCTGCTGGCGGGAGGCGTTGCAGCTAACCTGCGCCTGCGCGAGGAACTGGCGCGCCGCGCGCCCGTCCCGGTTCGTTACCCGCCCCTGGCGCTCTGCACCGACAACGCGGCGATGGTCGCCGGCGCCGCGTTCTACCGCTTTGCCGCCGGGGTGCAGAGCGACTGGGATCTCGATGTCATCCCCGGACTGCGTCTCGGAGCTACCTGACCAGTTGCGGCGCGTAGTCCACCCGTGGATGGTAGATGGATTGCAGGCTATTCACGAAGGCCTGCTTGATCTGGGTCAATTCACGCATAGTGAGGGGCGCGTCGTTGAGTTCACCCTCGCGCACGCGGGCCTCGATGATCGACTGCACCAGGTCATCGAGCACCTGCACGCCGGCAGGGGCGCCGTTGTGGCCGCCGTTCCCGTTGGCCGCAATCAGTTTCCCATTCTGGGCCTTCGAGCGCACCGTTGCCTCCACCGAGTCGGCGAGCATCAAAATAGCCTGCTCGCGGGTCTGTGGGCGTGGCCCGGGGTAGCGGAAATCGGCCTCGCGGACGCTGTCCTGCTGTTGTAGGGCCTGCTGGTAGAACTGGCGAATCAGGCCGGTGCCGTGGTGGGTGGCGATGAACTCCACGATCTGTTCGGGCAGGCCCGCGCTGCGGGCCATTTTAATGCCTTCGCGCACGTGGTCAATGATGATCTGGGCGCTGGTGGTGGGGTCAAGGTCATTATGAACGTTCTCGCGGCCCATCTGGTTATCGGTGAAGAAATAGGGCCGGATGGTTTTTCCGATATCGTGGTAGTACGCGGCAACCCGTAGCAGCAGTGCATCGGCGCCCACCGCCTCGGCGGCAGCTTCGGCCAGGTTGCCCACGGCGACACTGTGGTAGTACGTACCCGGAGCCTCGCGGATCAGCTTGCGCAGCAGAGGACGGGCGGGGTGGGCCAGCTCCATCAGTTGCAGGGGCGTCACCTGACCGGCAGCGCGGCTCACCACGTTAAAGACGCCAATGGCGAGGATCGCCGAAAGGGCGCCGTTCATACCGGAGAAGAGGGCGACCGGCGTCAGGTGGGTCATCAGGCCCCTGGCGGATAGTGCCGGCTGGCTGATCAGCCAGAAGGCCAGTTCGGCTACCAGCACCACTACGGCGACACTGATCCCGGCCAGCAAGAAGGAGCGCAGGCGCTCGGCATCGTGGGTCATCAGCACAGCGGCCACGCAACTGGAAAACAGCGTGAGCGTCAGCCCCAGGGCGTTATGTTCCATCACCCCGATGGTGGCGCTCATCAGCATGGCGGCGCTCAGGCTGACGCGCCCGTTGAAGACGACCGTCAGGGTGATCGCCACCGCCGCCAGGGGGAAGAAGAAGGGCCAATCGCCAATCGCCGGAAGCACCAGTCGCGCGGTAATCAGTGTGAAGATGATCAGGCTGATCATCACCAGCAACGCGCGTGGGCGCCGGCCCAGCGGGGTTTCAAAGCTCAGCACGTAGGCCATGAAGCCCACGCTCATCAAGGCGGCGAACAGGCCCCGTCCGGCAATGCCCGCCCAACTCAGGGGCGCGGGCATCGCGCCGGTCTGTTGCAGTTTCTCGATCATCTCCGGGGTGATGATCTCGCCCTCACGCACAATGGCCTCGCCGGCCAGCACACGCACCTGCTGCGGCGGCACGCTATCGCGGGCGCGCTGGCGCCGCTCGGCGGTGGCCGCCTCATCAAGGGTGCGGTTGACCCGCAGAAAGGCCTCGGTAAAGAAGCGAGCCAGATCGCGCTCCGGCGACGACAGGTCGGTGGTGGCGAGCCAGTAGGCCAGCCAGCGCTCGCGCAACTGGGTCAGGGCGCGTTCGTCTACGGCGTAGTCGTAGCGTTCGATCGCCCGGTCGTAGAGGGCCAGCGTCTGCCGGCGCAACTGTTCCCAGCGGGTATCGCTCAGGGCGAGGATCTGCTCGGCCTGGCTCTCCGAGATCTGCAGGGCGGCATTGGGCAGAGCCACCAATCGGGCCAGTTGATCGGTGCGCAGGAGCGAGGGATCGTCACGCACACTGGTGATCGTCTCGAGCAAGGCGCTGAGATTCAGGCGTTGCTGCACCGGGATCAGCGGATCGAAGACGTACACCAGGTTATCGGGATTGTTCTCGGCCTGCGCCTGGCGTTCGCCGGTGCGCACCTCACTGACATAGGTTACTTCTTTAGGCGCCCAGATGCTCATCGGGCTGGGCTGGCCCACTTCAAGACGCCCGTACTCGCCGGGGAGGCTGAGCGTCAACGCCGCCCAGATCCCAACGAACAACAGCAGACCCTCAAGGGTCATAATCAGACGCAACCGACGGGAGAACGCTTCAACCGGCTGGAGGGGCCGGAGACGTGGAAGGCTGGAAACCCAGCGTCGTCGCGTGATATTCATAGTCCCGTGTCGCCGGTCGCGGGCGCGGGCCCTCTCCGGCAGATGGCGGCGCGTGGGCCGCGTTCACAGGCAACAGGGTTACGCTCCCGCAAGCAACTCGCGAGCTACCTGGTTGAGGGTGCGACCCTCGGCGCGGCCCTTGAAACGCTCCATCAACACCGGCATGAGTTTGCCGATGGCGGCGGGGCCGCTCAGTCCCAGTTCCGCAATAATCGCGGCCACTTCGGGGCGCAGTTCGTCGGCGCTCAGCATGCGCGGCAGGTAGGCTTCGAGGACGGCGATCTCAGCCTCTTCTCGGGTAGCGAGATCGATCCGGCCCCCCTTGCGGTACATCTCGGCGGCCTCCTGGCGACGCTTGACCTCTCTGGCGATCACGGCCACCTGCTCGGCCGGATCGAGGGCCTCCTGCCCGCCAGTCTCAATCGCTGCCAGGGCCGCATCGCGGGCTGCGGCATCGTGGGCAAACTGCTGCTCGATGGCTCGCGCGGCTGCCTCGTAGCGCGCCCGCGCCGCTTCGAGCCGGGCGCTTTGCAGGGCCGCGCGCGCGCTGCGGATCGCTTCGACGCGCACCTTGTCGCCCGCTTTCATTGCTGTTTTCAGATCGGCTGCCAGTTGGTCGTCGATCGTCATGGCCCTACCTCTACAACGTAACCTGACGCGGAAATACGCGCTGCTTCTCGGCAATGATGATCGCCCGGATCTGGCCGACCGCCTCATCCAGCCGGTCTTCCCGATTGATCACCACGTAGTCGAAATACTGCACCTGCTCCATCTCCTGGCTTGCCATCGCCAGGCGGCGCTCGATCTCCGCAGGGCTCTCGGTGCGCCGCACCGTCAGGCGCCGGCGCAACTCCTCGGCACTGGCGGGCGCCAGGAAGATGAACACCGCCTCTGGCGCCAGCCGCTTGATGGTCGCCGCTCCGTCAACGTTGATCCGCAGCAGCACGTCGCGCCCGCTGGCCATCGCCTGGCGCACCTCCGACTTCGGAATGCCTTTGTACTGCCCGTAGACCTTCGCCCACTCCAGGAGCTCATTGTCACGGATCATTTGCTCGAAGCGTTCCACCGAGACAAAATGGTAGTCGTAGCCGTCAATCTCGCCCGGACGGATGGGCCGGCTCGTTGCCGTGACCACGAAGTGAAAGGGGAAGGCCAGTTCGCGCATACGCATCAGGACCGAGTCCTTCCCAACCCCCGATGGCCCCGAGATCACGACCAGCAGCGGCACAGGCGGTTTCCCATCGAGTTGTGGATTGCGGAGAAGTGGTGACATCAGTAGCGCGCGTCCTCGTTTCTTGCCAGATTCGGATGAGGCGTTGCGAAGTCATACCAGTTCTGCGTGATGGCATCACATGCTCGCAGCTCCGCACCTCCGCGGCGCCCCAGCTCCGCAAACGGGCTGGTGTGGCGGTGGAGATGGGCTGGACCGTGCGGCGTCGCCAGTTCCATGTGGTATAAGTGAGGTCCGCTCCGCAGTCTGATGCGGACGGCGCGGCTCGTTACGCATCATTCGTCACCAGTGGCAGGTGTGCCGCAGCCGGCTTCGGCGCCTGCGCGAAGCCCGCTACGACCGTGGGTTCGCTGCTCCTGCGGTATGATACCATCAACTCCCCGGGCGGCCTTGCGGCCCGGCGTCGGGGCGAAACGGGGGCTTCCGGGAAGGGCGCGGTCCTCTCACACCCTTTCTCCGGGAGTGTCGCGCCCTCCCACCACCCGCCGGGCGGCATCCATCCCCCACCTCCAGCGGGGCAGGGCTGGGGAGGGGGCGGGCAGCGATCAGAAAACTCAGGTTACGGACCGGCAATTCTGGACCGTGTATGTACTTCGACGCTCTAACCCTTGCCGCTGTTGCCGATGAACTGCGCGAGACCGTGCTCGGTGGGCGCGTGCAGCGGGTGATCCTTACCGGTCCACTCAGCCTGGGCCTGGAGGTCTACGCCCACCGCCAGCGCGTGCAGGTGATCGCGTCGGCCCATCCGCAACTCGCCCGCGTCCATCTGGTCCACGGGCGGCTCACACGGGGAGTCGATCAGGAGACACCGCTGCTCCTGTTGTTACGCAAATATGTGCTGGGCGGGCGAATTGTAGGCGTCGAGCAGCCAGTGCTCGAACGTGTGCTTGTGCTTAGTATAGTCAAACCGGTGCGCCTGCGCAACAGCAATTTGCCCGCCAGCGATCCTGATGAAGAAGGGGTCGCGCCTGACGCCGACGAGCCTGATGCCGCTCCCCCGGACACGTCCGAGACGCTGCGCTGCGAGCTGGTGATCGAGCCGCAGGACCGGCGCAGTAACATTATTCTGGTTGACGATGATAACCGCATTCTCGACAGCGTCAAGCGCGTCACGCCGCGGATGAGCAGCCGGGTGGTGTTGCCGCGCCACGTCTACGAATTGCCGCCGCCGCCCGAAAAGCGCGACCCGACCCGCGTTACTGCCGCTGGCATTGCTGCGCTGGCCAGTGGCAGCGAGCGCGACCTGGCCCGCGCGCTGGTGGCGACCTATCGCGGAGTGTCGCCACAGGTGGCCCGCGAGGCGATCTTCCGCGCCCTGGGGCGCACCACGGCCGCGGTGGATGAGCCGCTGCCGCACTACACCCTGGCCGCGCGGCTGCGTGAATTGTTTACCGCCCCCCCGGAGCCAACCCTGGCCCTCGACGAGCACGGGCAGCCTGTGGCCTACGCGCCCTATGCCCTCACCCATCTGCCGCGCACCCTCGCGGTCGCCAGCATGAGCGAGGCGCTAGAGCGCTTCTACCTGGCCCGCGAGCGTGTGACCGACCACCAGCAGCGGCGACAGGCCCTGAGCGATCAACTACAAGCGGCGCGGGTGCGTCTCGAACGCCAGCGTGACCAGATCGCCGGAGAGCTGGAGAAGGCCCGGGAGGTAGAAACTCTGCGCTGGGAGGGCGAGATGATCTTCGCCTTCATGCACACCCTGCGTCCCGACCAGGAGGCGCTTGAGGTGGAGGGACGCCGCATTGCCCTCGACCCGCGCCAGAATCCGGTGGAGCAGGCGCAGGCCCGCTTCCGCGCCTACGACAAGGCCCGCAGCGCCCTCAGCGGCCTTCCGGAGCGGCTCGAAGCAGTAACCAACCGCATCCGGGGCCTCGATGAACTCCAGGCGCTGGTGCAGATCAGCGACAGCTTTGCGCAGATCGAGCAACTCGCTCGTGAGGCCGAGGAGCTTGGCTATCTCCACGAGCCCGCTGCCGCGACCCCCGCCCGTCGCGCGGGGCGCCCGGTCCGACTGCGGCCCTTGCAGCTTGTCTCTGCTGACGGCCTGGAGCTTGCAGTAGGCCGCAGCGCCCGCGAAAATGAGTATGTCACCTTTCGCCTGGCGCAGAGCGATGATCTCTGGCTGCACGTGCGCGCAATCCCCGGCAGCCATGTGATTGTGCGCAGCGGCGGGCGCCCTGTGCCCGAGACGACCCTGCTCGAAGCGGCTGGCCTGGCGGCCTACTTCAGCCCGGCCCGCGCCGAGCTGGCGGTCGAGGTGGATGTCTGCCGGCGCGCTCTGGTGCGTAAAGCGCCCGGCGGCCCGCCTGGCCTGGTGACCTACCGCGCCGAGCGCACGCTGCGCGTAACGCCGCGCGCGCCGCGGGAGTGACGCCTGTTTCACGTGAAACCTCAGTATAATACGAGTGATGAGAGGCACAGTCCGCCTCACGTTGCGGCGCAGGGCCAACCCGATTCGCAACCCTTCACCCCTGCTTGATGGCATCGCATAAGCTCAACTCCACACCTCCACAGCTCTACAGCTCCACAAGGGCCTGTGTGGTAGTAGAGCGCTGGGGGATACGCCGGACAATGCGGTGTCGCCGGCTCCATCAGGTACAAGGCGACCTTTCAGCCAGAGGATACCCAATACCCATGTTCAAACGCCCTGAGCCAGAAGACAGCGGGCAGGAGCGCCGCTGGCTCCGCCAGTTGAAGGCGGTGATCGAGACCCAGATCGCCCGGCGCCCCTTTCTGTTCCAGATGCGCGCGGTTGCGCGCCAGCTTCGCTACGAGCGCGAGCACTGGTCGGTGCTGATCCCCTTCTTGCTGCTGGTCTTCATCGTGGTCTACCGCCGCGAACGCGCGCGAGTGCTGGAGCTTGCGCGTCGCCTGAGCGATTAAGACGAACCGCCAGTGCCCGTTGCCCCTCTCAGCAACTACCCCACCGGCGGGAGAGTGTGGCAAGGGGCTCAGGTAGAGCGTTTTTGGGGGCGCAACCCCCGGGTCCCGCATACCCCGCCCCTGCTACTCCCTCCCCTGGCAGGTTCAGGGGCAGACAGAACGTATGGGCGCCGACGGGCGCTATATCATTTCAGATTGTAGATTTTGGATTGCAGATTGTCGCGCAAGGCGTCCAGGTGGGCTTTGACGCAACGCTGCTTGCGGAGCGTTCAAGTGAAATTGGTATTATGGGGTTAGGATGCGCTGGTTGGTCCTCACCCCCTCCCCTCTCCAGCTTCGCTGGAGAGCCTGCGCTGAGCCTGTCGAAGCGGGGAGGCCAGCGCCGCGCGCGGGGGTGTTCCAATGCGGTACAAGCCACGTTGGCTCGGATGTTCTGTCCGTCCTTAAACTGGCAGGGGAGGGGGGCAGAATCTGGCATTGCGGTACGTCAGCGGAGCCGGCGCATTGTAACCCCAACCACGTCCCCCCCCTCTCCTGCTCAGGGAGAGGCCTGCCCTGAGCAGGAGAGGGGGGGACAGAGGGGTGAGGACCAGCAGCCCATCCGGGCGCCATCCGCCAGAAACGTTACACCTGAAGGGTGGCAGGGGGCAGGGTGTGACACATATTCCTGCACGGGCTGCGCCCCGCCCGGCCTGGTTCAGTGTGGCCTCCGGGCCGGGGTGGCGGGGGGAGCCGGCCCGGCGGTCCGGCTCTACGGCTGCCCGCGAATGCCGACAAGGGCAGGCCGCCTGCACTCCGGGCTTGCGTGGTTACCCCGACTCTGAACACATCCCGCGCTCCTCACCGGCCACGATTCGGGTATAATGCACCCCATGCCCTGCGGCAAGTTGCGTCGCGGGGACGTGGCGCAATCCGGGCAGTGTCTCTGCAGCGCGAAACACATGAACGATCGCATCTACGTTGCCCTCGATGTCGAAACCACCGGTCTGGTCGCCGGCGTGGATGAGATCATCGAGGTTGCCGCTGTGCGCTTTCGGGGTGCTGAGGTGCTGGAGACCTACAGCCAGTTCGTGCGCCCCCGCCAGTCGCTTCCCCTCAAGATCACCCGGCTGACCGGCATCACGCCGGAGCATCTGGCTCGCGCCCCGCACTTCAATGCCATCGGCGCCGAGCTGGCCAGCTTCATCGGTCGCCATCCGATTGTTGGGCACTCTGTGAACTTCGACCTGGGCATGCTCCGCGCCCAGGGCATGAACTTTGCCCAGCCGGTCTACGATACGTTTGAACTGGCGACCCTGCTGGTGCCCCAGGCGCCGATCTACCGCCTGGGCGCCCTGGCCGATCACCTGGGCATCCCCCATCCCGAGGATCATCGCGCCCTCAACGATGCGCTGGTTGCCGCGCAGGTCTTCACCCATCTGCTTGAGCGCATCAGCGCCCTCGGCCTCGATGACCTCGGCGAGATCGTGCGACTGACCCAGCCCATCGCCTTTCCTATGCGCGAACTGTTTGTGGAGGCGCTGAAGGCGCGCACGAAGCACGCCTTCAGTGACGCCCCGCGCAGCCCCCGCCAGCAGCGCGAGCCTGCCGATGAGCCGGCGCCCCTGAAGCCTACGGGGAGCACGCGCCCGCTGGACGCTGGGCAGATCAGCGCCTTCTTCGCCCCTGATGGCCCGCTGGGCCAGCACTTCCCGCGTTACGAGCCGCGCCCGTCACAGGTTGATATGGCCCGCAGCGTGGCCCGGGCCTTCAACCAGAGCGCCCCGCTGCTGGTCGAGGCCGGTACGGGTACCGGTAAGAGCCTGGCCTACCTGGTGCCGGCGGCGCTCTTTGCCGTCGCCCGCGGTGAACGGGTGGTGGTCTCGACCAATACCATCAATCTCCAGGATCAGCTCTTCTTCAAGGACATCCCCGCTCTCCAACGAATCATGGCCGCCGGGACCGACGCCCGCGCCGGCGCTCGTCGCGATCCGCCCTTTACCGCCGCGCTGCTCAAGGGCCGGGGCAACTACCTGTGCCTCAAACGTTACCACGAATTGCGCCGCCACGAGAACCTTACCCCCGATGAAGTGCGCGCGCTGCTCAAGGTGCAACTCTGGCTGCCCACCACCAGCACCGGCGATCGGGCCGAATTGCTGCTGGTGGAACGCGAAAACGCTGCCTGGGGCCGGATCAACGTCACGCCTGAGACCTGTACCGGCCCGCGCTGCGCCCATTTTCGCGAGTGCTTCTTCTTCAAAGCCCGCCGCATGGCTGAGGCCGCACACATCGTTGTGGTCAACCACGCCCTGCTGATCGCCGATCTGGCCGCGCCAACCAATGTGCTGCCACCCTACGATCACCTGATTATTGACGAAGCCCATAACCTCGAAGATGTCGCCACCGATCAACTCAGCTTCAGTGTTGATCAGGCCGCCCTGCTGACGTTTCTCGACGATGTCTTTCTGGAAGGCGGAGCGCAACTGGTCAGCGGCCTGCTCGCCGATTTGCCCGCCCGGCTGCGCGAGGGGTTCGCCGATGAGCGCGTCCAGCAGCAGGTTGAACAGATCGCGGTTCACCTGCGCCCCAGCCTCGACCGCGCCCGCGCCGCCGTCTACGACTGCTTCAACCGCCTCAGCGCCTTTGTGGCCGGCGAAGGCAACGACACCCAGTACGACCCGCGCCTGCGGATCACGCCGCAGATACGGCAGCGCCCGGTCTGGCAGGAGATCGAAGCGGCCTGGTCCAACCTTACCGATACGCTCACCGTCATCGGCGATGGCCTTGGCAAGATCGAGAGCCTGCTGCGCGAACTGGAGCCTGACGACCTGCCTGGCTACGACGAACTGCTCCTGCGGGTGGAACACCTGCGCCGCTTTGCCACCGATGCCCGCGTGCGCACCGGCCACGTCATTTTCGGCGACGAGGAGAGCATCACCTGGCTCACTCACGAGCGCCTGCGTGACGCTTTAACTCTCACCGCCGCGCCCCTCAGCGTCGCCGAGATTCTCCAGGCCCAGCTTTTTGCCCAGAAACAGACCAGTGTGCTGGCCTCGGCTACCCTGACGGTCGAAGGCTCCTTTGACTTCGTGGGCAGTCGGGTCGGGCTGAGCGAAGCCGACGAGTTGATCCTTGAGTCGCCCTTCGACTACCAGCGCCAGGCCCTGGTGTACATCCCCGACGACATCCCCGAGCCGAACCAGCGCGGCTACCAGCAGGCCGTCGAGCAGGCGCTGATCGACGTGAGCCTCGCCGCTGGCGGTCGTACCCTGGCCCTCTTCACCGCCAACAGCGCCCTCAAACAGACCTACACCGCCATCCAGGAACCGCTGGAGGAGCACGAAATTGCCGTCCTTGGCCAGGGGACCGATGGAAGCCGGCGCACGCTGCTGGAACGCTTCAAAGACTCGCCGCGCACCGTGCTTCTGGGCACCACCAGTTTCTGGGAAGGAGTGGACGTGGTTGGCGAAGCGCTCTCGGTGCTGGTAATCGCCAAATTGCCCTTCAGCGTGCCCAGCGACCCGATCTTCGCCGCGCGGAGCGAGCGTTGCTCCGACCCGTTTGGCGAGTACGCCGTGCCGCAGAGCATTCTGCGCTTCAAGCAGGGGTTCGGGCGCCTGATCCGCAGCGCCGATGATCGAGGTGTCGTCGTTTGCCTCGACCGGCGCCTGTTAACCAAGCGCTACGGTCAGCAGTTTCTCGCCTCGCTCCCCCATACCCGCGTGCGTACCGGCCCGCTCAAGCAACTGCCGGCCCTTGTGGCCCGCTTTCTCGACCCCGCGTAATACCAGATGAACACCGAGACGCCCGCGTGGTTCAGTTCGTCTCTCCAGCTCCACGCCTCCATCCAGGGCTTTGTGGAGCTGGAGAGCTGTGGAGGTGTGGAACTGTCGGTGCGATACCTGTCCTGCCGGAAGGGTGGTGGGCAGGTGCTCACTCTCCGGGTCATCCACCAACCGCGAAGGCGGGCGCCCCGTCCGCATTCGTGTTCGTGCGGCTGCGCCGTACAAGGCCCGGATGTCCTGATCCTTCGACCAGGCTCCCGTCCTCACTCACGCGCTTTCCCCCCGCATCCAGGTTTGCCGGACCGCAACGGTCTGCTCCAGCGACAACTCGGTGCGACAGCGGTCGAAGGCTGCCTGGAGTTCAGCCTCGTTGAGGCCGCCCGGCGTGCTCAGGAAGACCAGCCGGGTCTGAGGCGGCTCGTCGCCCCAGGGTTCGCCCAGGGTAACATTGACCCGCGGGCCGACGGCCTGGAGGATCGCGCGGCGATGGGGCACGTCGGCCAGATAGATCAGGCCCTTGGCGCGGAAGATCGCCACCGGCAGGTTCAGCACCACCTCGCGCAGGGCCTTCAGCCCGAACGGCTGCGCGCTGGTGTAGCTCCAACTGCTGAAGGCTGCACCGTGGTCATGGGTATGAGCGTGATCGCAGTCCGGCCCGTGCTCGTGATGGTCGTGATGCTCGCGCCCGTGCTGAGCGTGGCCCGGCACGGATAGTGGCGCAAGCTCGATCCTGTACCGCCCGACGCCGAGCAGCAGATTGATTGGCGCCTGGCCATGAACCGCCGGCAGGATGCGCGCTCGCGGCACGATCCGGCGCACCCACTCCTCCACCTCGGCTCGCTGCTTCTCGTCCACCAGGTCAACCTTGCTCAACACGACGATGTCGGCCGCGCTCACCTGGTCGACGATCAGATCCTCGTAGTGCCGCTGCTGACGCACATACTCGGCGTCGACGACGGTAATCACCGCGTCGAGGCGGAAGTAGGGGCGCAGCTCGGGCAGCTCGAAGGTGTCCACCACTGCCCAGGGGTCACTCACCCCGCTCGTCTCTATAATCAGGTACTCAGGCGGCTCAGGCCGGGCCAGGAGCTGGAGCGCCGAATTGAGCAGATCGCCGCGGATGGTGCAGCAGATACAGCCATTGGCTAGCGAGACGGCTTCACCTTCGACGCCGACGACCAACTGGGTGTCAATGTTGATGCTGCCGAAGTCGTTGATCATCACTGCCACTTTCAGACCGTGGTCAGCGTGCAGGATGCGGTTAAGCAGCGTGGTCTTTCCCGCGCCAAGAAAGCCGGTCAGGATAGTGAGCGGGACGGGCGTCACAGGAGCCTCAGCAGACATGGTGATCTCCTCCACTGAAACGGGCGTTCAGGCGATGTGCAGCAGCTCAAACGTTTCGCGCAGCCGCTCGCCAATCGTCCGGTAGACACAGGCGTCGAGCCAGTGGGCCAGCCCCGCGCCCGGTCACTGTGCTACCTTCGGCGCGCGCGGCAGCAGTCACAGTCGAAGCCGTGAAAGGCGCGCGCCACCTGCTGCGGCGAGGCATAGATGGGCGACTGAGGGCTGCGCGAGCGCGTGCTGAACATGCTGAGCGCCCGGGTGCAGAGCCCGTGGCAGACCGGGCACTCGACCGGGTCATCGGCCCGCCAGGCGGGGCGCAACTCTTCCAGCTCAATCTCGCACTCGGGACAGTCATAAACGTACAGCGGCATCGTGCGCGCCTCCAGTTGATACAACGTACCGATTATTTATTGAGAGATGGTATCATTCATATCGAGATATTGTCAATACTGAGAGATGCTCTCATCTGGTCGTAGTAACCTGTGTGGCGGATGTGCGGCGCACAGGCGCGCCGCCACTGTCGCCGCGGAAAAAGGGGGAGGGTCTCTCAGGTGCAGGGTTTCCGGAGGCGCAGCCCCGAGGGCGCTCTCGTACTGCTCTTGACAACATTATTGATATAATCTATCATTAATATCGTTCGCTGTGGCGTTATTCCAGATCTGTTTCTTTTTTGTCCTGAAGCATTGATAGCACGTCTCATCTAAGATGCAAACCATGACCTCAACCCGCCGGCTCCCCGTGACGGTGCTCTCAGGCTTCCTGGGAGCGGGTAAGACCACCCTGCTCAACCACGTGCTGTCCAACCGTGAGGGCCTGCGCGTGGCCGTCATCGTCAATGACATGAGCGAGATCAATATCGACGCCCATCTGGTGCGCAGTGGCGGGGCGGCTCTCAGCCGCACCGAGGAGCGCCTGGTCGAGATGACCAATGGCTGCATCTGCTGTACGCTTAGAGAGGACCTGCTCGTTGAGGTCAGCCGCCTGGCGCGCGAGGGCCGCTTCGACTACCTACTGATCGAGTCGACCGGTATCTCTGAGCCGCTGCCCGTGGCCGAGACCTTTACCTTCGCTACCTCCGATGGACCGGTTCTGGGCGATGTTGCGCGCCTCGATACAATGGTCACGGTCGTCGATGCCTATAACTTTCCTCAGGATTTCTTCTCGCCCGACGAGCTGCGCGATCGCGACCTGGCCGCTGGCGACGAGGACGAGCGCACGGTGGTTGACCTGCTCGTCGACCAGGTGGAGTTCGCCGATGTGCTGGTGATCAACAAGGCCGACCTGGTGGAGGCGGAGGAGCTTGAGCGCCTGGAGGCGCTGCTGCGCAAGCTTAACCCTGAGGCCTGGATCATCCGCGCCAGTTTCGGCCAGGTACCCCTCGCCGCGATCCTCAATACCGGACGCTTCGACTTCGAGCGAGCGGCCCAATCACCCGGCTGGCTGAAGGAGCTGCGCGGCGAGCATGTGCCCGAGACCGAAGAGTACGGCATTCATAGCTTCGTCTACCGGGCGCGGCGGCCCTTTCACCCGCAGCGCTTCTGGGAGCTGATTAACGAGGAGTGGCCCGGCGTGCTGCGTTCGAAGGGCCTGTTCTGGCTGGCCACACGTATGGAACTGAACGGCGTCTGGTCGCAGGCTGGCAGGGCCTGTCGGGTTGAGCCAGGCGGGCGCTGGTGGGCGGCCATGCCTGAAGATGCAGTGCCCGACGACCCGGCGGAGGAGGCCCTGCTGGCGAGCCTCTGGCACCCCGACTGGGGCGATCGGCGTCAGGAGATCGTGCTGATCGGGCAAGATATGGACGAGGCCGACCTGCGGGCGCGCCTCGACGCCTGCCTGCTCACCGACGCCGAGCTGGCACTCGGGCCGGCGGGCTGGGCCGCATTTGATGACCCCTTCGGGGACTGGGTGCTTATGCCCGACGACGAGGACGACGATGACCACATCGGTCACCATCACTAAGCCCGGGCTTATCGGTGAGTGACCGTGTGACCGTTCGGGGTCACGCAGTGCGCTCTAATGCGCTCGGCCTGAACCCTGAACCCTGACCGCTGTAGCCTGACCAGTGCCTGGAGCGCCGGAGGCGCCAATGAACTACACCGATAAAGAGATCGCCTGCCGGGAGTGCGGAGGTCGCTTTGTGTTCACTGCGGGAGAGCAGGCGTTTTACGCGAGCAAAGGCTTCATCAACGAGCCAACCCGCTGCCCTGCCCAGCGCCGCGCCCGCAAGCACGGCGTCCCACTCCCGCCCGGCCCGTGTCAGTACGATGTGAGCGGAGCGGGCGTTGTAGCCCCCACCGTCGCTGACAGCGACGAGTCCACTGTACCCCGTCGCGTCCCACGCAAGCCATACGCCGGTCCGATGCCGAGTGACCCGGTGTCGGCGCGGGTGCTGCGCATCGACCCCGCCGGGCGCTTCCTCTTCGCCCGGGTCGAGCCCGAGGGCTTTGATGTCTACGTGCACCACAGCCTCTTCCGCGACGCGGGCATCCGCGAAGGCGACCGGGTACGTCTGCTGGTGGAGGCCAGCGACCGCGGCCCGCGCGCTCGCTCTCTCTGGGTCGAATCTTAGCCCATAGCCGACAGCCGTTGCTCTCGATGAAGTCATACCAGGGCCGCGTGAATCCCCCGCGCGCAGCATTGCGAGGATGGTATGCTCCGTAAGCTACTGACAGGCGACTACGAACGGCTCGTGCCGATCGCCGCGCTCGTCATGCTCGCCCTGATCGTCGGCCAGGCGCTGTTCCAGAGCTTGAGCGCCTGGCTCTCCGGCGCAGAGCTGAAAAATATGATCCCGGTCTTCGAAGCGCCCATCGCCAACGCCGGCAAGGCGCTCGGCGCTGCGCTCACGGCCTGGATCCCCGCCTGGAGCGTCCCCACACCCGTTGGGCCGATCGACGTGCAGAAAACGGCGGCCTACATTATCTACGAGTGGTTCAAGCTGCCAATTATTCTCTTCCTGACGACGTTCGGAATGACCCTGCTGCGCCTGCGGGTAGGCACGAAATGGATCGAGCGCACTCTTGGGCGGAACGACCTCATCGGCGCCGGGGGCGGCGCACTGCTGGGCATGCTCACCCCGGTCTGCTCATGCACGGTGGTCAACCTCTATGCGGGCATCGTGGCGGGGGGGGCCAGCCAGCGCTCATCGGCGGCGTTTCTCTTCGCCAGTCCGGCTCTGAACGAGTTCGCGATCATCTTTATGTTCGTAATCGCCGGCCCATCTGGTGGGAGCATCTACCTGCTGGCCGGAGTCGTTGCCGCCTTGATCACTGCCTACGCAGCCCCGCTGCTGGGGCTTACGCCCGAACGTTTCGTGGGTGACGTGATCCCATTGCAGCCCGCGCGCCAGGCGCAGCCTGAATCGTTGCTCGTGCGCGCCCATCGTGAAGCCTGGCGCCTCTTCAAGCGCCTGTTCGGTGTGGTGTTGCTCAGCGGGGCGCTGGCCGGTCTCCTGATCAACTTCAACCTGACGCTTGTGGCGAGCCTGCAGCAGGCCGGGGCGGCCTGGTGGGGGCCGCTGGTGGCCGCAGGTATTGGCCTGCTGCTGGATATCAATGCAGCCTCGACCGCGCCGATCCTGGTGGCCCTGGTCGATATCGTGCCGATTGGCACGCTGGTGGCGGCGATGATGGCCACGACCGTCTCATCCATCCCCGAGTGGGCCATGCTCAATAAGCTGATCGGGCGGTGGAGCACAATTAAGGTGGTAAGCTGGTTCGCCATCTATGTGATCCTGCTTGGCCTGGCCCTGAACGCCATCTTCGCGCGGTGAACGCAGAGACGCTCTGGCCTGGCCGCGCCGGACCTGAGCCAGAGCGGCACACATCGTCGTTCGAGCACGCCACTCTGGCGAGCGCCTGGCGCCGGGGCTGGCTGCGACCGCTTCGCGTGAGCCTGGGCCCGCGAGTCGTTTGAGCGCTCGCTCGCCAATCCTCGCTCCAGGCTGCTGGTGGATACGGTGTCTCTGAAAGCTCCCCGGCGAGCGGGGGCAGGCCATCCAGGAACACGTCTGCTCATCTCTGCGGCGTGCGCTGCACTCCACGCACCCCCAACAAATAAACGCTTCGGAGAGGGCCAACCCTCCCCGAAGCGGTCCTGCGGCCACGATGCCCCGGCAATGCCCGGTGCGATGGTAGTCAGTAGCTTTGCGCGGCGCTACCCGCTGATGCGTGAACGGGCCACCTGGAGTCACACTAGCGTTCCTGGCGGCGGAACTCCTTCAGTAGCGCATCCACGTCCACGCCGGCCTGCCGGGCCAGACGCGCCTGTTCCAGCAGGCGGGCCTCGGCCTCAGCGCGCCGGGCCTCAGCCTCGGCCACACGGCGCCGATCCTCCTCCACCGTCAGCAACCGGTCCTCTTTCGCCTGTTCATTGGCCCACCGGAAGGCCTGCTCCCAGAAGAGCCCGGCCTCGCGAAAGAACAGGGAGAAAATCCCGTTAGTATTGCCAACCGGCCGGTCACTCATGGTACGCTCCTTGGACAACGTCTTCGCAAGGGTCACGGACATCCCCCAGTGGGGGGCGGCTGGAAGGGGGGCGGAACACGCTAAACCCTCCCTGCCGGGTGGCTGAGCATCCCTCTAAACCCTGGTGGCAGAGCCACACTGTTGCTATTGTATGTCCTGAATGGAGAAAAGTCAACGCATCATTGCTTATGTTGCAAAACAGCGCCGCGGGTGCTATACTCAAATCGGTCACCCGGTGACATATATGCAAGAGTTCCTTCCAGGGCCAGTGTTTCTGCGCTGCCCGGGCTAGCGAGGAGTCTCGTATGCAGCCGTTGCGCTCTGCCAATCCAGCAATCACCACAGAGCAGCGATACATTGACCTGGGCGGGCAGGTGAGCCACACTTTCCATTTTGCGGCGCCGCTCGACCTGGCCTACGAGTACTTCCTCGATGTGCCAGCAGTCTTCCGCCTGCTGCCCGATGCTCTGGATTGCCACGGGTACGGCCCTGAGCGGTACCGGCTGATCGTCGGCGCCACCGATGGCCACGGGCACAGTATGGCGGCGATCTTTGACCTGCACTTGCAGGCTGACCCCGGGCAGGTAATCCGCATTGTCCCGGCCAGCGACGGCCCGAAACACTCCCTGTCAGGGCTGGCCTTTCCCGGCGCGCTCTGCGCCGAGGCCGCCTTCTTCCCCGAACCCGGCGGGACCATGGTCGAATACAGTGTGGAGATCGAACTGAGTATTCCCATCCCCAGCGTGCTGCGGTTCATGCCGACCAGTTTCCTTCAAACGCTCGGCGAGCGTTCGATGGAGTTCAAGATGACGCATATGATCAACGGCTTTACCCGCAACATCGCCCGCGATTTCTACACCTGGGCCGTCGGGGCTGGATAGGCCAACCTTACGCCGCTGCGCGCCCGGCGTGCAGCGTTCCGAAGCAACGGAAAGTTGCGGGGAGGGCGGCGCCCTCCCCGCGCCTGTTTTCGTTCTAACGGATCAGCGTGGCCCGGTGACGACCCTCACGCCGCTGCGCGCCCGGCATGCAGCGTTGCGAAGAAACAGGAAATTGTGGGGAGGGCGCTGCCCTCCCCGCGCCTGTTTTCGTTCTAACAGATCAGCGTGGCCTGGCAGCGACCCTCTAATCCCGCCACCAGTCCTCGCGGCCCTGTGACTCGGTCGGAGTGTGGACGTGTGTCTCACCAACGGCACGCTCAAGCTCCCCGATCACGGCCCTGAAGGTCGTGGCCCCCAGGGTGATCAGGCTGCCGTGCTCTACCCGTTGCTGCCCGGTGACCGGCTGGCCGTTGACGAAGATCGCCGCCCGCGGGTCCAGAGAGACGACGAACCAGCGTCCCAGGGCTGCGCGGAACTCTGCGTGGCGGGGGAGGATCAGCCGATCCTGGAACACCACCCCGCACTCTGGATCGGTGCCCAGGATTGTGCTGCGCGCCGAGAAGACGATGGACTGGCCCACGCGGGAGCCGGAGATCCCGATCAGCGAGAGTGACTTTGTCATACGCGTGCCTGTGTGCTGTTAGAAAATCGGCATGCGACGCTGCCGCACACCACCCGGATGCAGTGGAGTACCCACGGAAGGGTCTGGTCCTCCCCTCAGGCAGAGGTTGGGGGACCCGGCCTTCCTTCATTTTTACCTCGGGATAATTGATGTTGCGTCTGTTGTAACACTCTTTACCCCTGTATGTCAAGTCGGGATCGCCCCGATGCCCCGAAATGGGAGGGCTTGCCACTCCCGTGGGCGGGGGCGTGGGGAAACCTGGTTTCCCCCTCCCCCCACCACTGTTGGGGGCGCCTGGCGCCCCAGCAGGCAGGGGCGCGGTTCGACAGGCTCACCGCAGGTGGGGAAACCCGGTTTCCCCGATAGCAGGACGGGCGCGGCGCTCGCCGTGCTATAATTGCGGATCGTAGATTTCGGACTGCCGATCGGCGCTGCCGTCCGGTTGCCGGCGAGGGGCACAGGGGCCTGGCTGCCTCACCTCTCCCTGC
>Ga0209721_1000109_pt1 | contig 82432 bp, 82 predicted proteins | sample TshhotsprinmetaG_FD_184139 | JGI IMG/M metagenome (GOLD analysis project Ga0209721, IMG submission 184139) | Hot spring microbial communities from South Africa to study Microbial Dark Matter (Phase II) - Tshipise hot spring metaG (SPAdes)... | ecosystem: Environmental > Aquatic > Thermal springs...
AATATTCTTGTTCGGCCGTCGGAGAAGATTGATATTCCGAACCAAAATGCATTGAAACTATAAGCAAATGAGTTTTATCTTTTGCTTTTTTCACATAATCTTCGATTTTCTCATCCAACCAACAAATGCCAGATAGATTATCGTTGGCTTGCCAACTTTTTGATCCTAAATTGGTAAAAGCCAAAAAGGCAATTTTAGTACTTTCAATCTCTTTTATTATCGCCGAGCAAGCCTCTTGTTGATTAAAACCACCGCCAATATAATCAATACCGGCTTCTTTTAATCTTAAAAAATTATCTTCCATTGCCTCTCGGCCATAATCGAAGATGTGATTGTTAGCCACCGAAACGACATCAAAACCGGCAAATTTTAACCCTTCAATTGCTTTTGGGTCCATCCTGAATGAATAAATTGAACCAACTTTTTTCCCTTTATCAGAAATTGGTCCTTCTAAATTTCCGAACAAAATATCAGCTTCCTTTAAAGAATCAGCAATTTTTTAAAAAGGGAATTTATAATCACCTTGGCCATATTTTTCAACCATTTCCTTAACTCCCCTTGCCAACATAATATCACCCCCAAAAAAAGAGTAATTGGCTGAAACCGACACTTTAAAAAGGGGGCAGGTATCTGAGTTAAAAAATCTCAGAAATTTCCCTTTCAAATTTTCCGATTTCAACTAAAAGAAAAAATCAAAAAAAATAGCGACAAAAAGAAAAATTGTCCAAAAAAGAAAAAATTTTTTCATCGGTAAAGTCTTTTTAAGCCGGCTTTTTTGGCTAAGTCAATTGTTCTTTGATATTCTTGTTCAGAAATTTTCCTTGAAAGCTCAGGGCATTCAAAAGCCTCCCAGGCAGGCCAGTACTGATCCATGATGTTTAAAAATACATTTTTTGAAATTTCTTTAGCTAAAAATTGAAAAATTTTTTCAGAACCAGCCAATCCATTTGGCAAAACCAAGTGTCTTACTAATAAACCTTTAACAGCTATCCCATCCTCATTCAAAATTAAATCGCCTACCTGATGGTACATTTCTTTTATCGCCAACTTCATTATTTCAAAATAATTTTGGGCATTAGAATATCTCAGAGCAATTTTATCATCTGAATATTTAGCATCAGGCATATAAATATCTATAATGCCGTCTAATAATTGTAAGGTCTCAACCGAATCATAGGCATTGGTGTTGTAAACTATAGGAATTTTCAAACCTTTTTCAATGGCAATTGAGAGAGCTTTGACAATTTGGGGGACTTGAGAGGTGGGAGTGACTAAATTGATATTGTGACAACCTCGATTTTGTAAACTAATCATCATTTCCGTCAATTCCTCAAAAGAAATTTCTTTGCCAATTCTTAATTGAGAAATTTCATAATTTTGGCAATAGAGACAGGTAAGATTACAAGAGGTGAAAAAAATTGTTCCTGAGCCATATTTTCCCACCAAAACGCTTTCTTCGCCAAAATGAGGATGATAAGCTGAAACCATTGGCAAAAAACCTAAATTACAATATCCCCTTTCTTCCTTTAATCTATTTTTGCGGCATTTTCTTGGACAAATTTCGCACTTTTCTAACTTTTTAAAAAGTTTTTTAATTCTAAAATCTATTTCTTCTTTAGAAAGAATTAAATAATTGGGCAACATTTAGGAAAATATAAATTTTACTTCTTGAAGAGCTTTAACAAGCCTGCCTAGGGTGAAGTTTGAGGGAGAAATAACTCTTCTAGGGGAAATTCCAATTCGTAAGGTTGAATCTCCTCTGTTTTGGCTTCGGGACAACGATAAGGGTCTTTTGAAGTACCTCCTATGCAGCTAGAAGTGGCACTAATTTCCCAAACTTTACCTGAAGAATCTAGGCAGAATTTACCCACTCTCGAAACTAAATCAGCGGTCACACAATAAGAGTCAGTTAGGCTATAGCAAGAAAGTTTTAATCGCCCTCCTTGAATTTCTTTAATATCATTTTCTAGCTGGAACAAATCTTTTCCATAATTTTTCTCATTTTCATTAAGGGTAAAATTAAGACAAAGATTCTTGTACGACTTTTCTTTCGAATATATTTCTTTGGCTAAAAAATACAAATAGTTAAGAGACATTTTGAGCTGGAGGTCTGCTGCCGCTTGTCCTCTTTTTTTTATTCCCTGGAAGAGTGGATCTAAAGCTTCTTCGATGGTTTTAAATTCAGCAGGAAGACTAATTTCCACTGGCTGATTAAATCGAGAATTTTCAATCTCTATCTTAATTGTGAAATAACCTTTTTCTTTATTTTCAGTTAATTTGCTCAAGTCAAAAACTTTTTTCCCTTTAACCCGATAAAGAAGATAGTCTTTTTTCCCGATCCAAAGCTCTCCTTCTATTTCTCCAATCTTATCAAAAATTGCTCTCATTTTTTTCTCAAACTCTTCATCCATCTCTATTGTTGGTGAGGCTCCATATTCTTTTAATACTGTTTCTTCGACTACCTTTAAAATTTCAGGAATGGTTCGGATAATTTCTTCATGGTTCAGACTAATGACATAGTGATAAACTTTTACTCCCTCAATTTTTTCATCAGGCAATTCTTTTTTTACGATAAAAAGCTTTTTGTTCCTCAAAATCTCTTCTAGTCTTTCTCCAGCCTCCTTTTCGAAAGTTTTTTGCCTTTCGAAACTTTCCTTTATCATCCTTTCCGTTTCTGGCGTCCATTTCTCGGGAAAGACTTTTTTCATATATTCAATCAATGACTCTTTATCGATTTTAATCCATTGGTCTCTAATTGAAGGAAAAATTACCCCAATTATTTCTAAGCCAGGGATTGAGGGCAATTTAGTAAATTTTATATAAAAAACATTATCTATTACCTTCGACTCTCCACTAAAAGCAAATTTTATGCCCAGGGGCGTTTCTTCAAAATCACTTTGGAAAAGGAGGTCAAAACGTTCTTCAATTTTTGGATTTTCGGGGTTAATCTTGTCTATTTTTCCTTCTGTTTTGATAGTCAGTTCTAATTTTTCTCCGTTCTCTCCTTTTATTGAAAACCCGGCTTTCCTCTGGGAAGTTTTGATTTTTTTCATTTCTAAAAACATTTTTTCAATTACTCTTTCTGGTGCTGGTCGAAAAGGATTCCAAAGCGGATCCCACATTCTAGAAGCTAAAATTCCGATCAATCCGGCAAAAAGAATTAGGACCAAAATCAAAATCGAGGTGAAGACTTTCGGTTTAGGTTTTTTCTCCCGGAAGGAAATTTCCTGAGGTTGAAAGCTTAAAAATTGTTCTCTCTTTTCTTCTGGCATATTTAGCCTTCTTTTTTTAATTATTCAACCTTTGTTTGATTGGGGATTAATTAGTTTATTATAACAACTTTTTAGTTGTTTTTAAAAAAGGTTTTTATTATAACAAAAAGCCCCGCTATTAGCGGAGCTTTTGCTGGAGACTAGAAGCGCCTTGGTCTTTCTTTTCTTCTTTTCGCCCAACAATCTCGACAGTAAATTGGTCTATCGGGGGCTGGTTCAAATGGTAGCTCGGTTATTTCTACTCCACAATCAGTACATTTCCAATTTCCTTTAACCATCTGGCGGGGAGTAAAATCCCCTCTTGGTTCAAATTTTTTGAAGGCCATAAATTCGCTTTAATTAGCAAATAAAATTAAAAGCGACCTTTGTTGACTCTAAGTCGCTCTACTTATTTGGCCTTCTCTAATTTTTAAAAAAAATTATTGAAGACTTAATTTAAGATACTTCGACTTATCCGTCTACCTTATTTTAACAAATTAAATTAACATGTCAAATGAAAGAGACCGATTACCCTTTCTTCTCTGCCTTCCCCTTCTTTTGATTCTTCTTTTCTAATGTTGAAGGTTTTGATTGCCTGCTCGGTCAAATCAATAATTAACTCAATCCCTTTTTCCTTGATAAATTTTTGAGCCCCTTCAGTCACCTTGGCCACCCCTCCTTCACCGGTTCCAATAATAATCGTTTCTGGATTCTGCTCAACTGCTCGTTTTACATCTTCAACATCAATCACATGACTTTCAGCTCTCTGCCATTTCAAAACTTCCCCCGTCCAACGGACCTCAATATCGTGATTGTAAGTTTTCCCATCAATAGTAATTAAACCAAAATAATACTCTTCAATCATAGAAAAAGATTTTATTTAATGAGATTTACTGCCTCTTTTTTTGAGACCCGCGGAGGAGCCGAAGGTTTCTCGGCGGGGTAGCCAATAGGACAGATGACCACCGGTCTTAAATTTTCTGGTAAATTTAAAATTTTCGCCACTTCTTTTTCATCAAAAGCACCAACCCAACAACTGCCCAAACCAAATTCGGTAGCCAAAATCATCATATTCTCAATTGAAGCCGAAACGTCACAAATTGAATAAAGATTTTTCCCCCGCTCTCCATATCTAAAAACGATTTTATCGTCAGCGCAACCAACAATCACTAAAGGGGCTTGAGCAATAAAATCTTGGTTCAAAGCAGCCTCAGCTAATTTTTCTTTAATTTCCTGATTAAAAATAAAATAAAATTTCCTCGATTGGAGATTACCCGCGCTCGGTGCCCAAATTAAAGATTCAGCTAATTTATCAAAAACCTCTATTGGGATTTCTTTTTTTTCAAATTTCCGAATACTCCGGCGATTTTTAATAACTTCTAAAACCTCCATATAAACCTTATAAAGCCTTAATAAGATTTTTACTGCCTCACAATTATTGCGATCGCAATAATAAATAGGCAGTGTTGGGTGGTTAAGTGGAAGTTAGATTCGACCACTTTCCGCAACGATCTCCCCAACGGGCAATAATTTTTTCTTCAATTCTGGCTTCAATTACTTCGCAGCGATTGGGACATCCCTGGCATTGAAAGGAAGTACATCTTATATCTTTGTCAGAAATTTCAAAACCTAAAAATTTTGTTTCTTGAGGAGGATTTTCCTTAACCAACAAAGCTACTCCGAATGCCCCCATCACCGTATTATAGGAGGGGACAATAATTTTTTGGCCTAAAGCTTCTTCAAACGCTTTTCTCATTCCCACATTTTCTGAAACTCCTCCCAAAAAAACAATTGGTGGCAAAATCTTTTTACCTCTAGCAACATTAGATAAAAAGTTCCTTGCCAATCCCTGACAAAGTCCAGCTATAATATCTTCGGTTTTATGGCCAATTTGTTGTTTGTGAATCATGTCTGATTCGCAAAATACTGTACAACGACTACCTAGGGTGGTGGGATTTTTTGATTTCAAAGCCAATTCGCCAAACATCTTCACTGGAATTCCTAGTCGAAACGCCTGTGCATCAAGAAAAGAGCCGCAACCAGCGGCACAAACTAAATTTAAAGCAAAATCTACAACTGTGCCATTTTCCAAAATGATAATTTTTGAATCCTGGCCACCAATTTCAATCACTGTTTTGACAGCAGGAAGAAAACTGGTTACTCCTCTAGCATGGGCAGTAATTTCGTTTTTGATTAAGTCAGCGCCAATAATTACTCCCGCCAAATATCTGGCCGAACCAGTAGTTCCCACTCCACAAATTTCAATTTCTGGATTGTGGTTTAAAATCCAATTTTTTAAAGCTTTCAAGCCATTTTGAATAGCTTCAATCGGTCTTCCGCCCGTCCTTTCATAAGTTGAATATAAAACCTGATTTTCTTTGTTAATCAGAACAATCTTTATGGTCAAGGAGCCCACATCAATTCCCAAATAAGTTTTAAGCTTTTTTTCTTGCATAGTAATTTTCAACGACATCAACAAAAGCTTCAAGCCGGGTATTAATTCCGGCCTCAGCCACTTGTTCATCTAATGAAAGCGACAAAAATGGGATGCCCGATTCTTGGTGAATTTTTTCTAAAATTGGCCTAACGGTTACCTCTGGCATACACATAGCCGGCAATAGATGAATTATTCCATCAAAACCTTCTTTCGTATATTTTAGCATTTCGTAAATGGCATCTCGACCATGACCACCAACCGTGGAACGTAAATAGGGATTTATTTCTTTTTGGATTATCCAATCTTTCCAGAGAAAAATTTTTTTCTTTAGGTGATAAGTTAAGTCCATTTCACGATGAACCTCAAAGCCTTTTTGGCCTAATTTCTTTTCAACCTCAAAATTTACTATCGGATCACAAACTGTATAAATTTCTCCAATCAAACCTACTTTCGGCACGTCCCTATCTTTATCTATTCTAATTTCTGAAACTTTTTTGAAAATCTCTTTTTGAAAATTTGAAAAATCTTTTTCTTTATTTATCTTCTCGAGCTTTAAAAAAGCTTCATTCAGCAATCTATCAATTGCTCCTTTTTCAATCTCTCTCGGTCTTATATATTGAGCCTTTTTTTCTAATTTCTCAACAAGCCTTAGCTTTCTAAGACAAAATTTTGCCGCCTTTAAAATTTGCCAGAAGGAAGCTTTAGAAATTTTTTTTAGTTTAAAGTAGATGTCTTTGAGGTTTTGATCGAAAATGATAAAGTTTGGTTGATAACCAGCCTCTCTCAAAACCTTATCCTGAACTATACCATAATACCTCAAACGACAAGAACCACTCAAGGCGGTAGCCATAAAAATAGTGTTGGCTCCTTTCCTGATTGCCTCTAAATAATTCCCTAAATTAACTTTCAAAGGAAAGCAATACATCTCCGGTGCAATTTTTGCTCCTTCAGTAATCGTTTGAGAAGTTGTCTTTTCTGGAGAAATAACTTTTACCCCTAGTTGTTCAAATAGGGTTTTAAAAGCAATTGTATAATTGCCCCATCTAGCAAAAGTAACAATTGGTATCATATTGTATCAACAAAGGCTTCTAACCTTGTCTGAAAACCGGCTTCGCCGGTGTGTTCATCAATGATTAGGTATAAGAATGGGACTTTGGCTTCTTTGACTCTTTTTTCAACAAATTCTTTCAGGACAGCATCGCAACCACAGGCAAAAGAAGAAATTTGGATTGCCCCAGAAATTTCGTGCTTCAAAATCTCATCAATTTTCTCCATTATTTCTTTACCAAATTCCCAGTGAAACTTTGGCCATTCAGCTTGTAATTTATTAGCGGGAATTTCGTCTATAAATATTACCTCAGATCCCAATTTTTGCAACCTTTCTCCCATTTTTAGATTAATATATTCATCATATAAATTATAGGGGTGGGAAATCAAAATAATTTTTTTCTTTTTGGAACTAATTTTTTCAAAAAATTTTTTGCGCTCTTTTTCTTTCGCTTCTTTTTCTCTCAAAAGAGTTTTTTCTAACGCTTCTTTTACCTCCTTTTTGGTTTTCTTTAATTTCTGCCCTAATTTTTCAAGGGTTTTCTCAAATTTTTCTTTTCTTTCGTCAAAAATTTCGGTTAAAATTGGGGTTTTAACCAAAATTTTTGCCAAGTCTGGAATCCCAAAAAATTTCGGACAGTATTCTAACTTCTCTTCGTTTGTCTTTAATCTCGGAACAAAAATAAAATTACATTTTCCCTCAAGCCACAACAAATGTCCCCAATAAACCTTATTGGAAAAACAATTTTCCGGGTCAGAAGTCTTCACTCCCGTCTCAATAATTTCTTTATTTGTCATTGGCGAAAGTAAGACCTCAAGTCCTAAATTTTCAAAAAAATTCTCCCAGAAATAGGGTCTTTTCCAATAAATTAAAGCTCTTGGTATACCCACTTTCATAAATTAAAACAAGGTCTTTTGGCGAGAAGTTAATTTTTGCTCTCTCTGAGAAAAAAGGTTAACTTTTCCATAAACCCCATCATAGCCAGGTTCAATCTTCACTCTCCCTTCTCTGACCCTGATTATTCCTTCGGCGATCTCTGGCAAGGTAGCTTTTTCTAAATCTTCTCTTTTAGTATTAATTAAAACCTCAAATTCCGAGCCAAATTTTTCTATTAAACTTTTGTATTCTTTTTCTACTTCAACTGTCCCCCGGCTCTGCGATATGGCATCGGCAATGATTTCTTCGAGAGGGATTAAACTTTTGAAAGGAATGGCGCCTTCTGGTTTAAAACCTTCCGGTCGATCAGCTAATTGTTCAATCCGATTTAAAACTCCGATTGTTAAAGGTCGACCACAAACCGGGCAGATTTCATTATACTTTTTGGTTTCTTTTGGAGATAAAGAAATTCCGCAAAGCCGGTGACCGTCATAATGATATTTTCCTTCTTCGGGAAAAAATTCAATCGTATAAATCAATTTTAAATTGGCAAAGGTTGAACCTCTGTGTTTTATCGCTCCAATAATAGAATTGTAGTTTATTTCTTCGCCCTCAAAAACATTAGCTTCTCGGCCAATACGCGATGGCGAATGGCTATCGCTATTTGAGATTAAAGTAATTTTATCTAAGGCTGACCACCGCCAATTCATGGCCGGATTTGAGCTTAAGCCGGTTTCGCCAGCAAAAACATATTTCGAATACTCTTCAAAACTCTCTTCTATTGAATCAAAACCGGAACGCGAGCCAAATAAACTAAAGTGAGGGGTCCAAATATGAGCTGGAACAATAAAACAGTCTGGAGAGATGTTTAAAACAACTTTAGCTAATTCTTTGACATCTAATCCTAAAATTGGTCGGCCATCAGCTTTGAGATTGCCAATCCAACTCAAATGGGCGTTAATTTTGTCAACGCTTTCAAAAGAAGGGGCGAAAATTACAATATGAATTTTTCTAACTTTTCCTTTTTTGGAATAAACACAGCTAACTTCAGTGGTTAGAATAAAACGCACTGATTGCTGATTGAATTTTAACTTAAGAAGTCCGACTTCGGCCGGTTCCAATTTTTCTTTTAATTCTTTTAGCCATTGAGGATGAGTAAAATCTCCTGTCCCTAAAACCTTAATGCCTTTGATTCTTGCCCACTTATCAAGATTCTCCAGGTTCATATCTTTACTAGTAGCTCTAGAATATTTCGAGTGGATATGAAAATCAGTAATAAAAACCATAACTATTGTTATTTCTAAGCTGGTAGTTTATCCTTTCGTTTTCAAAACCTTCTCTTCTAAAAGTCCAAAGATAGAGAGGACAAAAACTGTTAAAAAAGCAGTGAAAATAGCTAAAGAATAAAATTTTACGGCAATAGCGACTCCGATAGCTGCTGCCACCCAAAGCCCGGCAGCGGTAGTTAAACCAATAATCCCTTCGCCTTGCCGGAAAATTACTCCCGCTCCAATAAAACCAATTCCGGTAGCGATTGCCTGAATGATTCGCGAAGGATCAAGGACAATACCAACTTTCCCTTCATAAAAGTTAAATAACTCAAAGGCGATGATAGTAAAAAGACAAGTTCCTAAGGTCACTAAACTATAAGTCCTCAGTCCGGCCTCTTTTCTTTTAATTTCTCTTTCCAAACCAATAAAAGCTCCCAAAAAAATAGCCAAAATTAACTGGAAAAAAAATTCCATAAAATCAATCCGAATTTAGGAATAGTGCCCGAATTATAAGAATATCTTTAATTTTTCTTCTGAGTATCCGATATAAATTCGGATTGTTTAAATTATAGCTTATAAACTTTGTAGCCTTCCTTAACTTTTTGACTAACTTTTAGCCCTACTGAATCTCCGGCTTTTGCCTCTTGAACTTTCTCATGTTCAATTTCCATCGATTCAACCGTTTGATTAAAATCGGTTTCTCCGCCAACGATCCGAATAGTCTCACCAACTTTTAGTTTATCAGATAATTCAACCACCGCCACTCCAATTTTACCAAAATAGTGAGCGACCCTACCAATTAATTTTCCTTCCTCATTCATAATGATTTATTTAAATAACTTTTTCGACCTTTGAATTTTTGAGTTTAGTTGCTTTTCTTTTTTAATCTCTCTAATCAGCCTTTCAACTAACCTTTTTGGATCTTTTTCATAAATAATCTTTTTTACCCCGCGGTAAGGACCGGTAGCAATTTGTTTTATTTTATCTGCTGTTCCTCCACTTCCTTCTAAAACACCGATTGGTTTTTGGATCTCAAAAGCGGTAGCAAATTCGTGTAGGGTTCCTATTCGTCCACAGATAATAATTACTCCATCAGCCGATTTAGTCATAATAACATTTCTGCCCACATAATCAGCGCCAGTATAAATCATCACATTAAAAGCATCAACTGGCAATTTATAGGTCTTTAAATGAGCGGCTTCAGAAGCGGCAGGAGAAAAACCAACCGAAAAACCCCCAACCTCTTGACAGCCTAAAGCCGCAAAATAAGGAACGCCGGTTGTTGCCCCAGTAATTAAAACACAATTTTGTCTGGCGATTTCTCTGCCAACTTCCTTAGAAATTTCTATTATTTCTTTGCAGCAATGGTTAATTTGAGCTGCTCCAGAAACAGCTATTTTGTATTTCATATATTTTAATTTAGCACACTAGAAAATGAAAATAAAGAACCAAAAACCGTCAGAGGGTCTGCTCTAACGGTTTTGGTGAGGGAGGATACAATTCCTGTTGTTTTTGACTTCAGTTCGAACCCAGATTGGGCGTCGCTGGGGATATCCTTTTGTCTCCAACAACGGGAATTGTTGCCCAACGAGAAAAACTCGTTTCCCCCCTCATCATTATTTTAATTTTTCAAAATTGCCTGTCAAGCCTTTAACTGAGGAATGCTAAAATTTAATTAGGCAAAACCATCTTTTTGGAGTTTCAATTTTATATGTTTGTGTCCCTACTCCGACTCGAACGGAGATCCCAACCTCCGGAGGGTTGTGCTTTATCCATTAAGCTATAGGGACAATTTATTTTTCGGCAACTAAATAAAGATTCTTTCTGTTTCCTTTTTTATTTTTTACTATCCCAATTTTTTTTAGATTAAATCCCGATTTTTCAATTAAATCTCTTAACTCTTTTTCCGAAAAACAATGATAATATCTTGCAATTTTTTTTCCCCACGGTTTAAAAATATCTTTCCAATCTAATTTAGATTTTCTAAATATTTTTAAAATTGTATATTTAAATAATAGATACAATTCTTTTGGCCGATGGCATTTCCAAACGGTTAAAATCAATTGTCCTTTTAGTTTAAGAACTCTTCTTGCCTCCTTTAAAAACCTGAGTCGCAATTTTTTTGAGGGAATGTGATGTAAAACGGCAATGCTATAAACCTTATCAAAAAACTCGTTTGGAAATGATAAACTTAAAGCATCTTCTGTTTGAAATCTTCCTGAAGGATATTTATTTTTAGCAATTTCTATTAATTTTTCCGAATTATCCACTCCTAAATAATCAACATTTTTTTCTTTAAAAAATTCAAAATAACGACCGTTACCGCAACCTAAATCTAAAACCTTCTCTTTAGGATTTAGATAATTATCGAATAAAAATCTTATTTCTTCCCATGGCTTTTCTCTTGTTCTTGAAAACTCTTCGGCAATTAGGTTATAATCTCGGCGAGTCTTTTCTAATAAGAATTTTGCATATTCAATCTCCATGAATGTTAATGAACTTGTAATCAGCGAATTAATTAAAAGCCGAATAAAAAATGAGGTTGATTTGGATTTTTTAAAGAGAGAAGTAACAAAAAAATATAAAATCTCTTGCCCAAGCAATATCGAGCTATTAAGAGTTTATCAGAAATTACTCAGAAAGAAAAGAATTAAAAAATCTGAAAGAATTGAAAGGTTACTTAAAACGCGACCAATTCGTTCTCTTTCTGGAATTGTTAATGTCTCGGTTTTAACCAAGCCCTATCTCTGTCCTGGCAAATGTCTTTATTGTCCAATTGAAAAAGGTATTCCCAAAAGCTATCTTTCTGGAGAGCCAGCCGTCGAAAGGGCAAAAAGATTAAATTACGACCCTTATCTACAAGTGAAAAAAAGAATTGAAACGCTAGAAAATGAAGGACATCCCACTGATAAAATTGAATTGAGAATAGTCGGTGGAACCTGGAGTTATTATCCCAAAAAATATCAAGCCTGGTTTATTAAAAGGTGTTTCCAAGCCTGCAACAACAAAAATCCATCCAACTGTAAAATAAATGCCATGGCATTTGTTTTACAGGAATTAGAGAGGGCGCAAAAATTAAATGAAAAGGCAAGGCATAGAATTGTTGGATTATCTATTGAAACTAGGCCTGATTTTATAAACGAAAAAGAAATTTTATGGTTGAGGAAATTAGGAATAACTATGGTTGAATTGGGGGTTCAGTCGATTTATGATGATGTTTTAAAATTAAATTTACGAGGACACGGCGTAAAAGAAACAATTTTGGCAACCAAATTTTTAAAAGATGCCGGTTTTAAGGTTTTGTATCAAATAATGCCGAATTTGCCGGGCTCCAATGTAAAAAAAGATGAAAAAATGTTTGAGGAATTATTTCAAAATCCTGATTTTCAGCCAGATTATTTAAAAATCTATCCCTGCGCTTTATTAAAAGAAGCGCCGCTCTATCAGTGGTGGCAAACTGGGAAATATAAGCCTTATTCTAAAAAAACTTTATTCAAGCTTATAAAAAAAATCAAAAAGAAAATTCCTTATTATGTCAGAATCCAAAGAATTGCTAGAGATATCCCATCTCAAAAAATCATTGCTGGTGGAGCAAAAATTTCTAACATCCGACAAATTTTGGCTAAAGAGATAAAAAAAGAAAAATGGCAATGTAAATGCATCAGGTGTCGAGAAGTAAAAGAAAATTATGACCCAAAAGAAAGGCTGTCTTTTTTCCGCCTGGATTATGAGGCTTCTGGCGGAAAGGAAATTTTTCTCAGTTTTGAAAATAAAAATAGAACAAAGCTTTATAGCCTCATCCGTCTTCGCCTCCCCTCTTTTGTTTCAAGAGAAACCCGGCTTTTATCGGTTCTGCCGATATTAAAAGAGTCGGCAATAATCCGAGAAATTAAAACTTTTGGCCAGTCAGTGCCAATCGGAGTCAAAAAAATCGCTCCCCAACATCAGGGTCTGGGAAAAAAATTAATCAAAGAAGCAGAAAAAATCACTAAAAAAGAATTTGGCTTAAAAAAAATGGTAGCAATTTCTAGTACCGGGGCAAGAGAATATTTTAGAAAATTGGGATACAAACTTAAAAATACTTACATGACAAAAAGACTGTGAATTACTTCTCTTGACAAAAATTCTTGGATGAGTAAAATTTTTAAAAATGTGTCAAAAAAAGAAAAAGTCGCACCCGAAAGTCAGAAAATTGCCCAAGGGGCAGTTTTTTTTATGCTGGAAAAATCTAAAACTTATATTAAAGGTCTGTTACTCCCAAAGGGGAGAAATTTTTAGCTCCTATGTCACAAGTTAATCTTAACGTCGAAAATAAAGAAATTAACATCGAGTTTAAAAAACATTTCGCCAACTTAGTAAAAATTAGCCAAGCCTTCAAAGAAGGCTGTTTTTTTGAATTTCAAAAAAGAAGCTTAACCTACGTTGATGTACCAGTTATTGTTGGTATAACAGGAGCCTGCGAGAACATCGATACTTTATTTAGAATTTATAATCGCCTTTCTTTACCTCTTTTTTTTGCCCAAACTGGTCAACTATATCTTGAACAAGCGCTTCAATCTTTCCCCGGCGTTTGGACGGTCATTCATTCTGGCAGAGACGAAGAAAAAGAGGACAAGCGTCATTTAAAACAATTTCTTCTAACAGAAGAAGAATTTGATTGCACCTTGGCTGGAATGAATAGGGAAAAATATAATGAAGACAAAATGTATGAAACCTTATTAAATCACATCGAATCTACTATCAAATCAGCAATAAAAAATATCTTAAAAAACTATGAAGAAATACTAGAAAAGGTTTATAGGCGTAATACTCAAAAATTAAAAGAAGCTGTTGAAAGACCATTTTTAAGAATCACTTACGAAGAGGCAATCAAAATATTAAACAAAAATGGTTATCCAAAGATTAAATTTGGTGACGATTTAAAGGCTGAACATGAGGCACTGATTGTTCAATACTTAAATAACGGCTCAATTAGGAAAAAAATCTCTTCTCTTAAAAAAGAGTCTCCTGTTTTTATTATGAAGTACCCAAAAGAAATTAAATTCTTTAATATGAAGGTTTGGACAAAAGATCCGCGAGTGGTTTTGTCTGCTGATGTAATCTTTCCTTATGCCGGAGAAGGAGTAGGTTCAGCAGTTAGAGAGTGTAACTTTGAAAAGCTTAGGGAAAGGTTGTTAACCTCTACGATGTTTAAATTACATTTGGAGCGTGGTGGAGAATACAGTGATTTTGAATGGTATCTCAATGTCATCAAAAACAAACTAACCAACCCTCATGCTGGTTATGGTATTGGTAATGAACGCTTTCTTCAATATCTTTTTGGTGAAAAAGACATAAGAAAGGTGGCAATTTTTTCACTCTTAAATAGACAAACTGGAGATTGGGATGAAAAAAGATATGGAAAGGCAGCTATATTTTCTCTTTTTCCAAAATAAATTTTGCTTTCCGTTGGAAGAATTGAAAATAAGAAACTCTTGCTTCCGTCAATTAAAAAATTAGCCCAAAACCAAAACTATGTCCTCTATGCCACAAGAGGTACTCATAAATTTTTAAAAAGACATGGAATTCGTGCCCTTCGGGTCTACAAAATGTCTGAAAAAGAAAAGAAAAAAGGATTGGGTATTGCTGATCTTTTAAAAAAGAGAGTGTTTGATTTAATTATTAACATTCCAAGCAGAAAAAAAGAAAGCCTTAAGGAAATAAACGATGGCAAATTAATTCGGCAAAAAGCAGTAGAAAAAGGGGTTCCTTTAATTACCGATTGTGAGGTTGCCATAATGGCAATAGAAAATTTAGTTAACAAAAATAAAGCAGTTTAGAAAATGGAAAAAATTTTATTTTCTGGGAGCGCTGATAAAAAGAGTGCTGAAAAATTAGCTAAATTGGCAAATTTAAAATTTGGCAAAATTATCATCAAAAAATTTGCCTGTGGGAAAATTTACGTTCAACTTTTGGAAAATGTTAGCCAGAAAAAATTTTTGTTTATCAAACTACCACTCCAAATCCCAATAAAACAATTTTAGAAACTCTTTTAATTATCGAAGCCATTAGAGAAAATGGGGTAAAAGAAATTATTTTAATTTTTCCTTCTTTACCCTCCTCAAGACAAAATAAAAAAAACAACTCCAGAAAAAAAAGAGCCAATCTCGGAAAAACTTTTGGTAAAATTATTGGCCGCAGTTGACACCAAAAAAAGTAACTACCTGCGACCTCCATAGCAAAGACATCAAAAATTTTTACAAAAAAGTCGGAATAAAGCTTATAGAGGTTGAGGCTTATTTTCCTTTTTCAATGGCAATAAAAAAATCATTAAAAATAAAAAAGATTGGCAGGTAATAGCTCCTGATAAAGGTTCTTTAGCTAAAGGAGGGGCTTTGGCTAAACTTTTAGGAAATTTGGATTTTGCCTATTTTAAAAAAAGAAAGAGAGGGGCCGACGAAAAAATAAATAAAGTTTTGGGGCTAAAATTTTTGGGAAAGGAAATAAAAAAGAAGGTGATTTTATTTTAAATTGTGGGCCGAAAGAAATGATTGAAAAAAACAATTGGAATTGAAAAAATTTTTTTGCCAAAAGAAAGAGTTTATTTTGCCTTAAGTTTTTTAACTAAAGGCGGAATAGGGCTTTGTGGTTCTTGGACGACAAAAAGAGGATTGAGAACTTGTGTTGATGGTCTTTTTTTAGAAATGAATGAATTTTAATGGCCAGAAACAAATTTTCTAAAATCTTTTTCCAAAATTTTTTTGATTTTCGGAAAGCGAAGACCAGCCGCCGGATGGTAGGTAACAAAAAATTCTTTGTCCTCTTTTTTAATCCATCTTCCTCGAAAATCTTTTAACTTTTTATTTGGGAAAAATACCGAAAAAGCAACCTCGCCTAATAAAATAAATCTTTTGGGATTGATGATTTCAATTTGTTTTTTTAAATAAGGCAAGCAGTTTTCAATTTCTTCTTTTTTGGGCTTTCTATTTATCGGTGGTTGGGGAAGACATTTTAAACAAGAAGTAATAAAAACTTTTTCTCTTTTAATGCCGGTTAATTTTAACAAATGATTTAAAAGTTTGCCGGCTCGCCCCACAAAGGGACCGCCTAATTTATCTTCCTCAATACCTGGCGCCTGAGCTATCAACATTAATTTCCCATCAACAGATCCTTCTCCCGGGACAACATTTTTTCTTTTTCTCCATAAAAGACATTTTCGGCAACTTCTAATTTTTTGATTTAATTTTTCTAACGCTTCTTTTTTTAGCATATTTTGTTAGTATTATACAAATGATCAAAAGGTTGGCAATCTAAAATTGGTTTAAATTTAATAAATTAATGGGGAAGATTCTTGTATATTTTTTAGTTTTTTTGGTAGTTTTTTGGTTACGAGGATTACGGATAGTGAATGAATAGGAAAGAGGAGTGGTTTTAACTTTAGGCAAATATAGCAGAACTGTTCTTCCGGACTCCGTTAGATTTTTCCCGGCATTCAAAGAATGATAAAAGTTGACATGAGAATCACTACGGTTGACATTCCTCGCCAAGAGGCCATTACAAAAGACAATATTCCATTAGGAATAAATGCAGTCGTTTATTTTCGAGTAATAAGGGCAGAGGATGCTATTTTAAAAATTGAGAATTATTCTTATGCCACCTCGCAATATGCTTTGGCAGCAATGCGAGACATTGTCGGTGGAGTAGAGCTTGATACTTTGCTTACGGAAAGAGAAAGAATTGCCAGCGAAATCAAAAAAGTGGTAGATACAGAAACTGATCCCTGGGGAATTGATGTTACGGCAATAAAAATGCAAGACATTAAGTTACCAGCAGCAATGAAAAGAACAATGGCTGCTCAGGCAGAAACTGAAAGAGAAAGAAGGGTCTTAATTATTAAATGAGAAGGAGAACTGAAAGCATCTGAAAATCTTTAAAAAGCAGCTGAAATTTTAGGAGTAATTCCTGGTGGATTATCTTTGAGAACTTTACAGACAATTGACAAACTTCAACTGACCCATCAAAGACCATAGTTTTTGCTTTGCCGGTAGAAATCTTGGAGGGGATAAAATCTTTAATTGTTGAAAGAAAAAAGAATTATTAAAAGGTTCCAATTTACTCTTATCTAATTTCTTTCAAAAACTCCTCGGTTAATTGGATGGTTTCAGTTGTCCTTTGGTAAAAAGATTTCCAGGAAACGACGATGTCGGTATCATTAAAAGTTGCCTGTTGAACTTCTTGAATGGTATCTCCACCGGCAATAGCTACCATAATATCGCATTCATTTTTAATCCTGGCAATCTCGTGAAAAGGAATTTCTGATTCTTTGCCTAATTTCCATCGAGCCGTGAGTTTTAATCAGGGGAGACCTGTTTCAATAATAATTCTTTCATCTAAGGGAATTTGATTAATAACTGCTCTTACCTCCTCAAGAGTGCTATTTAAGGCAATCTGGAGATATTTTTTATTTTTATCCAACATTGAAATTATTTCAGTTTACCACAAAATTCTTATGAGCAAAAAACCAATAATTGAAAAAAAGGCAATTGGGGGAAGAGCGGGGATAGGTCGGCGAACTTTTTGATGGGTAAAAATGTAGAAACTGATAAAAAGGCCGAGGAGAGAAAAGGCGGCAACAATGATTGAATTTAAGAATCCGCTCGGCAAAAGGGAAACCGAAAATAAAAGAGGAAGGGCAACGTCTCCTCCTCCTAGAACAAGAAATTTACCTCCAGGTTGAACATTTAATAAGCTTTCTCTAAAAGAAAAAATATCTTGAGGAATGACAAACCCAAAAATTGTTTTTTGTTCTATCATTTCCTTTGCCATTTCTACCATATGTTTCGTTTTATAAACAGCAACAAAATCATAAATTGAAAATAAAATTAAAATAAAGACTATTGGCTCTGGTTTTAGTCCCAATCCTAAAATGCTTGAAATGCCGGCTATTCCGAAAACCATCAAAAGGTCTTGATTCAAAACATTTGGTTTTTTAACCCACCAAAAAATTAAAAGAGAAATTAAAAAGAGAGCTAAAGGTTCGCCAAACCAAATTTCAAAAAAAGTTAATCCGCTCAAAAAAACAGTGAAAAGAAAAAGGGTTTTATAAATTTTTCCTTTTAGTAATTTTCTCTTTAAAAATTTAACAAGCAAAAAAATAAAGAGAGTGGCAATAGCAAAGCTTAAAATAAAATACAAAAGAGAAACGGGAGGTATCTCAATTTCTTGTGAAGAAGAAAATTTTTGAATTCTTTTTGCTGAAAAAACCCCCGCAATTAAGGTTAAGGAAAATAAAAATGCTTCGATGAAAAAAAAATTCAAAAATTCCTTACTTTTTAGATTCATTAAACTTCAAAATTTCCGCAATTGGATAATGAGGCGCGATTTTTAGAATTTTTTCAATTATTTTTTGTTTTTCCTCTTGGGTTTGAGCTACTAAATATTTTTCCTTCAATTTTTTGATTTTTTCTTTCCTCTTTCTTTTTTTCCGTATTTCAATCTGACTTCTTTTAGGAGTTTCTTTGCTCATATTTTTTTCTGTCTTTAAAATATTTTTTCTGGCTTTTCACTCAATGGAACAATTTTTGCAACCTTTTAATTAGTTATTTTTAACCAAACCATATAATCTCCTTTGGGCTTCTATTTTTTCTCGGTGAAAAATTTTTGCTTTTTTAATTCCTTTTTCCATTATAGATAATAGTTGGTCATAAACATCTCGTTGAATTGGCATTGGCGTATGGTCTTTCCCACCCACGGCGAAAGAATAACGAGCTGGGTCCTCATAAGATGGTGGAGCACCATAGATTAATTCGCTAACTAAAGAAAGGGCTCGAATGGTTTTTGGTCCTACTCCTTTTAAAGATAAAAGCTTCTCAAAGTTTTCTGGTTTTTCTCCGTGGGCAACAAAAATGGTTTTTTCTAATCTTCTTAAATCAAATTTCTCTTTTTCAACTGGATGGTGACGAAATTCAACATTTTTTAATTCTATTTCGGCAAAATTTTCAAATCTTCTTTGTTTAATTAAGGTATTTGATTTTTCTGAAATTAATTTAATATCGCGTAAAAATGTTTTTGGCTCCTCTCTAACTAATTCGGTCGAAATTTCTTTATTTTCCTTGCTTTCTTTGGCAACCAAATTTAAAGGTTTTAATCTTAATTTTGAGCCAGAAATAATCCCAGAGTGAGGTTCTTCAGTAAAACTCCTTAAACTTGAAGAAAGCCAATGGTAACGTCGGGCAGTTTGGTTCTCCAAATTCATTCCCTGCTGAATTACAATCCACTTGCCATCTTTGGTAAAAATAAAATTATGATGATAAAGAGAATAATTATCCTGAATTAAAGCTGAATCAACCTTCGCTGCCATTTTTGAGGCATAAACTAAATTGTTGGCAAAATCAAAACCCCGCGATATTCCGTAAGCAATAATCTCTTCCGGCGTCTTTCTCGATTCTCTTTTGCCACCGCAAACATAAATTCCCAACCGGTCTTGGAGATCAAAAAGCCCCACTTTTAGGGCACCTAGGGTAGTAACCCCCAGACCGCTGCTATTCCAGTCAAAACCAAGGACGCATCCAAAACTCTGAAACCATATGGGATCGGAAAGACGCTTTAAAAATTCTTCAACCCCAAATTCTTCAACAATAGCTATGACAATACTTCGACTCAATCTCTTCATTCTCTCAAAAAGCCATCGCGGACAACGGCCATAATCTAACGGAATCGTGGCAATCCCTGTGCGCATACTTTAATTTTATCAAAAAACTGGCTTTTGGGCCAATTAATTTTGTAAAAATCTCAATTTATTGCTTTGCCAGAAAAATTAAGGAAAATCAAAACCGTTGGACTCTAATTAATCCCGAGCAGGGTATAATTTCAATTCCCCTCTTTTCTAATTCATCCAAAAAAAGATTCATTCCCAAAGAATCCGAACTCATGTGACCAGCAATGACAACGTTAATGTTAGCTATTTCGGCTTCTTTTTTATGCTCTTCTTCCATATGCATTCCAATGACGGTTCCAATTCCAGCAATGGCCATTTTTTCATAAATCTTTGGTGAGCCCTCGGTTCCACCAGTAATTTCAGTAACCGCAATTTTGCCACATCTTGCTTCTTTGTCGCCAACGAAAATTTTTGGGCCAGCTCCAATTTTTGCCGCTTCTTTGTATTCCGGGATTTCTTTCAAAAGATCCAATAAATCTTCTAATCTCATTAAACTATTTTCCTTCTCTACTTTTGCTTTTAAAAATTTGGCGGCTAAATTGTCGGTGACAGTGTGGAGACACATTAAATTTAATCCTAAAATTTTTGCCGCATCAACTGTTCTCTGATGGTTCACTCTGTTTATTCCTCTTGCCACTTCAGAAATTTTTTCTTTCATCAATTTTTCCGCTACATTAATTGGCAGGCCATATAAATTCAAAATATCGCACTGCAGCTCCATTACTTCATGTAAATTAGCTAAACCTTTTCCTAAGGGGTGATGAGAAATAACTAAATCAATTCCGCCAATTTCTTTTGCCATTAAAATTTCGGCTGGTTCAATATCAATGCCAACCAAAACTTTTTTAACTTCTTTCTCTTGAGCGATGTTTAAAATCCTTGAATCTAAATAGGGATTTTTTAATGCCTCTTTGTCAAAATAATCTTTTTCTTTTTCAGAAAGTTTTTGATATTTTTCTCTTTTTCTGACCAAAATCTCTTCAATGGTCTTTTTCCCCCGAAAATCGGCCTCAATCCCCTTTTGAATCGCCAGATTGAATATTTCTCTTATTCGCATATTGATTGAAAAATTTTTGATAAAGCTGAGTGATTAATTTTTCTTGTTGTTGCAAATCTAAAACTTCTCGCCGAATTCTCGCCTTTTCCTCTCGAATAAACTTTCTGATTGACCTTGGCAAACGATGTCTTTCCATAGAAAAAAAGGGGTTGTTAGGTTTTCAAAGTTTTTAAATTTTAAACTATAATTTTCCATTTTGGACCTTAATTTTTAGTCCATTTATTCTCCCTTAATTACTGCCAATGGCATCAATTTTGCTACTTTTTTTGATAGACCAGCATTATGGACTATCTCTACTACCTCATCAATGTTTTTATATGCTAGGGGCGCCTCTTCGGCAATACCCCTCAAAGACCGGCACTTAACAATAATTCCTTTTGATTCTAAACTTTTTACTACTTCTTTTCCAGAAACTCGTCTCATGGCTTCGTGTCGAGACATTGTCCGACCTCCGCCATGACAAGTCGAGAAAAAAGCTTCCTCTCCTTCTCTGGTTCCAACTAGAACGTAAGAGGCAGTTCCCATTGAGCCGGGAATTAAAACTGGTTGACCGACATTTCGATATCTTTCAGGGATTTCCGGGTGGCCCGGAGGAAAAGCCCGGGTGGATCCTTTACGATGAACAATCACTTCAATTTCTTTACCATCAATAATATATTTTTCCTTTTTAATAATATTGTGAGCAACATCATAAAGAGCCACCAAATAACTGTCTTTCTCACCCAAAACTGACTTCCAGGCTTTTCTAATAAAGTGGGCGATCATTTGGCGATTAGCCCAGGCATAATTGGCGGCCGAGGCCATAGCTGAAAAATACCTTCGACCCTCTGGCGAATTGAATGGTACACAGGCAAATTCTCTATCAGGAACATTGATTTTATACTTTTTTTCCATTACCGGAATAAATTCCCTTAAATAATCAGTACAAACCTGATGTCCGAGCCCGCGCGAACCGGTATGAATCATCGTTACAATTTGGTCTTTAAACAATCCAAAAGCTTCGGCTGTTTTCTCATCAAAAACCTCAGCCACCTTTTGAATTTCGAGGAAATGATTTCCGCTTCCCAAGGTTCCCAACTGGTCCCTTCCTCGATTTTTAGCTCGCGAAGAAACAGTTGAGGCGTCGGCCCAGTTTAATCTTCCATGAGATTCACAATTTTCTATATCTTCTTTCTCGCCAAAACCTTGTTGGACCATCTTTTGAGCTCCGCCCTCTAAAATTTTATTAATCTCCTCAAAAGAAAGTTTTATTTGTCCTCCTCGGCCAAGTCCCGAAGGTACTTCTTTCTGAATTTCTGTTGCCAGCTTCTCTAAATATGGCTTTATATCTTTTTCTGATAATTCCGATTTTAAAAGTTTCATTCCACAATTCAAATCAAACCCTGCTGCTCCAGGAGAAATAATTCCGTCAGAAACTCTTAATGCCCCAACAAATCCGATAGGCACACTATATCCTTCATGGCAGTCAGGCATGGCAATGCCATATTTTACTATTCCCGGAAGGGTGGTGCCATTGATTAATTGAGGAATCGATTGATCTCGAAATACTTCTTCTAACATCTTTTCAGAAACATAAATTCTTGCCGGAACTCGCATATTTGCCCTAAAAGTTTTTGGAATTTCCCAAAGAAACTCTGAAATTTTTCTAAAATCTTTTTTTGAAATCATATTCCCATTTTAGCTTAAGTTTTCTAAAAAGAAAAGGCTTTCTTATCTAGCCCAATTAAAAAATCTTGTGGTATTCCTGTGGGAAAGTCAAATCAATAGAGATTGAAAAAATTAAACCTAAAAACCAACTTATATATCAAAAAGCACTGTTGCCTGCCAGGTTTTATTTTTTCTCTGACGAATGTCCAAATCGTGATAAGTCACCGCCTTTATGTCTTTGCCGAATCTCTCTACTTTTTGACCGATTAGTTCACACTCTATTTCAGCCTGTCTTGAGCTTGTTAACGGAACAAAAAATTTTTTAAACTTCACCTCAAAATAGACCTCTTTATTAACCTGACTCAAATAAAGAATCTCGCTTAAAAAATCAACCAATAAAGAAGGCAAATCAAACGATTCTATTCTAACTTTTCTTTTTACTTTTTCTGCCGGGCTTTCAATTTCGGCCTTCATACTTTCACTCATTCCTAAAAGGGCATTCTGAAATAATTCTTTTTTGGTTTTACCAAAAATCCTGATTTTTAGATCTGCCCTATGTTCTAAAATTTCATATTTCTCCATATCTTAATTCCTCTAATCTCCTGTAATAAGAAAGCCATGGCAATGATATTACAGGAGGTTATTGTTGATTAAATAATCGGTTGAATTCTTCTCTTACCACATCTCTGTCATCCCAAGGAATTTTTTTGCCTTTAATACAAATTGAGGGCTCGCAACCTTTACCGGTAATAATTACAATATCATTTTCTTTTGCTATTTTTAAGGCTTCTCTAATCGCTTCCCTGCGGTCTAATATTTTTTTTGCTTTTTCGCCTACTCCTTTAGCAACTTGATTTATAATTTCCATTGGGTCTTCATTATAAGGATCTTCGTTAGTAATAATTACTTCTTGACAATAATTTTTTGCCAAAGCCCCTAAAACCGGCCTTTTCCACCTATCTCTTCCCCCTCCACAAGAACCCAAAACGCAAATTAAATTAGAGGGAGATTTGTGAGTTTCATTATTTAGTTTAATAAGAGTTTGATAAACTTTTTCTAAAGCCGCCGGTGTAAAAGCATAATCAACAAAAACCTTAAAGGGTTTTGCAATAACTAATTCCATCCTTCCGGGTGCCCCTTCAAAATTTTCGACTACCTCTTTGGCAAAATTTTTATCTACTCCCTGAGAGTAAGCAATAGAAATTGCCGCCAAAGCATTATAAATATTAAACTGACCGGGGATTTTCAATTTTAAATTTAGCTCTCGATTATTGATTTCTCCTTGTTCTAAGCCAAAAGTAATTTTTCTTTTAGCTGGAAATTTAAGGAAAAAATTGGCTTCTTTATCGTCGGTGTTTATAATATGAATGTTTTTTGTTTCTTGAAAAAGTTTTCCTTTGGCTTCTCTATATTTTTCGTAAGAACCGTGAGCTTCAATGTGTTCTGGGCTTAAATTGGTAAAAACAGCTATTTCAAAATTAATAAATTTATGCCGATATTGTTTAATTCCCTCTGAGGTAACTTCTAAGATTGCGTATTGACAATTTTCTTTTATTGCCCCCCTCAAAAATTTTTGTAAAAAAGCTCTACCAGGCATTGTCATTCTTAGTTTGTTTAAAGATTCGCTTTTGTCAATTTTAAAGCGAATAGAATTTGATAAAGCAACTTTAAAACCGGCTTTTTCAAAAATTTGGTTTACCATTTCAGAAACCGTAGTTTTGCCGTTAGTACCAGTAATTCCAATCACCTTTATTTTTTTCGAGGGAAGTCCATAAAAAAGAGTTCCCAAAAAGGCTAAGGAAAAATGATAAAAACTTAAGAAAAAATTAGGAATTATTTTTTTCATTTTCGCTTTTTGAGTTTAAAAAATCATTTACCCTTTGAAGGAGTTTAATCATAAACTGATAAGATAAATTAAGAGTATTAAAATTAATTTTATCAATAGTATCTTCTGGTTGATGGTAAAAATCAACAAAGCCATCATCGTTAATAGAAGTTAAAATAAAAGCTGTCTTTCCCCCTCTTTTTAAAATATTGGTAGCATCAGATTGAACCGGAAGAAAAAATTCTTTTATTTGATTAAATTTTTCTTCGCTGGCAATTAATTCAGCAATCAATGGTTTTAATATTGGGTCACAACGAACAGTTTTTCCTATTGCCTGAGATAACTCTTTATAAACTATCTTTAAGTTTTTTGCACCCACACCGTCTAGAACTATAAAATAGGTGTTTTCTTTATTTATTTTTGCCTTTTTAAAAAATTCTTTAAAACCATCAATGTATCCTTCTTCGCATGGATTGGTTAAAAATATTAAACGAATATTTTTTAAAGGATTTTGAGCAAAGTAAACTGCCAAAGCCATAACAACGGCCGTCCCGGAACCATTATCAAAGGCTCCCGGAACCGGTGAGGAAAAAGCCATATGTAAATGCAAAAAAAGGGCTAATAAAAATAAAATAAGGGGGATAAAAAAAAGAAGTAAAAACCATTTTAGAGAAAGAAAAATAATGATTCCTAAAAATATAATAGCAATATTAAAAAGAAAAAGAGGGCCCCTAAGGAAAAAAAGGAGATTTTCATTTTGCGAAAAAAGTTTTCGTCCAAAATTTGTTTTATTAATCGCTCGTAAAATGTTTAATCCAAGTGTTGCATGTGGGGTGTCATAATGAGCACTAACAACAAGAGTATGTTTTCCTTTTTCTCTAGAAGGAACTTCAGCAAAAATCCCTTTTGCCGAAAAAGAACGAAATAAAAGAGAAAAGCGTTGCCAAATTGGAAGCCAATTAAGATAAAAAACCCAACCTAAAAAATAAAAAATAAGCGATAAAATAAAATTATTAAAAAGTTTTAATATAAGAGCAATAATAAAAAGAGTGGTAATGAAACTCATTAAATAATGGCTTTGCTCGGCACTTTTGAATTCGTAAATTTCTCCCTTAACATTATGTTTTTTGTATTCTTCTAAAATAATTTCTGCCGCCTTTTCAATTTCAGGGGTTGCATTTCCTCTGTGGGGAAGAGACATTAATTTTTCTAAAAAAAATCTCGGCATTTTTTCCATAATTTTTTTAACTTTTTATATTATTGTTGAGTTTATATTCATTTAACTGTTTTTTTTAAATTAGATCTTAAAAATATAAAAAGTTGGAAATAAGTTGAAGAAAATAAATAATATAGACAAAAGAAAATATCAAGTAATTTATATTAGAAACACGACCCCAGATGATATCCAGAAATGAATTAATTCCGTATAATAAAGAACTTAAAAAACACAAAACCAAAAAAGAAAAAAAGAAACTTTTCGGAAGATAAAATTTTTCTTTTTCTACTGATTAAAAAATAGGTAGCAGTCAGATATATATAGCTCCAAATAACATTGATATTACGATTATTATATTGTTAGCAAAGTCGTTTCACAGGTTCATAGCGTAGTCACCATTCTTTAAATATTACCTCTAAAAATGTTGATCTCAAAAGATAGTTTTCGTAAAGATTTATTTTGTTGTTATACTTAATTATAACATAAAATAAAATATGTTCGATGAGAAATATTTGTTAAAACCGAGAGGCGACCAATCTCAAGCGATTAAGATGCTTGTTAAGAATTTGAAATCAGGAGTAAAAAGACAGATTCTTTTGGGTGTAACCGGCAGCGGAAAAACGGTTACGATGGGATGGGTAATTAAAAATATTCAAAAACCAACCCTCGTTATCTCTCCCAATAAAACACTCTGCGCTCAACTTTATCAAGAATTTAAAGAATTTTTTCCCAATAATGCTGTTCATTTTTTTGTAAGCTACTATGACTATTATCAGCCAGAAGCCTATATTCCCCAAACCGACACTTATATTGAGAAAGACGCCAAAATTAATGAAGAAATTGATAGATTAAGACATGCGGCTGTCCAAGATTTATTAACTAGGAAAGATATTATTATTGTTGCTTCGGTTTCTTGTATTTATAACATTGGCTCTCCTCAAGACTATCAGAAAGTATCTTTGGAAATTAAATCGGGCAAAAAAATTAAAAGAAAGGAGTTGATTTCTTACCTTACCTCCCTGCAATATCAAAGAAACGATGTTAATTTTAAGCCAGGCACTTTTCGAGTCAGAGGAGATATCATTGATATTTATTTGGTTACTGGAGGGAAAATCTTGAGAGTTGAATTTTTTGGTGACGAAATTAACAAGATTTCGATTGCCCAGCCTTCTTTGACGCCTAAATACAAAACACTGAATACTAAATACCGGCTGTATCCTGCCCACTTTTGGGTTACCCCCCAGGAAAAATTAAATATCGCTTTAGAAAATATAAAATTAGAGTTAGAAGAACAATTAAAAAAATTAAGAAAAGAGAAAAAGTTTTTGGAAGCTCAAAGATTAGAACAAAGAACCAATTATGATTTAGAAATGATAAAAGAGACGGGTTATTGTCATGGGATTGAAAATTATTCCAGGCATTTAGAATTCAGAAAACCAGCTGAAGCACCTTTTACCTTAATTGATTATTTCCCAAAAGACTTTTTAATTTTTATTGATGAATCCCATCAAACTCTTCCTCAGCTTCAGGCCATGGCTAATCAAGACCGGGCAAGAAAAAAAAGTTTAATTGAATATGGCTTTAGGCTACCTTCAGCAATTGATAATCGGCCTCTAACCTATAAAGAATTTGAAGAAAGAGCTTGTCAAATAATTTATGTCTCGGCAACGCCGGCTGAAGAGGAAAGAAAAAAAGCTGGCAAGAAGTTTATTGTTGAACAATTAATCAGGCCAACGGGATTATTAGAGCCTTCAATTGAAATTAGACCAACTAAAAATCAGGTCAAAGATTTAATTGAGGAAATTAAAAAGAGAATTAAAGAAAAACAAAGGATTTTAGTTTTAACTTTGACCAAAAGATTAGCTGAAGCCATTTCTGATTATCTTGCCGAAAACAAAATCAAAACCCAGTGGCTTCATTCAGAAGTAAAAACCTTAGAAAGGCCGCAAATTTTAAGGGATTTAAGAGAGGGAAAATATGATGTTTTGGTTGGAATAAATCTATTAAGAGAAGGGTTAGATTTGCCGGAAGTGGCTTTGGTGGCAATTTTAGATGCTGATAAAGAAGGATTTTTAAGGTCAGAGACAACTTTAATTCAAACGATGGGCCGGGCAGCTAGGCATCCTCAGGGTCATGTCATTTTGTATGCTGACAAAATCACAAAATCAATGAAGGCGGCTATTAAGGAGGTGAAAAGAAGGCGGAAAATTCAGATGGAATATAATAAAAAACAGAAAATTACTCCTCAGCCGATTATTAAGCCAATTAGGGACTGGCCATTTGTTCAGAAAGAAAAAGCGGTGACTTCGGAATTTTGGATAATTAGAGATAAAAAATTATTAGAAAAAGAGATGAGAGAAGCAGCCCGCAATTTAGACTTTGAAAGAGCAGCTAAAATTAGAGATTTAATTAAAGAAATTAAAAATTCCTTAACCTGAGGTCTTCTTGATGTTTTTTCACGATAGGATCTAGGTTCTCTTTTAAATGCTTGACTTTCTCGTAAAGCGTTGGTTTTAAAACTAATTCTTTTTTCTCTAAAAGTTCGCATTGATATTGAAGGCAAAGTAAAAAATAAAGCGCCATTTTTCTTTCATACTCCCTATCCTCTTTTTCTGGAGAATTAAATTTTTTAATAGCCGTTTCTAGTTCTTCTGGGCTAAGAGCAAGACAAAAAAGAGGAAGGGGCGTTTTTGTATAAGAGCGAGGTTCAAATAAAATTTTGCCATCTTCTTTTTTTATCCCTATCCCATATTTGATTTCGGTTCCCCCCAGTAATTTACCTAAATTATTTTCAAAAAAATTCTGAGTTTTTTCTCTGTGACGTTCATCTCCCACAGCCGAAACGACATCAAAAATACCAACAACTTCGCCCGTTTTAATATCAAGGAAAAGATGATCGGCACCATTTTTAATATCGTCATATCTCGAAGTTCTCACAATGGCAAATTTTTCTTTGTTTAAATATTTATTCAATAAAAGAGTAACATACATTTCTAACAATTCACCCTTTTTTTCTTTACTTTTATCTTCGGCCGAAAATTTTTCTTCCATTTCTCCAACATATTTTAAATCCCTTTTAATTTCTTCCGATGGAATTATTTTTGAAAAAACTTCGGGTTTAATCCGGCATTCTGTATCTATCGGAAAACCTAATTTGCCTAGCCCTTCAGCCAGTTTTCCGAGTATAGTTTCAAGCTTTTCGCGAGATTCATCTTTTTTCTCTGAAATAGAAGGTCTTTTTTCAAGACTTTCAAATGGCATAGTGTTATTGTTCTTTATTTTCTAAATTTTTCGAAATAGAGTTCAAAACTTTTTCAAAAGATTCGATTCCTTCAGCTACCCTCGGGTGCAATTTTTCTTTTTTTAATGTTGCAGCTTGTTCTTGAAAATTTTGGGTGATATTTCGAGCGATTTTTCTTTCTATTTTTTCGGTTTCTGAGTAATCTTGACGACCTAAAGTCTGCAAATATTCTTCCATTTCATTATCTGAAATGTAAACGCCAAAAAGAGGAAGACGAGAAAGAGAAGTAAGAATGGTTTCAATCTTGTCGCCTCTTTTCCTTAAAATCGCTCCGTAATCTATTTTCACCCCTCCTTCTCCTGGCAAAACCCCTATGTTTTTTTCAAAAATCGTTTTCTTTTTTTCTTGATGCAGTGGTCCTTCCGGCGAACCACTATCGGCTCCGCAAATCACCTTTCCACTTTCCGGGTCAAAAAAAAGAAAATCGCTATGTCGCTTCTTATCATCTATCTCTGCCGTTCTAACCGTTATTAATGGCCCGAAAAATTTATTCAAAATTAATAGGGTAACTTTTTCCCTTAATTCTCCCTTTTTTCTCGCCTCGGGATTTCCTCTACTTTTATATTCTTCTTCTTTAGCTTGTGTCCATTTTTTATCCTCTTCTATTTTCTCTCGAGAATAAACTTCTTCAAAACTATTAGGATCAATGCGACCTTCAGCTGTCAGTGGTAAAAATTCTCTTAATCTTTCGACGTCTTCTTCAATTTTACTATTTAACGTTTCTATCCCCCTCTTTCTCTCTATGTCTCTTTCTTTCTGTTCTCTGCTTCCGACTTGTTCAATCTTTTGGCTAAAACTTTCAAATTTTTCAAATTTCATTATTTTTTTTGATTATTAACGCTTTTCTTTTTTTGAAGCGTAGAAATTAACGAGATTTTCCTTTTTTAATTATTAAAACTTCCTTTAACCAAACATCGGGTTTTTTTCCATCTACCCCAATATCAATTGGTTTCAGTTCATATTTAATGTTCTCTTCTTTAAATAAAGTTTCTAATGTCTCCATCCATTTCTTTCTGGCAAATTCAATTCCTTTTAATCCACTTTCAGGAGGGGCTCTACGAAGAGGATAAATTCTAATCTCGCCATTTTCTTTAAGTACACCTAAAGCATTCTTTAATGTTGCTCTTGGATTAAAAACCCCTTCCTCTTCTTCAGAGGCCGGAGCTTCTATGGCGCCAAAAGAGACAATATAGTCGAATTCTTCTTGAGGAATTTTTGAAAAAGAGGCTTTATCTTCAAAGTTCCCTTGGATAAAATGGTCTGAGGGTTCTACTTTTAAATCTAAACCATAAGCCTTAGAAGTTAATTTTCTTTCCAAACATTCTTTTACAAATTCTCCCTTTCCACAACCCAAATCCAATATCCTTTTTCTCCTTAAATCTTCTTCCCTTAAATCCAGTCCCTTAAGATACCTTTCAAATGTTAATTGCTGTTCTTCTTCTATAGATCTTTCTAGAATCTCGGCGGTTTTTTCACAATCGGTTTTTTCACGATCCTTTTTTTTAATATAATTTCTAAATTCTTCACTCCACTCACCTTCTGGACGAGAAATTTGTTGAGCTAAAAATTCTCTGAATTTTTCTTCCTCCTTTTCTTTTTTTTCTTTACCTTCTTGTTTTGGATTTATTTCCGGTGGTCTTTCAAATTTTTCTTGTTCAAAAGGCATAATAATTTTATTTTCTTTTTCTATTTCTGGCCGATAAACTTTCCAATGTTTTTACTTTTATTTTTTAGACGTACGAGGCAAATTTTCGTTCTACTTTAACGTCTTATTTTTCTTTGGATTCTCGAAATAAAAATCCTCTGATCGCCGTATATTGTTTTTGCTTATCTGGACTCTCAATTTTTTCAATAATAGAATTCATCTTTTTGGCAACTTCTTCCATCTTTTCTGAGTTTCTTTCTTTAACAAATCTTTCTACCATTTGGGGCGAAATTTCGACCGACGACGATCCAAAAAATGTTTCCTCTCGTTTTTTAGGGTCTCCTTCTAATCCTGCCGCCATTAGCTTTCCTATTTGTCTTGAAAATTCAGTCATAGCTCCGATAGTTAATTCAGAATGCCGAAATCCTTTTCCTTCTTGTTCTCTAAAACATAAACCAAAAAGCCTTTTGGATTCTTCCTGTTCTCGTGGAGATAATCCTCCTTCAAAGCTTGTTTTATTTATCAATTCTTCCCAGCGCCTTATATTATCTTTCCCTACTTGTTCTAAGTAATTAGGGTCGTATCCAATTTCCCTTAATCTGGCTTTACGCTCTTCTTGCAAGTCACTTCCTTTGTAAACTTCCCTTGTTATCAGTTCATAAAGGTCGTCTCTTTTGCTAGTGGGTGAAACAAGTTCCTGAACATGGGCTATTTTTTCTCTTCTTTCCCTTTCTTCTCTGTCTTCTCTTCTTTCCGTTTTAGGTTGTTGAGGTTTCCCTTCAAATTGAAATCCAAACTCAGGCATATTTTTTATTTTTATGATTTATTTTCGACCTTTTTTTTATTTGGTGACTTTTTTTGTGAAGTCTTTTAATCTCTTTTTCCTGCCTCTTTCTACTCTTTTTTCTACTAAATTCAAAATTTGGTTATATATATAATTATAAATTAAATAAATGGTAAATTAAAAATAACTTTTTGAAAGTCGCTGATAGAGATCTGACTCTACTAAGGTACGGTCACGACCATATTTAGCACGGGAATATTCTTTTACAAGTTTAGCAACCTCAGGATTACTTTTGCTCGGCGGAAAAGTAACAATGTTAAAAGGTTTGGAAGCTTCACCATTAATCAGAAGGCGTAGGGCGGCATTATAATTGTCGAGGTTAACAAAGTCATTTTCATCAAAAACCGGTTCATACTCAGTAATCAAATATTTTGCATCGTCAGGTCCTAATCTAAAGGTTAACATTGAACCAACGTTGCCAAAAATAGCCTTCCTCGTTTCTTCGTCAAGTTGCCCGATGAATTGATGGGAAAGAATTAAATTGAGCCGATATTTTCTTGCTTCAGCTAGGGCGGAAATAATCGTTCTGGTGGTCACATTATGAAATTCATCAATATAAAGATAAAAATCCCGCCTCTTTTCTTCGGGAATATCGGCCCGAGAAAAAGCAGCAATTAAAATTTTACCCACAGTAATCATTCCTAAAAGATAACTATTTATATCACCCAATTTGCCTTTAGAAAGGTTAATAATTAAAATTTTTCCTTGATCCATTACTTCTCGGAAATTAAAAGAAGAAGATTGTTGAGCAATAATCGGTCGGACTAAATCGTTGGCAATAAAAATATTCATTTTACTGGTGAGGTAAGGAACCATATTGGCTAAAGCCGCTTCTCCGCCGACTTTTTCTGCTTCTAACTCCCAGAAATTTTTGACTACTATATTTTGGCAGCGCGAAAGTTTATATTTCCGAAAATCTTTATCAGCTAAAACTCTTGGGACTTCAATTAAAGTGTTTCCCGATTCGGGATCTTCCATTACCAATAAAAGGGCATTTCTCATATATTGCTCGAAAACCGGCCCCCCAAAACCTAAGGCTTTGAGATTATAGAGTTTTTCAAAAATTTCCAAAAGCTCATTGACAACAAAAATTTTTGATTCGGGAAATTTAATATCGTATTCAAGCATATTTAAACCAAGCGGTCTTTCAATATCCCCAGGATCAAAATAGATCACATCTTCAATCCGAGAAGAAGGAATCAATCCTAAAACTCTTTCGGCTAAATCGCCGTGGGGATCAATCAAGGCTACGCCTTCGCCAACCCTCATATCTTGCCTCATCATCTCTTGGAGTAAAACTGATTTTCCCGTTCCTGTCTGGCCGATGATATAAAAGTGACGTCGTCGGTCGTCTCTCAAAATTGGAACCAACCTTTCTTCAGAGCGAAAAACATTTTTGCCAATAATAATGCCTTCTCGGGGAAGATTTGGGGGCGGAGGAGCCTGTCTGCCTTTCAACCATTTGATGTAAGGGGTGAGCAAGCTTGAAGAGGGAAAATGATAAAGATTGGCTAATTCTTCTGAAGAAAGAAGCATTGTTGCCGACTCATTAAAAATTCTAAAAGAAAAATTATAAAAAAGCTCTTTTAACCTCCGGCCTGAGAGTTTTTTAAATTTAATCTGATTTAAAACCGGGCTGTTGAATTGTCCAAAAGAAATCTCCAATTGGCTAAGAATTTCTTGAGCCCTGATTTCGGTGAGGGCAGAGGTTAAAATTCTTAGATTAACATCAAAAAGAGGTTGGGCTGATTTTTTATCAAGGGTAGATATAATCTCTTGTTGTTCGGCGGTGATTGGTGGCGGAAAAAAAGTTTTCTCAGAGGTTTTTGTTGTTTGAATAGGTTTAGCTGAGAAGATTTCACCTGGGACTTTAAGAAAACCGCCAATACCGGTGGCTGCCTGAGCATTTTTTAAAGCTCCTTCAAGTTGCATTCCGCCTTTTAATAGATTAATCACGTTCTGACTAATTTTCTTAATTTGAGATTGACTCGGTCGAAATAAAATTTGAATAGCCGCTCCTTCTCCTTCGCGGGCTAATTTGGTAAAAACCGAAGTGATAGCTGAAAGGGGATCGGTTCCAAAATCTTTTGAAGATTTCAATGGTAAAACAGCTGACTTTGCCAAAAAAGCCTCGCTCCCAACCGAAAAACCAACCGGATTGAAAATATTATAGTCAGAAACCGGCTGAACTTGGGCTTTGGGCCAAAAGCCGAGAATTTGCTTCTCCATTAACTGAGAAATCGATCGGGGGCAAGCGACATAAAAATAAATTTCCTCTCCAATTCGATGGACAGCAATTTCGAAAACTAAGACCGGATTGCCGATTAAAAATTTTAAAAATTTATTTTTTTCTTGAAGACCAGCTAAAGAAGCATAGAATTGTTCGGCTAGCTTGAGATGTTCTGGCAAAGAAATTTCTTTTTCAATCCGTTGAGGAAGAGTGACCAAAAAAAGAGCCAGGTTCATACTCCGATTAAAAAAACCTTTTATTTTCCCACCCCTTAAAAAGAGGTAAATGATAAAAAATAGTATAAAAAGAAATAAGAAAAAGAAAATCAAATTCAAGAAAAAAAATGGCATTTTTATAAAGATTTTAAAATTCCTTTTTCAACAAGAGTTTGATAATAACGGTCAACTAAAATATCATGAAATTCGTCTAAAATCGCTGGATTATTAAGGGTCCTAGCAATCGAGATTGCTTCTTTTAAGCTTTTTTCAAAAACAAGAGAAATTAAGGCTCCAACTTGTTGGCTGGGGGGAAGAACTGCTATTTCTTTTGCTTCATCTCTCGCTGTCCGAGGAGCGGCAAAAGAAGGCATTTTTTGAATCCTTTGAAGGTAAGCCTTAATTTCCTGTTTAATAATCTTTTCTCTTTCCTCGGGTATTTTTTTTCTTTCTAAACGCGCTTCCAGTTTTTCAATTCTCTTTTTTAATTCTTCAATTTCAGGATGTTCTTCAGCTGACATTCCTTTTTCAAGTGGGGGTTCTCCTTGGATTGAAGGTTTTTCCATAATAAAATCAATTTTTATTTTAACATATTGAAAAAACTTTCAAAATATGTTAATCTAAAAAAATGCCTATTACTAAATCAGCAAAAAAAGCCCTTCGTCAAAATTTAAAAAGAAGGGCCAGAAATATCCAAAAAAAAGAAAAAATAAAAAGCCTAATTAAAGAGGTAAAGAGATTGGTTTCTCAAAAGAAGATTGAAGAGGCAAAAAAATTGTTGCCCCAAGTTTATAAAGTTTTAGATAAGGCAGCTAAAAAAGCTCTCATCAAGAAAAATACTGCTGCTAGGAAAAAATCAAGGATTACAAAATTAATCTTCAAATCTCAGTGATAAGTAAATCTAAGGCTATTTCTGGTTTTATTTTCCCGGTCTTAATACTAAGATCTACTTCAAATATTTTTTGGTAGATTTTTTTTAATTCCTCTAAGGAAAATTTTCTGGCCTGAGGAATTAACTTTCCGATTACCAAGGGGGGTAATCCTAATTTTTTGCTTAAGTCATTTATTTGAAACATTCGACCCTTATTCATCAATTGAGACCGCAAGGCGAGTAAATTTCGAAACTGAAAGTTAATCATTACCAATAAATATAAGGGGTTCTCGCCTTTTTCTAAATGCTGATGAAGAAAGCGTAAAGCCAAGGGTTTTTTTCTTTCGGATATTGCGCCAATGGTTCTAAAAATATCGGTTTCAATCTTTGGTCTGACCAAAAGTTGAACATCTTTAATTTTAATTTTTTCTCTTCCTTTATATCCTTTATAATTAACCAATTTTTTAATTTCGTTTGCCATCTGCCAAAGGTTATTGCCGACGAATTCAATTAGTCTATCTAAAGCCTCTCTTTCAATTTCTCTGCCATATTTTAAAAACTCTCTTTTAACCCAATTCTCTAATTTCTCAGCCCTTAAAGGATTAAATTCTTGAAATTTGGAATTTTTTTTGAGAAATCGAAAGAAAGAATCGTTAGGGTTAATTTCTTTTTTTTCATAGATTAAAATTATATCTTTAACCTTAACCAGTTTCTCTTTTTCTTTTAAAAATTCTTCTTTAAAAACTGGATTAGAAAAAATCTCTTTTAAAATTATCAATTTTTTCTCTTTAAACATTGAAGAAGAATTGAGGGTATTTTTGAAATCTGAGAAATCTAATTTTTCTCCTTCAAAAGAAATTAAATTCAACCCACTTTTGTGGAGTTTTTGGTAATGTTCGATAATCTCGTTTAGCTTCTGTCTAGATCTGTAGGTATCAGTTCCATATAAAAATATAATCATAGTTTTTGGCACTGGGGACAAAAATGAGCTGATCTCCCGGCTAGTTTTGTTCTTTTAATAATAACTCCACAGAGAGAACATTTTTCACCTTCTCGACGATAAACCTTTCTTAAAGGATCAAAACCTCCTTTTTCTCCGGAAGGTTTTCGGTAATCAGAAATTGATTCGCCACCTAACTCAACTGCTTTTAGTAAGATTTTTTTTGTCGCCTGATAAATTTTCTTCATTTCCTCTTTGTCCAATTGTCTAATCTCTTTAAAGGGATGCACCCTTGCCTCCCATAAAATTTCATCAGAATAAATATTGCCGATTCCAGCAATAACTTTTTGATCCATTAAAACTTGTTTTATTTTTCCTTTCTTTTTTTTAGCCAAACACTTTCTAAATTTTTCAAAAGTAAAATCTTTTTCCAAAGGTTCTGGACCCAAAGCACTTAGTTCCTTTTCTAAATCTTTTTCATCTAATAATTCTGCTTTGGCAAATTTCCTTAAATCAGAAAGAGCTAGCATTTGACCATCGTTTAACCAAAATATCAGATGCAAAAATCTATTCATCGGATCTTCAGCCAAGGGGCCGGGATTTTTTGCCTGCCATCTCTCTCTTTCTAATTTCCATTTTCCCAAAAGCAAATGCCCGGTCATTTTTTGGTGGATTAATAAAAAAAGTTTTGGTCTCACTCCGGTTTGTCTCAACTCAAAAATAATATTCTTTCCCCGGCGCCAAATGTTTTTAATTTTTTTTCCTTTAATTTCTTTTTTAAATTTCTCAAAGCTTTCTGGTTTTTTAATTAAATTTTTTGAATCCGTCCAAACGTCAACAAAGGTCCTCTTCAGGATCTTTGCCTTTAAATCTAAAACAGTAGTTTCAACCTCTGGTAATTCTGGCATAGTCATCAAGGCGTATCCCTAAAACACTTCATCTTTTTCGCTGTTTTACGCCTTTAATATGAAGCTTCTTTAACTATTCAAGACTATCTAAGAGCGTTTTTAATCTTTTCGACAATCTCTCCTGGAGTAAAATGAGCTTTCACCAGGTAGTCGATCGCTCCCAATTTTAATCCTTTTTCAATTTCTTCCCTCTGCCCAAGATTAGATAAAACAATAACCGGAATGGGAGCTAGAGTTGGATCTTGTTTTACTCTGGTTAAAAATTCAAAACCATCAATTCCGGGTAAAATTAAATCAAGTAAAACTAAATCTGGAGGTTCATCTCTTATTTTCTTGATTCCTTCTTCTCCATCAACAGCTTCAACAATCGAATATCCTTCATTCTCAAGTTTTCGGGAAATAAGCTCTCTCAAAAATTTGTCATCTTCTATAATAAGAATTTTCTTTGCCATACTATCTCCCTATTTGTTTTACTACTTTGGCAACTACCTCTTGGGGGTCAAATTCTGTTTTTATTAACCAATCTTTTGCCCCTAATTTTTTGGCCTTATCTAATTCAACTGGCTGGCCTGAATTTGAAATTACGATAACCGGAATCATCTTTAATTCTTCGTTCTTTTGCATTTCTTCCATCACTTCAAATCCGCTCAATTTTGGCATGATAATATCTAACAAAACAAGGTTTGGTTTTTCGTTCCGCATTGCTTTTAGACCATCTTCACCGTCTATCGCTATTTTTACTTCATAACCTTCTTGTTCTAATTTCTTTTTAAGAAGATTTCTTATTATCTCTTCATCCTCCACTAATAAAATTTTCTTTTTCATGGTTTCGTTTTCAAAAATTTTCTCCTTCTTCTGCAATAGGTAAGGTGAAATAAAAAGTTGTTCCTTCTCCTTCTTTTGATTGAAACCAAATTCGACCTTTATGAGCTTCAATAATATTTTTTGTAATGAAAAGCCCTAACCCTGTTCCTTCCGTTTGTATTCTCATTGCATTAGCCGCTCTGAAAAATTTGGTAAAAACTCTTTCTTTTTGATTTTCGGGAATCCCTATTCCTGTATCTTGAACTGAAAACTCTATTTCTTTTTTATCACTTTTAAGGCAAATTGTCACTTCCCCTCCTTTTGGAGTATACTCGATTGCATTGTCAATTAAATTGGTAGCGGCTAATTTTATCTTTTCTTCATCCACTTTAACCTTTGGTAATTTTTCCTTCTTTTCAAATTTAATTTTAACCCCTTTTCTTTCAGCCTCCTCTTTATAAAAGTCTACCACAGATTCAACAATTAATCCAAGATCGGAAAGGATGGGCTTATAAAGATATCTTCCTTCTTCAATCCGCGCGACATTCAAAAGGTCGTTGATTAATCTAATCATTCTTTCATTTGCCTGATAAGTTTTTTCAACAAACTCCCTTTGCTCTTCCGTTATCTTGCCCAGATCTCCTTCTAAAAACATTTGGAGGGTCCATTTAATCGCTGAAAGCGGTGTCCTCAATTGATGAGCAGCAAGAGAAACAAATTCGGTCTTCATTCTTTCAACCATTTTTTCTCGGGTGACGTCACGCAAAATAACCAGGATACCCGTTTCTCCTATAGAGACGGTTGAAACTTCTAAAACCAGATCTTCTCTAAGAAATAGTTCTTCTCTAAAAATTTTTCTCGGTTCTTTTCCTAAAAATTGTACCAAAGAAGATAGCCCTGGAAGATGGGAAAACTCTAGAATGTTGCGACCAATTATTTCTTTTCCCTTAACGTTGAAAAAGATTTCTGCCTGAGGATTAATCATTGAAAAATTGTTTTTTTGGTCAAAAAATAAGAGGCCGTCGGCAAAATTAACAAATAAAGCTGTGGTTTTATCTCTTTCCTCTTCAGCTTTTTTTCTAGCTGCTTCGACATCCTCTAAGATATTCATTAAAGCAATTCTTGAGTTTCCTAATTCTTGAATTCTTCTTTGAAGCTCTTCTGTTCGCCTCCTAACTTCTTTCTCAAGATTGCTAGCTAAAACTTCTAGTTCTTCCGTCCGCGCTTTCACTTGGGCTTCCAAATTTTTCTTAGTTTCTTCTAAAAAGGTGTAAAAATTTTTTAATTCTTTCACCATTTCGTTAAAAGTAATTGCCAAATCTTCGAACTCATCTTTAGTGTGAATATCTACCTGAACCTGGAAATCGCCAGCCGAAACTTTTTTTGCTGCCAAAGCCAGTTTTTCCAAAGGTTGGGTGATGTATTTACCCAAAAAAGAGGCGATTAAAATAATGGCTAAAGAAGAGAAGATTAAGAAGAGAATAGTTTGATTTCTAATCTCTCTCACTAAACTAAGAGCTTCTTGTTTGGGTTGGGCTACAATTAAATGCCAGTTTTTGCCGGGATATTGCTGAAAGCTTTCAATAACCCTAAAATTACCAATCATTTCTTCCCCGCGGAAATCAAAATTAACTTCACCCTTTTTCATAAGGCTGGCCATTTTTAGAGGATAAGTTGGAGAAATTTTTTCAAAAAGAATGGAACGATAAAGGTGGGCAATAATATCTCCTCTTGAATTGATTAAAAAAACCTGTCCTCTTTCGCCGACAGTAACTGAACTAATTATCTCTAAAAATCTATCAGTGTTAATCTGAGTAACGATGAAAAAATTAATTTCTCCTTCTTGATTAACAATGGGAACAAAAAAAGCCAAAATTGGTTGAGTAACATCAACCGTTGCATAAAGGTCAGACATCACAACTTTTTTCTTTTCTTTCGCCTCCAAAAACCAAAAATTACTCGTCCATTTACCATAAAATTTGAATGAAGAAGAAGTAAGAAGGCGACCATTTCTATCAAGAAGGGTAATATCCTGAAAGATTGGATAATAAAAAGCTTGTTTTTCTATCTCAGATGCTTTTTCTTCTAGGGAAACTTCTAGCGAGGCAAGAATAGGGTTTTGGGAAAAGATAATAACACTCTTGAAGGCTTCAGTAATAAAATTTTCAATTTGGCCAGCCACTAATTTATTTATCTCCTCTAAATTTTGGCTGGTTCTTGCTTTAAGAAAACTTTCAGAACTAAAAAGAGTAAAAAGACCGTTCAGAAAAAGAGGCGCCATCCCAAAGAAAAGTAAAACAAAAATAGTTTTTGTTCTAAATGATATTTTAAAACTTTTCATCTTTTCATTTAAAAATTAATCAGTAAACAATTCGGCCTCTAATCGATTAACTGCTTCCCTGATTTTGATATCCAAAATTTCGGTAAAGTATTGACTTTTCGAAAATGTTTCTTCCTCTAAAGGAAAATCAAGTCCCTCCATTCTTTTTTTAAATTCGGCCGAAAGAAAATCTTGAGCTTTTTCGTTCACCGTCATTACTCCAATTACTTGGGAATTTTTGGCATTTACCTCTGGTTCGAAAAGATAATTCAAAAATTGGTGGGCAGCAGTTTTATGAGGAGCATCTTTAGGAATACACCAATTATCAGTCCAGAGCAAAACCCCTTCTTTTGGCGCGAAGAATTTAATGTCAGGGTTGATTCTTTGAATTGGTTCAATTTCGGTCGAGTAAATATAGGCAATCCAGGCCTCTTCGTTAATCAGCAATTCTCTTTGTCTGATTGGATCGTCATAGCCGATGACTAAAGGTTTTTGTTTTAAAACTAAATTAATTGCTTCTTCTAACTGATTTTGATTAGGGGTATTAATTGAATAACCAAGATAAAAAAGGGCGTTAAAAAGAACCTCTTCCGAAATATTGGGTAAACTAATTTTTCCTTTATATTTTTCGTCCCAAAGAATTTTTCGCCTTCCGTCAAAATCTTTGACGTGTTTTTCATTAATAGCAATTCCGGTGAAACCTGAAACATAGGGAAGACAATAAATATTACCGGGATCATAAGCGTTTTCCTTCATTTGGGGTTTGAGATATTTCAAGTTAGGTAATTGGGAATGATCAAGGGGAGAAAGTAATTTTAAATTTTTCATTAAAATCACCATCCGGTCATCGGTCACTACTAAATCGTATTTGTCTGGCTGTGACTGGAGAACCGAAAACATTTCTTCGCTCTCTCCAAAAGTATCGAGATTAACTTCAATTCCAAATTTAGCCTCGAAATCTTTAATCACTTCTTCAGAAAGATAATCTTCCCAATTAAAAATATTGAGTTCTCTTTCCTTAGTTGGGGAAGGAAGTGGAGGAGAAGGTTTTCTTGAGAGAAAAATTGCACCACCAATAATTAGGATTATTAAATTTAAAAACAAAATTAACCAAATTTTTTTAGCCATATTTTGATTTAAAAAAGTTTAAAGTTTAGCCCGACCTTTTTGGAAAATTTGACAAAAAGATAAAATAATGATTTTTTCTATTTGTTTTTTAATTTTTCTTCTGATTCTTTAATTCTTTTTTTTAATTCTATCATTTTTATTTCTCGACTAACAGTTAATAGCAATAAAGTATTAATCGTAAATTCTTATTTGGGAAAAATTTTTATAATTTGATTAATCGGCCGACCATCGCTCCATTTTCCCATCGAAAAAGCTTCCTCGCTTTCTCCTTTGGCAATTGCACAATCCCGGTTGTAAAAAAGGCAACTTAAAGTCGCGTCAACAATTTTCAGGTAGCCATAAAAATTAAGAACATTAAACTGATTAAAAAAGCTTAAATGGTTACTAATAACTGGCGGACTTCCGTAATTATCAGAGGGAATTTTGAAAAGATGTTTTTCTCTTGGAACGGCTTGTTTAAATAATTTTTCAATCCGAGACTGAAAAACGATGTGATCTTTTTCGGCTAAAATACCAACCAAAAAAGAATTATAAGAAAGTACTTTTAAATCCCCAAAAGGAACTCCATAAATTCGGGGAGAAATTAAAGGTAATCCTTCGGTAGGAACAATAAGAATTAAAGCTTGGGTTGAAGGCAGGTCGGTATTAATAATCTGAGTAGCAATTGCACTGCCTAAAGAAATTCCTAAAATGGCAAAGTTGGAAAAATCGTTTTGGGGAGCAAGCTCTCTTATTTTAGCAAAAGCCTCTTTGGTTAATTCATAACTTTTACTAATCAATTTTTGGGAATCAAACGGGTCCCAAATTGACCTTTGATAAACCGGCACAACAACAATATTTCCTTTTTTAGCTAAATGAAGAAGGTTGGCGTTTTTAGTAAGACGTTGCCAGTGGTCAAAAGTAAATTGAAAAAAAACTAAAAGAACTGGTTGAGAATTCAAGTCAACTCCTTTTGGTAAAAACAAAAAAACAGTCTCGCCATTTTTCCTTAGTTCAAAGATTTCCACCCCTTGGGCAAGATAATCTTTCCCACCAGGTCCTCTTTTCGGTTGTTCCGGCGGGAAAACTTCCAGTTTTTCCGCCGGAAGAGTAAAAAAGAAAGAATACCAACAAAAGTAAAGAGAGTAAAAAAGAAGAAAAAAGATAAGTAAGGCAATTAAAATTGTCTTTATGGTCATTTTGGAGAACCGTTTTGGTTTTGGGGTCTTAATTTTTCTTCCAACTCTTTAATTTTCTTTTTCATTTCTACCATTTTTAGCTCTCGACCAATCGCTAATTTCTGAAATTTCTCCAATTCCTTAATTTTCTTTTGAAGTTCTTCTTGGCTGGCTCGAAGTTCTTTGGTCCTTTCTCTAACTTTTTCTTCAAGAACAGAGGTTAAATCTTTTAATTCTCGAGTTCTAGCTCTCACTTTTATTTCAAGGACCGATTTGGCCTCCTCTAATTTTTGGGTTCTCTCTTGAACCATTTTTTCAAGATTCTTTTGAATCTCTTTTAATTTATGATAACTTTCTTGAAGCCTGTCAACCATTTGATTAAATCCTAGGATTAAATCTCCAAATTCATCTTTTCTTTTCGTTTTAATCCGAAAATCAAGATGACCCTCGCCAACTTCTTTCATGCCAAGTTGCATTTCTTTGACTGGATTAATAACCGTCAGTTTCATCAAAAAATAAAGGCTAAAAATAATAAAAGTAACCGAAATAAATGTCGTTATTAGAAATTGTCTCTGAGTTTTAGAAATTGTCTCTTCTAATTCCTGGAGAGATAATCTTATCTCATAAGTGCCCACTTTTTCACCTCCAATATTGATAGGGGTAATGACATTTAATAGTTCAGTTTGGTCTGGTCCCTTGATTTTACTTAGTCGCGTTTTTCCATCACGATAAGTGTAAAAATTTTCCGGCGATGGTTTTGTCCCAATCAAAATACTATTGTTGGAAACTACTGTTTTAAGGACGCCATTGTCGGGTAGATTTATATTAATCAAAACTATCCAGGGCCCAACCCCACTCTCTCCACTGACTATTTTCAATATATTTGATAAAAGTTTAGCCCTATCTTCGAGGTCTTTATTGGTAGTAATATTAGCCTCAAGAGTTTGGGCTACATTGATAGCTAAATTTTGAAAAATAGATTGAAAAAATTTCCTTTGACTCTCGATGGTTAAATAAGCCAAAATTGAAAAAGCAAAAATCACTACCACCGCTGTCGTTAAAACTAATTTAATTTGGAGAGAAAGTCGTATTTTCATTTAGATGATTATTCGCTCAGCCATTTTTCTTCTAAAGCCCTTAATTTTCCTGTTTGTTTTAGTCTCCTGATTGTCTGATTAATTCTCGCCAAAAGAACCTCTTGACCTTTCTGAACTGCTACGCTATAAAATTCTTGAGTGAAAGGCTCTCCAACAATTTTCAACTCCTCGTCTTGGGCCACCATTTTTATTCCGGCCGGGTAATCAATCAGAATTACTTCAATCTCTCCTCGAAAAAGGGCTTCTTTAACTAAAGAATAATTGGCATAACTTTTGACGAGAGAAAGGTCGGTGCGTTTTTTTGCTTCTTCTTCACTTATTGTTCCTTTTTGAACGCCTATAATTTTTCCTTGAAGGTCTTCTACTCCTTGAATGACTAAATCTTTTTTAGTAACAATAACCTGGCCAACATTAAGGTAGGGATCAGAAAAGCTTAAAGCCTCAAGTCTTTCTGGAGTAATAGCGATGGCAGAAATTATCATATCGACTTCGCCTTTCATTACTGAATCAAAAATTTCTACCCAAGGAAGATTTTTAAAATCCACCCCCACTCCAAGATCGGAAGCGATTTCTTTGGCTAAATCAATGTCAAAACCGACAAAATTGCCGGTCTCGTCAAAATATTCCATAGGAGGATAAGCGGCTTCCGTCCCGACTAAAATTTTACCCCGACTAATTATCTCTTTAATTTTAGGGTCAACAACTTCTTTTTTACCAAGAGAAGACAAAAACCAATAATAAACAAACCCTCCTACCAATACAACAATCAGAATTGACAGAATTGAAACAAAGATGAGATTTATGTTTTTCATAAAAACGATCTATTTCCTTTTTTCGACCTTTTTCAATTGAGTTCTTAATTTTTCTATTTCTTTTTTTAATTCTATCATCTTTAATTCCCGGCCGACTGTAAGTCGTTGAAAAGTCTCAAGTTGAACAATTTTTTCTTCTAATTCTTTTGTTCTCTCCTTTACCTTTTCTTCTAATTTTTCTTGAAGTTCCTTTAAAAGAGTGATGTCAAAGAAAGAAAAATAATAACCAATAATGTTGCCTTCAGCGTCTCGACGACTGCTGGCCGAGAGGCTAAACACTTTCTTTTCTTCTTTGGTTACTAACTTTAATTCTCTATTTTCAATTTTTTTTTCTTTTGAAATTTCTTCGAGAATCTTGACGGTCAATTCGCTCTTCAAAAGCTTCTCTATCTTTTCTCCAATCAAATCCATTGCTTTAAGGCCAAAAACCCTTTCCACGGCCTGATTAACATCCAGAATAATAAAAAGGGGGTTGACATAAAGAATCGGTAAGGGCAAAAATTGCCAAAGGTCCTGTAAATAACCTCCCAAATCTTCTAAATCCTGGGAAAGTTGTTCAATAATAATTTTTTGAGAATCTTTTTCCTCCATTCCAATAAAAAATTACCAAGTAGCTTTAAAACGATGGACCTTGGCTCCTTTAAGAGGACAGCCTGTTTCCCATAGTTTTAAATTTTCTTTTGGTAAAACATGAGAGGTAATTTGCCAAAAATACCCCTCCCAATACCGACAGTGTTCGGAGCAGACGATTGGAAAATCTTCTAACTCCAGAATAAAATATCTTTCTTTAAGGCTAAGTTCCACTGGCTTTAAATGACCAACGGTGTAGTATTTTCGCCAATAGTTGCCCACTTCTTGAAAAATCCGTTCTAACGAAACAAAATAACGCATCATAACCCGGGTAATATAAGAAATTTTTGCTCCTAGTTTTCCACTTTCTCTGAAAATCTCGTCTTCCCAGTTAAGCATCTTTTTCAGCACAAAATAGATAGCTTCGTCTATTTTTCTTGGATACCACTTAAAATTTTCTATCTCTTGGTGTTTAAGAGAATATCCCAATTTTGCCAAACCTTCCTCAAGCCTCTTTACTTCCTCTGGACCGTATTTTTCGAGAATAAATTTAAAATGGTTTTCTAGGGCCAGACCAATTACCTCGCCTTTAATTGCTTCCAAATTTAATTTTCCAAATTCCTCTTTTGGGTCGACCATAATTTATTCCCACTTTATTAAGCACTCATGATAGGGGTCGTCCTTAAACATACACTTAGTCTCTCTTGAGGTAATGTTTGGACTTTCTAAGACATATTGAGCGAGTCTTAAAAAATAACCATCTTCAAATAAGTAATTACATAAAATGGGGTGGACTTTAAAATCTTTTAAACGGACAATAAGATATTTTTCTTTTTCGTTAAGTTCCACTGTCTCTAGCTCACCGACGTTATAATGCTTTTTCCAATACTTTGGGGACTCTTGAAAAACTTTGTGGAGAGAAAAAAAATATTTCATTATCAATTTAACAATGAAAGAATATTTTGGGGCTGAATTCCCCATTACAGAAATCTCTTTCTCTCTAAAACCAAAGGTTTCTTTAATAACCAACAAAGAAACGGCCCTCAGGCCGACTGGATACCAATCAAATGTTTTTATCCTTTCGTAATCAATTGGGTTTCCCAATTTTTCCATTCTTTTTTTTAAAATCTCTAGCCCTCTCTTTCCTTCTTTCTCTTTGATATATTTGAAATCAGTTATAAACACCTGTCCCCTGACTTTGCCCGGAAGCTCAAGCAATCTCTGAAGTTCCTCCTGATTAATTTGGTTATTGGTCATAAATTTATGCTTATTTATTTTTTTCATCTCCCTCGGACTTCTCTTTTTTTCATTCTACCATTTTTGTCGTTTTGCCAACAAGTTAATTTTAGATGGTTTTCGGTTGGCCAATTTTTCTTCTATTGAGTAGAATTTTATAACAATTTTAGATTTTCTTTAATTTCTTTTTTAAAAACTGGTTTTTCTTGTCCCCGAACCTCTTTCCGCTCTGGCAGACGATTAATTAAACTTTCGAATTCAAGGGCTTTTAGGAACTGAACGACTTTCGTCTTATCATATTCTTGCCAGTGACATTTTTTTAAATCGACATCTAATAATATATTTCTTTCAATTTTAACTAATGCTGCCGCAAGGATTGCCTGTTTTTTATATTTCAATAAATTTTCTTTTAGTTTAGGTTTAAGGGTTTTGGTTTTTTCAGAGTTTTTTTCAAGCTCTTTGTATAAATTTTCTAAACTGCCGAATTTCAAAATCAACTCAACAGCGGTTTTCTCGCCAATGCCGGGCAATCCCGGAATATTATCAGAAGGATCGCCCCTTAAAGCTTTGAAATCAACAAGCCCAGCTGGACCTAAACCTTGGTATTTTTCCTGAACCCGGCTTTCATTATATAAAATTGTTTCTTTCACCCCTCTTCTGAGGAGATAAACTTTGGTCTGGGGGTCAATTAACTGTAAAGTATCTAAATCACCACTTAAAATAATCTTTTCAATTTCTGGAAACTTTTTAGTAATCGTGCCAATTAAATCATCGGCTTCAAAGCCCTTTTTCTCAAAAATGGAAACGTTAAAGGCATTTAAAATTTCTTTTACTTTCGGAAATTGAGAAACTAAATCTTTTGGCGTGGGAGGTCTTTTTGCTTTGTATTCTTCAAATTTTTTGTGACGAAAAGTTGGCCCGGGTGAATCGAAACAGGCAACAATAAAATCTGGTTGGAACTCCCTGATTGCTTTAAAAAAAACCAATAAAAAACCATAAACAGCATTAACCAATTCTCCTTTTTTTGTAGTCAAAACCGGTAAGGCGTGAAAGGCGCGGTGAATAATAGAATTACTATCAATGATGATTAATCTTTTTTTTTCCATTTCAAATTAAAGGAGCAAAACTCCTTTTCTTTTTATTCTTTTATTATAAGTTTTCGACTGTTTTTACTAATAAGTTGGAAATTAACCCAAATTATTTTCCTCGGTAAAAATTTTTTTACCTTTTCTGGCCACTCAATAGCGACAATATTTCTTGGGCCAGAAAGAATCTTTACAAAACCCAATTTTAATATCTCTTTTGGTTTTTCAATCCGATAACAATCAAAATGATAGAAGGTTTTAAATTTTGAATCCCGAATTTTAAATTTTCTCATAATAATAAAGGTGGGGCTTAAAATTTTCTCTTTTATCCCCAAACCTTTAGCAAATCCTTGTAAAAAAGTAGTTTTTCCACCACCCAAATCTCCTTCCAAACCAATGACTAAGGCTCTTTTTTTAATTCCTTTATTGAGAAGATTTTTCGCAAGTAATTCTCCTATTTTTTTTGTTTGAGAGGAATTTTTGGTAAGATAGTTTTTCTCCATTGACAAATTTAAAAAAATGAGATAACCAAAAATAATCAGTTGAAGAATTAATCCATCTTCTATTTTAGAGAAATTGAGAAAAATGTAAATTTTAAAAATTATGAGAGAAAAACTCACCGGCCAAGTCAAAATTTCACCGGAAAAAACTTTGGTCGCCAAAGAAAAAATAAAATGTATCTTAGATTTCAAGAAAGAAATTGAAAGACTTCTCTCCGGAGAAATAACCGGCTTAGTTGAAATCCTCCTAATCGGCACTCTCTACCTTGACGCTTCCGATATCCATCTAGAGCCAAAAAAAGAAAATGTTCTTTTACGCATCCGAATTGACGGAGTTTTGCATGATGTTTTATTGTTAGACCTTGCTGTTTATCAAGCTTTGCTTTCCCGTTTGAAACTTCTCTCCGGTTTAAAACTCAATATAACCAACCGGCCTCAAGATGGTCGTTTTTCTCTTTTAATTGAAGATACCTCGATTGAAATCAGAACCTCCTCTCTCCCCTCTGAATATGGAGAAGCAATAGTAATGAGAATTCTAAACCCAAAGTGGGTAGTGAGCATGGAAGACCTTGATTTAAGAGAAGATATGCTGAAAGTTTTTTATGAGGAACTAAAAAAACCCACCGGAATGATTATCTGTACTGGTCCGACTGGTTCAGGAAAAACCACCACCCTTTATGCTTTTCTTCAAAAACTAACTTCTCCAGAAATTAAAATCATCACTATCGAGGACCCCATCGAATATCACTTAAAAGGAGTTTCTCAGAGTCAAGTTGACGAATCAAAAGGCTACACTTTCGCTAATGCCCTAAGAGCGGTTGTCAGACAAGACCCAGATGTTATTTTAGTCGGAGAAATCCGCGACTCTGAAACCGCTCAAATTTCTTTCCAAGCAGCCTTAACCGGTCATTTGGTCCTTACCACCGTGCATACCAATGATGCCGCTGGCACGGTCGCTCGCTTACAATCTTTAGGAGAAAAACTAAGTAATATCGCTCCCGCCTTAAATTTAGTTATTGGTCAAAGGTTAGTCAGAAAGGTCTGCAAAGAATGCGTCCAATTCCAGCTAATTTCGTCTGAACGCTTGACTAAATTACAAGAGGCATTTAAGGGTCTTCCTAAAAACGTGAAAGTCAAAGAGCTAAGGTCATGGATGAAAGTTCCTGTGACTAAGGGTTGTCGAAGTTGTAATTTTACCGGTTACAAAGGAAGGATGGGTATTTTTGAAGTCTTTGTTGTCGATGACGAGATGGAAAGGTTTATTTTAACCAACCCTTCAATTGTCGATTTGAAGGAGCTGGCAATAAAAAAAGGAATGGTCGAAATGCATCTCGATGGATATATTAAAGTTTTAGAAGGAAAAACAACTTTCGAGGAAATAGAAAGGGTGACTGCTGAATAAAAAATATCCCGGAACCAAAGGGGCCAAAAGCTTGCTGCTTAAGTCAGAATTTCTTCAAGGAGCAACCCAGAACTTCTCCAGGTTGTCCGAATTGAAAGAAATTCCAGGCTTGGTTCCGGGATAATCCTTATATTAACAGATTATGAGAAATTTGTCAAGAATAAACGTTTTCTTAACGGTGGGATTTATCTCTTTAATTCCTCTAAAATTAGCTTTAGCCACCGAGCTTTTAATTGTTGAAGTTCAAATTGCCGGAGAAAAAACTTCTGACGATTTTATAAAAATTTACAATCCTACTAACTCTGATATCTATCTTGGGAATTATCAAGGCAGCTATATCAGATTGGTCAAAAGGACAAAAACTAGCGCTAAAGATTATACTATCAAATCCTGGTCAAAAGAACCAAACGCTAAAATTCCGGCCAAAGGATATTATCTCTGGACAAATAAAGATTATACAGCTCTCTCCAATGTCGAGACTTCAACCTCCCAAACTATTGCTCCAAATAATGGCGTGGCTTTAAGATTGGGGCAAGAAAACACCGGTCGAATTATTGACGCTGTTGGCTGGGGCGATTTCGACAACCTTCTTTTTGAAGGAAACTCTTTTCCGGAAAATCCTGGCCCTAATCAAAAATTAGAAAGAAAAAAAATAGCCGGACTTTATCAGGATACAAATAATAATGCTAATGATTTTGAATTAACCCCTCCTTCTCAATCATTCCAAGAAAAATCCCAATCAGAGTCTAAGGTAGAGCCTCTTCAACCTAACGAGGAAACATCCCGCCCCCAAGAACAATTCATCCCCTCGAAAACAACCGTTAACCCGAATATAGTCGAACCTCTCAAAATAGATATAAACACTGCCTCGGCAAAAGAACTCCAGAAGCTAGTCGGCATCGGTAAAGTATTGGCTCAAAGAATAATCAGCGCCAGACCATTTCACTCTTTAGATGAGTTAACCCGAGTAAAAGGACTTGGAGAAAGGAAACTGGAAGAAATTAAAAAACAAGGATTGGCCTGGGTTGACCCTGAGTTGGCTTTTCTAAAAATAGAATCGGACAAAAAAGAGCTGGCAACAGTCATTACCCCTTTTGGACAAGAAGATTTAAAAGAAAAAATGTCAAAATTTCTTTTTGTTTTTCTTCCCGCTCTAACCACTGCTGCTTTCTCTGGATTAACAATTCTACTTCTCAAAAAGAAATTTGATTACCGAAGAAAAATAGATTAAAATTGATTAGAAAATATGTCAGGTCACAGCCACGCAAAAACAGTTAGAAGAATTAAAGAAGCTAGCGCCCAAAAAAGAGGCCAAATTTTTTCAAAGATGGCTAGGTTAATTTCAATTGCTGTCAGGAAGGGCGGGGCAAATCCGGAAACAAATTCCAAATTGAGATTAGCTATTGAAATGGCCCGTGATTATAATGTTCCCCAAGAAAATATCGAACGAGCAATAAAGAAGGCAACTGGTGAGCTTGCCGAAGAAAAACTGGAGGAGGTTACTTTTGAAGCATATGGTCCGGCCGGAGTTGCGCTGATTATTGAAGGAATTACTGATAACAAGAATCGGGCTTTAACTGAAGTTAAACAAGTCTTAAGCCAATATAATGGAAAATTGGTTGGCGATGGAGCGGTGAAGTGGTTGTTTGAAAGAAAAGGATGTCTCACCATACGAGTTATCAATCTAGAAAAATTACCAATCAAGAAAAAAGAAGAGTTGGAGTTGATGGCGATTGAGGCGGGAGCAGAAGACCTTTACTGGCAAGACGAAACCCTTGATGTCTATACAAAAGTTGAAGACTTAGAAAAAATAAGAAAAAAATTTCAAGATATGGGAATTGCGATTGAATCAGTTACTTTAGACTGGAAACCAAAAGAGATGATTGAGATAGGAGAAAAAGAAAAAGAGGATTGTTTAAAGCTTTTTGAGGCCTTGGATGAATTAGATAGCGTTCAAGAAATCTTTTCTAATTTAAAAGTTTAAACTATGGTTATTTTAGGAATAGACCCAGGTACAGCCAGCACCGGCTTCGGACTAATAAAGGTAAAAAGCAAGGGAGGAAACATAAAAACTAGTTTAAAGTGTTTGGGTTATGGTCTGATTAAAACCAACCCCTCTTTCTCTTCTGCCGAACGATTAAAAAAAATCAATAACGAGCTTTCGAAATTAATCAAAAAATACCAGCCCAAAATTTTAGCCGTCGAAAATGTCTATTTTTTTAAAAATCTAAAAACTGCTATTCCGGTTAGTCAAGCCAAAGGAGTAATTTTATTGACTGCTGCCAAAAATAAAATTCCAGTTTATGAATTTACTCCACTTCAAGTCAAACTAGCGATAACTGGCTTTGGTTGGGCAAAAAAGGGGCTTGTTCAAAAAAAGACAAAAAATTTGCTCAAACTAAAAGAAATGCCAAAATCCGATGACGCTGTCGATGCTTTGGCAATTGCTCTAACCTGTTTTTTAAAGATTTTTTTTAAACCTTAACCACACCTTTTCTGGGCTGAGTTTGACAATTACTTTTGTCTGTTTATAATTATTTTCAGTAATAAATAAAAAGGTCGAAAAAAAATTACTATTCAAAAAAAACTATGATTTATCAAGATGAAGAGGAAGGCTTAGAAGAAGGAGAAGAAAGATTAGGAGCTGAAGAAGAAGAAATTGAGTAGAAAAAGCTTTCTTCTAAGAAAATAAAAAATTATTTAATCCCCGCTAAAACTTAGTGGGGATTTATTTTAGCAAACTTTCTTTTACCAATTTTAACCGTCGTTCCTTTCTCAATCTCAATCATTTCCCGCCAATCCTCTTTTAAAACCCCATCAATTCTAACTGCTTTTTGAGAAATTAATCTTTTAGCTTCGCTTTTGGAGTTAACTAATCTTGTTTTTGTTAATAAGTCCAAGATGTTGAGAAATCTCTCTTTTATTTTAACTTCAGTCATCTCCGAAGGTAATTTTTTTTCTTTAAAAATCCTGTTAAATTCCTCTTCTGCCATCAAAGCAGCTTCTTTCCCATGATACAAAAAAACAATTTCCCGGGCTAATTTAGCTTTAAGATCACGAGGATTAATTTTGTCGGTTTTAAGAAGGGAAATATCTCTTTTTATTTCAGTCATTGGCAGGCGGGTACAAAGTTCAAAGTATTCTGAAATAGCCTCGTCTTTTATAGACATTAATTTCCCGAATTGCTCTTTTGCTGATTCGTTAATACCGATGTAGTTGTTAAAACTCTTGCTCATCTTTTGCTTTCCGTCAGTGCCAACTAAAATCCTTACGGTGATAATATCTTGCGGCGGTTGACCAAAATGAGGTTGTAATTGACGCCCTATCAACATATTAAAAAGTTGGTCGCTACCGCCGACTTCTATATCGGCCTTAACAATGACCGAATCATAAGCTTGAAAAATTGGATAGAAAAATTCATTTAGCCAAATTGGTTTTTTTAATTCTCTTCTTTTTCGAAATATATCCCTTTCTAATATCTGGTTAACGCTAAAAAAATGCAAAAGGCGATACATTTCCGAAAACCTGAGGTTTGATAAATGTCGGCTATTATAAATAATTTTTGTCTTTTTAAGGTTTAAAATTTTTCCAATTTGAAGTTCATAAGCCTTCATATTCTCTTTAATTTCCTTCTCGGAAAGCATCTTTCTAAGCGAGAATCGGCCGGAAGGATCGCCAATCCGAGCGGTGAAATCGCCAATAATCAAAATAATAGTGTGCCCTAAATCTTGAAACTCTTTCAATTTCCATAAAACAACGGCATTTCCAAGATGAAGATCCGGGGCAGTAGGGTCAATGCCTAATTTAACTCGCAATTTTTTACCAGATTTTAATTTCTTAAGCAAACTCTCTTTTTCAATAATTTTCTCTACCCCTCTGGTTAAAACCTCTTTAATTTTTTGGAGAGTAGTTTTCGCTTGCATATTAAAAATGATATCATAAAATTGAGATTATGACAAAGAAAAAAAAGAATAAAATTAGCTTGATTTTTAAAATTTTAGGGGGGCTCTTTTTCCTTTTTATTTGCGGACCTCTTTTTTTATTTTTTTATTATGTCAAAGATTTTCCCCGGCCGGAAATATTTAGCGAAAGACAATTAGCTCAATCAACTAAAATTTACGACCGAACGGGAAAAGTTATTTTATATGAAGTTTATGGCGAAGAAAAAAGAACCTGGGTTCTTTTAGAAGAAATCCCTGAATATTTAAAACAGGCGGTGATAGTGGCTGAAGATGCTAATTTCTATTCTCATTTTGGAATTGATTGGAAAGGAATTGCGAGAGCAATTTTAGAAGATTTAAAGATAGGAAAGCCAATTTATGGAGGCTCCACCATCCCTCAACAGTTAGTGAGGTCAACTTTTTTATCAGCCGAAAAAACCGCCCAAAGAAAGACTAGGGAAATTGTCTTGGCTTTAGAACTGGACCGTCGCTACTCAAAAGATCAAATTTTAGAATGGTATTTAAATCAAATACCATTCGGTCAAAATGCCTATGGAGTAGAAGAGGCAAGTCAAACCTATTTTAAAAAATCCGTATCGGAAATCTCTTTAGCCGAAGCAGCAACCTTGGCTTCTTTGATTAAAGCACCTTATCGTCTTTCTCCCTATGACGAAAACGGAAAAAAAGAGCTTTTGGCGCGAAAAGATTATGTTTTAGATCGAATGGTAGTTAAAGGTTATTTAAGTCCGGAAAAAGCTGATGAGGCAAAAAAAGAGGAAATAAAGTTTGTCGAAAAAAGGGTTGAGCTTAAAGCTCCTTATTTCACTTTATGGGTTAAAGAGTTATTGGAAAAAAAGTATGGTCGGGAATTTTTAGAACGAAAGGGATTAATGGTTTATACCTCTTTAGATTGGGAGCTACAAAAAATAGCTGAAGAAGTGGTCAAAAAGGGGCTTGAAAGAAATAAGGTTGCCAATGCTCATAACGCGGCTTTAGTTGCTATTTCAGCCAAAACCGGAGAAATTTTGGCAATGACAATAGGAACGGGAGATTATTATGCCCAACCTTATCCTGAAGGTTGTCAAGCCGGAGTTAATTGTTTATTTGATCCAAAATTTAACGTTATCACCGGGGTAGAAGGGTATTTGGGTCGTCAACCAGGATCGGCTTTCAAACCTTTTGTTTATGTGACCGCCTTTCAAAAAGGCTATGATGACAAAAAAGTAGTCGTTGATGAACTAACCAACTTTGGAGTCTGGGGCGGTAAAGAATATATTCCCCAAAATTACGATGGGAAGTTCCGAGGCCCAGTTACCTTAAGAGAAGCCTTGGCTCAGTCTCTGAACATTCCCTCAGTTAAAGTTTTACTTTATTTAGCGGGGTTGAAAGAAAGCGTAGAAACAGCTCAAGCTTGTGGTATCACCACACTTAAACCACCTTTCGGCCCATCAATTGTTCTCGGTGGTTGGGAGGTAAAGCTTTTGGAAATGACTTCAGCTTATGGAGTTTTTGCTAATGATGGATTAAAGGTACCAACCACTGCCATTTTGAAAATTGAAGATTCTCAAGGTAATATTCTTGAAGAAAATAAAAAAACCGAACTAAGAATTTTGGGGAAAAATGCTGTTAGATTACTTAATGACGTTCTCTCAGACAATGAAGCCCGGGCAGCGATGTTTGGTCCTCGCTCCCCGCTTTATTTTGAAGGTTATCAAGTTGCGGTAAAAACCGGAACAAGTCAAGATTACCGTGACGCCTGGACAATTGGTTATACCCCTTCAATCGTTGTTGGCATTTGGGTAGGAAATAATAACAATGAGCCAATTAAAAAACAGCCGGGAATGATGGTGGCTGGTCCAATTTTTCACGATTTTTTAGTGCAAGTCCTACCAAAGTATCCAAAAGAAAGTTTCTTAAAACCAGAATAAATAAATTAAATAGTTTTAATCGGCATTAGAATATAGAAATAATCTTCCAGATCAACTGGTCTTAAAACGGCTGGACCTTCTTCATTAGTTAGATTAAGGGTTAATTCCGGACTTTTTATTTCTAAAATTCCATCTATTAAAAAACGGTGGTTAAAAGCAATTTCTACTTTTTCTCCTTTAATCTTTCCGGCAAGAGAACCTTCGTATTTTCCTAAATTAGGACTTTGACTTAAGATTGTTATCGTTTCATTTTTTGGGTCAATTTTCATTATGATTTCATTGTTTTTACCACTGAAAAGACTGGCGGTTTTAATCTGGTTCAATAATTTCTCTTTTGAGAGAGAAACAGTGGTTCCAAATTTTTTAGGAGTAATTTCTTCGTAATTTGGATATTCCCCTTCAATCAAACGAGAAGTATACTGAATTTGAGGGTGGGAAATTTCCGACATTAGAGACTCAAACCATATTTGTTTTGGAGAAATATAAATTCGCATTTCTCCTTCCAACTCTCCAAAAATGCCAATTATTTCTCTAACTGAATTCTGGGGTAAAATCAAAGAGTGTTTTTGAGGAAAAGGGTTTGGTAAAAACAATTTTTTCTCGGCTAAACGGAAACTATCAGTGGCGGCAATTTTGATTATATTTTCTTGAAAATTCAAAAGAACTCCGGAAATTTCCGGTCGAGCAGTAGAAGGAGAAGGAATTTTAACAACTTGAGAAAGAGATTGACAAAAAAGAGAGGTATCAACCAAAATGGAATTTTCAGTTTGAATTTTTGGAATAATTGGAAATTCTTCCGCGTCTAATCCGATAATCTCGGTTTTATAATTTTCGCATTCAACCCAGAGAGATAAGTTTTCTTTAAATAAAGAGATAGATTTTTGCGGTACAAAACTAATAAGTTGAGATAAAACTTTGGTTGGTAGACAAATTTTTCCTTCTTTTTCTATCCTGGCTAAACCCCACCAAATAACTCCTGTTTCTAAATTAGTAGATGAGAGAGTTAAAAAATTTTTTTCTGTTTGAAAAATGGTTGTTTGAAGAATAGGTAGCGTAAGATTTTTTTGAGTTATTTTTTCGACAACCTCTATACCTTTTTTCATTACATCTTTTAGAATTGTTAATTTCATATAGTTTAATTGTTGTTGTTTTTGACAAAATTAAGAGAAATACGTTGTTTTAACACCAACAAAAGTGTGGATAAATTAAGGAAATTAAGTGTTGATAAGTTAGGAAATTTGCGGCCAATATTTTTACCCTTTTTTTCCACTGTTTTTTTTAAATTTCTCCACTAATAAATCTTTGTTTAATTAAGGCAATTTCCTCGCGAAGGTTTTCGTTTTTTTCTATTTCTTTGGAGATTTTTTCATAGGCATGAATGGCGGTAGTGTGGTCTTTTCCACCGAACTTTCTTCCAATAAAAGGGAAAGAGTTTTTTAATTCTTCCCTTAATAGATACATAGCTATTTGCCTTGGTTTGACAATTTCTTTTTTTCGAGAGGAAGAAAATAGATCTTTTTCCTTTAAATCATAGAAATCAGCCACTGCCCTGACGACTTCTTTTGGATTAATAACTCTTACTGGAGATAAGACGAGGTCTTTCAGTAATGACTTGGCTGTTTCTAGGTTGGGCGAATCTCCTTGAAGTTTTCGGTGGGCAAGTAAAATGTTTAAAGCCCCTTCTAATTTTCTAATATTCCTTTGAATATTTGAGGCAATATAATTTAATATTTCATCGGAAAATTCACCTTTTCTTTCTTGACACTTTGCTTTTAAAATAGCCATCCTGGTTTCAAAATCGGGAAAAGTAATATCGGCAATCATTCCTCCTTCAAACCGAGACCTTAGCCTTTCGGTTAAAGCTGGAATGGCTTTTGGAGAACGGTCGGAAGAAAGAACGATTTGTTTGTTTTTTTCATAGAGAGAATTAAAGATATAAAAAAACTCTTCTTGAGTTTTTTCTTTTCCGGCTAAAAATTGAATATCATCAATAATAAGAACGTCAATCGGTTGATATAGTGCCTTAAGTTGTTCGATTTGGTGGTTGCGGATGGCTGAAATGACATTGGAAATAAATTTTTCTGTTTGGACATATCTAACTTTTCTTTGATTTAATTTTTTAACTATTTCATTGCCAATTGCTTGGAGCAAATGAGTTTTTCCTAAGCCAACTCCACCGTAAATAAAAAGAGGATTGTAAATCTGGCCAGGATTTTGGGAGACAGCCCAGGCGGCAGCCTGAGCTAATTCATTACACGGTCCAACAATAAAATTATCGAAAGTATATCTTGGGTTAAGATTTGTTTCTTTGTCAACTTTAAATTCGGGAAATTCTAACTGACCTTCTTCTGGCAAGACGGGAAAACTTTTTTTAATTATTTTTGGTCGGGGTTTACCCAAATCGTATTTTATCTCTTTAATTCCTTCATCTAAACTGTGAAGAATTTTGAAAATAGTTTTGTTATATTTTTGTTCAAGCCATTCTTTAACGAAAGAATTTGGAACAGAGATAAAAGCCACTCCGTCTTGAAGGGAAACAATTGCCGTGTCTTTAAACCAGGTAGCAAAATTAGCCGGAGAAATAGTTAGTTGAATCTGGGCTAAAACTGCTTGCCAGAGTTCTTCTTTGGTCATATGAGTGAGCCCAAATTAAGAATACTTTATATATCATATTATAAAGTCAAGAAGAAGTAAAGACAGCCAAAAAGCTAAATTTTGTTAATAAACTGGGTAAAAATTGTGGATTGACTTAAATATTTTGACGGAGTAAAATAGATGATATGTCAATTACTTATCGTCCGAAAAAGAGAAAAAGAAAAAAAACTCACGGCTTCAGAAAAAGAAAGCTTACTTCTGGTGGAAGGAAAGTTTTACTGCGTCGAAAAAAGAAAGGTCGTTGGCGGTTAACAGTTTGAGCTCCTAAAAATGTTAGCAAAGAAGAATCGATTGAAAAAGAAAAAAGATTTTGAAAAGATCTTTAAAGAAGGAAAAAGTTTTAAAGAAAAGTTTTTAATTATTAAGTTTCTATCAAATAATTTAGGTTATAGCCGATTTGGCTTTATCGTCTCTCAAAAAATTTCCAAAAAGGCGGTTTTGCGCAATAAAATTAAAAGGAGAATGACGGAAGCAGTCAGGGGAGAAATAAAGGGTTTTAAAAAAGGAATAGACGCTATTTTCATTGCCCTTCCCGGAATTGAAAATCAAAAATTTTTGGAAATAAAAGAGATAATTAGTAATTTCTTTAAAAAAATTAATCTATGATTGGAGAAATTTTTAATACAATATTCTATCGGCCCATCTTTAATCTTTTGATTTTATTTGTCCAGTTTTTACCCGGCCATGATTTGGGAATAGCGATTATTTTTTTAACCCTTCTTATCAGGCTTATTTTACATCCTTTTGTGACTCGTTCTTTAAAGATTCAGAAGGCAATACAAGAAATTCAGCCTCAACTTCAGGAAATTCAAAAGAAATATAATGGCGACAAAGAAAAACAAGTTCAAGAAACGCTTAAACTTTGGCGAGAGAAAAAAGTCAACCCCTTTGGTGGATTTTTATTTCCTCTGATTCAAATACCGGTAATGATTGCCCTTTTTTTGGTTTTAAGAGCCTTTGGTAATGGCTTGGCCGAGCTAGAACTAAAAAATCTTTATCATTTTGTTCCAAAACCAACCACTATTTCCCCCTTCTTTTTAGGGATTTTAGACCTTTCTAAATCCTTTAGTCTAACCGTTGAAAGCCAAATAACCTATTATTGGCCAGTTTTTCCTTTGATAATTTTGGCAACCGTTTTGTCTTTTCTCCAAATGCGGACCGCTCAACCAAAAATGAAAAAAGAAGCTGGTTCAAAAAATTTTCCCCAGTTATTTCAAAAACAAATGACTTATTTTTTAATCTTTTTTTCTTTTTTCATCTTAATTCAATTGCCATCAGCCATTGCCCTTTATTGGTCGGTTAGCTCGCTTTATTCCATTATTCAGCAAAAACTTATTTTAAAAACATGAAGACTCAAAATCTAGAAGAAATAAAAAAAATTGTTAGCGAATTTTTCCAAAAAATGGGCTTTGAGGTAAAAATTGAGATAGGTCTTCCTAAAGATTTAACTTTACCGATTAATCTGACCAGTGATGACTCCCAGCTTTTAATTGGAGAGGGTGGACAAACGCTGCTGGAAATTCAACACCTTCTCAAGGCGATTTTGAAAAGGAGACGTCAGTCCTTCAATGTAACTTCTCTTTTTGGAGAGAAAGAAGTTTTTTATATTGATTTGGATATTAATGATTATAAAAAGAAAAAAATTAAATACTTAAAAGATTTAGCCAAAAGTTTAGCCGACGAAGTAGCTTTAACCAAAAAAGAAAAAGTTTTGCCACCGATGCCAGCTTATGAAAGAAGAATCATTCATTTGGAATTAGCCGGCAGAGGAGATGTTACCACCCAAAGCACTGGAAAAGAACCAGAAAGAAAGGTCATCATCAGACCCTATCCTTAAACTATCTTTCTACTTCCTTAATTATTCTTCCAGGGAAAACAATTGCTGTGTGAACACAGGGATATCTTTTTTGTCTGGCTTTGTCCTCGCAAAAAAAGGAAACATAATTATCTTCAAGGTTTCGGTCGCTCTTATCAAAAGCTTCACCCCAAAAGTGAGGTTGTTGCATTGCCCAGATCCTCAAATCTATGTTTAAGTCGACGGGTGGTAGAGGTAGAGATGAAGAGTCTTCCCGAGGATATCCTCTAACAATTACTATCCACCAAGATTTACCTTCATAGTATTTTCCTGGGGTATCAATCTTGAGAGAATAACAGCTGTCCAGTTCAACTCCGTTGGTAATTTTTCCACCATCAATAGTGCCAATATAATGTAGAGAAACAGTGCCTACCCAAAAATTTTCTATAAATGAATCATTACCTATCTTAACAGTAAAGGGCTGTTGGTTAAAGGTAACAAAGAAATTTTCGATTTTAAACTCATAGGTTTTAAAACATTTTTGAGTTTCTCGAGGAAAGCCTTGATGGTCTCGGAAAGAAGGGCAAGTGCTCTCAGGCTTCTGGAATTTGGAAGGCAAATCTTCATGAAAGTTTCGGAAAGTATAAAAGGTGATAGTTCCTTGCCGTGGGAACTCTCCCCTATATTCCTGAAAAGGTAATAACCGCTTGTCAACAGCAAAGGAGTCCAGATAATCTAATCTAAAGTCTTTAAATAAGGTCACGGAAAAATTGGGAATTTCTTCATTACGCAAAACAAAGTAAGACAGAGGTCGAGGTCCACTTTCAATTTGATTTATATTCTTATCCAAATCAAGATACATCTTTCGCTCAAGCGCCACTAATTTGTAGGGACCTTTGAAGTTTGGAAAACGGTGAAAAACTATTCCATAATTTCCAACAATATAGACATGTCTGGCTCTTCTAAAATTTTCTGGCAATTCTTGACTAATAGAAATTAAATGGCAATTGCTATGGACATTATAATAAAGATTATGAATGGCTTTTTGTTCTTCTATCTCAAGGCTTGGCCACCAATACTCTCTTATAGATCTTCTTGATTCGATATAAGCTTCAAAAGTCAAAGTATGTTCTATATTATTCATTTGGTAAGTTTCCTTAATTTCCTTCTGACAAAGCCAGACACCTTCTTCAATTTCGGTAAAAGGGTATGGGGGTCTTCTGAATTGGAATCTTGTAAATTCAGGGTTAATTGTCCTCAAAATTAAAAAAGAAGAAAGTAAAAGAAAAAGGCCGACAAAAGCACCAGCGATTCGATCTTTGGATTCTATTTGTCGACTAACATTTCCGGCTGAAAAAAGAAAAAGAAAACCACCGAAAGCAAGAGAAAAAAGAGCAAGAACAACACCAGCAATTACTCCTGCCTGGTAAAGGTATCTGATGTAATAACCTGGGTCTTCAACTACAACTTGAGGAGAAGGAAGAGTAACTGGTCCAAGTCTCGGATAAGTAACCTCAAAAGGAAAAGTTTGGGCAAAAACTTCCCAGGGTAAAATCAAAAACAAAATTAAAATTATTTTTTTCATTTTACTTTTGTCTAACCATTTTCCCTGGATAAGCGAAAAAATGGCTAATACAGGGATATTCCCGATCACCTTTTTGACAGAAACTTCGGACATAAGTTGCCTCAAAGTTTCTTTCACTTTTATTTAAAACATAAAGTTTTGAGAAAAAAGGAGCCAGCAGATTTGTTTGGTTTGACGTATGTGCTCCAACCACGACAATCCATCTTTCTTCTGCCGGCAGTTTGAGAGAATAAATTGGGTTTCGGAGCAGATCTGTTAATAAGTTAACATTTCCTCCATGGCCACCACGTGCTAGAGTATGTAATGCTGCGCGTCCGCCTGTAGTAGAGAAAAATTCAGCCCACTGCATTACAATATATCCAAGATTTTTCTCTTTTTCTTCCAGAGTTCCAAAGTCAGGAACGTTATAGAAAAAAAATGTAACATCGTCAAAATTTTTTATTTCAAGACAATCTGAAATATCGACAAAGAAATCTTTCGCCGGTGTTTTTAAGACGCAATCTACCACCCTATCTTCAAAAAGAGTCACAGACTTAAAAGACGAAAGGTTAATGGTCTTTGGATCATGGCGATAAAAATAATTCGTATTCAGCTTGTGAAGAATCCCATCGCTATATCTAATAAAACTTTCGTTTCCCGGAAAAAAGTGAAGCGCGTTTTGGAAGTCATGTTTCATAATTATATCTCCTATTCCTTTAAAATCTTTTTCTTGGTGCAAAATAACTCCATAATTTCCATTAATATAAAGGGCAGTAAAGGCTACTACTGATCGAGACGCATTATACTCTCTCCATCCATTAACAATCTCGTTGTATTCATCATCGCTAATTAATTTTTTTTCTTTTAATTTTTCTAGTTCTTCTTCTACTTTCTTTATATCAACCGGTTCGCCAATTAACTCCGGAGGTAGGGTTTCTGAACTTTGAATTAAGAAACAATTGAGGGAAATAAAGGTAGAAAGTTCTTTTTTTTGTCTTTTTGTGAAGAAACATTCTTTATTATACTGATTTATAAACTCGCCTCCTCCATAAGTTTGAGATAAAGTTTTTAAGTCCCGACAGCGACAAACCCTGGCCATTAAATCATTGTTTATATTATTATCCATTGGATGAGTACAAAGATAAACCCCTGGTTCTATTTCTATTTCTGTTTCTTCTAATTCTGCCGGGTCAATGGTGGCAAATTCTGGTCGAAAGGAAGTTAGAATGAGATAAGAACCTAAGAGTAAAAGTAAGCCCAAAAGAGAAGAAAAAATTTGGTCTCTGGCATCAGCAGTCTGAGCAATGTTTCCAGCAGCAGTTAAATGTTTTATTCCGCCGATAATTATAAAAAGAAGAGCCAAGATAACTCCAACCATAAAACTAAAATCATAAAGGTATCTTCCATAGCGGGCAACTAATTTTTCCAAAGGATAAAGGTGGGGAGCTGCCGGGGTGGTAAAAGGAATAAACTCGGGTCTAAATCCGCCGGCTGTCGGATAGGTTACTTCCAGGGGAACGAATGATGGTTCAAGCTGTTCAACTATTTCCCGCCAAGGTAGAGTTCTTCTTACTCTTCTTAAGGTATTAACTACTATTTTCGCTTCCCGCAGTTGAACCGGTACCACTTTGCCAAATTCGGGTCGAATAGTAACGAGAAGGGTATAAGAAACTAAAAGTAAAATAAGGCCAACAAGAGCATTGGTTATTTGGCTTCTGGCTTGGGATTGAACCTGGGGATTTCCTGCTGAATAGAGATAGCGAAGACCCCCTAAAACTAAAATTACCAGAGCCAAAATAATACCAGCTAAAATGGCAAAATAGAAAATATATTGGATATAATTAGCCAAATCTTGAGCCGAAACTTTTCCTCCTAAAGTTGGGGTGGGAAATCCAGTTATCAATGGATAGTCAATTTCAAAGCTGGGCTGAGCCAAAGCTATCCAAGGAACTAAAAAAAGAAGAAAAAAAGAAAGCTTTTTTTTATTTATCTTCCCCATTTTATTGAAACCCAAGAGAAAAAGATTCGATTTCGTTGAGGATATTGGCAATTTCCCCAGCCAAATTATTGATATTACTATTTATATTATTTACTTTTGTCATAGGACAAAGGGGTGTACCACTTTTTGAGTAGCAATTAGCGGTTGCGGGGGAACATTTGGTGATACTGTTTGTTGCCAACGTATGGCATTGGCCTTCACAATGATCTTCAATTTCACACTCATTAGCCAGATTTGTATAATCTGGAATTAAGGGTCGAAGTTTACTTATAGGGTTTTCTAATTTGGCTACCAAATTCCTAAGAGCTTCGAGTTGATTTTCAATTTGAGGAGTTGGCTGACGTCCCCATAAAGCAGCCGTCAAATTTTTTTTAGTAGTAGCATCGACTAAAAGCCGGTGATAAAAAAGAAGCTCTTCTAATTTTAACCTGAGTTTTATTTGCTCTTCTTCAATGTCTTGGCGATTAGGGCAGGGATCGCCGGCACAACCAACATTTTTACAACCTGGAGCAAAACTACAAATGTTAATAAGATTTCCACAGGTACAATTGTCAAGCAAGGTTTTAAAATCATTACTTTCTTCTTTAATACTTTCTATTATTTCCTTCATTGTTTTAGCGGTATTGCGAACATGAAGTAAAGGGTCAGCAGTATATTGATAAGTGGGATAAGTAGGCGGTGTTCCTACTAAAGTGGGGCTAATTAAGGCCATTCTTTCCCACTCTTTTCTAAAAGTGGTTAAAATTAAATAAGAGAAAGCAAGGATGGCTAAAGTCAAAAAAGTAGCTTTCACTCTCTCTTTTGCCGCTCTTTTGACCTCAACATTTCCGGCAGAAGTTAGATATTGAAAACCTGCCCAAACTAAAGAGAAGAAGGCAAAAATACCTATCACTGCCAGAGCAAAGTTAAAAAGATACTGGCCATAAACGATGGGGTGAACATCAGGGGTAAGAGTTAAAGCGCCAATTCTCGGGTATCTCCCTTCTAAATCCCGGGAAAAAATTAAAAGAGGAAAAAGTGAGAGGATGATTAAGAAAATTGTAAAAAAATATTTTTTCATTTTCTTTCAAATGGTCGGCAACAAAAATAATTGAAGAGATGGCATTTGTCAGTATCAAACTTAAAAAGCTTAGCTAACCAAAAAGCTGGCGCTAAATATTCACATTTATAGGAATGGAGGACTGGATAAGAATTTCTGCATTCTTGCGATTTTTCACATTTACAATCTTCTATACTTTCAACTTTTTTCCCATCTGGCGCTAGACACCCTTCCTTGTATTCATCACAGGGTGATAACATCCAGCCTGCTTCTACCTCCATGGCATGAGCTAAACAATAGTGCATTCTTGAAGCCATAATTTCAAAAGCCACTATTTCTGGCGAATTGGGAAATTTTTGATAAAGGTTTTCAATCCCTTGTTTTGTTAATGGTGTTTCTCTTTTTCTCACCTCCTTTTCTATTTTTTCCCAATCATTTAACCATTTTTCTATCTGGCTAAAATTGATTTTTTTAATTCTATCTTTTATTCCAGAAAAATCAAAGTGAATCAGAGCTGACTGGATTATAAGCATTAGAGGACAGGAACTGCCCGTACAAGAACACCGGCAAGTACAGTCAGAAACGCAGCGACAAAAAGGAGAACAATTCTCTGGCTTGCATTCGAAAGTAAGTTGATAGTAATCGTTAATTTTAGGAGGAAGAATTGAGGGAGAATCAACAATACCTTCTAACTGCTTTATTATTTCTCCTAATATTTCTAAAAACTTTTCCATCATCTCTCCGAAAGGAATAGAAAAAGGACAACTGATATTTAACTGATATTCTGGCGAAACTGAAGTTGCCTGTTCAGCCTCGGTAAATATTTCCTCCCAACCTCCAATACCCTGACTAAGTTCCGAAAGATCCGACACCCCCCAAAACTTAACTATTGCCTCAACTGTTTGGTCCGGAGAAGGAGAAAGATAGTAGAAGCCGGTTTTTGGACAATAGAAATCAACAAAACTATTACTTCTCGGGTTCTTAATACCTTCAAATAAAGGAACCCGCGAGACCTGCCAGCTTACCCCGGGAGCTTTTTTCTGAAGATAATCGGTGGTAAAAACGAAAACATCGCGACTGAAGATAGAGTCAAAAGGACAATCTTTCATCATTTTTAAGGCAAAAGAAAGCTTAGCCATTCTTTCTTTAATTGAAAGGATTTTTTTTCTTAATTCATTAGTTTTTTCGAATAATTCCGAAAACGAAGAGGCAATTTCAGCCATTTTTTCACCCATTTCTTCTCTTGCTTCTTTGCAGGGATCTCCGATACATCTTTTGGCCTCGCAGTCCTCTTCTTGGACCTCCGGGCAGATATTAGGATCTTCTTGGTCCCGCGAGCAAGACCGTCGACCTCCTTCCGGTTTAGCGTTTGAACAACTACATCTTTGATGAACTATATCTTCTAGTTCCTTAAATTTTTTTTCTATTTCATTTATTAAAGGCAAAAAATCATTTTCTAAAAAATTCTTCACTTCTCTTAACTCATCTAAATTAAAATATTGAGAGTTTTCGCCAACCTTTACATTTGGTTTTTCCTCGCCTTTTAAAAAGGTTTCAATTGGTATTTCAGCAAAAGCCATATAGGCTCCTTCTGGTCTTTCCAAAGAAGGTGGAACATCAGGAGGGCTTTGGGGAACTTGAGCCGGAGATAGTCCTCGGAATTCGGGTCTAAATAGACCCAAAAATAACCAACTTCCCAAAAGTAAAATTAAACCAACGAAGGTTCCAAAGATTTGTTTTTTTGCCTTTACTATTTGTTCGATCCTGCCAGCCGAAGATAGATACAAAAAGCCGGCATAGACCAAAGAAAAGAAAGCCAACACCACACCGACTCTAATAGCATTTTCTAGAAAATTACGAACGCTGTTAGCTAATCTTTCAGGAGTAATTGAACTGTGAGCCAAAGCTGTTTGGAAAAAGAAAAGGTAGATTAAGAAAAGGGAAATTATTTTCAATTTTCTTCTCATAAAAAAAAGCGTAAAACCCAGGTTGGTAAAAATGTTCCTAAAATTGGAATTCTCTCTATTAAGAAGGGTAAAAGATTGCTTAAAATGGGTACCCCCAAAAGGCCAGCGCTTAAAAGACCGTAGAGAAAATCAATAAAGGTTCTAAGAGGCCCGGTCACCAGTTCATGAGCTAATCCACCAAAAAGGAAAAAACCTATTGTATCGAGGAGATAATCAAAAAGTTCAATGGTTACAGCCAAAAAAAGGCAAATCATTCCAGGGGGAGTAAGGAGATTTTTCAGAGGGATTTTTCTAAAAAAACGACTTTCTCCTTTTTCTTCGGCCATAAATTATTTTCCGAATTTTTATTTAAGCCTTTTTATTTTGGCAATCTCCTCTGGTCTGGTGGTAATGAGCTGATCTTCAATGTAAGAGGCTATTGCCTTCATAAAGACATGCTTTCGGCCGGCAAAAAAAATACCCTCGCCAATTTCCGACTCCAAAAGCATATATTTTTCTTCTTCGGTCAGATTAAAAGTTTTTTGGACAATATCAATGGTAGCTGGCGATTGTTTCATTAAAATTTGGATAGAAGAATTGGTAATAATAGGTTGACCATATGTTGACTTCATAAAATCATTAACATCCTGAGTGATAGTTGTCACCCCTAGCCAGTATTTTCGAGCTCTTTTGCAAAGGCCATATAAAAAGGAAGCTCCATCTTCAGATTGCATTAACCACCAAGCTTCATCAACTACCAGGATTCTTTTTTTGAGCTCGGCCCGGATTCTATTCCAAACATATCTCATGATAATGAACATAGCTATTGGCCTTAATTCATCTTCCATGTCCCTGATTCCAAAAACAACAAAAGGTTTATCCATAACGACATTAGTAGGTTGATTAAATAATTGAGCAAAAGTTCCTCGGGTAAATCGTCTCACCCTCCTGACCAAAGATTCTGCTCCCTCCATTTTAGAAAGAATTTCTTCAAAATCTTCCATCAAAGGAATTTTTTCTGGCCAAGTTGAGGGATCTGATTCGGGAGTAATATCTCTTGCCGCATAGGTTTCGGTTAGAGCCCGATCAATAATAGCATCTTCTTCGGCGCTTAGCCCCCCAAGCATCATCCGCATTAACCCGACTAAATTGATAATACTTGACCTTAAAACATCAGCCGGGGATTCATCTTCTCTAACTAGCGGCAGCTCAAAGGGATTAATATGATAAGGGGAGGCTAAAGAAAAACCAAAGAAAGAACCATCAATCGCCTCGGCCAGGGTTCGATATTCATTTTCTGGATCAATGATAATTATTTCTACCCCCACCATTAATGAGCGCAAAATTTCTAATTTTACAAAATAAGACTTTCCCCCACCAGCCTTGCCAAAAATGACTGAATTAGCATTCTCCAAACTGAAACGGTCAAAGAGAATTAAAGAGTTATTGTGAAGATTTATTCCATATAAGATTCCTTCGTTAGAACTTAAATCAAAAGAGACGAAAGGAAAAGCAGTCGAGAGAGGGCTGGTATTTAAGGGAGTGTGAATCATTAGCTTATCCAGACCATAGGGTGAGGCTGAGGTAAAACCTTCGCCTTGTTGAAAAAGAGCTGGTTTAATATAGATCATTTTTGCTTCCAAAATCGATCTTAAGGTAGTTTCAATATCTTTTAATTCCTTTTCTGAATCCCCATAGACAGTGAGATAAAGTCCAATTCTAAACATTCTTTCTTGGGCGCTCATCAATTTATCCCTCAAGGCTTCTAAGTCCTGATAGGCTATTTCTAAGGCTGGATCTCTAACCAATCCCTTTTCCTCCCTTTCCCCAATTTCAGCGGTAATTTCGGTTAATTTTTTTCTTAATTGCTTTAAGACTATGGCTGTCTCGAGGGGATGGATATGGAGACTAATGTCTATTGGGATATTTAAGTTGATAATTGGTGAAAGCCAACCAGCATTTAAATAACGGGGATAAGAGAAAACAGAGAAGGATTGAGCCAATCTTTTGCCTAATTGTAAATAGTGAGGGCCTACAACAACTGAGGCAGGAGAAATAATATCTTTCCAATCAATTGGCGGTGCGCCAATAATTCTGCCCAGTTCTTCTTTTTTTTTGAGAAATGGTAGTTTCATAAGGTAAATTCCGGTGGGATTTCCGGATAATAACCCACTTCCGCTTCTTCGGGGTGATAAAGACCCCATAAGAGTTCGATAATTTCCGGTGTATTTAAAGGAAAACATTCTAAACCACATCTTCTCAGACCCAAGGCAACAAATTCCATTCTTTGCCAAAGTTGAGTTTTCGCCCGTTCAAATTTTTCTTTCTTTAGGGCTTCTCCTTTTTTCACCCCAGGAATTTCTATTGGATAAAAGGGAACGATAACGAAAAAATTTTTTGTTAGGATATTTCCGGTACCAACCAAATTTTGAATAAACTTTCGATATTCGCTTGTTTGTTGTTTTAAAAGTTCATTTTTCTGAAAGCTTTCTATTTCTTTTAATTTATCTAAATAACCAGTGATGTTTAATCTCCTTGATTGGATGACTATTTGGATAGGGAAATCTAAAGAATTCAAAAAATTTTGGAACTGAAAGATAATGGCATTTTGTTCGTCCTCTGATTTTAAAGCGAAATTTAAAGAAGACACCATCAAGATTCCGTGGAGGCTTTTATCTTTTAATATCATTATTCCCTCTTTAATCTCTTCCACCTCTAAGAATATTTGGACAGGTGCTTTTGGCATAATTAATTGGAGAATTGGGAATAGATTTTTTGTTAGGCATTTTACTTAGTTTGAGTTTCAATTTGAAGCCTTACTTTTTTTAATCTACTTCCTTCAACAATTTTAAGAGAAGATTCTTCCTCTTTTTTTATCTCTTTTTTTTCAAAGACAACGGTCATGATTGGTTTGGCTGGTTTTGTCCAGATATAGGTTTTTGGGGAAATATTAAATTTTAAAAAATTAACAAGAACGGTTGGCAAGCTTCTGCCAGCAATCCGGACAAAGGCTAGGCTGATCGATACCCCCATTATGATGAGAGAGGGCAGAAAAAATAAGATAAAATTGGTTTTAGCAAAGGCAAGGTAAAGAAGAAAACAAACTCCTCCAGGAATGATAATAAAAATGGATTGCCTGATGGTAAGGGGTCCAACTAATTTCGTTTCGTGCTCAATAAATTGAGGAACAGAAAATCTCATAAGATAAACTATAGATTAAATTGGCAAACTAGGAATATTATAGGTCAGAAATTCATTCAACAGGCTCGCGATAAACATCGGTTTTCGTTTGAGGCTCTGGTTTTTCTTCTGGTGGCGGAACAATTTTTGAAGGTTCGGCAATTGAAACCAACTCTTTGCGATAAAGCTCTTCTAAATTAGCTTTTACTGGGTAGAAAATAAAACGATAGATTTCTTGATTTACCTTTTTCGCCACCTCTGGCTCTATTTTTAATTCTCTCTCCAAAACTTGTTGGAATTCGTCGGGAGGTGAAAGACCGATTAAAACTTGAGAAACACTATCAACAATTTCTTCGGTTTTTTCAGGAATCCCATTTCTTTGGCAAACGCTAAGAATAACGTCGCCTGTCTCCTGATCGGCAAGAACTTCTTTTAATTCTTGTGGGAGAGATTTATAAAGCTCCCAAAATTTTTCTGAAGAAATTTTCCTGACCATATTTTTCGTAAGAATCAACCGCGTTATTTACAGTTTCAGAGGAATTTCCCCTTTATCTTATAGGAAAAAGGTAAACAACGCTCAGAATTCTTACATTTAATTAATTATACCACAAAATGTTAGAAATCACTTGCTTTGTTTATCCTTTTAAAAAATCTAAAAAGTTAAAATAAGTAATACTGAATTTCTTCCCTAAATTAAATTATATCATAGATTGCGGTAGAAAAAAATAGAAAAGCGGAAGATTTTAAGATGTTGGAGAGATGGTATCAAAAAGGAAATTTTTATATGTTTTATGAAGTTTAAGATAGACGAAAATTAATTTTATGACAAGATAATTACAATAGATTTGACAGACGAAAAAAATATGCTATAGTTAAGAAGAACCTAAAATCAGGAGGGGAAAATGGCAGAAGAGAGAGTGAAGAAGGGAACGTTAGAAAAGTTTAAGGAATTGTCGAGAGGATGGTATCTCTTAATAACCATCCTTAGCTGTGCAGTGGTTGGTTTGATTGGTTATTTTCTGGGTGGACTTTTATTGATGTTTTCCTTGGTTGGATTGTCTTTTTTTCTCTTTGCCTACACTCTCTTAGCTCCCAGAAACTGCAACTTTACTTTTGTTAAGGAGGGAACGGTTAAGCTGGTGGTGAAAGGCGATGAATTTCATTCCTGTCTTCTTCAGTGGAAAGGACACACCTTTGATTACCAGAAACCTCATCCTGAAAAGTGGAATATTATCGAAGGAAGAGAAAGACATCTTTTTGGTGGTTTCAGATGTTATAGTCTTCTTTGGCCCCTGTATGATATTTTAGTTTACAAATTTCGCTGGGCGGGCATTACTGAAGAAGGTAAAGAACAGGTTAAAAGTGAATGGTTGGACTATATGTTGGTTAAAGATGATGTTTATCTTTGCAAAGTTCCGGCTGCCGAAGATAAAGACAAGCTACCCCTTGACCTTCAAATCTTCTTGACCATTCGGATTGTTAATCCCTATAAAGCAAAATTCATGGTCCAGAGATGGTTAGAAACGGTTTTAAATCGAATTCAACCCCTTATTCGTCAGGTAGTCGCCAGCCACTCTTATGAAGAAATTCTTTCAATACGTCAGCAAGTAGGCGGAGAAATGTGGCAAGCCCTTGAAAAAGGTGGTTTGCTTGGTGAATTTTATCAACGGTACGGAGTTGAGGTTAGAGCAATCGAGATTCGCCAAATTGAACCACCAGAAACTTGGCGGGCTACTACTCTGGAGAAATATAAAGCTCAACGAGAGGCTGAGGCCTTGGTTGAAAGGGCTAAAGCCGAAAAAGAAGCTGCCATCACCAGAGCTGAAGGTGAAGCCAGTAGAATCACCCAAACCTATGGCGCGACCCAACAGTTTGGACAAAATGGATTTCTCTTGAGAATTGCCGAAGAGGGCAAGGGAAAAGATGTTCCCGGCCTGGTAATTACCCATCATCTGGCCGCTAAATTCGATGATATATTAAAAGGTCCAGCAACCAAGGAAGTCTTTCAAAAAATCCTTGAAGAATTGAAAGAACTGGAAGCAACGATTAACAAAATGACCAAAGAGGAAAAATGAAAAACCCTCTAACTTGTTTTTTGAAGAAGAGTTACGGCCTTTCTGAGCCGTAACTTTTTTTATTGAGTTTATCATTAAAACTCCTCTTCTCCTCTTCCAGGCGGCCTTTCTTCTGGTTTTCTCTCTATCTCCCTCCTGCCAAACGTTCTCCTTCTTTCTTCTTCTCTTATTTCTTCAACTTCCGGTCGGCCATATCTTCTTATTACTTTTGGTGGTGCTTTCTCGGGCGGAACGATAATTTTCGGAGGGGTAACCTCTGGTTTTTCTACGCGTTCTACGGGAGGAATTCCTCTTATTTCTTTAAGGAAATTGCCATAGTTTCCATATTCTTTTTCTAAAACATCCCGACCAATAAATTTTATAGATCTACCGGCCGGATTGAGACAGAACCATCTTAACAATGACTCATTTTCTTTATGCAACTTGATTAATAATTCTTTCTGTTTTTCTGGCTGCTTTTCCAAACTTTCAAAAAGATGGTTTAGTCCACCTGGTCCTGCCAAAACCCTTTCAGCTGTTTCCTGATCGAACTCTTCAAAAATCCGCCCTATTTTAGCTGGATTAGATCTTCGCATTCCCCACCTAAAGGTAACTGAATCAAAAGAAGCTTTAGCAAGGTCTGTAACCTCTTTCGGAGTCATTTTTGCCACCTGAAGGGAGCCAACAGCAATATCTTCGATGGTTTGTTCTTGGGTCCTGCCAGTTTTTTTCATTTGTTCTTGAATTTCATTTTTTAATTCTGGATTTACCTCAATTTCTGCTTTTAGTTCTTCAACTATCGGCTTTATTCTCCTTTCGACTTCTTCTTTGGCTTTTTCCGGTGGTTTTTCAGGGCTAACTTCTAGAGCAATCGCTACTTCCTTTGTCATTTTGTCTGGCAAGGCATCGAAGATTGCTTCAATTTGCTTTTTAAAATAAGGACTTTTAGCTAAAGATTCAGCTTCTTTAATTATTTTTTCTCTAAATTCTTTTGAAGTCTTTTGTAATGTTCCTAGTTTTTTCATTTCGGCAGCAAATTGGATTCGATCTTCAATTGAAGCCAGGGAGCTGACATATCTTTCTTGTTCATCCGGAGTCATTGCCGCAAATTCTGGTGGAATTCTTGCCTGGCGAGCTCTCACTGCATACCTTAAAAGATGAGGAGTCACCATTTGGAAACCAGCGGCTATCCCTTTAGGTACTGCTTCAAGCGCCCAGCCAACTCCTTTAACCTTCTGACCTTTTTTCGCCAGCCGTTCCATATTCTTTGCAACTGCCGGAGCAATGGCCGCAACTTTCTCTATAGCTTTTTTACCCACTCTTGTTCTTAAAGTCTGACTAGGCAATCCTCTTATAAAACCAGTACCTTTTTCGGCCCATTTTACAACTAAATTGGCTCCCACTCCTGCTCCCTGGACGCCTAAAATCATCCCTAAGTTTAAGAGTCCGATTGGAAACAAATAGGGAATAAGTTGGCCCAAATGAGTAGCGACGCCACCAAAGCCGCTGAGGATCCCTACAAGGTTCCAGCGCGCCCTAGCAACCTCTTCTGCCGCCCTTGCTCCCATATAAAGGAAAAAGGCAGTAATTGGTCCAGCCAAAGCCCATTGGAGGAAATTTTTCCACCACCAGTCCCAATATCCCTTAGTTGCTGGTAATATCCAACAGACAAAAGCAATTGGAGAAAGAATCACCGCAATCCAGATGGCGGCATAACGAAAAGTAAAGAGCAAAAAGAAAGATATAAGAACTAAAGCTAAATATAATTGAAAGATAAGCTGGATGATACTAGCAGCAACAGTGGTGATTTGTTGCAAAACCGGTACTCCTAAAAAGGCAGAGATTATATTCATGGCTATATTTCCAAAGGTTGTAGTTATCACCCCCAGCCCTCCTATTCGGTCAGCAAAATACCACATAAAAATATTGGTGGCACCAATGATTAAACCGCAAATTACAGGAGCAAAATAAACCAGCAGGGCGGCGATAATAAATCTAAACAAAAGCCTTTTAGTATCCCAACCTTCTAATCTTAAAATAGTAGCCAAGGCAATTGCCACTAAAGCTAAAACCAATCCCATACTGACAAAACCACCGGTAATTTCTAAACCTGCGTTGACAAAAGGATTTCGAGTATAGCCCCATGTAATTGCTCCTGGCTGAATACTCCAAGAGACAAGAGTAGCAAGACCGGCATTAATCAATCCCATTACTCCTAAAAAGAGCTGGAGAATTAAAATGACTATGACGCTGACAGTGAGGATAGTGGTAGCGGTGGTGATAATAAAGGCACCAATAGAAGCTAAAAGAGAACCTATTGCGCCTATTCCATGAGCTACCCCAGGTAAAAAAAGGAGAAAGAGGAGGAAAAATATAAAAAGTTTTATTTTTGGAGAAAAATTAAATTTTTGGTTAATTTTAGCCATATTTCAAAAGTTAGATTTCCCGCTCTATCTTCCGGCTTAACTCCACTTTTCAACAACCATTCCTTTACTTCAATTTTATTTCTTCTTAAGAAAAGAGTCAAATTGTTAATAATTTGTTTTCTCGGATGGGAAAAGCCCGCCTTAACAATTTTAAAAAATTTTTCGCGGAATCGAGCTGAAAACTGGGAGAAGGGTTGCCGGGGAACTATTTTTATTATCGCTCCGTCGACCTTTGGCTGGGGCCAAAAAAATTCTTTTGGCAAATAGCTTGTTATTTTTGGCTGAGCATAAAATTGAACCGAAACAGCTAGGAGATTCATTTTTGGTGGTTTGGCGCAAATTCTTTGAGCCACCTCTTTTTGAACTATTAAAACCATTTTTTGGGGCTTGACTTCAACTTTTTCTAAAAATTTTCTAATTACTGGCCCGGTTAAATAAAAAGGCAAGTTAGCCACCACTTTATAACCATTACATAAAAGGCAAGCGGTCGTCGCCAATTTATGTAAAGGGATTTTGCGGACATCTCCTTTTATGATTTTAACATTGGCAACCTTTTCATTTTCTAACATTTTTTTTAGAATTTCAATCATTCTTAAATCCTTTTCTATTGCCAAAACCTTTTTGGCTCTTTTTGCTAATTCTAAAGTTAGATTTCCAGTTCCCGGTCCGATTTCCAAAACGATATCATTTTTTGAAAGTTCGGCTGTCTCAATTATTTTTGATATCATCTTTTTCTCAATCAAAAAATTTTGACCAAGTCTTTTTAAAGGAAAGACTTTATTTTCTCTGAGGATCTTTTTAATCTCCATAAATTTATTCTATTTATTCTAACAAAAAAAGCTACTAATGTCAGGGTCAGTTTTGGTTGTGAATTTCCAACTTGACAGCTGTCTGAGATTATTAGAAAATGTAAACAGATGCCCAATTGCCAGTCAAAAAGAAAAATATTGATCAAACTCCTTTGCTTAGGGGTGATTTTATTTATTTTTTTCTCCTTTTTAATGAGGGATGACAAATCTAAGGGAGAAGTTTTTCAGCCCAGGAGCGATTTTTATTCCCCAAACCCCTTTATTGATCCGACCAAAAAACTCAAGCCGGAGTTTCCGGAATTCTTGGTAGCAGAAAATCTTTATCTTCGGGCCAGCTTACCCCCAATTATTATTATGCCTCAGGTTTTATCCCAAATTATTAAGGGAGAGGCTCCAAAAAACGAAGTTACAAAGCATATTGTTGAAGAGGGAGAAAGTCTTTGGCTGATTGCCCAAAAATACGATTTAAAAATCGAAACCATTATCTGGGCCAATGATTTAAATAACCAAATTATTAGACCTGGCCAAGAACTAATTATTTTGCCAGTTGATGGCGTAATTCATATTGTGAAGAGCGGTGATACTTTAGAAAATATTGCCCAAAAATACAAAACCGATTTGGAAAAAATTTTGGTTTTTAATGAAATTGCTTCTCCCGATGAGATTTTTGAAAATCAGGTCTTAATCGTCCCCGACGGAAAATTACCTTCTCCGCCAAAAACAAAAAGCCCATCTTTGACCAACCTTTCAACCAATAATTTTTATGGTCAATCCCATGCCTATCCTTATGGTTATTGTACTTGGTGGGTGGCTCAGAAAAGAGCCATTCCAAGGTGGGGACATGCCAAAAGTTGGTTGGACAACGCTATCGCCTTTGGATTCCCGGTTTGTAAGGGAAGCGATTGTCCTCCCCAAGTTGGGGCAGTAATTTCTTTAAGGGGTGCTCCCGGTTATGGTCATGTCGGCTATGTCGAGGAGGTTAAAGATAATAAGGTGATTTTCTCGGAAATGAATTATATTGGTTGGGGAATAATGAATTACCGAACCTTAAAAATCGGTGACCCTCAGATTAAGGGCTATATCTATTAAAAATGGCGATTAGCCTTTTTTGATTATTAAAAAAGCAATAAGATGCTTGCCAAAGAAAAAACCAGAATAAGCTTAGTTTTCGGTTAAACCGCTTTGACATAAAAGGCAAGCGGTCGTCTAAGGTTTATGTAATATCTGGTTAAGAGATAAAAAAGATTAGCTGGTGAATTAGATTTAAATTCCTTTTTTTGCATGAAAAAAATACTACCACGATGAAGATTAGTCTTCTCTTAATCTGTACATTAAGGCTTCGGAAAGGTGGCTAAATAAAATTTTTTCTGAATTTTCTAAATCAGCGATACTCCTGGCGACTTTTAGAACCCGATGATAACCACGGGCTGATAATTTTCCCGAGTTCACATATTTTCTCAAAAGGCTTTCACCGGCCGAATCAATCTGGCAATATTTTTTTATTTCTCTAATTTCCATCTCGGCATTAGTTTTGTCTTTTAGAAAGCGTTTTTTCTGAATTTCTCTTGCCATTTTAACTTTTTCTCTAATTTCCGAGATCCAATTTTCTTTTTCTTCAGTCACCAGTTTTTCATATTTTAAATGGGGGACGGTAATAAAAATGTCAATCCGGTCCATTAAAGGACCGGAAAGCTTTCGCTGATACATTCGAATTTGAGAAGGACTACAGGTGCACTCTTTTTCCGGATTACCAAAGTTTCCACAAGGGCAAGGATTGGAAGCGCCGACCAAACTAAAGGAAGCAGGGAAAGTTAAAGAATGCCGGGCCCGGAAAATGGTGATTTTTCTCTCCTCGATTGGCTGTCTTAGACTTTCCAAGACATCACGATGAAATTCTGGAAATTCGTCCAAAAATAAAACCCCTTTATGGGCAAGGGTAATTTCTCCCGGTCGAGGTGGATTTCCACCGCCAATTAAAGCCACCTCGGAAGCGGTATGATGGGGAGAGCGAAAGGGACGGAAGGTGATAAGAGGATTTTCTTTTGATAAAAGGCCGGTTACACTATAAATTTTTGTTACTTCCAAGGCTTCTTCAAAAGAAAGAGGAGGTAAAATTGAGGGAAGGGCTTTGGCTAAAAGAGTTTTTCCAGCTCCTGGTGGCCCCATCATTAAAAGGTGATGACCGCCAGCAGCAGCAATTTCTAAAGCTCTTTTTGAAGATTCTTGCCCCCTAATAAGACCAAAATCAATCGGGTAATTCGGTTTTTTAAATAAATCTTGGAAGTTGACTTGGGAAAGGAAAATTTTCTTTTTGCCTTCCAAATATTGAATAGTCTCTTTTAAATTTTCTAATCCGATTACTTTTATTCCTTTAATAAGAGCAGCTTCTAAAGCACTTTCTTTTGGCAAAATTATTTCCGAAAAATTTCTTTCTTTAGCTGCCAAGGCAAAAGAGATTACTCCCTTTACCGGCCTTAATCTTCCATCTAAAGCCAACTCTCCTAAAAAAATTTTATTTAAAGGATTAAATTTTATTTCCCCAACTGCTAAAAGATAGGCTAAAGCAATTGGCAAATCATAGACTGACCCTTCTTTTTTTAGATCAGCCGGCGCCAGGGAGACCAAAACCTTAACTGGTTGATGATGGGGAGATTGAAAACCAGCACTTTCAATGGCCGCTCCCACTCTTTCTTTTGATTCCTCAACCGCTTTATCTGGCAGACCAACAATCTCAAAGCGTCTCAAACCATAAGAAGCCTTAACCTCAACCTCAATTAATTGAGCCTCCAAGCCAACAATAGCGGCAGAATAAACCTTAGAGAGCATTTTTAACGAATTTTTCCTTCTCCAAAAAAATGATGGTCGTCGGGCAAGACGGTAGTGATCGGTTCATCTTTACCTACGAGGGGTGAACCCGTCCATTGATCTGTTCCGAAAATTGTCACCTCATTAACTAACGTTCCGACTTTCCCTCTCTGGGCTAATTCCGGAGTGAAGGCAATCTGAAAAGCAGCAACTAAATGTTCATCTAAAATTCCTTTTCCGGCGTCAACTTTTTCTATTTCCCAGGTAACCTCGGTTTTTCCAGCCGGTAGGCCTTTAGCTAACAACTCATTCAATTTGGCTCGTGTTAGTTCATCCACATAACCAGTTGGTTCTGTCAGTTTTTGAGGGAACAATATTTCCGCCCGATATTTTGTTTGGAAACCCTTTACCGCTTCAAAGGTTACTTTTCCAAAATGACCAGTAATACCGGTGTTCTTGGGATATAAATGAGGCACTTCTTCCCGGAGAATGACCTGAAGATAGCGAACATCTTCGGCCACCATTCCATAATATAATGGTTTTTCAAATCGAAAATCAACCGGGATTTCAGGATAGACAGGTTTTTTCCCCAGTTCTCTTAAAATTTTCAATTCTCCAATAGTTGAACGGTGACTTTTTACCTCAACCTGATGAGGAAGGGTTGCCTTCACTTTGGTATCTTTTGACAAATTGTAATAATTTTCGACTTTCCAGACAATGGTATAGGTAGTGGTTTCATTGACTATTGGAGGATGGTGACCACTATTGTCAAAAAAACCATATTTGTCAACATGATATCCTTCCTGTAATATTTTTAATTGGGTATTAACCTTATATCTAAATTCTTTTTCAAAACCAGACATTAAGACTCTATTTTTAATTAAAGCATTGGTCTCGGAGACATTTTTTGGTTTATAGTCGGGTTTTAATCTAACCCAAAATTCTACCTGTCCTTTTTCTCCAGGAGTTATATATCTGAGGAGAGAAACTTTTTCTCCCTCCCAGGAGATGGAATTATCACCAGGATGAAACTCTCCTAATGGTGCTTCAACGCTAAAAAGGTCAAAGAGATTTCCATCTAAAACAACAGTTAAAACCAGATTTCTTTGGGGCACATTTTTGATATTTTGAAAGAAAATTTGATAATGAAGTTTTTCTCCGGAATTGGCGATGTAATTTTCTTTACCATTAATTTTTTGGGAAAAGAGAAAATCTGGCTCAAAAGTGACTGAGCGACTGGAAACTTCTTTTAAGAGAATAGTTTCTTCATTGATCTCGGCAAATAATTGGCTTTTAAATTCAAATTCTTTGCCAATGTCCGTTCCAGCCGGAAAATTTCCCCAAAATTCAATCTCTTCTGTCTCTCCTTGAGAAAGAGGTTGAATTTCCCACGTTTTTTCTTCTTCCGGTGGAGGTTTGGATTCTCCAAGTTTAAATTCAAAAGGAAAAATTGTTTTTATTTTAAGGTTTGAAATGGGTAAATCAATAAAAGAGGTATATTTGATTCTGAAATTAAATTCAGAATCCATCTTAGGCCTGATTGGAATTTTCGGAGCCACATCTATAACCAGATCAATTGGAACCTCAGAAATGATTGTATAAAAATTGGCTGTTTCTCGTAAGACAACCGGTTTCCCTTTTTTTGAAAAATCCAGCCAAGCCTTAATTTCTTGCCTTTGTCCTTCCTGGCCAAAAAGGCGAGCCTTGAATTCAAGAATTTTTTCCTCTTTTGGATAAAGAAAGTCACCTAATTTCTCTCTCTCAATTAAACCCTTTTCCGGCAAAGACGATGTTGGATACTGGAGGACAAGTTCCGGATTTTGCAAAATGACATTGCCGGTATTTTTACAACGGACAGTATAAGTTACCCATTCTCCCATTTTTGCTTTTTCCGGCCCCACGATTTTAATTTCCGCCCTGGTTTTTGGTAAGAGAAGAGTGATGATACCAATAAATAAAATTATAACGAGAAAAAATGCTCCAATGGTAATAAAAAGCGTCGTTCTTTCTGAGAATTCCTTGCCTTTTTCAAAAAAGTCATCTTCTTCTTGGGTTTTTCGAAACATTTTGTTTTCTAACCTTTATTTTATCAAAAAAAGAAAAAAAATGAAAACACAATTAACGCCGATAGAGTAAGATTAAAATTGTAAGAAAAAAAATAAAAAGAACCCCCAATATTAATAGAACCTTATTTAAAATTTTTTTGAGAGGAGAAGGAGGTAATGGTAAATCTTCCACTTTTTTTCTAATTTCTTCTTGATTATTATTTGCCATTTTTGCGGAGTTTACATTTTAGACAATATCTCGTTTCCGGACAGATTTTTAATCTTTCTTGCTCGATCTTTTTTTGGCATTTTTCACAAATACCATATTTTCCTTTTTTAATTTTTTCTAAAGCTAGATTTATTTCGTTTAATTTCAATTCAAGATTATACTTAATTGGTAAAAGAGTGCTATACTCTTCAACCTCGTCAGCTGCTTTTTCTAAAGCGCCGCTGCCGGACTCTCCGCCGTTAAACTTTGGGAAGCGAACATCCCAACCACCTTTTCGTTGGTTGCTTTCTTTAGCAATTTTTTCTAACTCTTTTTTAATCTGAACCTTTTCTTTTTTCAATTTTTTATCTAATTCTTTTAGCAATTTTTGGTTCATTTTTTTGCTGGTTTTATCTATTTTATCAGATTAATCTATAATCTAAAAGTGGCTGAAAATATTCCAATCAAATTTCCAAGGATCGGTTTTGTCTTGTGCTACATCTTTATGGCCAGGAATATTTTTGTTGGGAATATCATATTTTTGCCTAAGATGATTTATCAGTTGGATAAGGGAAAAATATTGGACATCATTGGGTCCTTCGAGGAGGGTATAAATAAGTTCAATGCCGATTGAAAAACTGTTGATATTTTTTCTGCCATCGGGCATTTGCCTGGGTTCGGCATGATAGGCAATATTTTGTTCTGGAACTAAATGATATATTTTTCCATCTCTAGCTATTAGATAGTGGGTAGCTACTTTATCCATTTCATATTTTTCAATTACTTTCTCTGGGTCATAAGGGTCACCGCCCAAGGCATTATAAGTTGAATGAATAATGATGGTATCGATTGTTCGGTCAGTAATTGGAGAATGATGGCCTTTAGTGAGGAATTTTTCAATTATTACCAAGGGAATAGGTCTTAATTCTCCTTTTATCAATTTAATTAACTCTTCGATGACTTTTTCCATACTTTCTTCAGACGGGGCTAAAATAAAATAATTAGAAAACAAAGCATAACAGAGTGTAAGCCTCTCTTTAGTCTGAAAACAACTAAAATTTACCCCCTGATGGTTGGTTCTTTTGAAAGTGAGGGGAAAAGAAGAGATTTCTTTTCCGAAAAGAAAAAAAGTTTCTTTTCCCAGACCTTTTCCCAACTCTTCATTTCCTTTTCTAAACCCTCTTTATCTTCTACTTTTGCCAGAAAGGTAATTTCTTTTCCTTTTTCGTGGGAAAAAAGGAGTAAATTATGTTCTTTCTCAAGTTTTTGGCTAAACTCTTTAGACACTCCAAATTGAGCAGTTTCCAGAATTTATTCGAGGTAGAACTCCCTCCCTTTGATTTTATCTTTGATTACAATCCGAGCTAAATCGCCCGGCGGCAGATTTTCTTCTCCAATTTGGTTCAAAATAGTCAAAACTTCATTCGGTTTAGAAATTTCTTTTAAAATTAGCCTTTCAGTTGGCAGCAAAGAAGGAATTTCCGGTTGAATGGAAACTTCTTTTTTAGGGGTGCTTTTTTCTCCCGACCTAACAACTTCTTTCAGTTTTTTAATTTCAGAATACCAATAAAAGAGAGCAGCCAAAGATAAGATTAAAAGAAGAATTCCTATTCTGACTAAAAACTTTCTTAATGCCGAAGGCCTTTTGGGGATTTCTTGGAGGGGGATTTTTTCCTCCCTTTCTTTTATTTCTTTTTCTTTTTCGCCTTCTGAAGCAACCCGGAACCAAGGAGGAACTGGTGTTGTTTTCCCCGACAGCCATTCAACTTTTTTAAAGGGCGTTTTTTCGATTTTTGGTACTTCAATTTTTGGGATTTCACTTTCTGGTTTTGGGATTTCACTTTCTGGTTTTCTTTCCTTTTCCTCAATTTTTTTGGGGACTAGTGGAGGAACCAGAGTCCTTTCTGAAACCTCTTTTATTCTGGTTTCTGGTGGTATTTCTTTACTCTTTTCTTCTTTTTTTACCACTTCTGTTGTCGGTATTTTTTCGGCTACTGGAGTTTTTTCAATTTTTTTTTTATCGAAGTTTCTTCCGTCTTTTCTTCTTCTATGGCTTCTAGAGGTTCAGTTTCTTCCGGTATTTCTACCTCTTCCAATATAGAAGGTTCTTTTGGTCTTTCAACTTTTTCTGGTTTTTCTTCAATCATTTCTACCGCCTCAATTCCGGTGAGAATTACCCCTTTTTCCTCTAGAAAGGTGGCAATTTTTTTTAGCTTTTCTTTTAATTCATTTTCTTTTTCTTGAAGTCTATTAAATTTCGATTGGATGTCTTCGACTAGAAGTGAAATTTTCTTTTTTTCTCCTTCATATTTCCATCTTTCTTCTTCGACTAGTCTTCTTTCTTCTTCAATTTGCCACCTTCTTTTGTCTAGCTCTCTTCTTTCGGCAATTGACATAGTTGCCCTGGCTTTCTCTTCGAGGATTTTTATTTCATCTTCAATTGCTGTTTCCTCTTCGACAATTTCTTCCAAAATTTTTTCTAATTTCTCTTTCTTCTCCAGTTTTTCATTTAATTCCACTTCTAATTTTTCCTTCTCCGTTGTTAATGGTTTAAGCCCTCTTTTCAATTCCTCTGCCTCCATTTGAAGGGTTTTTATTTTTCCTTCTTCGGCGATGGCTTCAATATCTCTTTTAATCTCTTCTTCTTGACCTGAAATTTCATCAAGTTCCGGTTCAAGAGCCTCTATTTTCTCTTTTATTTTTTCAACCTCTTCTTCAAATTTCCATTTTTCTTCTTCAATTTTTCTTCTTCTGTCTTCAATTTTCCACCGTTCTCGTTCAAAAATTTTTTTTCTTTCTGGCGGCACCGCTTCTTCTTTTTCTTCAATTTTTAATTTCCTTTCTTCAATTTCTCTTTCTGCCTTCAAAAGAGGAGAGATTTTCGTTTTTTGGATTTCTTCAATTTGGAGCAAGAGCTGCCTTTTTTTAATTTCTAAAGGCTTTCTTTTTTCAGCCAGAAGATGAAGTTCCCTCTCTAAAGCTAACCTTTTCTTTCTTAATTCCAATTCTTCTTTCTTTTCGCTCGGTATTTCTTCCATTTCTTCTTTTTCTTCTCTCGGCATTTCTTTTAAAACCTCTTCTTTTGGTAATTCAACTTCTTTTGCTAATTCTACCTCCCCTTTCTTTAAAAATCTGTCCACTCTTTTCTCTAAAAATTCCCTTCTTCTTTCAGCTTTTTCTCTTTTTTCGCCATAGCTTTCAACTTCTTTTTCTAAGTCCTTTATTATCTCTTTTAATTTTTCGATCTCCTCCTCTAAACTTTTTCTTTTTTTCCTTTCCCTTTCAATCTCTTCTAGCACCATCTTTGTTCTTTCTTCCAAAACTTTCCTTTTTTCTTTTTCTTCTTCTTTTTCGGCCATTACTCTTTTTATTTCTTCTTCAAGGGTTCTTCTTTTTTCTTCTTCTCTTTCTCTTTCATCCATTACTCTTTTTATTTCTTCTTCTAAAACATTTCTTTTTCCTTCTTCTTTTTCTGCCTTATCTAACATCTTTTTCATATTTTCCTCTAAGACCTCTCTTTTTTCTCTTTCCCTTTTTATTTCTTCCTCAAGGACCATTCTTTTTTCTTTTTCTTTTTCTTTTTCAACTGTCACCCTTCTTAATTGCTCTTCTAAGGTTTTCTTTTCTTCTTCTGAGATTGGCTTTTCCA
>Ga0209721_1000111_pt1 | contig 81902 bp, 67 predicted proteins | sample TshhotsprinmetaG_FD_184139 | JGI IMG/M metagenome (GOLD analysis project Ga0209721, IMG submission 184139) | Hot spring microbial communities from South Africa to study Microbial Dark Matter (Phase II) - Tshipise hot spring metaG (SPAdes)... | ecosystem: Environmental > Aquatic > Thermal springs...
AGAGGGGGGACAGAGAGGGGTTTTGCGGGGCGGCGGCTCCGCCGCCGCCCCGCAAAACCCCATCTTTTCTCCCCCCTCCCCGTGCGGCTGTAGGGGCGGACGATCCGTCCGCCCTCAACGGGGAGGGAGCAAGGGGGGAGGGGTGAAGGTGTCCTTGAGAAAGTGCACTGCTTTTGAACATGAGCCACACTGCTTGTCCGCGTCCATCCACGTCCTATTGGAAAACTGTCAGGTAGCCAGACTCTAAATCACTGTGGCAAATATAGGAAGCAAGAAAACTTACGCAACACGCCTCACGCAACACGTCTCACGCAACACGTTTTACGCAACACGTTTCACGCAACACATTTTACGCACCACGCCATGTCCCAACGCGCCGACCGGATTGCCATCGTCCTCATCCTGACCCTGGCGCTGGCCGCGGCCGTGCCCCTCTGGGGGCCGGGCATCGTCAACACCCGCGGCGGGGGCGATAGCCCCTTCCTCCTCCAGCGCCTCCACCAGATGACGGCGAACCTCCGGGCGGGGGTCTTCCCCGTCCGCTGGATGCCCGACGCCGCCTACGGCCTGGGGTATCCCTTCTTCAGTTACTACGCCGCCCTGCCCTACTACATCGGCGGCCTGCTGGCCCTGGCCGGCCTGGACCTCCTGACCGCGGTCAAACTCACCCAGACGCTGGGGTTTCTGGCTGCTGCGCTGGCGATGTACGGCTGGAGCCGCCGCCGCGCCGATCCCCTGGCGGCCGGTCTGACGGCCGTCGCCTACACCGCCGCCCCCTTCCACCTGGTCAACGTCTACGTGCGGGGCGACTCTCTCTCGGAGTTCTACGCCTTCGTCTTTTACCCGCTCATCCTCTGGGCGCTGGACTCCACCCGCCGCACCCGGCGCGGGGTCATCTGGGCCGCCCTGGCCTACGCCGGCCTCCTGCTCACCCACAACATCTCCGCCTTCATCTTCACCCCCTTCGTCCTTCTGGCGATCCTGATGCAGCCCGGACCGGAATGGCTCCGCAACGCCCTGCGCGGCCTGGCCGCGCTGGTCCTGGGAATGCTTCTGGCGGCCTGGTTCTGGGTTCCGGCGTTGAAAGAGAGTCCCCTCGTCCAGTTGGGGACGGTCACCCAGGGCTACTTCCACTACACCAACCACTTCCGCGCCCTCAACCTGGTGCAGAACCGTTTTCTTTTTGACTATTCCATCTCCTCCGACGCGCGCACTCCTTTCGCGATGGGCCTGATGCAGGCCGTGGGCGCAGCGTTGGGGGCGATATGGCTCATCGTCTGCCTTGTCCGACGACGCCTGGACCGGACCGGGGTCTTTCTCCTGCTGGGTCTGATCCTCGCGACCCTGATGATTACCCCGCTCAGCAAACCCCTCTGGGACCACCTCCCACTCCTGCCGATGGTCCAGTTCCCATGGCGCTTCCTCTCCGTCCAGGCCCTCTTCGCCGCCGCAGTCACCGCCGCCCCCTTCGCCCATCTCCTCCCGCTCCGCCCATCCCGCTTTACGTTTTACGTTTTACGCCTTACGTTTTACTTTTTACTCTTTACGCTTCCCCTCTCCGTCCTGCTCCCCCTCCACCCCGACCGCCTGCCCATCGGCCCGCAGGACGTCACCACAGAACGGCTGCTCCTCTACGAACTCTTCACCGGCAACATCGGGACGACCATCCGGCACGAGTACCTCTACCGGGCCGTCGTCCCGCGGCCGTTCACCTCCGACGCGCTGGTGGAGCCCGATGGGCCCCCGCACGCCATCCCGCTGGACGGCGACGCGCTGGAAGCGACCCTGCTGGCGCGCGCCCCTGCGCGCCAGGTCTGGCGGGTGGTGGGGGATGGCGGGGGGGTGGCATTCCCGATCCTCTACTGGCCCGGCTGGCGGGCCCGAATAGACGGCCGTCCGGCCGATGTCCGGCCCGTGGAGGGATCGGGGTATATCGCGCTGGACGTGCCGCCGGGGGAGCACACCGTCGTCCTTTATCTGGGGCGCACCCCCCTGCGCGCGGCCGCCGAGGCGGTCTCCCTGGCCGCGGCGCTGGGGATGCTGGCGGCGGTCGGGTTGACCGGAACGCGCCGACGGCGAAGAGAATCGCCGATCGGGGATGCGGCTTCTCGCCCGGCGATCCTGTGGAACTTCCTTCTTCTGCTCCTCTTCCTGCTCCTGCCGTGGATCGGGGAACGGATATTGCTCCGGGCGACGGTCTCCCCATCGGACCATCTGGACCTGACCATGGACTTCATCCAGATGCCCTACCTGCACCATAACCCCGGCGGGGTGCAGTTTGAGGGCGCTGCGGGCCGCGCCTGGCTGCTCTGGTACGACGTCTCCGACCAGAATCCTGACCCTGGAGATACCCTGACCGTCACCCTGAAGATGGACGCGGCCTTTCCGTACACCGCCACCCTGGAGATGGTCTCCCCGGCCGCAGTGCGCTACGACCTCCTCCCGCTGGCCCGCGCAACCTGCGAATTTCACCTGTGCTCCCTGACCGTCCCCCCCGATACGTCGCGCGGGCTCTACCTCCTGCGCCTGCGGGTCTTCGGGCCGGAGGGAGAGATTTTCGCCCGCACCCCCGGGGGAGAACCGAGGGGAACGCTTTACCTGACTCCGATACGGGTATCCCGCGGGCCGTCCCTGCCGCCGGAGACTCCCCCTACGGCTGCCTTCGGCCCGGCGATCCGCCTCTATCGGGCAACCGTCCGCCCGATCGCCCCGGACCGATTGGAGATTCGCCTGGTCTGGTCTGCGGTCCGGCCCGTCGCCGCCAACTACGGCATCTCTCTGCGCCTGCGAGACGCCGAAGGGCGGAACGTCGCGGTGATGGACACCCAGCCCGGATACGGTTTCCTGCCCACCAGCATGTGGCGTCCGGGAGAGGCGGTCACCGACCGCTACGAACTGACCCTGCCTCCGGACGTCCCTCCCGGGGACATCTACCATCTGGAGATTGTCCTCTACCAGGTGCCGACGCTGGCATCGGTGGGGCAGGCCGTCATCGGGCCGTTCCCGTTGCCCCTGGAGACCCCCTACGAGAGGCAAGGGGAGCCGCGCCGGTTCTCCCTCCCATCCCTCTCCCACCCGCTGGGGGTCACATTCGGCGGGCAGATTCGCCTGGCGGGCTACGAACTGGTACGGGAGGCCGAAATGCTCCATCTGACCCTCTGGTGGCAGGCGCTGACGGCTTCCCCGAACGACTACACCGTCTTTGTCCACCTCTTCGGTCCGGAGAGCCCGGTCCCGGTGGCGCAGAACGACGCGCCCCCGCGCGGGGGTGCGTACCCGACCTCCTGGTGGGTGCCCGGGGAGGTCGTGAGCGACACGGTCATCATCTCCCTGCGGGACGTCCCGCCGGGGGAGTACCGTCTGGCGGTAGGGCTGTACCGGCCCGAGACGGGGGAGCGCCTCCCCGCCCTTGCCGCCGACGGCACCCCCATCCCCGACAACCGCCCGGTCCTGCCGGAGGTCATCCCGGTCCGCCCGTAGTCCAAGGGAAAAACCACAAAGGACACGAAGGGATTCACGAAGAACGCAAAGAAAAACTTCGTGTCCTTAGTGGTTCAAAAATCAGGAGGTCGCAATGAGTCAAATCCGCATTCCGAATCCCGACCCTCTGCTGGCCCCCGACGGCCGTCTGGCCGCGGTGGGCTGGTCTCCCCAGCCGCTCCTGGACTGCAACCTGGAGCGGGCCCGCTTCTACCCGCTGCCGTTCCGGTGGCTGCAGTTCCTGCGGATCAAACGCTGGGACTACTATGCCCTCTTCACCCCGAAGCGCTTCTTCTCGGCGACGGTCGCCCATCTGGGCTATGCGGGGAACATTTTTGTCTACGCCCTGGATTGGGAGACGGGCGACCTGCACGAAGAGGGGCAGGTCGTCCCTCTCGGCCGGGGGGTCCAGTTGCCGCGCAACAGCCAGGAAGGGGAGACCCGATTTGAGAACCGCACCGTCCGCCTGATCTTCCGTGCCGCGGAGGGATTCCGCCACGTCCAGGTGGACTGGCCCGGCTTCCGCCAGGGACGGGGCATCCACGCCGACTTCCGCCTGGATTGCCCGCCCGACCACGAATCCATGACCATCGTCATCCCCATCGGGCGGCGGCGGTTCTACTACAACCGGAAAATCAACTGTATGCCCGCCAGCGGCTACCTGCGCTACGGGGACGAGGAGGAGGAACTGCGCCCGGACCGGGCGCTGGGTTCCCTGGACTGGGGGCGGGGCGTATGGGAGTACCGGAGTTACTGGAACTGGGCCAGTGCGTCGGGCTTTCTGCCCGATGGACGGCGGGTGGGGCTGAATCTGGGCTGCGGGTTCGGAGACACGTCGGCCGCGACGGAGAACTGCCTGGTGCTGGAGGGACGGGTCCACAAACTGGGGGTGGTGCGCTTTGACTACACCCCGGGGGACTACATGCGCCCCTGGCACTTCACCGACGACGAGGGCCGGCTGGACCTGACGCTATTTCCCTTCAAAGAGCGCCTGGCGCGCACCAACCTGGGGGTCATCTTCAGCGAAGTGCATCAGATGTTCGGTCGCTACCAGGGCCGCGCGATCGCCGACGACGGCGAGGTCATCGCCATCGCGGGGCTGATCGGCTTCGCCGAGGAGCACCACGCGCGGTGGTGAGGGAGGGCGGGCGGTTTCGTGGTGCACTATGAGACAAATCGGGGTCAGCACATAACCGGCGCAAGGGGCGCCACGCGCGGCGGGGATAGAGAGACAACCACAGGCACCCTGCCGGACTATCTCACGGGCCGCTGGGCGACGATGGGGGAACCCGATCCGACAACATCTCCCCAATGGGCGCGCATCTTTTGCTCCCCTCCGGTGTTATCTTTGTATGAGCACTGAAATGCCATCCAGCCAAGGAGGAACTTACAATGAGCGCGCAGAAGGTTGCTGTTGTCACCGATAGCACCACATATCTCCCCCCGGACGTGCGAGAACGGTTAGGTATCCCGGTAATTCCCCTCAACGTACTCTGGGGAGAGGAAGTCCTGAAAGATGGGGTGGATATTGACCCACCTACCTTTTATCGCCGTCTTCAAACAGCCAAAGTGATGCCCACGACTTCGCAGCCCTCTGCTGGCGAGTTCCGGGAATTTTTCCGTCAGGTGGCGGAGGAGAAGAAGACAGATACTCTTGTGGGAGTTTTCATCTCTTCCGAACTCAGCGGGACCATTGCCTCCGCGGAGGCAGCAAAGGCGTTGCTCCCGGACCTGCGGATTGAGATAGTGGACTCCCGTTCCACTTCTATGGGGCAGGGATTCCAGGCGATGGCAGCCGCGGAGGCGGCCCAGGCTGGGGCCTCTGTGGATGAAGTGGTGACAGCCGCCATCCAGGTTCGGGAAAGCCTGCACATCCTGTTTATGGTGGACACCCTGGAATTTCTCCATCGGGGGGGGCGGATCGGCGGAGCCAAGCGGTTCCTGGGAACGGCGCTCCAGATCAAGCCCCTTCTGGGGCTGGATGGAGTCATTGAGGCTGTAGAGCAGGTGCGGACAAAGAAAAAGGCCCTGTCACGCATGCTGGAAATTCTGCGCGAGCGCGCCGGGAGCAATTTCATCTTCCGCATGGCCGTCGTGCACGCCAACGCACCGGAGGAAGCGCAGGCGCTGGCCAGCGAAGCGCAGGCCGTCCTGAAGCCGCAGGAATTCTATATGGCGGAGGTCAGCCCGGTGATCGGCACGCACACAGGACCGGGGACGCTGGGGATTTGTATTGTGACCCGGTAAGGGCCTGGACGCCGTACGGGCTTCCCTCGGCAGGCGCTCTCCCTCCTCCAGGAGCGCCTGCCTTTTTTTATCCCGGGTGAAAGGGGGATGATCGCTTACTGCACAAGCCCGGAGAGGCTTGTGCAGCAAATCATTTCGGGGGAGCGACGCGCCCGTGAAAAAGAAAGAGAGTGAGGTTTGTGGGGGCGGCTTTGCCGCCCCCACAAACCCCGCACCCCACCCCTTTCCCATGCGGGGCGAATTGCTGGGCAAGCCCGGAGACGCGGAAGATTGACAAATACCTGTTCCCGGGTAAAAATACAGGGGATGAAGGCTCTCTCTGCGCACATCTACGCTCGTCGGCGCTCCCTTTTCCTGATCCTGGTCCGTCTGGCGCTGGCCTTTTTCGTCCTCTGGCTTCTGCGCCCGCCGCCGGTGCTGGTCATCATTGGCCCGCCCCAGGAGGTGCGTACCACAAACCCTCTGGTCGGTGTGCACACCCGTCTGACCGACGAGGTGGAGGAGTGGAAAATTCAGCGCACCCTCCAGATGGTGCGGCAAATGGGCGCTCCCTGGATCGTGGAATTCTTCCCCTGGCCGTATATAGAGCCCAGACGGGGGGAATGGGATTGGGAGCATGCGGACATGGTAATCCGGCACGCCCGCGCGCAGGGCCTGACCGTGATCGCCCGTCTGGGATTTGTCCCCGACTGGGCCCGCCCTGAGAACACCACCTTCAACTACATTGACCCGGAATACTACGACGAGTTCGCCAACTTCGTCGCGGCATTCCTCACCCGCTACCGGGGAGAAGTGAACCACGTCATCATCTGGAACGAGCCGAACCTCAGCCTGGAATGGGGATACCGGCCAGTGGACCCCGTCGCCTACACCGAAATGCTTCGGGTCGTCTATTCGGCGGCCCATGCGGCGAATCCCGACGCGGTGGTGCTGGCTGGAGCGCTGGCCCCTACGCTGGAACCGCCGGGCAGCGCCGCCGGTCTGAACGACCTGCTCTACCTGGAAGCGATGTACCAGGCGGGAGCTGCTCTCTACTTTGACGCGCTGGCCGTTCACTCCTATGGAACAAATTTCCCGCCGGAGGCCGACCCGGACCCCAATGTCATCAACTTCCGCCGCACCGAACTTCTGCGGGCAATTATGGAAGCCTACGGCGACGGGCAGAAGTCCGTCTACATCACCGAAGGGGGATGGAACGACCACCCTCGCTGGGCGCGCGCCGTCCGTCCGGCCCAGCGGGTAGCATACACGGTGGGTGCGTACGAATGGGCTCGGGAGCACTGGCCCTGGTGCCGGGCCGTCGCCTTCTGGGCATTCCGCTTCCCCGCCCCCCAGCGGAATTATCAGGACTACTCCACATTCGTCACCAACGACTTCCGCCCCAAACCGGTCTATCTGGCCATTCAGGAGTACACCGGCAATGCTTCTCCGTAAATCGCCCGCTGCCGACCACCGACCGCCGACCATCCGCTTCCTGCTACCCGCTACCCACTTCCTGCTCCCTGCTATCCACTTCCTGCTCCCTGCTATCTGTTTCCTGCTGTTCGCCCTCTGCCTGGTCTCCTGCTCCCGCGCCGACGCGCTGGATCGGGTACGGGCGAGCGGAGTCCTGCGCGTGGGAATGGACGCCAGTTTCCCGCCCTTTGAGTTCTGGGATGGGGAGGGCAATCTGGTGGGATTTGACGTGGACCTGGGCCGCGAGATCGCTGCCCGGCTGGGAGTGCGCGCCGAGTTCGTCGCCAACCTCTCCTACGATGGCCTCTACGACGCCCTGACGGCCGAGCAGGTGGACATCGTCATTTCTGCCCTCTACGTGGACCCGATGCGCATGGCGGACTTCGCCTACTCCTATTCGTACTTTAATGCCGGGCAGGTTCTGGTGGTACCGGTAGACGGGGGAGAAGTCAGAGAAATGGCCGACCTTTCCGGGCGGACACTGGCAGTGGAATGGGGGAGCGAGGGGGATGTGGTGGCCCGCACCTGGGCGCGGCGGCTGACCGGCATGACGGTCATCCCCTGCCAGAGCGTGGAGGAGGTGCTGGCTCGCGTGGTGGCGGGAGAGGCCGACGCCGCACTGGTGGACCATCTCTCCGCGCGGCTGGGGATCGGGCAGGGGCTTCCCCTGCGCGTCGCGGGCGATCCGGTGACCGATGAACCCTACGCCATCGCCGTCCGCCGCCAGGATAGCGCCCTTTTACGGGTGGTCAACGAAATCCTTACCGCGATGGAAACCGACGGAACCCTCTCGCAACTGCGCCGTCAGTGGCTCGGTGGCGAGTGATTACCTCTTCAGAAGGACCGTTTCGGCCCTTTAGATTCTCACAAAATCATAGCGATTCGGTCGGCAGTGGAAACCGTACAGCGGCCAGAATCGTTTGCCGGAGAGGTGCTGGGGGGATGATGTCTCTTTTTGAGCCGCAGATACCTGATGACCGGGGTGGGGAACACCTCGGGGACTCTCCCATCACTGACCTGCGCGCCCAGCGCGGCGTCCCCTCCCTGGCCTGGCGGGCCGGTCAGGAGCGAAGGTTCCGCATGGTCTGCCATCATGCCGACCCGGCCGGGAAGCGGGTCCTGGATGTGGGATGCGGGGTCGGGATGTACCTGGCAGCCTTCCGCCAGCACACCCCTCATGTGTTCGGGGTGGAGGTGGAGCGGGAGTGGGCCTGCGAGGCCCAGTGCCACGCCACGGGAGTGGTGCAAGCGGTGGGGGAATCTCTCCCTTTCGCAGACGGGTCCTTTGACCTGACGTTCTCCCACGAGGTCCTGGAGCACGTGACCGATGACCGCGCCGTCCTGGCCGAGATGGTCCGAGTGACCCGGCCCGGCGGGCGGATTGTGCTCTTCGTCCCCAACCGACTGTACCCCTTTGAGACCCACGGGATTTTCTGGCGCGGGCGTTACCGGTTCGGGAACATCCCTCTGGTGAACTACCTGCCCGACTCCCTGCGCAACCGTCTGGCGCCCCACGTGCGGGCGTACACCGGGGGCTCCCTACGCCGCCTGGCACAGGGGTTACCGGTGCGGGCCCTCTTCCACACGGTCATCTTCCCCGGCTACGACCGCCTCGCCCGACGTTCCCCCCTCCTGGCGCGCCTCCTGCAGGCAATCACCTACCCGCTGGAGCATACCCCGCTGCGCGCGTTCGGCCTTTCCCATTTCTGGGTGCTGGAGCGGGAGTGAAAGTGGGGGATTGGTTGGTTGGGAATGGGTTGATTGGGGATCTAGCACCTGACACTTTCGGCTCATATCCAGACCTCGTGCAGGCAGGGTCTGGCCTCTAACGCCCCCTCATCCCCCTGGCCCCCTTCTCCCCCGCCGCGGCGGGGGAGAAAGGGGAAAATAGGTTTCAGCCTCCGGTGCCATTTCGCCCCTCTCGTCGCCTTAAGTTAGCGCTTATTGGACCCATCCCTGCCCCCTTCGGGCCGCGGGGCGCCCGCGGCGACGCGGCGGAGCCCCCGGCGCGTCGCCCGCGCCCAGCCCAGCGGGAATTCCTCTACCGTGACCAGTACCCAACCAACTCCATCCGGGCCGGGAATCGTCTCCCCGCGCAGGAACGCGCCCACCGCCGGGTCGTCCACCTCCAGCCGATGGGCCCAAAGGACGTCCTCGGGCCGCAGGGCCATCGCCAGCGCGCGGGACGGGACAAATGCAGTCCCCTCCACCTGCCCCAGCAACCACCCCGGCCGAAACACTCGTAGCCCCTCCCACAGGTCCGGCGGGACGACCGTCTGGTAAACCCGTCCATCCCGGAAAATCAGCCCTGTTTCGGGCGCGTTGCGCAGCGTCTGGCGAATGAAGGCCTCATAGAGCGCGCGCCCCCGTCCGGGCAGGCGGCCCGTATAGCGGGGGCGGCGGGGATGTTCCCCCCCGGCGCGGCGGAGCAGGGCGTAGAAGTGCCCCCGGCCCGGCCCCCGATGGGGCCAGAGTCGGACAGCGCGCCGGAGTCGGGGATCGGTCTCTCCGACCCACTCCGGGTGACCGGAATCAAAGGCCGGATGGGGCGCTAACTCCACCGGGTCAAACTCCGGGTGGGCCTTCAGAAAGCGGGCAATGACCCCCTCGTTCTCCTCCGGCGCGAAGGTGCAGGTAGCATACAGGAGAAGGCCACCGGGGCGGACAGTCCGCGCGGCGTCCTCCAGAATGGCCGACTGGCGCCGGGCGCAGCCCCGAACCGCCTCCTCGCTCCAATCCCGCGCTGCGGCTTCTTCCCGCCCGAACATCCCCTCGCCGGAGCAGGGCGCGTCCACCAGCACCCGGTCAAACAAACCCTCCCAGCGTTCTGCCAGGCGGCCCGGGGCTTCGTTTACAACCAGAGCATTGGTCACCCCCAACCGATCCAGATTTTCCGCCAGGACGCGCGCCCGTCGGGGGTGGATTTCGTTGGCGACCAGCACACCCCGGTTTCCCATCCGGGCTGCCAGGTGGGTCGTCTTCCCGCCGGGCGCGGCGCAGAAGTCCAGCACCCACTCCTCGGGCCGGGGGTCCAGCAGGAGCGCCGCGGCCATCGCGGCCGGGTCCTGGAGATAGTAGAGCCCGGCCTCGTGGTAGGGATGGATGCCGGGACGGGCCGTCGGGTCGGTCACGACGAACCCTTCCGGGCACCAGGGGACCGGCCGAAGCGGGAAGGGGGAACGGGTCAGAAAGTTTTCGGGGGAAATTTTCTGCGTGTTGACCCGCAGGCCGACATCGGGAGGGGCAGACATCGCCTCCAGAAAAGGGGGAAACTCCGGCCCCAACCAGGCCGTCATCCGTTCCAGAAAGCGTGAAGGCAACACTTTTTTACGTTTTTACGTTTTTACGCTTTACGTTTTACTCTTTACGCCTCACTCCCCCAGCACCTCCGGCAATTGGGCGGGGGAATCCAGGATGAGGTGTGCGCCGGCCCGCTCCAGTTCGTCCCTTTCGCCGAAGCCACAAAGGACGCCGATGGCCCATACGCCTGCCTTCCGGGCCGACCGCATATCCACCGGTGTATCGCCGACCATCGCACAGCGGTCGGGCGGGAGGCCCAGTTGCTGGACGGCGTAGCGGATGGGGGCAGCGTGGGGCTTGAGCCGCCAGGTGGATTCGCGGGTGACCACGAGTTCAAACGGGTCGGAGAGGCCAAAGTCTTCCAGAAAGGCACAGGCGTCCCGGCGCCCGCGGGTGGTGACGACAGCAAGGCGGTAGCGGGGGGTCAGACGGCGCAGGGCCTCCTGGGTGCCGGGCACGATCTGGAATCGGGGAGCGGGACGGTTTTTCCGGTGTCGCAACCGCTCCCCCAGACCCAGCAGGGGCGCGTCCAGCCCGACGGTATCCAGGACGGTGGTCAGGGCATTGGCAGGTGTCTCCAGGCGCATCACAATGCGGCGTGCCCGGTGACGGGCGTTGCGCACCCGCAACCGCTCCAGCCAGCGGGCCAGCGCCTCTACCCCCTCATCGTCCGAGTCCAGAATCGTCCCGTCCAGGTCAAACAGCAGCGCGTCCAGCGCCTGGGGAGGAATCATCAGCCCCCTCCGACGATTGCTTGCGCACCCGAAGCCGGAAGCCCTCTACCTGGACCACCAGGACGCTCTCCCCCTCTTCTATCGGGCCGCCCTCGGCGGTGGCGCGCCAGAGTTCCCCCGTCGCCAGCACCCATCCCTCGGGGTCCAGTCGGCTCTTGGCGATGCCCGTACGCCCCATCAACCCCTCCCTTCCGGTCACCGAGCGGGGCTTCTGGGCCTGGAGCGCTTTGGCGATGACAAAGGCGAAGAAGAGGGCAGTCAGAATCCCGACGACGATCACCAGGGGGATGGAAATCTGTCCATATGGGGAGAGGGGCGCATTAAAGAGGATAAGGGCCCCGGCGATGAAACTCACCGTCCCGGCGAGGGTGAGCGCGCCGTGGGTGGGTGCTTTGATATCCAGAATGAAGAGCACAATGGCCGTCGCCATCAAGACCAGGCCGAGCCAGTTGAAGGGAAGGACACCCAGGCTATAGGCCGCCAGAGCCAGGCAGAGGACACCGATGAATCCGGCAACCCATCCGCCGGGAGAAGAGAGTTCTATCAGGATGGCCTGCACACCGATGGTCAGCAAGATGAAGGCGATATTGGGATTGATCAACACCTGAAGCAGCCTTTCTATGGGGGATAAGGGGATTTCCTGAACCGTTGCACCTGCGGTGCGAAGCGTTTGTTCCGTCCCATTGCCCAGAGCGATCACCCGTCCGTCCATCCCGGTCAGCAGTTCGTCCAGGTCGGCAGCGATCAGGTCAATGACCCCTAACTCTAAAGCCTCCTCCGGCCCGGCGGTGGCGCTCTCCCGGATCGCCCGTTTCGCCCAGTCTACGGCGGCCTCCCCTCGGCGCTCGGCGAAGAGGGTGGCGTGTTCCACCAGCACGTTGACGACCTTCTCAATGGCGTCCTCACTGACCGCGTCCTCGGCACCGGGGAGGGTGACCGGGTGGGCAGCGCCGATCGTGGTGCGCGGGGCCATTGCCGCACCGTGGGCGGCCAGAAGGATGAGCGTCCCGGCGGAGGCGGCCATTCCACCCCGCGGCCAGACGTAGACGATGATGGGCACTTCGGCGTTCTCCATCGTTTCCATAATCTTTGTGGTGGACGTCACGTCGCCGCCGGGGGTGTTCAGTCGGATCACCACCGCCTCTACTTCATCCCGTTCCGCCAGGCGGATGCCCCGGGCCACATAATCATTAATGGCCGCCGTGATGGCACCATCTATCGTGAGCACGTAGACCGTTCGCCCTTCCTGCGCCGCGGCCAGCCCGACGGAAGCCAGAACCCATCCGACGATTATGAGCAGTCCGATCCATCCCTTTACGTTTCCTTTACTCATCACCCGCCTCCAGAAATATTGTACCCCGACGGGGGAAAACCGCAAGCGCTCGTTCGGGCTTGTGCAGCAAATCGTTTCGCGGGAGCGGCGCGCCCGCGAAAAGAGAGTGGGGTTTGTGGGGGCGGCTTCGCCGCCCCCACAAACCCCACACCCCACCCCTTTCCCACACAGGGCGAATTACTGTGCAAGCCCCCAGCAAGCGCTGGATTGACAAAACGGACGCCTGGCGGTAAAATGCGCCCTGTTTATGGAGGAACGCGTTCCCCGATTGAATCGGGATCGGCTCTCGGTACTGATTGCGCTGATCCTGCTGACCAGCGTGCTGTTCCGTTTCGTCCAGTTGCCTCAGATCACCCGTCAGTTTCACCTTCTGGGTTCGCCGCTGGAGGTAAACCTGACGGGGACCGGTCTTCTGGTGGCGCTGGTCTGCGGACTGACGGCAATGGGGGCTTTCTATATACTGGCGGCCCATCCGGATGCCCCTGACCGTCTGCCGCGCCCCCTTTACTTCTCCTGGGTGCTTCCCGGCCTCCTGGGCGGTATGGCGGCCTATCTGATAGAACTGGCTCCGAACGAGGTCGTCTGGGGGGGCGGGCTCCTTCTGGCGATGCTGTTCATCGGTCTGACCGTGGCTGCGGAATTCGCGGCCCTCTCCCCGCGCCACCCTGCGTCCACTCGCGCCCGTCTGGGGTTGAACATCCTGGCTTATCTGCTGGCTTTTCTGTTTTTCTACCTGATCTACCGGACCCGTGCCCGCAGTCTTGTCACCGCCACGACGATCACGGTGGTGGCGTCCCTCATCGCGCTGGACCTGCTGGGCGTGGCGGAGACCCGCGCAACGCGCGTCGTCCTCTATTCCGGTATCATCGGCCTGATAGTGGGAGAGATGACCTGGGCGCTCAACTACTGGCGGGTGGACAACTGGACGGCCGGTCTCCTCCTGTTGTTGTTCTTTTATCTGACCACGGGCATCGCTCAGCAGAACCTGATGGGCCGACTGAGACCTGCGGTTCTGTTAGAATTTGGTTTCGTCACCGTAGCCGTGCTGGCCCTGATCCTTTTTCTGAAATAATGTCATCTGGAAACCCCGGATAAAGGGCTTGTGCAGCAAATCGTTTCGGGGGAGCGGCGCGCCCGCGAAAAGAGAGTGGGGTTTGTGGGGGCGGCTTCGCCGCCCCCACAAACCCCACACCCCACCCCTTTCCCATGCAGGGTGAATTGCTGTGCAAGCCCGATAAAACGACAATGATTGCTCAGGCCGAACTGACGGAATCGTTACCCTGAATCCATGCGGGTTGTGGTTGGCATATGGAAGACCCAATAACCTTCGTTCGGGAAAAACTTCCACCACGGATTGAGCGGCTGGCGGACCTGGCCTATAACCTGTGGTGGAGTTGGCATCAGGATGCGCGCGATCTGTTCAAGATGTTTGACTATCCCCTCTGGCGCTCTACCGGACATAATCCGGTGCGGATGCTGCTGGAAGTCTCGCCAGAGCGGATTCAGGAGGTCGCTCGCGACCCGCTCTTCCTGCGTCAGTACGATGCCGTCATCCTGGCTTTTGACCGGGACATGGGCAACGGTCACCTGTGGGCCCGTCAGAACTATCCGGACCCCACCCGACCGGTAGCCTACTTCTCCGCCGAATTCGGCATTCACTTCTCGTTGCCCATCTACTCCGGTGGGTTGGGCATTCTGGCGGGCGACCATGCCAAAGAAGCCAGCGATATCGGGCTTCCTCTGGTAGGGGTAGGGTTTCTCTACTCCCAGGGGTATTTCCGGCAGCATATTCCTCCCCACGGCTGGCAGGAAGCCGTCTATTCCCCCTTACGGATAGAGGAGACCCCTATCCGTCCGGTTTTGGACCCGGAAGGCCGCCAGGTGCGGGTGCAGATGTCCCTGGGTGGACGGCTCGTGCAGATGGCTCTCTGGTGGGTACAGGTGGGGCGTGCCCAGATTTGTCTGATGGACACCAACCTCCCGGAGAACGAACCGTGGGACCGGATGCTCACTTCCCGACTCTACGGCGGCGATCGGGAGACCCGTATCAGTCAGGAGATTGTGCTGGGGATCGGCGGCGTGCGGGCCGTGCGGGCGCTGGGGCTGGATCCTGCGGTCTGGCACCTCAACGAGGGGCATTGTGCCTTCCTGGTGCTGGAGCGGGTACGCGAACTGGTCGCCCGGGGATGGTCGTTTGACCGGGCCGCCGATGCGGTGCGGGAGACCACCGTCTTTACAACCCACACTCCGGTCCCCGCGGGACACGATGTATTTGACTTCCCGATGGTGGAGAAGTATTTCCACGATTACCGGGAACAACTGGGACTCACCCGGGAGGAGTTTCTGGAACTGGGCCGGACGAACGGCCCTACCGGTCCGGAATTCAATATGACCGCGCTGGCCCTGCGTTTTTCCGCCTACCGCAACGGGGTGAGTCGCCTGCACGGGGAGGTCTCCCGCCAGATGTGGCACGTCCTCTGGCCCGACCGACCGGTGGAGGAAGTCCCCCTCTTCCATATCACGAACGGTGTCCACGTCCCCTCTTGGATTCCCGGTCCGTTGAACCGGCTCTTCCGCAAATACCTGGGTCGCGACTGGCTGGAACGGTACGATGACCCGAACCTCTGGGAGCGCCTGGACGACATTCCCGACGAGGAATTATGGGCCTTCCACGAGGACCAGAAACGGAAAATGATGGCGTTCATTCGGGAGCGGGCCCGCCAGCGGCGCATTTCGGGGGAGATGGACCCCGACCAGGTGCTGGTGGCCGGGGCTTTCCTGGACCCTGAAGCGCTGACCATCGGCTTCGCCCGTCGGTTCGCGACGTACAAACGAGCAACGCTCCTGTTTCAGGACCCGGACCGACTGAAACGCATCCTGCACAACCCCTACCGTCCGGTCCAGTTCATCTTTGCCGGGAAAGCACATCCTGCCGACGACGCGGGCAAGTATTTGCTCCAGCAGGTTTACACCTTTGCGAAAGACCCGGCGGTCGGTGGACGGATCGCTTTCATAGAGGACTACGATATGCACGTGGCCCGATATCTGGTCCAGGGGGTGGACGTCTGGCTGAACACGCCGCGTCGGCCGATGGAGGCCAGCGGCACCAGTGGGCAAAAAGCAGCCCTCAACGGGGTGCCCCATCTGAGCATCCTGGATGGCTGGTGGGATGAAGGATATAATGGGGTAAACGGGTGGGCGATCGCCCCACTGGAAGAAGGCGCCCCGGCGGATCAGGACGCCCACGACGCGGCCGAGTTGTACCGGCTGCTGGAAGAGGAAGTAGCACCGCTTTTCTACCATCGGGATCCGGACGGCGTCCCTCGGGGATGGGTTCGGGTGATGAAGGAAGCGATCCGGACGGCGGTTCCGTATTTCTGCACCCGCCGCATGCTGAAGGAATATACCACCCACTGCTATGTCCCTGCCGCGCGGGCAGCACAGGAGTGGGGGATATGATTCGTAAAACGTAAAGATTAAAACGTAAAGGGCAAGATACGTTGCGGGATTGTCATCCACCAGGGTATCACGCCGAACGGGCAGGCATCGCCCGTTGACGGATATTAGCGCCTCCTTATCCCTCCGGCTTTTGCCTTCTTGCCCTTCGCAAACCTGCCTTCTTGCCCCTCGTTTGGCCGCCTGCCCCAACCCCCTCTTTTGGAGGCTTGATTTTGGGCAAATGCCCCCTCACCCCCCTTGGTCCCCCCTCTCCCCCTGCCCTGCGGGCGGGGGAGAGGGGGATAGAGAGGGGTTTTGCGGGGCGGCGGCTTCGCCGCCGCCCCGCAAAACCCCATTTTTCTCCCCCCTCCCCGTGGGGTTGTAGATTTTCTCAGCACCCTCCTTGACGGGGAAGGGCGACACCGGCTTTCAGCCTGCTATGGGGTGAAGAGATTTGGAGGGGCAATTCCCAGCGGATAAAAACACAGAACCCCGCCGAGGCGGGGTCCTGTGTCGTTCTGGTCAGAGATGATCTACGGGTTGAGACCCGAAACGATCCGGGAGAAGACGTTGCTGACCTGGCCACCCAGCAGAGTGAGGATGATGATCACCACAATGGCTACCAGAACGAGAATCAGCGCATACTCCACCAGGCCCTGGCCTTCCTCACGAGGCAGATACAGCATTTTGTTCACCTCCTTTCCGTATTAGGATTTTTCTAAGGTTGCTTTTATTATGCCATAAAATCTGCAGGGGTCAATAGGAAAGTAGTACTATTACCCCGCACGCTGCGGATACAGGGTTATACCACCCGGCAGATGAACCCCTTGAGGTACGCTCCTTCCGGGAATGTCAGGGCAACCGGGTGATCGCCGGCCTGATGCAGGTAACCGATGATCTGCACCTCCCGCCGGGCGTCCAGCGCCGCGCCGAAGAGGATTTTCTGGAAAAGGTCAGGGGAGATCGCTCCGGAGCAGGAGGTGGAAAAGAGGATTCCGCCGGGCCGAAGCAACTGGAAGGCTATCAGATTTATGTCTTTGTAGGCCCGGGCCGCTCGCGGGACATCCTGCGCGGAGGGGGCGAATTTGGGTGGGTCCAGGAGGATCAGGTCAAAACGGCGCCCGGTGGCCCGGAATTCTCGCAGAACGCGCGGGACATCCCCCTCTATAAACTCGTGTTGCGCCGGGTCCTGCCCGTTCAGGGCCAGGTTTTCCCGCGCCAGCGCCAGCGCAGGGCCGGAGGACTCCACGAAGGTGACCCGCTCCGCGCCGTGAACGGCCGCATATACGCCGAACGCGCCCGTATACGCGAACGCGTCCAGCACTTCCGCTCCGGCACAGAATTCCCGCACGCGCGCCCGATTCTCCCGCTGGTCCAGATAGAAACCCGTCTTCTGCCCACCCCGCACGTCTACCCAGAAGCGGAGACCGTTTTCTCGGATCTCCAGCCGAGGGGGAGGCTCATCGCCCCAAAGGAGTCCTGCTTGCAGGGGAAGCCCTTCCTTTTCCCGTACATCTACATCGGAGCGCTCGTAGACCGTGCGCGGGGCCAGCAGTTCTGCCAGCAGGGAGGCCAGTTCCGCCCGCCGATGGTCCACTCCCAGCGTGAGGAATTGCACCACCAGCGTGTCACCGTAACGGTCCACCACCAATCCGGGCAGGCCGTCGGACTCGGCGTGAACCAGCCTGCAGGCGGTGGTGTGGGGGCTGGATAACAGGTTTTGCCGCCGCGCGATGGACCGCTCCAGCCGTCGCCGCCAGAAATCGGTGCCAATGTCCTCTTCTGCATCCCATGTGAGCAGCCGGACGACGATCTGCGACCGACGGTTAAAATAACCCCGCGCCAGCCAGTTGCCGCGCGCGTCCCGCACATCCACGATGTCGCCATCGGAGGGGGCCCCCTCCACCCGCTCTATGGCGCCGGAGAAAACCCAGGGATGCCACCGCAGGACGGACCGTTCCCGGCCCGGTCGGAGAATGACGGTACCCGCCTTCATTGCGCTCCCCCGCCTATGCCCTCTGCGGCCATTCTAATCCCCTTTCCGCGAGTTGACAAATCGCCCGTTTTCGCTATAATACCCCCTGCGGCCGAGCCGAAAGGCACGGCCTCTATTGTGTTTTCGGGAGGTTATTCGTGTACGCGATCGTACGGTCTGGTGGACGTCAATATCGGGTTTCCGTCGGTGACCAGTTGCTGGTGGAGAAACTGCCCTTCCAGCCCGGGCAGGAAATCACGATTAATGAAGTGCTGTTGGTCGCTTCGGGGGACAGAGTGCAGGTCGGCACGCCGCTGATCAACGGCGCGCGCGTGCGGGCGACCGTCCTGGCCCAGGAGAAAGGGCCCAAGATTCGCATCTTCCGGTACATCCCCAAGGAGCGCTACCGGCGGCGCAAAGGTCACCGGCAGACCTATACGCGTCTGCGGATAGATGAGATTATTGTGTAGGAGGTTCCCATGGCACACAAAAAGGGTGCAGGCAGCAGCCGCAACGGCCGGGATAGCCACAGCAAGCGGCTGGGAGTGAAAAAGTACGCCGGTGAGATGGTTCTGGCCGGCAATATTATCGTCCGTCAGCGCGGGATGCGGATCAAGCCGGGGCTCAACGTGGGAATGGGCAAGGACTACACCCTTTTCGCTCTGAGTGACGGTTTCGTTTGCTTTGAGATGCTTCCCGGCGGGCGCAAGCGGGTCAGCGTATACCCGGAACGGAGGGCCGCGTGAAGAAGGACATCCATCCCAAATTCTACCCCAACGCTCAGGTCGTCTGCGCATGCGGCAACACCTGGACGGTGGGCGCGACGGTTCCGCTGATCCGCACCGATGTTTGCTCCCGGTGCCATCCCTTTTTCACCGGCGAGCAGCGCATCGTGGACGCCGAGGGGCAGGTGGACCGTTTCCGCACCCGGTTGCTGAAGCGGGACCAGATGCGCGCGGAGAGCGAAGCCCGTCGGAAGGCCGCCGCGGCCACCGATCAGCCCGTCACCGTTCTGGGACTCAGCGGCACGGTGGAGCGCGTCCTGCAGGACGCGGGCATCCCAACGATTGGGGACGTCCTGGCCAAATTGGCCGAGGGCGACGACGCCCTGACCTCTCTGCGCGGGGTGGACCTGGCTGCCCTGGCAACCATCAAGAAGCGACTCCGTGCCCGGGGGTTCGTCCTCCCCGGCGACCCGGTGTCCTCAGAGGCTCCTTCCGCAGGCGGAGAGTAACCCGGACCGACCGGATAAGGGCAGGTGGAGAAATCCTCCTGCCCTTTCTTTGTGCCCCCCTGTCCGTAAGATTTATCCCAGGCGGTGTCCCATGTACGGTAGGCCCAGCGGAGGATGGATTGAGGTCATCTGCGGGAGCATGTTCTCCGGCAAGACGGAAGAACTGATCCGGCGGGTCCGCCGCGCCCAGATCGCCCGCCAGAACGTACAGGTCTTCAAACACAGTATAGATGTCCGCTACGCCGAGCGGGAGGTCGCTTCCCACAACGGCCTCCAGTTGGAGGCCATCCCGGTGGAGAACTCCGCCCAGTTGCGGACGCTCATCGCTCCGGAGACGACCGTCGTCGCCGTAGACGAGGGGCAGTTCTTTGACGAAGGACTGGTCGCCCTGTGCGAGGAACTGGCCGATCGCGGGCTGCGGGTGATCGTCGCCGGACTGGATATGGACTTTCGGGGCGAGCCCTTCGGTCCGATGCCCCCATTGATGGCCCGAGCGGAGCGGGTGGACAAACTCCAGGCCATCTGTGTGGTCTGTGGGGGGCCGGCCAGCCGCACCCAGCGGCTGATCAACGGTCAGCCTGCTGCCTACGACGACCCGGTGATCCTGGTGGGGGCCAATGAGGTCTATCAGGCCCGCTGCCGGGGATGTCACGAAGTGCGACGCCCGGCACCATCTGACCTGGATAGCAAAGCATAAGGAGAGGGATGAAGAGCCGACCAAAGCACGATTTTTCCGCGATTGACCGGATACTGCTGGACGAGGAAACGATTCAACGGCGGGTAACGGAACTTGCCGCCCGCATCAGTGCCGACTACGCCGGAGCGAACGAAGACGGCCTGGTGCTGGTAGGGGTGCTGAAGGGCGCCTTTATCTTCCTGGCTGACCTGGCCCGTCGTCTGACCGTGCCCCATCACGTGGACTTCATCGCCCTTTCCAGTTACAACCGCGGGGCCGTGAGCACCGGTGCGGTACGGCTGATTATGGACACGCGCATCCCGGTGACCGGCCGGCATGTCCTCATTGTGGAGGACATTGTGGACACCGGCTACACGCTGGAGTACCTGATCCGCAACTTCCGCGCGCGGGGGACCGCTTCGCTTCGTACCTGTGTTCTGCTGAGCAAGCCGGAGCGGCGCAAGGTGGATGTTCCGATAGACTATCTGGGTTTTGAGATTCCGGATGTCTGGGTCGTGGGGTACGGGCTGGACTTCGCCGACCTTTTCCGTACCCTGCCGTATATTGCGGGGTTGAAGCGAGAGGTGTACGAAAAATAAAAAAATAAGAGAGGGAATGGGGTTTCGGGGCGGGCGGCCGAAGGCCGCCCGCCCCGAAACCCCACAAATCCCCCTCCCCGTGCGGCGGGCCGCAACGGGGAGGGGCACACGTATAGCGCCGGGATCGTCAAATCAAGCGGCGCTCTTGCGCTACTCCACTGCAAACAAAAGGGGCAAGGCTTGTCCTTGCCCCTACTTTTCTCCCTGCAGCCACATGCGGACCTGCTCCGCCAGCAGGTCGGCGACCCGGCCTTCATCAAAGGGCCAGGCATAGCGGATGTCCGCTTCCGGATGGCGGGCGCGCACATCCTCCACTGCCGCCCGGATTTCCTTCTCCGTGTGGGTGTTCCCGCGCACCAGCATAGTAGGGACCACCACCACCCGCCGCGCGCCGCCAGAGATCGCACCCTCAATCGCCTCCCCCACGTCCGGCGCACAGAACTCGTTGTAGCCCACGAACACCGGACGGTTGAGCCGCTCGGTGAGTTTCCGGGCCAGTTCCTCCACGGCGGCCCGGTAGGGGTCGTTTGCCGGACAGCGGGGCCACTGGCGCACCTCCCGCTCCAATCGGTCCCGCCAGCGGCGCAGGAAACCCAACCGTTCCACCAGGCGACCGGAGAACTCCAGGGCCATCAGCAGCCCCACCCGGCGGGGCGGATAGTCCAGCGGCGGGACGCCGTGGGCCGCCAGGACGACAGCGGTCTCCCTATCCCCGCTCATCTTCTTCCCACCGACCCAGCGCTTCGGTCAGCGCGGCGTTGAAGATTTTGCCCGAGGTATGCATCAGCGTCTCCACCCCCGATTCGGTCTGCTCGGGCTGCATGGAGGCCAGGCAAGGGTAATGGAGGCAGATCAGCCCGGCGCGCGGGACGGCCTCGGCCGCAGGCATGCCCCGTGCTTTCTCGGCGGCGAAATGGGTGGAGCCGCAGGGGGAGCACCGCTCCACCGCGATTTCGCTCAGTATCCGGGAGAACGGGTCCACCGCCACGCGAAGGCGCGGTCGGCCAAAATGGCGGGCAAACTCCGCCGCTACCGGCCCCAGGCCGTCTTCGGTGAGGGCGCAGAACGGTTCGGGGAAGACGATCTCCACCCCCATCGCGCGCAGTTCCCGAAGCAATTGCCCCCGCAGCCCCAGGGGGACCCAGGCGGCATGGTCTATCGGGGCGATCACGGCCCGGGCGCCCGTCCGCACCGCCAGCGCGGGCAGCAACTGGGCGGCGCGGTCGCTTTCGGCCATAAAAAGAATCAGGTCGGCGGGGGGCAGGTCCGTCGGCAGATATTCTTCGGGGTCATCCACCACCACCGGAAGCCCGGTGGGTGCCGGGATGGCGGTCACCTGCCAGGTGGGGGGCGCGCAGCGGCGGATGTGCTCCACAATGCGCATGCCGTATTTTCCCGCAACAATCGCCAGAATCCGCATCGTTTCTCTCACCTCCGTCGCGATAATTTTACCGCAAACCCGGAAAAGGGGAAATCGGGCGCCAAAGGTACTTCCGTCGGGTTTCTGCGTTCTCCGCTTTGCCGCCTGCTGATTCTGGGGTAAAATTATTCAGGGATTTTTCTGTGGAGGGAACACAATGCGCATCGCCATTTTCGGAGCCGGTGCTGTAGGAGCGTATTTTGGAGGACGGTTGGCCCGGGCTGGCGAGGATATCGTCTTCATCGCCCGCGGGGCGCACCTGGACGCCATCCGCCAGAACGGCCTCTTCGTGGAAAGCCCGCTGGGGGATTTCCACATCTACCCCGCCCAGGCCACCGACCGCCCGGAGGAGGTCGGGCCGGTGGACGTGGTGCTGGTCGGCGTCAAGGCCTGGCAGGTGCCGGAGGTCGCCCCCGCGATGGGCCCGCTCCTGGGGCCGGAGACGTTCATCGTCCCGCTGGAGAACGGCGTGGAGGCTTCGGAGCAACTGGCTGCCGTTTGGGGCGCGGAGCGGGTCCTGGGGGGACTTTGCCGCATCATCAGCATCGTGACCGCCCCGGGCCGCATCCGCCACGGCGGGATGGAGCCATACGTGGCCTTCGGCGAACGGGATAACCGCCCCAGCGCGCGGGCCGAACGGCTGCGGGAAGTCTTCACGCGGGCTGGCGTGCGGGCCGAGATTCCCCCCGATATCCACGTCGCCCTGTGGGAGAAGTTCCTCTTCATTGCCCCTTTCGCCGGGCTGGGCGCGGTGACCCGGGCGCCGGTGGGCATCCTGCGCTCGCTCCCGGAGACGCGCGCGCTGCTGGAGGGAGCCATCGCCGAAGCCTTTGCCGTCGGGCGGGCGCGGGGCGTCCGGCTCGCCGACGACGTCCCGGCGCGCACCCTCGCCCTCATTGACGGCATGCCCCCCGAAGGGACGACCTCTATGCAGCGGGACATCGCCGCCGGACGGCCGTCCGAACTGGACTATCTGGCGGGCGCGGTCGTCCGGATCGGCAGACAGGTAGGGGTGGACACCCCCATCCATACCTTCATTTACCACTGCCTGCTGCCACTGGAGCGGCGGGCGCGCGGGGAACTGCAATTCTCGTAAAAAGAAAAAACGTAAAGTGTAATGGCGAAAAGGAGCGATATGTCCAAGACGGTTCTGGTTCTCACCCCCCATCCCGACGACGCGGAGGTCTTCGCCGGAGGGACGATTGCGAAAATGGTCGCCGAGGGGCATCGGGTGGTCATTGTCATCGCCTCCAGCGGCAATAAAGGGTCTTTTGAGTACGATGCCGATACGCTGGCTGCGATCCGCCGGGAGGAGGCGACGCGGGCCGCCGCCGTCCTGGGCGCCGAGCCCCCGGTCTTCTTAGAACACCCCGACCTGGAACTGGACCGGCTCCCGCCGGGGGTGTTGCGGGAGCAGTTCGTCCGCCTCATCCGGCAATACAAGCCCGACATCGTCATCGCCGAAGACCCCCTCTACCTGGCGGAGGTCCATCCCGACCATCGGGCGGTGGCGCGGGCGGCGTCGGACGCGGTCCACTTTGCCCATCTCCCCCTCTTCCATCCAGAACATATGGACGAGGGGCTGGAGCCTCATCTTGTGGCGGAGAAGTACTTTTACACCCCCGACCCCGCCGGGGCCAACAAAATTGTGGACATCACCGAGACCATAGAGAAGAAAATCGCTGCGATGGCTGAGCACAAGAGCCAGGTGCGCTTCCTGGTGGAGGAAGTGGTCCGGCAGGCCCGGCTGGCAGGGCTGGACCTGCGGGCGATGCTGGGGCCGATGGTGGAGGACCCGGCCGCAGCGACGGCCTGGGCGCTCCGTTCAGAGGCCGCGCAGATTGGGCAGAAGGCGGGGTTTGCCTATGGAGAGGCGTTCCGCTATGTCCGTTTCCATCCGATTGTAGAGACTCTACTGGGTGGATCCACTAACTGATCCCAATTAAGGCGGGGTTGTGGGGACGGCTTCGCCGTTCTCACAACTCCACACCTCACCCCTTCTAATGCAAGGCAATAATATGGGAGAATCTCAGGGTTGCAGACGATTCTTTCTGCGCGGAGCACTGCTCCATCCTCTGTGGCGGGCGGGGATTTACACCTTCGGCCTGCTGGTCGCCGATATCGTGCTGGGCCTTCTGGTCGGCATCCTGTATATCGGGGCGTTGCTTCTGGCTGGCATTCCGCTGGAGGCGGCGCTGGGCGATCTGAGCAGAGGTCGGCCGCTCAGCCTGCTCTTTCTGGGCATTGGCGTTGCTCGCCTATTGGCCGCGTTGGGACTGGCCCTGGTGATGGGCCGTTTCCTGGACCGGGAGCCGGTGGAGACGATGGGGTTGGACCTGGCGCGGTTCGGTAGAGATTCGGCGGGGGGAATGGCGCTGGGGGTGGGAAATATGCTCTTTATCGGGGCCGTTATCCTGGCGCTGAAACCGCAACCGCTCCAGGCGGGCAACGCTTCCTGGGGGGCTTTCCTGCTGGATGCGATCGCGCTCCTTCCGGCGGCCGCGGCCGAAGAGTTGGCCTTTCGCGGCTATCTCCAGCGCCTCTTCACCACCTGGCGGGGACCGGTGGTAGGAGTACTGGTCCCTTCCATCCTCTTCGGCCTGTTTCATGCCCTGAACCCCAACGTCAGCGTGCTGGCGCTGGTGAACATCACCCTGGCGGGGATGGTTTTCGCCCTGGCGGTGGAGCGGACCGGAACCCTCTGGCTGGCGATCGCCTATCACTATGCCTGGAACCTCACCCAGGGGCCGATTCTGGGGCTACCGGTGAGTGGAATGCCGTGGGACGGTCTGCTGGCCCTTCAGACAGGTGATCCGGCAGTGGTCACCGGGGCGGCTTTTGGTCCTGAGGGGGGGCTTCTTTCCACCGCTATCCTGCTGATAAGTTTGCTCCCTCTCTGGGCCCTCACCCGCCGCCCGGCGACTCTGGTGGGTGTCCTTCGTCGTCAGCGGGCCGATGCGGAGCGTAGAGGGGTGCTTCCTTACCGGCACTACAGACTGAAAGTCGGAGCGGATTTCTTCCGGGATTTCGTCGTCGCGGCGGCCGAGCGGAAACACCGGATGGGAGAGGTTGTGCTGCTCCTGCGCGAGAAAAATGGCCGCATTCTTCTGCACAACAAATCCTTCTACCCGCCGGGCGTCTTCCGGCTGCCCAGTGGGGGGATTCTGCCGGGCGAGTCCGTCCTGGCCGCAGCCCGCCGGGAAGCACAAGAGGAGACGGGACTGGAGATACAGGATCCGCGCCCCCTGGGTGTCCTGAGTGTGACCTTCCAGTATGGTCGGCAGAGGCAGTTCTTCCACTCCTGGGTGGTCCTGGCGGAAGTGGAGGGAGAACCGCGGCCTGGGGACATCGGGGAGCGCATCGCCGACTTCCAGTGGGTATCGCCGGATATGCTGGCGAAGGTAGCGGAGGAATTACGGGCACTGCCGCCGGAGTGGGCCGACTGGGGTCGCTTCCGTGCCCTGGCGCATGAAGCGGCTCTGCAATGGTTGCCGCATATCCCGTCCTCTCCCCCGTAAAGCCCGTTCAGAAGGGTATTTCGCTCGCTTACCCCTTCGCCTTTTCTTTTCGTTTTTTGCCGTCAGGTTGAAACCTGCGGCTTCGGGATGCCCACGAGGTGAAGTTTGGCCTTTTGGGCCCAAATAGCCCGAAATGGAGAGGGAAGGCAACTTGTTCGCTTGACGATTATTTGGAATAAAATCAAAGCGAATTGTTAAAAAGGCCAAACTTCATTTTACGGGGGTTTCTGGGCGGGCGGCCTTCGGCCGCCCGCCCAGAAACCTACCCATACGGGGTCTGCTATCCCCCCGTCTCATAGATCGCCCGCTGCGGGCAGACCTGCAGGCAGACGGTGCAGCCGGTGCAGAGCAGGGCGTCTATCTGCGCCTTCGGCTGATTGGTGCGCGAGTCTATGACCTCGCTCTTGAGGATGGCTGGACAGCCGACCCGGAAACAGGTCCCGCAGCCGTTGCAGGTCTCCGGGTCCACCGCCACCACGGGCCGCCGCTGGAAATACGGGGTGAAGATGCAGGCCCCCTTGACAATCACCACCGCCGGACCCTCTTCTACCGCCATCGCCTCTTTCAGCACATCGTTGATCCCCCGCACGTTCCAGGCGTCCGCTTCCCAGACGTGCTCCACGCCCAGGGCGCGGACCACCGGCGCGATGTCAATCGCGCGGCCCTGCTGGCCCTGCAGGGTGATGCCGGTGCCGGGGTGCTGCTGCCCGCCGGTCATCGCCGTGATGCGGTTATCCAGGATCGCCACAATGATGTTGCTGTTGTTGTAGACGGCATTCGCCAATGGAGAGAGGCCGGCATGGAAGAACGTGGAGTCGCCGATGATGGCGATGACCTTCTCCTGCGCGCCCGCTTTCTTCAATCCGTGGGCGACGCCGATGCTGGCGCCCATGGAAATGATGGAGTCCATGGCGTCAAAGGGGGGCTGGAAGCCCATAGAGTAGCAGCCGATGTCGCCGGGGAAGACGGCTTGCCGCCGCCAGCGGCGCAGGTTGTAGAAAAAGGCCCGGTGCGGGCAGCCCGGACACATCGCCGGAGGGCGCGGCGGGACCAGAGGCGCGGTCAGGGGTTCCACCCGCTCCGGCAGCGGGTCTACCGGCAGGCCTGCCCGCAAGGCTGCCTCCCGCACCCGCGCCAGCGTCAATTCGCCCACCAGAGGGAAATAGTCCTTTCCTGCCGCGACCGGAATGCCCCATGCCCGGACCTGTTCCTCAATGAAGGGGTCCAGTTCTTCTATGATGACCAATCGCTCCACCTGCGCGGCGAAGTCCTGGATCATCTGGCGGGGTAGGGGATAGACCATACCCAGTTTGAGGACGGAGTACGTCGGAAAGAGTTCGCGGACGTGCTGGTAGGCCATCCCGCAGGTGATGATGCCCAGGGAGCGGTCGCCCCATTCTATGCGGTTAACGGGCGCCGTCTCGGCCCAGGCCGCAATTTTCTGGAGTCGTTCCTCCACCCAGGGATGGAGGCGGCGGGCATGGGCCGGGACGATGACGTAGCGCTCCGGGTGGCGCTCAAAGGGCGGGAGGGGCTCCAGCGGGCGCGGCCCCTCCGGCATTGCCACCTCCACCGGCGACTTGGAGTGGGAAAGGCGCGTGGTGGAGCGGAGCAGGACGGGAGTGCAGAACTGTTCGCTCAGGTCAAAGGCCAGGCGGGTGAACTGCCGCGCCTCTTCGCTATCCGAGGGCTCCAGGCAAGGGAACTTGCCGAAGCGCGCGTACTGGCGGTTGTCCTGCTCGTTCTGGGAGGAGAAACAGCCCGGGTCGTCGGCGCTGACCAGCACCAATCCGGCCTTGACGCCGGTGTAGGAGAGGGACATCAGACTGTCGGCGGCGACGTTCACCCCGACGTGTTTCATCGCCGCCAGGGCGCGGGCGCCGCCGAAGGCGGCGCCGATGGCCGCATCCAGGGCCACTTTCTCATTGCTGGCCCACTCCGCCACGACGCCCGGATACTGGACCAGGTTCTCTAAGATTTCGGTGGACGGGGTGCCCGGATAGGCGGCGGCATACCGAACCCCCGCCTCCCAGGCCCCCAGCGCAATCGCCTCATTTCCGGAAAGTATACGTTTCATCCATGTCCTCCTGACAAAACTCCGTCCCGACGGGGAAGGAAGGGCTGGGCGGCCTCACCGCCCCCCAACCCCCGCAATTTTAATTTTTACGTTTCACGTTTTACTCATTACGCCTTATGTCCCCTCCTCCCACGACGCCAGATACCGCTCCTGCTCCGGTGTCAGGACATCTATCCGGACGCCCATGGATTCCAGTTTGAGACGGGCGATCTCCCGGTCAATTTCGTCCGGAACGGCGTAGACCGTGCGCTCCAACTGGTCGGCGTGGCGGAGGATGTAGGCGGCGCAGAGAGCCTGGTTGGCGAAGGACATGTCCATCACCGCGCTGGGGTGGCCCTCGGCGGCGGCGAGGTTGACCAGCCGTCCCTCCGCCAGCAGGTAGAGGCGGCGACCGTCGGGGAGGACGTACTCATCCACAAAGGGACGTACCCGTCGCGGCGGCGCGACGGCCATTTCCTCCAGGGCCGGGATGTTGATCTCCACGTTGAAATGCCCGGAGTTAGCCAGAATTGCCCCGTCCTTCATCGCCTCAAAATGGTGTCGGTCAATGACGTTAATGTCGCCGGTGGAGGTGATGAAGATATCGCCCTGGGGGGCGGCCTCTATCATCGGCATCACCCGGTAGCCGTCCATCACAGCCTCCAGCGCCTTCAGCGGGTCCACCTCGGTGACGATGACGTTGGCCCCCAGCCCTTTGGCGCGCATCGCGATGCCGCGGCTACACCAGCCGTATCCGGCGACGACGACGGTCTTCCCGGCGACCAGGACGTTGGTGGCGCGGATGACGCCGTCCATCGTGGACTGTCCCGTCCCGTAGCGGTTGTCAAAAAGATGTTTGGTCAGGGCGTCGTTGACGGCGATGATGGGGTAGCGGAGCACCCCCTGGCGAGCCATCGCCCGCAGCCGGATGACGCCGGTGGTCGTCTCCTCTGTCCCGCCGATGACATTGCCGATGAGGTCGGTGCGTTCCTTATGGAGCGTGCTGACCAGGTCGGCGCCGTCGTCCATCGTGATGTGGGGCTTATGGTCCAGCGCGGCGTGGATGTGCTTGTAGTACGTTTCGTTGTCCTCCCCCTTGATGGCGAAGACGGGGATTTCGTAGTAGGAGACCAGTGCGGCGGCGACGTCGTCCTGGGTGGAGAGGGGGTTGGAGGCGGTCAGGACCACCTCCGCGCCGCCGGCCTGAAGGGTGCGGGCGAGATTCGCCGTCTCGGTGGTGATATGGAGGCAGGCAGAGAGCCGCACCCCTTTGAGGGGCTTCTCTTCGGCGAAGCGCTCCCGGATGAGCCGGAGGACCGGCATCTCGCGCTCGGCCCAATCAATGCGCAGGCGGCCCGCCGGGGCCAGGTCCAGGTCTTTGATGTCGTAGTCTCTGGGCATAGATGTCTCCTTGGTGGTGCGAGTCAATTTGGTTCTACTTTCAAGTTGAGCTCGTGTCCATTCGCTTGCCCCACCTCTTGTCCCATTCCCGTTGAGGGCGGACGGGTCGCCCGCCCCTACAGCCGCACGGGGAGGGGGGAGAAAAGATGGGGTTTTGCGGGGCGGCGGCTTCGCCGCCGCCCCGCAAAACCCCTCTCTGTCCCCCCTCTCCCCCGCCCGTCAGGGCAAGGGGGAGAGGGGGGTAAGGGGGGTGAGGGGGGCTGAAAACCGCCCATTGCGAATACGGCGTACAAAATTCGGGTCAGTTGTCCGGATTCCATACTCATAGTTCAGCATTAGGCCGCCCTCAGTGAGATTGGCCGATGTAATGATCGCCTCACTCTCATCAGCGACGTAGACCTTAGCGTGTAGCGTTGGCAAATGCATCACGCGAGTATGAGGGATAGCTTCCATAAGAGATGCAAGGATGGCCGGATCGGTAAAGCCTCGCAGTATGTTGTTTACCGATAGGTTGGTCAGCACGTCCAACCTGACATTGTACGCTATGCCATTATTCTGCAAAATCTGTATTACGCGATCAACGGGTGCAGAGGTGATAAGGGGTGACACGAGTAGGCCATACTTGTGGATGCTGCTTACAAGGCGTTCGAATGTACTTTGCCAATGTGATGAAACTGTCTCAAACATCACATACCCCACTCCCGCGATGAGTTAGCGCTTCCGGTGTTCACGAATCAGCCACGATTATGAGCTGGTTCACATTCCGTCAAAGCTCCCAAACTTTCTATTGGACACCAACGTCCAGCCACACTATCGCACACCAGCGGTGGAAAGTAGTGGTTGACGCTACTTCACTTATGCTCCGCCTACCAAGCGCTTCTCATCTTATCCAGCGCCCCTTCATCATCAAAATGTTCCCGGAATCGGGCGACGAACTCGGCCAGGGTGTAGTGATGGCCCTGACCGCCGGGGTTTTCCAGCACGTAGGTGGCCGCCAGACTGCCCATCCGTCCGGCCAGGTCCCAGGAGAGCCCCAGGACCAGCCCCTTGATGAGCCCGGCCCGATAGGCATCCCCTACACCGGTGGGGTCCACCAGGTGCCGGGGAGGCACAGCGGGAATCTCGTAGAGACGGCCGTCTGCCCAGATGTGGGAACCGTCGGCGCTGTACGTCACCACGCAGGCGCGCGCAGGCATCGTGTGAATCTCGTCCACCCCAAGGCCCGTCTTCTGGCGGAGCATCTCAAACTCGTAGCCGTTGAGCACCAGGATGTCGCAGCCCGCCAGCCCGTGGCGCAATTCTTCTCCGCTCAGGCGGATGATCTGCTGGCTGGGGTCGTAGAGGTAGGGGATGCCCAGTTCCTGGCACTCGGCCGCGTAGCGGACCATCGCCTGAGGATCGTTGGGGGAGATGACCACCAGGTCTATAGGGTGTATGTCCAGCCCGTGGAAAGAGAGTTCCCGCGCTCGCGCCATCGCGCCGGTGTAGAAACTGCAGATTTGATTGCCGTCCAGGTCGGTGTTGGCGAAGAAAGAGGCGGTGAAGAGGTCGGGTTCCTCGCGGGTGAGGGAGGTATCCACGCCGTGGGATTCCAGCCACTGCCGGTATTCCCCGAAGTCCTGCCCGACGGTGCCCATCAGGAGGGGACGCTCCCCCAGAAGGGCCAGATTGTAGGCGATGTTGGCCGCACATCCGCCCCACTGGCGGCGCATCTCGTCCACCAGGAAACTGAGCGAGATGCGATGGAGCTGGTCGGGCAGGATGTGCTCCACAAAGCGGCCGGGAAACCGCATCAGGTAGTCGTAGGAGATAGAGCCGGTGACGATGATGGGCATAGGCGTCCTCTACAAGTTAGGGATTTAGGCCGAGAGATCAAAGGGCAAGTCGGCGATGTCCCGTAGACGGCGACCGGAGAGCAGAGTTTCCAGCATATCTCGCTGGTCCTCGTTCCCGGATTGTTGTAAGGCGGTTTTCAATTCCGGGAGGGCGAAATGGTAGACACAATCAATATCCCCCGTTCCTAATGCAAGAGAGGCTATACGGGTGGGCATTGGTTCTGCTGTCACAGCCAGGATATGGGGAGTGTGTCCCTTACAATTACGGATCAGGTTCAGGGCTTCGGTACGGACGTTCTGGGAACGGTCGCTGCGGATTGTCCATTTACAGGAAATTGTTGCGTGCAGGATAAGATGGTTGGGGGGGCGATTTCGCTGACGCAGGGGGGTATAAAGGGCTATGGAGTTGCTATGAGCGCCGATCAGCGGCGCATAATGATCAATCTCTGCATCTTCTACGGCGTACCGTCCGATCAGGATGTCCGGCATAACCAGATATTCGGTACCCAAAACGGCCGCTAAGTCTTTGTACTCTTCCGTAATTTGGCTTAAAAAGCTCAGGTGTTCATATTGCTCAAATTGTGCAATTCCTCCAGCAGGCATATTGAGACCCGCTATGAAGAACTCCCACTTACCGGGACGCAGGTGGGAGAAATGGTTTTGAAATACCTCTCGCAGGAACCAGGCGGTGATTTCCTCAAACCTTTTCCCGGCCGTCTGACCGGAGGGCGGATTCGGGCAGAGGGGATAGGGTAACTGTCGGGCGATCCCTTCGGCCAGTTGCCGACTGGTCGCGCTATCCCGGTCGGCATTGTTGAGAACGCCGCCTTTTATTCCGAGGATTTCACTGCATATTCGGCGGTGGTATTCGCTACGTGATTGCTGCAAGACGCTCATCTGCTCTCCGGTTTGATCAGGCTGATGACATACTCGTGGTGCATCCGTTGTTCAATTGTGGACCGGTTGCCGCCTTGTCGCGCAGGCATCATCCGCCGATCTCTATCCAGGCGACGCTCAGCAATTCTAACCATCTCAAAACCGACATGGGTAGCGATTTCCGTTAGGCAGAGATGAGTCTGCACGTTGATTCCTCGTATAGTGGAAGTGCCAACTACAAAAATTGCTGCGGCGCCTGGACGCAATACCCTCCAGACTTCCCGCAAAACGTTTGTCATCTCTGCGAAATATCTGGCCAGAACTCGTGCTTTTCTGGAATCCTGAGTAGACAACTCTCTCACCACATTCTGCGCCAGTGAGGGTAAATTTTCCATTTCTATAGGGTGAATCTTTTCAGACCCGATATGGCGGGAGCGCCATTGGCTCAATTCTTGGATGCTTTTCCCCATCCATACCAGAGAGAATTTGTGGGCACGCATATAATCAATCGCGTTGGCATACGGTGGGGACGTCACAACCAGGTGAACAGATTCGGTCGGTAGAGGCAGATGCTGGGCGTCCCCGTGAATGATGATGCTACTGCCTACCGGCAAAGAGTTGTCCGGCCGGGCGCGGCGGAATCGGGTCTGGAACAGTTCCAGCGCGCTGGGTACCGATTTATCCATATCCCGATGAGGACGGCTGTGAGCCAGGTCGCGCGCTAAAGAAACTCCTCCTGATTTTGTCACAATAATTGAAGAAAGGATAACCAGCAAAAAACGGCGGATAGAGGGGCTGCTTTCTTCCCGGATAGCTTGGACCAGGGCAGTCAACTCTTGCTGCGTTCGGGGAAGAAACCAATACTGGACAAAATCCTCCGTTGCAGGATCGGGAGAAAGGACGTCCCCGATGTTCAGCCCGTCTTTCAGCAGACGATGAGTGCAGGTCAGAACCCGTTTCCCGGCCTCCAGCAAGGCTTCAAAAGCAACAGGGGTTGTCTTCGCTTTGCTAATCAAAATCGCCAGAGGATCCAGGTCTATGCCGATCCCTTTCCTCCCAAGAAGAGCCGCTTCCACCACAGTTGTACCAGAGCCCACCATCGGATCCAGGACAATTTCCTCTGGATCGGTCAGCGCTTCAATAAAATACCGGGGGAGTTGAGGCGGAAAGCGGGCGGCAAAAGAGTGCAGGTGATGAGTCGCGTAGCCTGTATCAGCGCCCCGAAAGTCCAGGTCGTTTGCCATTAAGAATTCTATGCGGGCACGCACATCCGAAAAGCGAGACCTGGCTTCGGTGGAAATGTCCGTCGCTTCTTCAACAAGAAGGGGCAGTTGCCGCCGCATCCTTGTTCCTCTTTGGGGTTGAGAGAACCACTCGCTTCAGCGTCACTGTAAACGGCGGATAGGCGATGCCGTTCTCGGTAATGATGCCGGTGACATATCGGTGCGGAGTGATGTCAAAGGCGGGATTCGCCACCCGCACTCCTGCTGGCGCGATGGGCTTCCCCCGGAAGGTCAGATCGGTCACCTCTTCGGCCGGACGCTCCTCTATCGGGATGTCGTCCCCCGTCGGCGTGGAGAGGTCAATGGTGGAGGTAGGGACGCAGGGGTAGAAGGGGACCCCGTTCTCCTTCGCCACCACCGCCAGTTTGTAGGTGCCGATTTTATTGGCGACGTCGCCGTTGGCTGCCACCCGGTCGGCCCCCACCAGGACGATGTCCACCTGCCCGGTACGCAGGAAGTGACCGGCGGCGTTATCGGCGATGAGGGTGAAGGGGATGCCCAGTTGCTGGAGTTCCCAGGCGGTCAGGCGGGCGCCCTGGAGCAGGGGACGGGTCTCGTCCACCAGCACATGCACCCGCTTGCCCTGTTCGTGGGCGGTGCGGATGACCCCCAGCGCGGTGCCGTAGTCCACCGTCGCCAGCGCCCCGGTGTTGCAGTGGTGGAGGATGGTGGCACCGTCGGGGATGAGGGCGGCCCCGATTTCCCCCAGCCGCCGGTTGATCGCCACGTCCTCGTCGGCGATGGCCTGGGCCTCCGCCAGCGCTGCGGCACGCATCCCCTGGGGGTCCGACTCGGCGGCAACCCGATTCAGTACCCGCTGGAGCGCCCAGGCCAGGTTGACCGCAGTGGGGCGGGCGGCCCGCAGGACGGCGGCAGCCTCTTCCAGGTCGCGCCAGAGGCCAGCGCGGTCGCGGGCCGGGCTGCGCCGGGCTGCCAGCGCCAGCCCGAAGGCCGCGGCGGCGCCGATGGCTGGCGCGCCCCGGACAGCCATATCCCGGATCGCCCAGGCAACCTCTTTCGGCGTCTCCAGTTGCAGGACGCGATACTCCGCGGGCAGTACCCGCTGGTCTATCAAACAAACTTTATCCCTGTTCCATTCCACCGTCCGCATACGCCGGATATGGTAGCATGGGGAGGGGGTTTTGTCAACCAGGTGCCGAGGAGGGCTTGCGCAGGAATTCGCCCTGTGGGGGAAAGGGGTGGGGTGTGGGGTTGTGGGGGCGGCTTCGCCGCCCCCACAACCCCCCTTTCTCCTTGACTTCGCGGGCACGCTGCTCCCGAAAGGGAGTTGCTGCGCAAGCCAGCCGCAGGTGGGTTGACAAAACACGAGTTTTATGGTAGAATAAGTATTAATATCTGTTCCGTGCAGGCTGGTGGTCACGATGAATCCTATCCGGTCCTCCTTATCTCTGACAGCGATTCTTGCCCTGGCGATTATTTCGGACAAGGGCCGCTCAGGGATTGGGAGGGCTTGGTAATGGGCATATAGTACCTGCTAAACCGGAGCCACCCAATCCAGGGTGGCTCTTTTTTTTATAGGTCCCTAAACTTCTTGACGCGCGAGGTGGAAAATGAGAACGGTCCAGATTTACGATACGACCCTACGGGATGGTACTCAAGGCGAGGGCTTCAACCTCTCCGTCAACGACAAGATTCGTATTGCCCGCCGGCTGGATGCCCTGGGCGTCGCTTTCATTGAGGGGGGCTGGCCCGGTTCCAATCCGAAGGATGCCGAATTCTTTAAGCGCTCTCGCGATATGGAGTGGAAGCATGCCCAGATTGCAGCGTTCGGATCTACCTGCCGGGTCGGATGGGGACCTGAGGATGACGCAAACATCCGAGCGCTCATAGATTCGCAGGCACCGGTTTGCACTGTTTTCGGCAAGTCGTGGACGCTCCACGTCACCGAAGTGTTGCGTACCACGCTGGATGAAAATCTCCGCATCATAGAGGAGTCGGTCGCGTACCTGCGCGCGGCCGGTCGGCGGGTCATCTACGACGCCGAACACTTCTTTGACGGCTACAAGGGGGATGCGGCATATGCCCTGGAGACGTTGCGAGCAGCTATCCGCGGCGGCGCCGAGACGGTCGTCCTCTGCGATACGAACGGAGGGACGATGCCCTGGGAATTAGAGGCAATTATCCGGACCGTTCAAGCCGCGATTATGCACCCTATTGGCATCCATGCCCACAACGACAGCGATTGCGCTGTGGTCAACTCTCTGATCGCCGTCCGCCTGGGCGCGGTTCAGGTCCAGGGGACAATTAATGGCGTGGGGGAGCGTTGCGGCAATGCCAACCTCTGCTCCATCATTCCCAATTTGGAACTCAAAATGGGCGTGCGCTGTCTGCCGGATGGGGCCCTGAGCGGTTTATACGATCTATCTCATTTCGTTTCCGAGGTTGCGAATCTGACACCGAATGACCATCTGCCGTATGTGGGGCGCTCCGCTTTTGCCCATAAGGGCGGCGTCCATGTGGCGGCGATGCGCCGCTGTCCGATGTCGTATCAGCATATTGACCCCGCGCGAGTCGGCAATCGGACGCGCGTCGTGGTCTCCGACCTGTCTGGGCGCGGCAATCTCCTCAGCAAGGCGGAAGAGCATGGCGTGGAAGTGGTCAGTACCGAGCAGGTCGTTGACGTGTTGAACGATATCAAGGAATTGGAGGCACGGGGGTTCTCGTTTGAGGCGGCGGAGGCCTCGGTAGCGATCCGCCTTAAGCGGCAACAGCCGGGGTATCATCCGCCCTTTGAGCTGATTGACTTCTTCGTCGCAGTAGAGCATCGGCGGGGACGCGGTATCTTTGCCGAAGCGATGGTCAAAGTGCGCGTCGGGGAGGAGGTGCTTCATACCGCGGCCGAGGGCAATGGCCCGGTCAACGCGCTGGACAACGCCTTGCGGAAGGCATTACTACCGTACTATCCCCAGATCTCTGCATTTCACCTCGTGGACTACAAGGTGCGCATTTTGGATTCGGAAAGCGGGACGCGCGCCACAACCCGGGTGCTGATTGACATGCAAAACGGCACACAACGCTGGAGCACAGTGGGTGCCAGCACGAACATCATTGAGGCCAGCTGGATGGCGCTCGTGGATGCCATAGAATACGGGCTGGTCATCGCCAGCCGGGAGACAAATGGTCAGAGTCTCCAGAACGGCGTGGCTAATGTCCAGATTTATTGACCTTCCCATTGCCAGCCGTTCCGGTTATCCTTTGACCAACACGAAAGCCAAGTCGTTGACGTTGGTTCCGGTGGGACCCGTGATAATGAGGTCGCCCAGAGTTGCGAAAAGGGGATAGGCATCGTTGCGGGCCAGATGGTCAACGGGGTCCAGTCCCAGGGCACGGGCGCGGGAGACGGTGCTCCCGTCTGCCATAGCGCCCGCGGCGTCGGTGGGGCCATCGGTGCCGTCGGTGGCAAGCGTAACCACCAGGATGTTCTCCCATCCTTCCAGGGCCAGGGCTGCTCCGAGTGCGAGTTCCTGATTGCGGCCGCCGCGGCCCGCGCCGCGCACTGTCACCGTCGTCTCGCCGCCCAGCACGAGACAGGCCGGGAGGGGGAAGGGGGAACCGCGGCGGGCTTCCTCCTTCGCCAGGGCGGCCAGTGCCCGTCCTGCTTCTCGCGCCTCTCCCTCCAGGTAGGTGGTCAGGAGGACGGCGTGGAATCCCAGCGCTTTCGCCCGTTCCACTGCCGCCTCTGCCGCCGTGCGGTTGTCGGCGACAATAAGGGTGTGAATGTCGGCGAAGAGCGGGGCGCCCGGTTTGGGGGTGTCGGTCTCTTCGCCGCGCCGGCCCCGTTCCAGATGGGAACGAACAGTTAGAGGAACGATCTCCAGAAGTCCGTACTGTTCCAGAACAGCCCATGCGTCGGTAAACGTGGTGGAATCGGGCACACACGGGCCGGAGCCGATGGCGTCCAGGGGGTTGCCGACGACATCGGAGAGGATCAGGACGGCGGCCCGGGCGCCCCGCCGGACGATGCGCTGGGCCAGCCGTCCACCCTTCACCTGCGAGAGATGCTTGCGGACGGCGTTGATCTCCTGAATGGTCGCGCCGCTGCGCAGGAGGAGGTCGTTGAGGCGCTGCAGGTCATCCAGGGAGACGCCGGGGACGGGCTCTTCCATCAGCGCGGATGCGCCGCCGGAGATGAGGACCAGGGCCAGGTCGCGCGGGGTCAGGGAGTCCACGATCTCCAGGATTTGCCGCGTCCCCTCCAGGCCGGCCTTATCGGGGATGGGGTGACCAGCCGGGTGGATATGGACGCGCTCCAGGGGATGGGCCGGTTCGTAGCCGTAGCGGACGTTGACCCAACCGGCGGCGATGCGATCGCCCAGGATCGCCTCCACTGCAGCCGCCATTCCGGCCCCGGCCTTTCCCGCCCCGACGACCGCCACCCGATCCAGAGCGGTCAGGTCGTAGGGGCGGTCACCGATGAAGAGAGTCTCCCCCTCTCGTCGCAGGGTGCGCGCCACCGCGGTGGCGGGGTTTACCGCCCCCAGCGCGGCCCAAATCAGTTCCATCGCCGCGGCGCGAAGGTCCATGGGGGCCTCCCCAGCGGGCCGGGGCGGCGGCTTCGCCGCCGCCCCGGCCCGCCGTCGCTACAGGATTCCCGCCACGATCTCGGCGATCTGTTCCGGGTGCTCCGCAACCCGGACCCCGGCGGCCTCTAAGGCGGCGATTTTCTCCGCCGCCGTGCCGGTGCCGCCCTCAATGATCGCCCCAGCGTGGCCCATTCGCTTGCCCGGCGGCGCGGTCCGTCCGGCGATAAAGGCCACGACCGGTTTGGTCATCCGTTCGGCGATGAAGCGGGCAGCGACCTCTTCATCGTTGCCACCGATTTCGCCCAGAAGGACCACGACTTGGGTAGCGGGGTCCTGTTCAAACAAAGAAAGCACGTCCACGAAACGGGTGCCGATGATGGGGTCGCCGCCGATCCCGATGCAGGTCGTCTGGCCGATCCCGTTCATAGTCAGCGGGTAGACGACCTCGTAGGTGAGCGTCCCGGAGCGAGAGACGACGCCCACGGGGCCGGGAGTGGCGATGTGACCGGGCATAATGCCCACCTTGGCCTCCCCTGGTGTCAGCAGGCCGGGGCAGTTGGGCCCCACCAGTCGCACGCCTTTCATATCCAGGTAGGCCTTCACCCGAATCATCTCGTTGACCGGGATGCCTTCGGTGATGCAGACCACCAGAGGGAGCCCCGCGTCCGCTGCCTCTATGATGGCATCGGGGGCAAAGGGGGCCGGGACAAAGATGACTGAGGTGTTCGCTCCGGTTGCGTCCACCGCCTCCCGCACGGTGTCAAAGACGGGCACGCGGCCGTCGCAGGCGAACTGTCCGCCCTTGCCCGGAGTGACCCCGGCGACGACCTGCGTACCGTATTCCAGCATCTGACGGGTATGAAATTCTCCCTCCCGTCCGGTCACGCCCTGGACCAGAAGACGAGTGTTTCGGTCAACCAGAATGCTCATCCGTGTCCTCCACCGAGAATTTTCTGAAAAACTCAGCCGCCCGCTGTAAAGAGGACAACAAACTCTACCTCATCCCCCTGGCTTTCCAGCAGACGTTTCAGAAAACGGTCCAATTTCTCCACTTCAGGACGGTCGGATAATATCTGCGGCAAATCGCACGACCTCCTCGCATATTATGTCGCTCCTCTGGCGGCGGCGACGGCTTTTTGCGCGGCCTCCGCCAGGGTGATTGCAGTGACGATGCGGTATCCGGATGTTTCTAAAATCTGCCGCCCCTCGGCCTCGTTGGTCCCTACCAGCCGGGCCACAATGGGCAGGTTGGGCCGAACTTCGTCCAAGACGGCGATGATGCCACGGGCCACCTCGTCGCAGCGGGTGATGCCGCCGAAGATGTTGAAGAGAATGGTCTTGACCCGTGGGTCGGCCAAAATGAGCCGCAGCGCCGCAGCGACCCGGTCGGCGCGGGCGCCGCCGCCGATGTCCAGGAAGTTGGCAGGCATCCCGCCGAAGTGCTGGATGATGTCCATCGTCGCCATCGCCAGCCCGGCGCCGTTGACCATACAACCGATCTCCCCGTCCAGCTGGACAAACGAGAGGCCGGCCTCGCGCGCTGCCCGCTCCGAATCCGTCTCCTCGTCTATGTCCCGCAGCGCAGCCAGGTCGGGGTGGCGGAAGAGACCGTTGTCGTCCAGGACCATTTTGCCGTCCAGGGCCAGCAGGGCGCCCTCGCCGGTCACCACCAGCGGGTTGATCTCCGCCAGCGACGCGTCGCACTCCCCAAAGGCCCGGTACAGCCCCTGGGCGATGCGGCCGAAATCCCGATGCAGTGCCGGGGGGAGTCCGATGCTCTTCGCCAGCCAGAGAGTCTGATAGGCGCGCAGACCGACAAAGGGATCAATGTGCACTTTTTTGATCGCCTCCGGGTTCGTTCGGGCTACTTCCTCTATCTCCACGCCGCCTTCGGAGGAAGCCATCATCACGGGGCGAGAAGCCAATCGGTCCACGACGATGCCCAGGTAGATTTCCTGGCGGATGTCGGCGGCGCGGTCCACCAGCACCTTGCGGACGGGCAGGCCTTTGATCTGGAGGGAGAGAATCTGGGCAGCGACCTCTTCGGCCTCTTCGGGGGAGCGGGCCAGTTTGATGCCGCCGGCCTTTCCCCGGCCTCCCACCAGCACCTGGGATTTGACCGCTACCGGGCCACCCAGCCGTTTGGCAATTGCGCGGGCTTCCTGGGGAGTCGTGGCGACTTCTCCTTCGGGGATGGGGATGCCATACTGGGCAAAGATTCGTTTGGACTGGTACTCGTGGAGTTTCACAGGTTATTCCTCCTGGCAGAATCTGCGTTTAGGGGAACATGGCACGAAAGGATTCCACCAGAGGATTATACCATAGATGGGGATGCTGCCAAGCAAAGATGGTCAGGGGGTTGCGCAGCGATTGTTCTGGGTGGGAAAAGGGCGGGCTGTGGGGTGCGTGGGGGCGGCAAAGCCCTCCCCACGAACCCCCCCCCCCCCCTCCCCGAAATGGTTTGCTGCGCAAGCCCACATCCCATTGCCAAGTTGTATTCGTAGAAGATCATGCTATAATTTGAACATCATTCCCGATCAGTATTTCTTGAAACCGCTTGCCGTTACAGACACCCTCCCCCGGGGCTTGTGCAGCAACTCGTTTTGAAGGAGTAGCGCGCCCGTGAAAAAGGGGAAAGTGGGGTTTGTGGGGCGGCGAAGCCGCCCCACAAACCCCACACCCCACCCCTTTCCCATGCGGGATGAATTGCTGTGCACCCCTCAAGTCGGGGACTGACGATGCAATTCTGGCCAACCTGGCTTCCTCCCTGGTTCAAGGAATGGGTGAAGGTCTATCTGATCCCCTTCCTGCAAACAGAGGCGCGGCACCTCCTGTGGCGGTTAATCCAGGGATTTCTGGACGCTTTTCTGCTCTTTATCATTCCAACAGCAACACTGGTGGGCAGCGAGAAAATCTGGGAGAGCCGCTACCGTCTGACACCCGCTCAACAGGAAACTGTTGCTCGCTGGGCCGAGGTCTCCGATGCCGTCGCTCGCCTGGAGGACATCCCGCCCGTTACCCCGCTGGTCCTGTGGTACAAAGAGAACGGCCTGCGGGCGGTCAATCCGGATAACTGCGAAGGCATTATGGGGCTGTACTCGGCGGTCCGATCCGGGCGGCTACCCTGTTTCTCACCGGGACCGATAGACGATGCCGAAGTCGCCCGCCAACTCCGTATCGGCGCGGCGATTTTTAAGGAACACTGTCCGGAAGTTCACTACACCACCACGAACCCGGAAACGCTGAAACGGTGCTATCTTTACTACAACGCAGGCCGCCATACCCGCCTGGATCCAGACCGGTCGGGCTACGTGATGAACGGATACGACGCGGCCCACCAGAACATGCTTCATCGTACCGCCAGCGGTCAGGTCGTGCGGCTACAGGCCCTGGGGGCCTGGCCCGTTCATCTGGCCATCCAGGCCCAACTGGCCCATCATCCCACCTTCGGCCGCCCATCTCCGTTCCTGTCGGTGGCGCGGACGTTTCGGGAGGGGGTGGACCGGATATGGGCATGGGCTGCTCCGCCGGGGTCCATCTCCCCCCGTCCGGTATACTCCCTTTCCTGCATCTCCCCGAAGGTGGGGGAATGCTTCGTCGGTGCTCACGACGGGGGGCAGTCGGAATTGCGCCCACAGATTTCCACCACCGCCCCCATCCAGCGCGTTGGGGAAGCGACCTGTGGTCTGTTCCCCGGCGCGGCGATGGCGACGGACCGTCTGGCGTTTCTGCTGGCCCCGATGCCCGGCCGTCTCGCCCGTTATGCGGACCAGTGGGGGGACATCACCCTTCAGATAGAAAATAATGAGTGGATTGTTTGGGTTTCCGGACTCCGCTCCGGAATCGTCGCAACCGGAGAAGTGAAAACCGGCCAACCAATAGGAACGGTAGGCGGGAAGGCAGGAGCGTTTTACGTAACCATCTACGATAAGATGACCGGAGGATTTGTAGACCCTCGCCCGTTCCTGGGCCAGTCGGTCTGCCCGGTCGTAGACCCAACCATCCAACGGGATTCTTCAACGCAGGAGGAGACGATGAATTTAGCAGCGCTTTTACCCCTGCTCCCCCTCATTCTGGGCCTGATCTGGGCTATCTGGCTATTCTTTAAGAAGGACCTGTTGGCCAAAGGTCCGGTACAGGTGATCGTCTACTTCGTGGGCGTCATCCTGGCCCTCTGGATTATCGGCTGGATTGTGGATACCTTCCTGCCCCAGTGGGTCGCCCAGCGCCTGCTGAACGCCCAGCGATCCTCGGATATCCGCGTCATCCAGCAGGTCAGCCGGGACATTCTGAACGAGGCCGTCGGTGTGCCGGCCCAACCAACCATCGTGGTCTATACCCCCGCACCACCGCCCGCTCCTACGCCTACTACCGTTCCCTTACCTCCGGCCACACCGGTCTCTCCTCAGCCCACGGCCACACCCCTGGGTAGTTCCGGCATCCCGGTGGTGCCTGCCCAGTCAGCGGGCGAGCAAATCTACATCGTCCAATCCGGCGACACCCTCTTCAGCATCGCCCGACGCTTCGGCGTCACCGTGGCAGCGATCCAGCAGCGCAATAACATCCCAGACCCGAACGACATCAAGGTCGGGCAGCAGTTGATTATTCCGGCACCGTGAGGGAAAACGCGGGTCCTGCGCCGAATATCCTGGAGCGCGTCCTGGCTGGACTGGCCCACTGGCGTCCGCTGGAGCCTCTCTGCCAGCGGGCTCTGGATAGAATTCGCCGTCTCCGCACACGGCGCGCAATGCGTAAGCCTCCTTTCTCTCCTACTCCAACGGCGATAGAGCGAGCCGTCGCATGGCTATCCCGCTTTCGCCTCCTGCGCCCCCTGATGGAGGGGGTGCTGCCGACTCCCCGACTCCTGAAAGACGAGACGGTCCAGTTAGAAATTCGGATGGCCCCATACCGGGTCCAGGCTGCCCGATGGCTCGCCAATGCCGCGATCATCCTTCTGCTACTCTCCTTGCCCGCCGCAATCCTGGCCTCGGTTCTGAAAGCCGCTGTACTCCTCCAGGCTGGAGCCTGGTTGCTGTTCGCCCTGGCCCTTACAGGGCTGACAAAGGCCGTCCAGTACATCCTCCTGTATCACCAGTGGCGCTTCATCCTCACCAACAAGCGTATCATTATTATCGCACCGGACGCCCGGCGGCGCGGTTTCGCCGATGCCATATACCTCAAGGGGGGCAAAATCCAGGTGGTGGATGCCGGCTGGTCCCGTAGCCCGATCTGGGGCTTCTTCCAGGCTGCCACTGGTGCTCGCGACGTCATCCTGAGCCTGGCGGGATACGAATTCAAGCCGGAAGGGGCGGAGGTGAAAGGCGGTCTGCTCTTCCCCGACGTGATGCCGGACGACATTGCTCGCCTGGAAGAACTCATCTTTGGCTAATCCCCAGGATGTGGTATACTATTTACACGGGTCGGCAGGGCAGCCCGTTGCGATATCCCTCAACAGCACTTCTCGGAGGCTCCTATGAAGCACTTTTTGTGTCTGGCGGACCTTTCTCCCCAGGAGATAAACCATCTCCTGGACCTGGCCATAGAGTTGAAGGAAGAGTGGAAGAGCGGGGGAAACCGTCCGTTGCTGAAAGGGAAGGTCCTGGGGATGATCTTCCAGAAGCCCTCGCTCCGCACCCGCGTCTCGTTTGACATGGCGATGCTCCACCTGGGTGGGCACGCCCTGTACCTTTCCCCCAACGAAATCCAGTTGGGGGTGCGGGAGAGCATTCCCGACGTGGCGCGCGTCCTCTCCCGCTACGTGGACGCCATTATGGCGCGCGTCTTCGCCCACTCCGACGTGGTCACTCTGGCGGAGTACTCGCGCGTCCCGGTCATCAACGGCCTCTCCGACTACAGCCACCCCTGCCAGGGGCTGGCGGATTTCCTGACCATCATAGAGTACAAGGGGCGCGACCTGCGGGGGAGAAAACTGGCCTTCGTCGGCGACGGTAACAACGTGGCGACCTCGCTTCTTTTCGGCGCGACGAAACTGGGGATGGACTTCGCCATCGCTACGCCGCCCGGCTATGAACTCCCCGCGCGGGTCTGGGAGTTGGGACAGAAATTCGCCGCCGAGAGCGGCAGTCGCCTCCTGGCGACCCACGACCCTGTAGAGGCGGTGCGGGATGCCGACGTCATCTACACCGATGTCTGGGCTTCTATGGGGCAGGAGGCAGAGGCAGCGGAGCGGGCGAAAGTCTTCCCGCCCTATCAGGTCAATGCCGCGCTGGTGGCGAAGGCGAAGCCCGATGTGATGGTGATGCACTGCCTGCCCGCTCACCGCGGCCAGGAGATCACCGATGAGGTGGCGGACGGTTCCCATTCCGCCCTGTGGGACCAGGCCGAGAACCGGATGCACGCCCAGAAGGCGATTCTGGTGGAATTGCTGGTGGGCACATAATTCTGCATCGCTTTTGTATGGAATTTCCGGAGGATTGCTGGGATGTCATCTGCGATGACCCTCCCGGTGACGGAGGAACAACTCCACGAAATGGTCTCCCGCATCGTGGAGGAACGGATCGCGGGCCTGCGGATGGAACTGGATGAGGAGTTGGGCCGACCTGCGCCCGAATGGACGGGGGCCCGGCGGGTCTGGGAGGCGATCCACGCCCTGGCCGAGGCGCAGCGGCGGACCGAAGAGGCGGTTCACGCGCTGGCCGAGGCCCAGCGCCGCGCGGAAGAGCGACTCACTCGGGTTGAAGAGCGACTCGCCCGGGTGGAAGACCGACTGGACCGATTGGAGAAAATCGTCCAGGAACTGGCCGAGGCCCAGCGGCGCGCGGAGGAGCGACTGCAGCGGCTGGAGGAGACCGTCCAGGAACTGGCCGAGGCCCAGCGGCGCGCGGAGGAGCGACTGCAGCGGCTGGAGGAGACCGTCCAGGCCCTGGCTGAAGCACTGACCCAATTAACCCGGCGCGTGGACCAGATGGGCCAGCAACTGGGCCAGTTGTCCAACCGGGTAGGTCTGGATATAGAAGTAGACGCCGAAGAAGTTTTGCGGGCCCTCGTGGAGGAAAAGGGGCTCCGGATGTTACAGGAGCCCATCGCTATCGCCGTGGACGGCGAGGTGGACCTGGCTGTACCGGTGGAGACGCCCGCGGGGGAGCGTTTCTGGATACTCGTGGAGGTTAAAGGCCGCCTGCGAAGGGCGGAACTGGGGGACTGGCTGCGCCAATTACGGCAACCGGCGTATCAGGAACGACTGCGCCAGGCGGGAGTGGAGAAGCCATATCTCCCCTATGCATTCGGGATGCGCATCTATCTCGGCGTGGAAGAGATGGCCCGGGAAGCGGGGGTGGGAGTCCTTACCTACCGCGGCGAGCGGGTCGCCCCGCGCCTGTGGGAGTGAAGGATGGACCGTCCACGAATCTCCATCGTTGCCCCGGTATTCAACGAAGAGGAGACCCTACCCGAGTTCTACCGTCGGGTGCGGGCGGTAATGGACGGCCTGGGTGAGCCCTGGGAACTGGTCCTGGTGGACGATGGCAGCACTGACGGCAGCCCCCGGGTCTGTCGGGAACTCCACGAACAGGATAAGCGGGTGCGGGTGGTGCGCTTCGCCCGCAACTTCGGCCACCAACTGGCGATCACCGCCGGAATGGATCACGCGCGCGGGGACGCAGTGGTCACCATAGATTCCGACCTGCAGGACCCGCCGGAAGTTATCCCCGACCTCATCGCCCGCTGGAGGGAGGGATACCACGTCGTCTACGGCGTCCGTTCGGAGCGGGAAGGGGAGACGTGGTTCAAACTCTTCACCGCCCGCCTCTTCTACCGCCTCATCGCCGCCCTCACCGACATCCGCATCCCGATGGAGGCGGGGGATTTCCGGCTGCTGGACCGACAGGTAGTAGAGGAGATGCGCCGGATGCGGGAGCACCGACGCTTCATCCGCGGGATGACCTCCTGGGTGGGCTACCGGCAGATCGGCGTCCCCTACCACCGCCATGCCCGTTTCGCCGGTCAGACCAAATACCCTTTCCGCAAGATGTTCCGCCTGGCGCTGGACGCCATCACTGGCTTCTCCGACGTCCCTCTGCGGCTGGCCTGGACGTTCGGAGCAGTACTGATCGGGCTGGGGGTGGTTCTGGGACTGGTTCTCCTGGGCCTGCGCCTGGCTGGGCAGGCGCCCCTGGCAGGCCAGGGGCTAATGTTTACCGCCGCCCTGGTTCTAAGCGGTGCCCAACTCCTCTTCCTCGGTATCCTTGGCGAATATATCGCCCGCATTTACGACGAAGTCCGCAACCGCCCCCTCTATACGGTGATGGAAGTCCTGGAAGAACCGGGCGCAGGAGAGAGCGATTAAACCGGGTTTGCGGTGGGCCGTGGACGTGCCCACCGCAAAATCTTTCAGAACGAGCATTTTTGCGCAACCTGCACCCCATCGGTTGTGTAGAGTATAGAGGGCAATTGTGAAACCCGCAACGGTGGTTTTCGCCTATAAGGCGGTGGTGCGGCTTTTTTCGGTATGGCTTCGGACAGTGAGTTGGCATGGATACCTTAGCCCTGTTTGATGAGCGGGAGTTCTCCCGCTGGATGAATCAAGCAGAACATACCCTGTCTTCCGCCCAGAGGGATGCCACAGAAGGGGATTACGGCTGGGCGTGTTTCAAAGCGCAGCAGGCAGCTGAGTACGCGGCGAAGGCTCTCCTGCGTGGCCTGGGCTTACCCGCCTTCGGCCATTCCGTGCTGGGTTTAGTTCGGGAAATCCGAGAGCAAGGATTGCCAGTAAGCGAAGATATAGACAGATATGCCCGGACGCTGGACCAGTACTACATTCCGCCGCGTTACCCAAATGCTTATCCTGAGGGAAGCCCTTTTGAATTCTACGATCGGGAAATTGCCGAGGAAGCCGTTGCGTTTGCCCGGGCGGTTCTGCGCACAGTGGAGGAGGCGCGGCAGTGCTTAAGGTAACAGAACAGAGGCGCAAGCAGCAAGAAAGGCTCGTAGCGATCGCCCGAACCTACGCCTGGAATTTGCGTCGGTTGCTGGGACCGCTCACCGCCATCCTCTACGGCTCGGTGGCCCGGGGGGATTTCAACCTGGGCAGCGATGTGGATATTTTGATTATTTCCGAAGAGTTACCTTCCGATCCCGTTCGGCGGACGGAATTGCTCTACTCCGTGGTGGAGCCACCGCTGGAGCCCAAAGGGTACACCCCAGAGGAATTTCGCGCACTCCTGAATAGACGCCATTCGGTTCTGATGGCGATGCTTCAGCCCCACATTGTGTTGATGGACGACCTGCAAATGACTCGGGAGGAAGGGTTCCCCTACCTCGTCCAGTCCCGCCTTCCGGAAGGAGACCGCTAAAAGCCTGGCGATGTTTAATGGGCTGGGCTTATGTCTGGATTTCAAGCATATATCAGGGAGATATAATGATAGAAAAGCGCAGGCGGCAAATCACTGCTTTCATCCCTTTGCTCATCCTCGCCCTCACCCTGATCCTGGCTCTCCCCGTCTCCGCCCAGAGCAAGACCTTCGTCTGGGAGCGGTTGGATGTAGAGATCGCGGTTTTCAATGACGGAACTTTCCTGGTCCAGGAGACCCAGGTTATCCGTTTTACTTCCGGCACCTTCACCTACGGCTACCGCGCGATCCCTGCGAACCGGTTGTCGGCCATAAGCGGCGTTCAGGTCTGGGAGGACGGTCAGGCCTGCGAGGTCTCGGTGACGAAAGAAGAGGGCGAGTACCAGATTCGCTGGATGATGCCCCAACCGCGCAGCGGTTCCCGCCACACGTATGTCCTTCGTTATATCGTTCACGGCGGCCTGCGCTACTACGAGGGCGGCGATCAACTCTGGTGGAAGGCCGTTTTCCCCGACCGCACGTTCCCGGTGCAGGCTTCTACGGTGACGGTTCGCCTGCCAGAGGGCGCGGTGGCGGAGAAGGCGGAAGCGTACTTCGCCGAGGCGACCGTCTCCGGCGTCGGAACGAACACGGTGGTCTTCACTGCGCAGGAGGTACTGGACCCGGGGCAGGAGATGGAGGTGCGGGTGCAGTTTCCGCACGGGGTGGTGAAAGGGAGCGCCGCTGCCTGGCAGCGGGCGGAGGACTTGAAGCCGATGATGGACCTGGGGCTGGGGGTTCTGGGAGCGCTTTTCACCATCGGCGGGCCGTTGTTTATGATACTATTGTGGTATGTGCGGGGGCGGGACCCGCACGTGGAACTCCCCACTGACTACCTGACCGAACCGCCGTCGGACGCGCCACCGGGAGTGGCGGGCGCACTGGTGGATGAGAAGGCCGATCTACAGGACGTTCTGGCGACGGTGGTGGACCTGGCCCGGCGCGGGTATCTGGAGATTGAAGAGCAGACCACGCGCCGCTTCACAGGCACTCCATCCGACTTCGTCTTCCGCCGGACTGATAAACCGGCCGATGACTTGCTGCCCTACGAACAGGTCCTGCTGAAAAAACTTGTGGGCCGAAAGGGAGAGCGCCGTCTGTCCAGTCTGAAGAACCAGTTCTACCAGGCGCTTCCCCAAATCCAGAAAGGGATATACGAACAACTGGTCCGGAGGGGCTATTTTCGTACCCGTCCAGATAAGGCGCGCGCCCGGTATGTCGGTTTGGGAACAGTTCTGCTGGTTCTGGTTTTCCTTGCTGGCTTCTGTGGGATCGGCACTTTGATACAGACCACCAGCGCGGTCATCTGCCCGGTCATCGGTCTGGGTCTAACAGCGATAAGTATGATGATTGCCGGGCAACATATGCCGGTCAAGACCCGTAAAGGGGCGGAGGAAGCAGCCCGCTGGCGCGCCTTCAAGCGATATCTGCAGGAGGTGCAGCGCTACACCGATGTGCGGGAGGCGACCGACCAGTTTGAGAAGTATCTGCCCTACGCCGTGGCCTTTGGCGTGGACCGCTCCTGGATCAATCGCTTCAGCCGGGTGGAGGGAATGCCTGCCCCCGCCTGGTATATCCCGGTGCCCACGTACACGGGCCAGCCGTATGGAGGGAGCAGCGTACGACCGCCGGGGCTGGCATCTCCGGCCGGTAGCCCCAGCGCGGCGATGCCATCGCTGGATGGTATGAGTCGGGGGTTGGGAGCCAGTCTGGACTCCATCTCCCGCGGCCTGGGCGCGATGCTGGATACCGCCGGGAGCGTCTTCGTCAGCACCCCCTCTTCCCGGGGCGGCGGTCGCGGCTGGAGCGGCGGCTTCGGTGGCGGCGGAGGAGGCGGCGGGGGCGGTGGTGGCGGCGGCGGTGGCGGTTTTGGATAAATTGCAGATTGCAAATTGCAGATTGCAAATTGCAGATTGCAGATTGCAGATTGCTGATTGCTGATTAAGGAGAGACGAATGACTGGACGAACTTTGGGGATCATTCTCGTCATTGGCGGAGTGGTACTCTGCCTGCTGGTTGCCGCCGTGAGTCTAACTTCTGCCCAGACAACGGGCGGGCGGGTGATGGGCGCTGCGATCGGGGCGATTCTGGGCGCGCCGGTGGTGGCGGTGGGCGCGTTTATGATCATCCGCGGACAGCAGGAGGCGCGGGCAATGGCCGTCGCCCAGCAGCAGAAGAAACTCCTGGGAATGGTGCGCGCCCAGGGGCGGGTGAACATCGCCGAGGCAGCGCTGGAACTGGGCGTCAACCGGGACACCGTCAAGGTATGGGTCTACGACCTGGTCAACAAAGGGCTGTTCACCGGCTACATCAACTGGGATGAGGGAGATCTCATCTCGGTGGACGCGGCGCAGATGCGCACCAACAAGTGCCCGCACTGCGGCGGCGAACTGGAACTGGCTGGCAAAGGGGTGGTAAAGTGCCCGTATTGTGGGACGGAGATATTTCTCAGCGGGTAGCGGATAGCAGGAAGCAGGGAGCAGGAAAGAAGCAGGAAGCAGGGAGCAGGAAAGAAGCAGGAAGCAGGGAGCAGGAAGCAGGGAGCAGGAAGGAAACAGGGAGCGGGGGGCGGGATGAACGGCGATAGGGTCAGAAATTACCGGGACCTGGAGGTCTGGCGGCGGGCGAAGACACTTGCCATAGAAATCTACCGGATCACGGAGAATTTTCCGACCAGGGAACGGTATAACCTGATAGATCAGATTCGGCGGTCGGCCGTTTCCATTCCGGCAAATATTGCCGAAGGGCATATTCGCCAATCCGACCGGGTTTTCGCTCGCCATCTGGATATTGCATTAGGTTCAGCAGCAGAATTGGCGACGGAACTGGAAATTGCTATGGAGGTGGGATATCTCTCACACGAAGCGTACAGCAGTCTCAGGACCGAACTGCAAGAAATCATCCGTATGTTATTCGGTTTGCATGCGACAGTAAGCGGCAAGCGCCAACGCCCTCCTGCCTCTCGCTAACCACTGCTGCTACCTGCTACCTGCTACCTGCTACCTGCTGCCTGCTACCTGCTACCTGCTACCTGCTACCTGCTGCCTGCTGTCTGCTACCTGCTGTCTGCTACCTGCTGCCTGCTACCTGCTATATACTAATTTAAGGAGGCCATGATGAGCGATCTATACAAGCGCGTCAGCGATGCCCGCACCGGGCTGGAGAAATTGCTGGGCCAGATCCCCGGCTATAAGGGCTACAAGGAGAAGGAAATGCGGCGGGAGTCCGACAAACTCCTCCGCGAAGCGGTAGCCTCCCGGATGGCAGTCCACCGCCGCCGGATGGAGGACCTGCAACGGCAACTGATCAGCGCCGGGCGGTTTGATTACCTGGACGACCTGGGCGTCGCCATCACCCAACTTCAGACTTTCATTGATCGGGTGCGCCGGGCCACCTACGGCTACAGTGGCCTCTTTGATGCCGTCCGCGTCCGCGAGGAGGAACTGGACCGCCTCTACGACTTTGACCAGCAGTTGCTGGGGTACGATGAGCGGTTGCAGGCGGCGCTGAACAACCTAGAAATCGCCATCCCCGGCGGCGAGGGGTTGAACGAGGCCCTGCGCCAGGTCCGCAGTATCTGCGCCGAAGCAAACGACACCTTCAGCCAGCGGGAACAGGTGATCCTGGGCGCTGAGAGTCAGTAGATTGTGCGAACGAAAGGAGCGATATGGCAAGAGTGTTTGACATCATAGAGTGGGCCGACGACACGGGACGGGAGATCGTCCGGCGCTTCCCCGAACAGGGCTCGGGGGACTTCCGCATCGGTTCCCAGGTCATCGTTCGGGAGAGCCAGGCCGCCGTCTTCTTCCGGGACGGCAAAGCGCTGGACGTCTTCGGGCCGGGGCGGCACACTATCACCACTGCCAACATCCCTCTGCTGGTCAACCTGATCGGCAAGGCCTTCTCCGGCGAGACTCCCTTTAAAGCCGAGGTCTACTTCGTCTCCACGCGGGAGTTTCTGAATATGAAATGGGGGACGCCGGAACCCATCACCATCCGGGATGCGGTGCTCCGAATGGCCCGCCTGCGGGCATTCGGGACCTACGCGATGCAGGTCACCGATCCCCAACTCTTCGTCACCCAGATCGTCGGCGCGCAGGGGCTCTACCGGACGGCCGACATTGAGCGCTTCCTGCGCAGCATCGTCATCACCAAACTGACGGACCTGTTGGGAGAGTTGGGCCGGTCCATCCTGGACATCCCGGCGATGATGGAGGAACTGGCGGCGGGGATCGCGGCCAAAGCGGCGCCGGATTTCGCCGCGCGCGGGCTGGCGCTCAGGTCGGTCTACATTGAGTCCATCAGCCCGACCGAGGAGACGGCCAAAGCGATAGACCAGGCGGCGGCGATGGGCGCCATCGGCGATATGGACGCCTACCTGAAGTACAAGGCCGCGCTGGCGATGGGCGACGCGGCCCGGCAGGAAGGTGCTGGGGGTCTGGCGGGAGCGGGCGTTGGCCTGGGGGCCGGCGCGGCGATGGGCATCACCATGGCCCAGATGATGGCGCAGGCGATGCAGAAGCCGTCGGCCCCTGCCGAGCCCACATCTACGGCACCCGCCGCCCCTGCGGCCCCCAAGACCCCGCAGACGGTGGAGGAAATCCAGGCGCTGCTGGACAATCTGGACGCCCAACTGGCCGCGGGGAGCATCTCCGAGGCGACGTACCAGAAACTCTACGCCAAGTGGGAGCAGAAACTGAAGGAACTGCAGGGCGGATAGGTTAGGTTACCCGGACCCGGCAGGTTTTCCCAGACCTGCCGGGTCTATTTCCCATTGTATAGCCCTGGGTATTTCTTGCACCGCGCAGAAATCCAATAGGGGGTACCTGTGGGCGAACTTCCTGCCTGGGCTCTGGCCAACACCGTCTCGGCCTACGCGATCGTCTTTGCGGGTCTGCTCACTCTGGCGCTCACGGCCCTGATGGCCCCTCAACCCCGGCGCTGGTGGGCCGTCTATGCGGGCGTCCTGCTCACCGGCATCCCCACCGTCTGGCATCACGGCTTCGGGGAAACGCTGACGACGGGCTTCTTTGACATCGGTACCAATCTGCTCCTGGCCTGGCTGATCGTGGTGGCGGTTCTGGGGGACTACTACGAACACCGAACCCGTCGCTGGGTCGCCGGGGTGTCGGGGGCGCTCATCGTCCTGTTTCTGCTCTGGAAACTGGCCGTCGGGCCGCTCTCCCGCGTGAATGCCGTCTCTTTTGGGGCCTTCGGCGGCTTTCACTGGGGGGAATTGCTCCTGATTACCAGCAGTTTCCTGGGCGTGGGATTGCTCTACGCGCGGTTGAGTCGGATTCCCGCCCACGCCCGTCCTCTGCTGTATCTCCTGACCGGCATCTTTCTCCTGGGGCTGGCGCTGGCGACGGCGTCCAACCAGCAGGTGGACTTCCGCATCCTGGCCTACCATGCTACCTGGCACATCGTCAGCGCGTTCGGGTTTGTGACCCTCTGGGCGTTCAACCAGGCGCGGTTTGGGGGAAGGTAGGGGAAAAGAACCACCGGCCGGGGAGGGGATAGGACCTTCCCAGCCGGTGGTCGCTGGTCGGGGCGCGGGGATTTGGACCCCGGACCTCAGCGTCCCGAACGCTGCGCGCTAACCGGACTGCGCTACGCCCCGCATCTCCCAATTATAATGGCTTTGCGGATTTTGGCAAGCCCCGAGGGGAAAAGTGGGGTTTTTGGGGGCGGCGAAGCCGCTCCCAAAAACCCCACCCCCCACCCCGTTCAGGCCCTAACGTACCTGGAGAAGTCAACCGACCAATTCCCGATATACTTCTTCCACCCGGGCAACCATTTGTTCCTGGGTGAATTCGGCCTCCACCCGCGCCCGTCCGGCCCGGCCCATCGCCGCCCGCAGGTCAGCATCGTCCAGCAGGCGACGGATCGCGTCGGCCAGGGCAAAGGGATCGCGCGGCGGCACCACCCACCCCGTCACCCCGTCCTGCACAACCCACGAGGTCCCGGTCCCCACTTCCGTGGTGATGCACGGCAGGCCCGACGCCATCGCCTCCAGCAGAACGGTCCCGAAGGCCTCGGCGCGGGCATTGGCCGGAAGGACAAAAATATGGGCGCGGCGATACCATTCGGGGAGTTCGTCGTCGGGCACTTCGTTCCGAAAGCGCACGCGGTCGGCCAGCCCCAGACGGTCCGCCAGCGCAGCCCACGGGCCCCGCATCGGCCCGTCCCCTACCACCTCCAGATAGACGCCGGGCAGGTGGGCCAGCGCCTCCAGCAGAGTGTCCAGTCCCTTGTAGTAGCGGAGTTTGCCCACGAAGAGCAGGGTCGGAGGACCGTCGTAGGGGGCGGGGGGCGGGACAAATCGGCAGTGGTCCACCCCCAGGGGGACAACGACGCATTTCTCCCGCACCGGCCGCAGCCACGGTGAGGTCTCTATGTAGCGGGGGCTGGTAGCGATGATGCGATGGGCCGAGGTCAGCACGCGCCGCAGGAGCGGCCCGTAGAGGCGCAGCCATCCCCTCTGGCGGACCACGTCGGAGTGGTGGGTGATGACGGTGGCGCGCCCCCGGCCCAGCAGGCAGTTCGCCACTTCCCCCAGCGGGTAGGGGGAGTGGACGTGGACGACGTCCGGGCGCAGGCGGGCCAGGATCAGGGGCTGGCGGATGCTCAGCGGCATAGACGCCGCCGTGGTCAGCCGCCCCGCCCGGATGACGGTCACTCCGGTCCGCTCCTCGGTCCAGGTGCGCCGTCCGGGATCGCAGACCAGGACGGAGACGCGATGGCCCGCGGCGGCATGGGCCTCTGCCAGAACCCGGATGTGGTTCTCAATGCCCCCCAGGATGGGGGGGTAGTCTTTGTAGAGATGAAGGATGTGCATGGGTATCCGCACGGCATGGGGATCGGCGGGGTGCGGCGGGCGGCCTTCGGCCGCCCGCCGCACCCCCCGGACCCTCATCCATAGGAAATCTCCACCAGGTACGCACACAGGAGGGAAAGGGCCGCTTCGGCCGACGCGGCCTTGTTCGCCAGCCGCTCATCTGCCCCATCCCTTACCCCACGCCCCCACTGCCAGCAATGCTCCTCCACCCATTCGCCGTCCGGCGCGGCCAGGGCGATGTAGACCAGCCCCACCGGTTTCTGCGGCGTTCCGCCGCCCGGGCCAGCAATGCCGGTCACCGAAAGCCCCAGATCGGCACCCAGCAACCGACGGACGCCCCGCGCCATCGCCAGCGCCGTCTCCCGGCTGACCGCCCCCCGCAGCGCCAGAACGTCGCCGGGCACGCCCAGCACCCGCTCCTTCACTGCGTTGGCATACGAAGTGACAGAGCCGAGATAATAGTCCGAACTTCCGGGGACATTGGTGATGCGGTGGCTGACCAGGCCCCCGGTGCAGGATTCGGCCACCGCCAGGGTGAGGCCCCGCGCCCGCAGGAGTTCGCCCACAACGGCCTCCGGGGCAGGAACTTCCACCGAAGGGGGCATCCGGAGCGGCCCCGCCCCGTCCACCAGAACCCGCAGCGCCTCCCGCGCAGCGGCCCGCTCCCCATCGTCCAGCGGGAGCGCGGCGAACTCGTCCTCATCCAGCACCATCACCCGCCCGTCGGGGTCCACCCAGACATCCAGGGCCAGGTCCTCCGCGCAGACCTCGTCGTCGGTGATGCGGGCCGGCCGGGTGACGTTGGCATACCAGCCCTTCAGCAGGCCGTCGGCGGAGCGAATCTCAAAGAGGTTGTACCAGCGGTCGGCGTAGAAGGTCTCCAGCCAGCGGTCGCCCGTCTCCAGACAGACGTACTCCAGTTTCATCGGGGGACGGTCCCAGCGGGCGGAGAGCACTATCGCCTGGGGCGCGCGGGCGACCACCCGCGCCGGGTAGGCAAAGACCTCCCGGCCCGTATGGTCCAGTTTGCGGACGATGACCTGCCTCATAGTTCCCGTTTTACACTGCGGGTCGCGTTGCGCCGGACCAGCGGGCCACGGGCACCCACCGGAGGGCCAGCGCGTGGAGTGCCTCCATCCGCTCCCGGGGCAGGAGCGGTTCCCCATCCAGCGCATACGTCCGGTCCAGCCGATAATATTTGGGCTGGCCCAGGTTGGTATAGGCCAGCAGGTCCCAGCGCTGGACGGTGGGGAGTTCGGCGGCGATAAAGGCCGCCAGCGCGGCGATGTTGGCTTCGTCGTCGGTGTAGGTCGGGATGACCGGGGTGCGAATCCACATCGCCTTGCCCGCGGCGGCGATACGGCGCGCGTTCTCCAGAATCCGGGCGTTGTCCACCCCCGTCGCCGCGCGGTGGCGGTCGGGGTCCCAGATTTTCAGGTCGTAGAGGACCAGGTCCACCCAGGGGAGGACGGCCTCGTACAACTCCCAGGCGACCGCGCCGCAGGTGTCCAGCGCCACCGGGATGCCGTTTTCGCGGCAGCACCGGGCGACCGCCCGGACGAATTCCCACTGCAGCATCGGTTCGCCGCCGGAGAAGGTCACGCCGCCGCCGGAGGTCTCGTAGAACACCCGGTCCTTCTCCATTTCTGCGAAGAGAGCCTCCGGCGTCCACTTCCGGCCGATGACTTCCAGAGCGCCCGCGGGGCAGACCCGGGCGCAGTCCCCACAAACCGTACAGCGCTGCCGGTCAATGCGCATTCCCTGCGGGGTCAGTTCCAGCGCTCCGACGGAGCAGGCGGTCAGGCAATCCCGCGCGCCGATACAGCGCACGTCGTACCAGACCAGTTCGGGATGGGGGGAAATGCCTTCCGGGTTGTGACACCAGACGCAATGCAGAGGGCAACCCTTCAGGAAGACGGTGGTGCGGATGCCCGGGCCGTCCTCGGTGCTGAAACGCTGGACGTTGAAAGTGGTGCCGGTGATGGTCATTCTAATCCCCGGGCTTCCAGACCACTTCCGGCGCCCGGCGCGAGGGGAGACGGTGGAAGCGGTAGCGGAGATATCCCAGCACCATCGGGATGACCGCGCGCCGGTCGGGGGGCAACCCCAGCGCCTCCCGGAGGGCCCGGCTGCGGGAGAGGGCAACGGTGAAGTAGCCGATGTGACAGGTACCCAGCCCCCGCCGCGCGGCCGCCAGCATCACGTTGTACGCGGCGTAGGTGGCGTCCTCCCGGGCGAAGTAGTCGTCTCGGGGGACGTGGGCGATGAGCAGGACGGGGGCGCGGAAGAAGATGGGGTCCTCGCCCTGAGCGTGACGCTGGGCCAGCCGCTCAAAGTCCGGCACGCTCTCCATCCCCTTCTTCACCTGTTCGGCCCCGACAGTCAGGCGCAGGAGGAGGCGGACGAGCGGGTTACGCAGAAGGCGCGCGGTATGTGCCAGGACCGCAACCGTCTGGGCGCTGAGGGCGGCGATACGCGCAGGGTCGTCAAAGGCCAGCCAATCCACCGGCTGGGCGTTGCTGGCGCTGGGGGCCCACCGGCCGACCTCCAGTAGTTCCCGGACGACCTCCCGCGGGACGGGCCGGTCCTGGAAGACGCGCGCCGACCGACGAGCGCGCAGGGCCAGTACCAGCGCCTCCGGCGAGGGGAGACGGTCGGCCTCCAGCGGGGGGCAATCCTCCAGCGGGTAGGCGCTGTGCAGGACGGCATCGGCGGGGCAGACGGCGACACAATGACCGCAGAGCCAGCACTCCTGGGGCGCGACCACCTCCGCCCCGCCGGGCCCCATTCGGAAGACGCGGCCGGTACAGAGGGCCACACAGGCCCCGCAGGCCGTGCAGCGTGAACGGTCTATGGCAATTTCCGGCATCCGGACCTCCGGCCTTCACCGCGCCGTTAGTTGGGCCTCGGCGGCCTCCAGGCGGGCCAGTACTCGTTCCCGCTCCAGGATGCTCAGCGTGCCAAAGAGAGGCGGGGAGACGGCCTTGCCGGTGGTGGCGGTGCGGATCAGGCCGAAGACCTGCCGGGTGGTCAGCCCCAACTCCGCCACCAGCGCCCGCAGCGGAGGTTCTATGGTCTCCTCCCCGAAATCCGACACGTTCGCCAGAACCTCCCGCGTCCGGCGCAGCACCTCTCGCGCCCGCTCCGCATCCAGCCCCTGGGCCAGCAATTCTTCCGCGGGCGGCGGCGCGATCTCGGTGAAGAAAAAGTCCGTCAACTCTACCACGTCCGTCAGATGCTTGATGCGCTCCTGGATGAGCGGGACGATCCGGCGGAGGACTTCGCGCGTCTGCGGTGGGCACGGCGCGGGGATTAGACCCGCGTCCTGCCAGAAGGGGAGCAACCGCTCCAGCAGGTCGTCGGGGGAGAGGCTGCGGATGTACACCCCGTTCATCCAGTCCAGTTTGTCGTAGGAAAACGCCGCGGGCGCCCGGTTGACCCGGTAGAGGTCAAATCGCTCTATCAACTCCGCCCGGCTGAAGATTTCCTGCTCTTCGCCTTCCCCCGGCGCCCAGCCCAGCAGGGCCAGGAAGTTCAGGAGCGCCTCGGGCAGATACCCTTGTTTGCGGAATTCGGTGATGGACGTGGCCCCTTCCCGCTTGGCGAGTTTCTTCCCGCCGGGCATTGTCACCAGCGGGACGTGGCAGAAGACCGGCATCTCCCACCCCAGCGCCTGGTAGAGCAGGACGTGTTTGGGTGTGCTGGGGACCCAGTCGTCGCCGCGGATGACGTGGGTCACTTTCATATAGTGGTCATCCACCACCACCGCCAGATGGTAGGTGGGGAACCCGTCCGACTTCAGGAGCACCTGGTCGTCAATCCCGGCGTTCTCAAATATCACCTCGCCCTTGATGACATCCTGGAACGTCGTCCGACCGGTGAGGGGGACCTTGAGGCGGATGACGTGGGGCTCGTCGGGCGATATGGCATCGGGCGGGAGGTAGCGACAGTGGCGGTCGTACATCGGGGGCTGACCGCGCGCGCGTTGTGCCTGGCGGACCTGCTCCAGCCGCTCCGGGGAGCAGTTGCAACGGTAGGCCCACCCGACGGCGACCAGTTCCTCGGCGACCTGCCGGTAAAGGGGCAGCCGCTCGGACTGGATGTACGGCCCATACGGACCGCCCACGGCGTACCGTTCAGCGTCTTCTATTCCGGCCCGCTGGAGTTCCTCCAGCCCCGGCCCCTCATCCCAATCCAACCCCAGCCAGCGCAGGCCCTCCATGATGACCGGGATGGTCTCCGGCTGGTAGCGGACCCGGTCGGTATCCTCAATGCGCAGGATAAACTGACCGCCCATTTTGCGGGCAAAGAGCCAGTTGAAGACCACCGTGCGCACGTTGCCGATGTGGGGCTCGCCGGTGGGACTGGGAGCAAAACGAACCCGAACGCTCATTCTCTATTCACCTCTTGCGGAACGAGAAATCACAGCGGAGATATTATATCACGCCTGGGGCAGGGTTCAAGGGGATGTTGATTATCATAAAGTCGTATCCCATCCCTTGCCCTGGTGGGAGTCCGAGTGTTCGTTCCGAGGTTTTCTTTGTTGCCAGGGATTCCCTTTATCCCCCTCACCCCCCTTGCCCCCCTCTCCCCCTTGCCCTGACGGGTGGGGGAGAGGGGGGAAGAGAGGGGCATCAACGACCTGACGCTGGATACCTTCGGCGTCCATCTTCTGCTGGAAACCGGTCTGGCCCTTGCCCTGCTGGTCGGCGGGTTGGTCCGCTGGCTGTGACCGCCGGACGACGGGAGGCGGGGGCGGGGCGGCTCCGCCGCCCCGCCCCCGCCTCTTTGCCCCGCAGCACAGAGGCTCCCCACGGCGTCGTCGCCCGCCACTTGACCAAACCGGAGAAGGTCTGTATCATGACAGCCGATGAGCACAGCCGGCACTCTCAGTAGCCCCATCCCCGATCTTCCGCCCGACCTCTGGGCGGCCCTGCAGCCGCTGCTGGAACTGGCGATCGCCGAGGACATCGGCCCCGGCGACGTCACCTCCGAGGCCATCCTCCCCCCCGACCAGACCCTGCGGGCCCAACTGGTCGCCAAAAAGCCCGGCGTCGTCGCCGGACTGCCCGTCGCCGCGGCCGTCTTCTGGCGGGTGGACCCCACCGTCCGCTTCACCCCGCACATCCGCGACGGCGATCCGGTCGCCCCCGGCGACGTCCTCGCCGAGGTGGAGGGTCCGGCGCGCAGCCTGCTGGCTGCGGAGCGGACCGCCCTCAACTTTCTCCAGCGCCTCTCCGGCATCGCCACCCTCACCCGCCGCTTCGTGGACGCCGTTGCCGGAAACCGCGCCGTCATCCTGGATACCCGCAAGACCCACCCCGGCTATCGCCTCCTGGAAAAGTACGCCGTCCGTATGGGCGGCGGTCAGAACCACCGGATGGGCCTCTACGATATGGTCCTCATCAAAGATAACCACATCGCCGCTGCCGGCTCCATCACTGCTGCCGTCCAGCGGGCGCGGGCAGCCTATCCCCACCTCCCTGTAGAGGTGGAAGTCCAGAGCCTGGACCAACTCCGCGAGGCGCTGGAACTCCCCGTAGACCGGATTATGCTGGACAATTTTGACCTGGAGAGCATCCGCACTGCCGTCCGGATTGCCGCCGGACGGGTGCCGCTGGAGGTCTCCGGCGGCGTCTCCCTGGAACGGGTCGCAGAACTGGCCGCCACCGGTGTGGATTACATCTCCGTCGGCGCCCTGACCCATTCGGCCCCGGCGCTGGATATCAGTATGGAAGTAGTAGACAAGTAGGCAAGTTTGCAAGGGTGCAAGTAGGCAAGGCATAGGGCTATGGAACTGAACGAGCGCGTCGCCACCATCAAGGCCCAACTGGGCCCCGATCTGGTCATCCTCGGGCACCACTACCAGCGGGACGAGGTGATCCAGTTTGCCGACTTTCGCGGGGACAGCCTCCAACTGGCCCAGGACGCCCAGCGCACCGATGCCCGATACATCGTCTTCTGCGGCGTCCATTTTATGGCCGAGACGGCCGCCATTCTCGCCAAACCCCATCAGACGGTGCTCCTGCCCGACCTGGAGGCGGGGTGCTTTCTGGCCGACCGCGCCGACCTTCCCCTGGTCCGGCAGGCCTGGCGGGACCTGGGGCGGATTATGGACGTGGAGCGGGAGGTCCTGCCCGTCACCTACATCAACTCCGCCGCCGAACTGAAGGCCTTCTGCGGTCAGCACGGGGGGATCGTATGTACGTCGGCCAACGCCGGGCGGGTGCTGGCCTGGGCCCTCCAGCAGCGCCCCCTCGTCCTCTTCTTCCCCGACCAGCATCTGGGCTACAATACTGCCCGCCAGATCGGCGTCGCCGATGAGGAGATGCTGGTATGGGACCATCGCCGCTTCCTGGGCGGGTACAATCCGGAGCGCGTCCGCCGGACACGGCTTATCCTCTGGCCCGGCTGGTGTTACGTCCACACCCGCTTCCGCCCCGAACACGTCCGGGCCTGGCGGGAGCGGGAGCGCGATATCCGGATTCTGGTTCACCCCGAATGCACCCCCGACGTGGTGGCGCTGGCCGACGAGGTCGGCTCCACATCCTACATCGTCCGGCGGGTGAAGGAATCCCCGCCGGGGACGAAGTGGGCGATCGGGACGGAGGCCAACCTGGTCCTGCGGCTGGCCCGGGAACATCCGGAGCAATCCATCTTCTGCCTGGGCGACGAGCCCCACTACTGCCGGACGATGAACCAGATCACCCTGGAGAAACTGGCGCGGGTGCTGGAGGGGCTGGCGCGGGGGGAGTTGGTGAACCCCGTCTCCGTGCCCCCGGAAATTGCCGAACCGGCCCGTCTGGCGGTGGAGCGGATGCTGCAGATGGGGTAGAGGCCGATGACTGAAGAACTGGTGGAATCGGACGTCCTGATTATCGGTTGCGGGATCGCCGGGGCGACGGCCGCCCTGCAGTTGGCGCGCGACCGTCAGCGGCAGGTCGTCGTCGTCACCCGCGCGGGCAAGCCCGAAGAGAGCAATACCCGCTACGCCCAGGGGGGCGTCGTCGCCCGAGGGGAGGACGACAGCGCCGACCTGCTGGTGGAGGACATCCTGGCGGCCGGAGCGGGACTCAGCCTCCCCTCCGCCGCCCGCATTCTGGCCGAAGAGGGGCCGCGGCTGGTGGAAGAACTGCTGATCGGCGAACTGGGCGTCCCCTTTGACCGCCATCCGGACGGCCGCCTGGCCTACGGGCTGGAGGGGGCCCACTCCCGCCCGCGCATCCTGCACGTGGGCGACGCCACCGGCCAGGCCATCATCCGGGCGCTGACCGCCGCCCTGCGGGAGCGGCCCAACATCCGCCTGGTGACCGGCGCCACGGCGGTGGACCTCATCACCTTCCCCCACCACGCCCGCAATTCGCTCACCGTTTACGAGCCCATCACCTGCCACGGGGCATACGTCCTGGACCAGTCCAGCGGAACGGTCCGTCGCTACCTGGCGGGGGCGACGATTCTGGCGACGGGCGGCTTGGGCCGTATCTACCGGCACACCACCAACCCGGAGGGCGCCCGGGGCGACGGCCTGGCGATGGCCTACCGGGCCGGTGCCCGCGTCATCAACGCCGAATACGTCCAGTTCCATCCCACCGTCCTGGCCCTCCCCGGCGCGGAGGGGTTCCTCATCTCCGAGGCGGTTCGGGGGGAGGGGGGACGGTTGCTCACGCCCGATGGCCGACCCTTTATGGCCCGCTACGCTCCGGAGTGGGGCGACCTGGCCCCGAGGGACGTCGTCGCCCGGGCGATCCACCACGAGATGGTCGCCAACGGCTACCCCTACGTCCTGCTGGACATCGCCTCGGTGCTTCCGGCCCCCCGCATCCGGGAGCGATTCCCCACCATCTACGAGCGCTGCCGGTCGCTGGGGCTGGATATCACCGTCCAGCCCATCCCCGTCGTCCCGGCGGCCCATTACTTCTGCGGCGGCCTCTGGACCGATGAGTGGTCCCGAACGACGATCCGCAACCTCTACGCCGTGGGGGAGGTGGCCTGTACGGGGGTGCACGGGGCCAACCGTCTGGCCTCCACGTCGCTCCTGGAGGGGCTGGTCTGGGGCGACCGGGCGGCGCGGGAGATCGCTGCCCGCGGCCCGCTCCCCCTCGTCTCCCCCGACGACGTCCCCCCGTGGGAAGAGACGGGGGTGGAGGGGGCCGACCCGGCCCTCATCTGGCGCGACCTGCGGGCCATCCAGTACACCATGTGGCACTACGTCGGACTGGTGCGCTCGGAGCGGCGGCTGGCGCGGGCGCTGCGGGACCTCCGTCACCTGAAAGAAGAAATTGATGATTTTTATCGCGCCAGTCGGTTAAACGACGCGCTGGTGGGCCTGCGCCACGCGGTCCAGGCGGCGTTGCTGGTGGCGGAGGCGGCGTACCACAACCGCCAGAGCCGCGGCTGCCACTACCGGGAGGGGTAGCGCCGATTCCTCCCCGGGCGGACCTGCCTGTGGGCGCAGACCGAAGCGGTCGGTTGGGCATCTCTCTCACCCAAGAGACACAGAGGGACAGATGCGGGTGGCGTTCCAGCCTGCGCCGGGGTTTTTCTCTGGGCCGGAGGGTTTCAGCCCCCGGCTGACGGCCATTTTGCCCTTCAAGGTAGGCTTATAGGGGCCGGGGTGGGTTTCCCCCTGGCCGAATCGGTACGATCCGCAACAGTCCCGTGTTTATCCGTGTTTATCCGCGTCCCGTAGAAAGTCGGTGCGATGACTTCGGAACATTCTGCCTCCATCTCCGTGGGCGGCGATGTGCGGGATTCCCTCCTCATCGCCGGAAGCGGCCATACGGTGCAGATCGGCTCTGAGGCATCCCCCTCCGCCGCCGACGTTGACCGCCTCACCCAGGAATATCGGGCGGCTGTAGCCCGCGATTGGGGGACGCTGCGAATCTCCGAGAACGACCCGGACCTTCCCCTCACCCAGGTCTTCGTCCTCCTGCAGGCCGCCCCACAGCCTCCGCCCCCGCCGCTGAAGCGCCAGCAGGGATACCCCGACCTCCTTCCCCACCCTGAACGACTGGAGCACGCCGGCCTCCCCTCCGACTCCTCCGCCCCATCTCCCGTCCCGCTGGAGCAGGCGCTGAAGGAAGCATCCCATCTGGTCCTGCTGGGTGAACCGGGCGCCGGGAAGAGCACCACCCTGCAGTTCATCGGCCTCTGCTTCGCCCACGCCGACGAGCACTGGCCCAAGGAGAAACTGAATCTGGAGGAAGCGCGCGTCCCCATCCTCCTCCCCCTCCCTGAACTGGCCGATGCGCCGGCCTCCGAAAAAGCGACCATCCTGCTGAACGCGCTGGTCCTGGAGGTCTGCCGCCGCCTGCAAGTATGCACGCCGGAGCAGGCCCGCACCCTGCTGTTCCGCTGGACGGAGGGGCCGGGCCTGGCGGTGCTGCTGGACGGGCTGGACGAGGTGGCGGAGGAGCGGCGCGGCGCAGCCCGCCAGGCCGTCCTGGATTTCGTTCGTTCCTCTCCAGGCCAGAAGGCGCGGCTGGTGGTGGCCTCCCGCACCGCCGGATACGTCCCCCTGGGCGACCCGTTCCGGGAATACACCCTCAAGCCCTTCTCCGGGCCCCGGGAGGCGCGCGATTTTCTGGCGAACTGGCTGGGCGCGCTGCGGCCGGAGTGGGATGCGGCGGCGAAGGGCGACGAACTCCTCCAGGCCCTGGAGGCCCGGCCCGCCCTGCGCCGCCTGGATAACCCCCTGCAACTGCGCCTCTGCGCCGAAGTATATGCCGAGACCGAAAAGGTGGCGGAAAGCCGTGCCGACCTCTACGAGAGGTACCTGGACGCCCTGTGGCGCCGGGCCGAACGGCGCGGGATGGCAAAGGATCGGCGGGCGGTGCTGGAGCGGGCCGCCGGGGCGCTGGCCTGGCACCTGCACACCGGCGGGGAGGGAGGCGAACCCGATACCATCGCCGCGCTCCGCCGGGCGAACCTGGCCCCCGACGACGAGGTAGCCCGGGCGCTCCTGGACGGCCTGCGGCGCCGCGTTGGACTCATCGTCCGGGTGGGGGAGCGCTGGGCCTTCGCCCACCTCACCCTGCGCGAGTACCTGGTGGCCCAGCGGCTGCGGGAGGAGTGGCGGCGGGACCGGCGCCGCGCCGGGCATTTCCTGTGCCCGCGCCTGCACCTGCCCGAATGGCAGGAGGTGCTCCTCCTGCTGGTAGGCGGGATGGAGAAGGAGGAGGCGCAGGACTTCATCCGGTGGGTGGAGCGCGCCGGCAGCCGTTACGAACTCCGCCTCCGGCGCGACCTGCTCCTGGCGATCGCCCTCTGCGCGGAGCGGGGGGATATCGCCCTGCCGCTCCGGGCGCTGCGGGGTGAGGACTGGTGGGTGCGCCGGGCGGCGGCAGAGGCGCTGGGGGCAATCGGCAATCCCCAGGCCGTGCAAGACCTCCTCGGGGCGCTGCGGGATGAGGACCGGCGGGTGCTGTGGGCGGCGGCGGAGGCGCTGGGGGAAATCGGCGACCCCCGGGCCGTGGAGGGCCTCCTCCGGGCGCTGCGGGATGAAAACCCCGATGTGCGTGCGGCGGCGGCGGGGGCGCTGGGGAGAATCGGTCCTCCGGCCGTGGAGGGCCTCCTCCGGGCGCTGCGGGATGAGGACTGGTGGGTGCGCCAGATAGCGGTAGGGGCGCTGGAAAAGATTCTCTCCCGCCTGCCCCTCCCCCCCGATCCCGCCGTGCGCCGCAGGGAAATCCATACCCTGCACCGCTGGGCGAAAAAGGCGGCCGCTGTACGGAACGACGAAGCCCGCCGGGCCCTGGAAGCCCTTCTCCTGCGCCTGGAGCGGTTGGAGGCAGCAGAGATGGCAGACCTGCCGGAAAAACCCGGAGTCTGGGCGCGCTACCGGCGGGCGGGGATGCGGGCGCTGGCAGGCCTGCTGCTGGGCCTCGCCGGGGTCCTCGCCGTTCTGTTGGCCGTAGCGGAAGAGCGGTTGAAGGAGGCCGTCGCTCCTCTCTTCCGCACCCTATCCCCCGGGCTGGCGTGCCTGCTGGTCTTTCTGCTGGCCGCGGCTGCCGGGCTGGTAGGCTGGGCGGCGGAGCGGGCGCGGAAAGGGTGAGTCCCCTATGCAGCCTGGATGCGTCAATTTGGTGAGGGAGCGGAGGCGGCAACCTTTCTTGCCGGAGGCTAAACCCTCCGGCTCAAAGCGAAACCCTGCTGCGCAGGCTGGAGCGCCACTCCGCTATACTCCGTGGCGCACTACAAACAGCGCCACTCCGCTATGCTCCGTGGCGCACTACAAACAGCGCCACTCCGCTATGCTCCGTGGCGCACTACAAACAGCCTCGCTCTTTCCTTTTGCGAATAGAGGATTGCCATTTCCCCTCCCCCCTACTCCCTCCCCATTGAGGGCGGACGGATCGCCTGCCCCTACAGCGCACGGGGAGGGGGATGGAAATGGGGTTTTTGGGGCGGCGGCTTCGCCGCCGCCCCAAAAACCCCTCTCTTCCCCCCTCTCCCCCGCCCGTCAGGGCAAGGGGGAGAGGGGGGCAAGGGGGGTGAGGGGGATAAAGGGAATCCCTGGCAACAAAGAAAACCTCGGAACAAACCCTCGGACTCCCACCCGGGCAAGGGATGGGATACGACTTTGTGAGACCTTGTGAAAGACCGGGTGATACGACTTTATGAGAATCAGCAGTTGTTTGGAAATTTATTCATTTTATCCGCGCTTGTCCGCGTTCATCCGCGTCCTATGGACTGTCAGGTAGCCAGCGGAGAAGTGACTCTCCATTTCCCAAAACCGCTGCAAAATGAGCGAACCGTGGGTGATTCCTCCATCCGTCCGTGAAATGGAGGTGGAGTTATGGTCGCGAATCGGTATCTGGAGCGCGCGGGGGGTGGACTGGTGCTCCTCTACGGCGCCGCCCACCTCATTGTCCTGATCGGAATCATCGCCACGAACCGGGACCTGGGCCGGTGGACGTTTGCTCCGGCGGCCGTCCTCTGGTATGCTGTCCTGGTAACGGCAGGGCTGGGATGGGCCGGTTGGGCAATGCGCCGCAGAGACTTCGCCGTGCTCTGCATCGTTCCCCCCTTCCTGACGCTGGCGCTGATCGCCAGCGTGCCGATCGCTGTGGTCCTGGGAGGCTCCACCGTTGTGCTCTTCCCGTTTTATGAGCGGTATCAGGAAGGCTTTCTGCCCCTCCATCTCCTTTTCGCCCTGACGGTCTCCTCGTTTGCCCTTCTCTACCGCTGGCCGCGCCTGCTATCTGTGGGCGCCGCCGCCCAGGGATTCCTGCTGATTCTCTATCCGGTGTGGTGGGCGTGGTGGTGGCAGTACGGGGAGATGGGAGCACCGTTGTTTATGGCCGCGCTGGTGGTGGGCATCCCCCTGCTGTACGGTCTATCCTTCCAGGTGCTGCAAGCCCCGGACCTTCGCTCCTGGCGTCCCTGGATACGGGTTGGGGGAACGGTGGGGATCGTCCTTGCGGCGGTGGGCGTATGGCGCTCCGTCGTGGACGCGCGCCATCTGGGTATCGCGACAGATGAACTCTCCATCGTCCTGGCAGCCCTGGTCCATTTCCTCTTCGGTGCGTTGCTTTTGCCTCTCCCCACCCTGGCCTGGAAAGCGGCGCCCGCGGAAGAGCAGGAGCGACGCCTCCCCTGGGAGGTGCTTGCCCTTTCCCTTCTGGTCGCGGTGGGGCTGACTATGGAAGTCCTGCAGGTCTTCCCGCTCACCGAGGCCGTTCGGGCTGCGCCTGGAGGGCCCCCGCCCACAATCTGGCTGCGCGCTCTGACCCTGGCCCGTGGGCTTTTCTTCGGCGTCCTGGGGTTGCTCGTTCCCTACGCTGTGCTGGGATTCGCAGGAACGGCGCGCCGACGTCCGCGCCCGGTCTCCCTTTCCTTCCCGAACATCCTCCTCTGGGCGGGCGTCTCGTGGCTGGTGGCCCGCTTCGTTTACTTCGCCCTCCCCGGAACTCTGATCGCCGACGTCTGGACGGTCGTTTCGCCTGTGGCGGTTTTCCTCCCCCTGCCGGGAAGCGTCTTTCTGATGATAACCGGACGGCTGTGGGAGCGGCGACCGGGCGGGCTATGGGGGGACTTCTGGCGATTGGCGACTCTCGGCGGGCTGGTTGCGGCCCTGGCCTGGACCGGGGCGGGGGCCTGGACCTGTGGACGAGCCCTCTTTGCCCCGTTTCCCATCTGGCGCCAGCGATGGCCCGACGATCCGGCGCTTCTGAATGCTCTCGCCGCTGGGGCCGGAGTGGCCCACCTGGGGGCGTTCGCTCTGGGGCTTCTGGCCCTGGGGAAGTCCTTCCGGGCCTGGGCGGCAGATACGGGGCTGGGGCGAGCGGTCATCCTTCCCGCGCTGCTGCTGAGCGTCCTGGGGGGTATCGGGTGGTGGATAACGACGCCCCCTGTTCTCCATACCAGCCCGCCCAACGGAGCGACCGCCGTCCCTCTGGATACGGTCATTCGCGTGGAATTCCGGGATCGGGGATGGCTGGATACCCTTCTGGGAGGGTTCTCCTTCAGCCAGAGTGTGCGGTACGCCGATACGGGCGAATTCATCCCAGGGGCAACAAGCGGCGGAAGGGATTTCTTCTCCTACGATCCGGAGGGTCTGCTGCGGCCGAACGCTCCTGTGGAGGTGATCGTGCGGCGAAGCGGGGAGCGGCCCTTCATCCTGCGCTTCGCTACGAAGTAAAGAAGTAAAAACGTAATAAGTAATAAAGTGAAACGTGATGGGAACGACGATTCGGGCGCAAGCGGAGTGGACAGGCGGCCTGTGCTCGTCCGTGAGGGTGGGGGACCAAACCGTCGTGGTGGACCCGCCGCCGGAGGAAGGGGGAACGGGAAAGGGGATGAGCGCCCCCCAACTGTTCGCCGCGGCGATGGCCGCGTGCATCGTCGGGTTTATCGCCAATTCCTGCCGGTTGCGGGGGATACCGCTGGCGCGGCTGGAGGTGCGGTTGACCGCGCCGATCCAGGGCAGCCCGCGCCGGGTGGGAGATATGGAGGCGGTGGTCTATATGGAGCCGGAGCCCCCGGAGGAGGTCCGCCAGCATCTGCTTGCGGTGGCGAAGCGGGCCACGCTTCTGAACACGCTGGCCCGCCCGCCCTGCGTCGCTATCCGCTTTGCTCCTGCCCCGTCAGCGACGCCACCCCCGCCCGGAGATTCGCCCGAATAGCGTCCGTCACCGCCAGGCCTGCCGCGTCCATCGCCAGCAGTACCCCGCCCACCACCGGCGGCACATCCAGCCGCACCAGGGAGGCGCTGGGCGCGACGGCCTGAACCGTCTCCCGTAGCGCCTCCAGCAGGAGCGGGGTGGCGGAACGGAAGAGCCCCCCGGCCAGGACCACGTCAAAAGACTCCTCCTCCATCCCCAACCGTCGGATGACCGTCACGGCCCCTCCGCCCAGTTCCCGCCCGGCCCGCAGGACGATTTCCCGCGCGGCGAGGTCGCCGCGGTCGGCCTCCTCCATCAGCGCCTGGACGGCCTCGGCGACCAGGGGGAGGAGGTTGTAGCGCCACCGGCTGACCCCCTCCAGCAGGTCGGCCACATCCGCCGCTCCGACCAGGCGGACCAGACGGTCGGTGAGGGTGGTGGCGGGGCCGCGACCAGTGTAGGCGCGGGCGACGGCGTGGAGGGCTGCCTGGGCCAGGTCGGGGGCGCTCCCCCAGTCGTCAAAGGGATAGCCCAGGCCCAGGGTGCGGGCAGTCCGGCCCTGCCGGTTCTTCCCGGCCACCGTGGTGCCCGTCCCGGCGACGATGACCACTCCCCAGGGCTCCCGCGCCCCGGCCCGCAGGGCGATGAAGGTGTCGTTGACCAGTACCTGGGGGCCTCCCAGGCCCAGTTGGGCCACCACGGGCCGCAACCGCTCCTCATCGGAGGGCCAGTCCAGGCCTGCCAGGCCGTAGGCGGCTGCCCGAACCCGTTCCGGCCCGACCCCGGCCATCGCCAGCGCCTCCCCAGCGGCCGTCCGCAGCGCGGCCAGCGCGCCCTCCAGCCCGACGACCTCCCAGTTCCCCGGCCCGGCCTGCCCGAACCCCCGGACATGTCCGGCCTCGTCGGCGATGAGGGCGTGGGTTTTGGTACCTCCGGCGTCAATGCTCAGGAACATCGCGTATCGCATATCGCGTATCGCATATCGCGTATCGCATATCGCGTATCGCATATCGCGTATCGCATATCGCTGTCTGTCGTGTAGCAGCCGATCGTTAACACTCGGTCTAATCGGGAAAAAGTAGCATCTGTTCGTTAACATCTTAAAAAAAGATATTTCTTCGGGTGGGTGAGTGGTTTTATAAATTTATACCTTAATACAGATAGGGCCTTATCGGCGATAGGCTACCCCTACATCTGGGATGCTCACTGGAGCAATCCCTATATATTGTAAAAGGCACCGAACTATATCTGCCTGCTTTCCAGGGGTATAACCGATGTGTAAACGAACGATTGCTACAAAAGCGCCATTAGTCTGTTAACGGTTGACTGCTACTTTTGACTGTTAACGTTTGACTGCTACATGACACGTAGTGCGTAATGCGTAAAACGTGACACAATTCATTGCGATTATACCTTTTTCAGTGGTTTTGACAATTTCCCGACGACGGCCCTCCCCCCTACCCCCTACCGACTACCGACTACCCCCTACCCCCTACCGACTACCGACTACCCCCTACCCCCTACCGACTACCGACTATGCCAGGCAGGTCTGAGGGAGGCCCAGGAGGGGAAGCAGGAACGTCCCGCCCACCAGCGCCCCCAGGCATCCCCCTGCCAGGTCGGCGCCGTAGAGGCGGCCCGTGGTGCGGCCGGCCTCACCCCCCTCCGCTGCAATGGCCAGGGGGAACACCGCCCCGCTCCATCCCCCCGCCAGCAGCGTCAGCAACGGGAACACCGCCACCGGAAGCGGTAGCCCCAGGAGGAGCGGGAGCGCTGCCGAACCCAGGGCCAGTCCCCCAAACAGAATCCGCAGGAGACGGCGGGCGCGGGACGGCTCCCATTTCCGGCCGGACACCCACCGGCTTCCCAGAACCATCCCGACCATGTAGGCCGTCACCAGGAGGCTGACCTGCGCGTAGAGGGAGCCGTGGCGCACCTGGAAGGCCAGCAGGACGACGACCTCCAGCGTCATCCCGGCCAGGCCCGCCCCGGCCACTGCCAGCGGGACGGCCCAGCGACGCCGCAGGCGCGCCAGCAGGACGGGCAGGGCCAGCGCCAGGGCGACCCACCCCAGCCGCAGGGCGTCCACCCGCTCAAAGAACGGGCGCAGGTGGGGATAGATGCGGTGGAGCCACAGCGCCAGGTCGTAGTAGTAGCAGATGGGGGTCAGGTCGCGGTTGAGGCGCACTCCCGCCGTTCCCTCCAGCGCGTCCCGCACCTGGGCGAGGCGGTCGGTGGTGAAGAGATAGCGGAGGTACTCCGCCGTCACCAGGCGGGGGGCGATGCCCCGTTCGGCCATCCGCGCCCCCCACAGGGCCGGATCGGCCGGGAGCGGTTCGGTGGAGGCCAGGAAGAACACAGTCTCGCCGGGGAGGACGAACACATAGGGGAAGACGGCGCGCAGAGTGTGGTAGATACTCCCGTTCCGCCGGGCCAGTTCCGGGCTCCAGTAGTTCTCCGCCGCCGGAAGCCCCAGCGCGAAGACCCCGCCGGGGTTCAGGACGGCCCGCACCTCCCGGAAGAACTCCTCGGTGTAGAAACGGTTGAGTGCCCCCGTGGACGGTTCGGGGATGTTCAGGATGACGACGTCAAACTTTCGGCGGACAGTCTGCACAAATCGGCGTCCGTCGGTGAGGGCCAGGGAGACGCGGGGGTCGTCCAGGACGGCCGCTTCGTCGGGCGGGAGGTGGAGACGGGCCGCCCGGATGAGGAGCGGGTCGGATTCCACCCAGGCGACGTCCTCCACCGGATGGCGCAGAATTTCCCGCAGATTCCCCGCCACGCCACCCCCGATCAGGAGGACCGACCGCGGCGCCGGGTGGGCCAGCAGAGGCGGATGGACAACCTCTTCGGGAAACGTCCCCTGGGTCTCAAACATCAGCAGGCCGTTTTCGTAGAAGACCCGCTGGCTATCGCGGGCCTGGACGACGATCCGCCCGTAGGGGGAGTCGGCGGCGAAAGATAGGTCGGGCCACTGCCAGCGGAGGGTGGCGCGGTGGAGAAGGGAAGCCGTCAGCAGGAGGGGGACAGCCGTCAGCACAGAGAGGAGGGTTGGGAGCAGCGGGCGGAAGAGGCCCAGTGCCGCAGCCAGGCTGAGGGAGAGGAGCAGCGCGGCGACCTGGAAGGGGTCCAGGACGTGGATGAAGACGAAACTAAAGAGGGCCCCGCCTGCCGCGGCACCGGCGCACTCCCAGAGGTAGGCCTGACCGGCGGGGCGGCCGGTTTCGGCCAGGCGACGGGCCAGGAGGGGGAAGAGGGCCCCGCCCAACAAGCAGGTGGGCGCGACGATGAGGATGACCATCGCCACCATCGGCCCGAACTCCACCAGCGCGCCGGGGGGGACGCGCAGAAGCGCCCGCGCGCCCCGCGCCAGGGCGACCTGGACCGACGGCAGTGCCCCCAGAAAGGCCAGTCCCCCGGCCAGGAGGCGGCGATCCCCCTCCCCGTTCGTCCGACGGCCTCCCCACCACGCTCCCAGCGCCCCCCAGGCCAGCCAGGCAGATAGGATCAGGCCCAGGACCAGTTCGTTACCGTAGAAGACGGCGACCAGTTCCCGTATCAGCAGGACCTGGGCGACGGTGGTGGTGAAACCGAGAGCGAAAAGGGCGAATGATGTGCTCACCTTTTTCTGAAGAGGAACACAGAAGCACACAGAAAGGCAGAAAGTAACTATTCAGCCAGGGGGAAACCTGCCCCCGGCCTCTCTCCTGTGCGGCAGGAGAGACCTCCCCCTCACCCCGTCGCCTTCGGCGACGCCCCTCTCCCTCTCCCAATGGAGAGGGAGAGGGAGAGGGGTTGGGGAAGAGGGTGCGGTTTTCCCCTCAACCCAACAGGCTGAACAGTTACGGCGGAAAAAGGTTTCTGTGAAATCCCTGTGTTTCTGGGGCGAAAATCCCTACGTCGCGCCGTAGACAGGGATGATCGCGCCGTGGACGGCGCGCGCGGCGTCCGAGGCCAGGAAGAGGATGACATCGGCGATGGCCTCGGGCTTTACCCAGCGGGAGGGGTCCGCCTTGGGCATCGCCGCCCGGTTCTGGGGCGTATCTATGATGCTGGGAACGACGCAGTTGACGGTGACACCCGTCCCCCGCAGTTCCGCCGCCAGACTCTCGGTCAGGCGGTGCACCGCACTTTTGACCGCGCTGTGGGCGGCGGTGCCCTTTCCGCCCTCCACGCCGGTCCGCGCGCCCACCAGGATGATCCGTCCGGCGCGCTGTTCCAGCATCACCGGCACGACCTCCCGCACGACCGACCAGGTTGTGCGGACGTTGAGGTCAAAGAGATACTGCCAGGTCTCCCAGTCCGTTTGGTGGACCGGTTGCCCGCCCCGGTACCCTCCGACGGTGTGCACCAGGACGTCTATCCGCCCGAAGCGGCTCCGGGCTTCCTGGACCATCGCCTTTGTCGCATCGGAGTCGGTGAGGTCTGTGCCGGTGGCGAGGTAGTGATCCGGGGAATCAGTCAGTTCGGGGAACAGGGCCGGCAGCCGGTCGGGGGCGCGGTCCACCAGCACCAGATGCGCCCCGGCAGATAGAAACGCCCGGGCGACGGCAGAGCCCAGGTTCCCCGCCGCGCCGGTCACGATGACGACAGGGTTTTGAGACATCCTTCACCTCCTGCGTATGTATTGCGAAAGTTAGTCCGCCAGAAGGGGCGGCAGCAGCGATCGCAGTTCCCGGGGGATCAGGACGGCGAATTCCCCGTCCACCGTCCCGTCGCTGAGCAGGCCGAAGAAGCGCAGGCGGCCCATCACCGTTTCGGGCCTCCGATAGATCCAGTACGGGTTCTCGTCCAGGTCGTTGTCATAGCGGGAAGCAAACTCATCCCAGGGAAGAAGATTGCCTGCCTCCAGGACGTCCCGAAGGGCCTGCTTCTCCTGGTCGGAGAGTTGCCCAACGCGTTGCTTCAGATGTTCCGAGTCCGTCAACACCTCCGCAATCTGTTGAATCAGGAGCGCCTTCCGGACGTTGTACGATATCCGCAACTCCCGGGCCAGGCCCGACAGGGCCTCTTTGGTCAAGCGACCCAGGCATTCGGATAGGGAGGCATCGGCGGAGATGGGCTGGCGGCGCTTTTTCTCTTCTCGCCGACGCGTCTGCTGGCGGTACATCTCCAGGTACGGCGCCTCTTCTGCGTACGCTATGTCCCTCAGCAAGTTACGAAACATTTCATCCCCAATGCCCAGTTCCAGACCGCTTTCCGCGCAGAAGCGCGCATAGGCCAGGTCTCCCTCCATAAGACCCAGCAGACCCAGAGTATGCAGATAGACGGTGAGGTCCGGCAGGGTGAAGGGTCTTCGCCGGGCAACTGCTTCTAAGTGGCGGCGCGCATCGGCCAGATCCCCTTTTTGCATCGCGCTCAGGGCGATGGAAGTACGGGCAAATATAAGCAGGGGATCCATCTCTATCGCTTTTTGAAAACATTTCTGAGCGCTTTCCTTGTCTCCCATCGCCTGATATACGCCCCCAAGCGTCTGGTAATGGGCGGGTTCATCCGGCTCCAGTGCGATGGCCTTCTGGATGGCCTCCAGCGCTTCCTCCTGCTGCCCGCGCCCTATCGCCTGCATCATCTGCTCTATCAGGGGCTGAACCTGCGGGCTGGGCTGGAGAGCGTATATCCCTTCCCAATCCCGGGGCGGGACGATGAACGGCCGCCATTCCTGGCGTTCTTCCTCCCAGAGTTCCACCAGGGGGTCCAGGGCACCGGCCTCCACGAGGAGTTGGGCAGCGCTTATGCGCTTGGCAAACTCTCCCTCCTGGCTGAAAACGAAACGACGAACCTCCTCCAGCGCTTCCGGAGTGCCGATAAGGGATAGAATTTTCGCCATCAGCATCGGGTACTGCATTTCCCGCAACTCCTGAATGATGAAATCCAGTACCAGGGGCGAACGATCCAGCAGAGACCGGAGGCGCTTACGGATTTGCTTTTCCTCTATTTCTCCCTCGTTCCACCGGTTTACCAGTTCTATGTATTCGCTTACCACGGGGCTCGGCAACACCCATGCGGGGAAATGGGTGGGATACCGCGTGCTTAGCCCCGGGCCCGGGGCACGGCGCTGAGCCGCGCGGAAGAGGTAGGCAAGTTGGGAGTAGGGGAAGCCCCCCTTTGCCACTTTATCCCACAGGTTCTGGGCAGTCCGGAAATCTCCCAGGTTGGCTGCTGCCGAACCCAGTGCAATGAGGGGAAGGTCGGATGGGATGTCCTGCAGCATTTTCTTATGTTTCCGATACAGGTCATACAGCGCCTGGTCGTCTTCCAGCAGCCCGAACACCTGGATGGCCTCTTCCAGCACCTGGGCGTTGGGAAAGCGGCGGGAGCGGAGGGGTTGAACAATCGCTTCGGCCCGCTTCCGGTCGCCGTTGGCGATGGAGTAGCGGGCCAGCTTCAGCACGAAGAACGGATCATCCGGATAGCGGGCACTTAACTGCTCGGCCCGCCGGATCGCTTCCGGAAGATTCCCCGCCATAAACAGAAATTCCATCTCCAAATCTCTGGGCAATAACCAGTCCGGAGCCAGTTGGGACGCACTGCGCAGGGCCTGGAGGGCCTGGGGGAACTCACCCGCTTCGGCGAAGCGAAGGGCGCGCTCTACCTGATACATACCCTCTTCTATCTTCTCGCGGGGAATGCCCAGGATGCCTATCCAGTACTGGACCTCCTCCTCGGCGCTGGCGATGGCAGCCCGCGTCGCCTCGGCCAGATCGGGCTCCGGGATCATTTCCAACTGCTGAACGAAGGGGCGCAGGGTGCGCAGCGTATGGGCGCTCATGTCCAGTAAATCGTATACCCTGCCCAGGGCAAAGGCGATGATCGGATTGTCCGGCGCGCGCTGGTAGGCCTCCTCCAGGAGAGGCAACGCCTCCTGCAACTCGTCCATCGCGCTCAGTATGACCCCTTTGAAAAGCAACACTTCCGGTACGCGCTGGTAATGGGGTGGAACTTCCTCCAGCACCTCCAGCGCTTCTTTGGTCCTTCCGGCCTCAAACAGTACTCCGGCCCGCTCCAGAATCTTCTCCAGGCTGGGCCCGCGCGCGCCCAGCGGAGGCTGGGGATGTCGGCGTTTTCTTTTTGACATCTGGACTCCTTTCCTTTACCCGAAAGGTGCAGGGGCAGGGTTCAGAACCACCCTTGTAGCAGCGATTTCCGACCCGCCTCCTATCACGGCCTCCCTGCCGGAACGACAACGAACGGCACCCGCAGGGCGCGGTCGGGGGGAGACTTTCCCGAAACGATCAGCGGCATCCGCTCCCCGCTGGGGTCATACAGGCCGATGCCCAGCCAGTACTCCCCCGCCGGAATGCCGGGAAACGGGTGGGGGTCCCGGACAATTTCACCGGCGACCCAGATATGGGTAGGGCGGCCGTTCAGCACGGGCCAGCCGTCGTGCTGGGCCACCAGCGATGTAGGGGCGCCCGGCGGAGTGATGTGGACGAAAACCGACCGGGGCACCTCGTCGGTGAAGCCGGCCCGCCAGATCAGGGTGACGGTGAACGGTTCCCCCGCCCGCACCTGGGGCGGCTCCAGTCGGTACCCCAGGAGAGTGGCGAACCCCGGCCCAAATTCCGCCCCCAGCGGCTCATACGTCTCCGAGGGTTCCGCGAAGACCCGCTCCGCCCGCACGGTCACCGGGGGGCCATACCAGACCCCGCCCGCTTCCGTCCCATCGGCGCGCAGCAGATGGATTTCCATTTCTGCCTGCACGTCCAGCGCCCGGCAGGGGAAGGTGATCTGGAAATACGACCGAATCCGATCGCCGGGATGGAGGAGGAGCAGGACCCCCTCCGGGGCCAGAGGCGCCTCCTCCCGATAGTCCCCCGCCCCCACGGATATCCGGTACTCCTCTCTTATCGGCTCCGTCACCTCCCAGAAGAGTTCGCCGACAATGCTCCGGCATGGAACGGTTTCATCCCGAAAGAGATGCACCCCCAGGAGCGTCAGCGGGGCGGTTACCCCGGCCGAACGGGGCGGGCTGAACTCCGGCGGCAGCGGCGGGGGATTTGCCGGACGGGCGATCACCACCGGATGCAGGGCGATCGTCCCTGCCGCCTCCTGGGTGAAGAGCGTCAGCGTGGGGGTGTAGACGCCCGGAGGAATGCCCGCAGGCAACTGTAGGAAGAAACGTCCAAAGATGGGGGTGTCCACAGGCCAGCGCTCCGGCCGGTAGTCGCCGTCGGTCACGATGCGGTCGTCCTGGCCCCACTCAATCCCCAGCCCGTCCTTCAGGCGGAAGGAGGCCATATATATCTTTCCTTCGTGACGGGACGGGTCGTCCGTCGCCCACCAGACCCGCAGGGGGAGAGGACGGTCGGCCGGGTGCGGGCCCTCGGGAAGGAAGTACCCCCACAGGCGCACCCCTGGCAGGAGTTCCGCGTCGGGACGGGCGGTGGTGGGAGGTTCCGAAGGGAAGTTCGGGGGCCCGTCCAGGACAAAATGGCGCACCCGCAGTCCCCGAAACCACGGCACCGTCTCTTCCCGCCCGATATCCTCCAGCATCGTGGCGACCAGTTGCGTCGGGTCGGTCACGTGGTCCAGCCAGGTGACCAGCCAGACCCCGGGGGCATCAGCCAGGGCCCGGTTCAGTTCCTGGGCAACTCCGGTGTAGGTCAGGACGTGGGTGACGTCCAGAAGCGAGTCGTTCGGCAGGGACAGAAGGCCCTCGTCCCCGGCGTAGTAGAGCCACGTCGGGAAGACAGAGCCCGTCTCCACGATGACAACCTCCCCCGGCCGCCGGTGTTCCTGAACGTAGGCGGCAGCGGCCCGCCAGTCCTCCCGCGCGTAGGCGGGGTTGAGGAGCAGATTCCGGTCCGCCTGTACGAAGAACCATCCACTTAGCGCGGTGCCGAGGGCCAGCGGGACGGTCAGGGCAAGGCGCAGGCCGAAGGGACGCCAGCGGCGGAGCGTCCCCCAGCCGATCGCCAGGGCCAGGAGGACGGCAGGGGCGAAGAGGGTGGCGTGGCGGGCGCCCCATTTGGGAATCTGGCGAAAGGTCAGGGCGACCAGCCCCAGGGGAAGGATGTACAGGAATGGGTAGAGACCCGCCGTCAGGGAAGGACGCCCCAGGATCAGCGCCAGCGCGGCCGTCAGCAGAATCAGTCCGGCGATGCCCTCCACGTGTTCGGGTGGCATGTGCTCCATTACACTCAGGCCGCCCAGGGATAGACGGAGGAGATACGGCGGCGGCATCCACCCGTGCCAGTAAGTCAGGTTGCGCGGGACCATCTCTGCCGATATCCATACCCACGGGAGGTATAGAGCAACCGTCACCAGGGCCGAAGAGAGCAGGATGCGGAGCAAGGGCCAGCGATTACCCCCAGGCGTCCGGATGAGAAGCAACAGGGCAATTAGCCCCTGACCGACCAGCCAGAAACCCGTCAGGGCCAGGCTGTAGAGAGCGGCGAGGGTTGCCCCGGCCCAGATGAGCGCCCAGCGGCGTCGGCGATTCGGGGGAACGGCAAAGACCTCCAGTAGGGCCACATCGGCCAGGAGGGTCCAGGCCAGAGCCAGGCCGTACATGCGGACCTCACGGGAGGCCCAGAGGAACGGCGTCCCCACGGCAAACAGAACGCCCGCCGCTACCGCCCCAACGGTGCTGCCGGTGAGACGCCAGCCCAGCCGCCCGGCGCAGGCGACAGTCAGGACGCCCAGCAATACGGAGGACCAGCGCAGGGCAAACTCTGTCCCTCCGGCCAGAGAAATCCAGAGGCGGAGCAACAAATAATATAGGGGCGGGATGAGGTCCTGTGCGCTGAGGCGAAGCATCTCGCCCAGGGGCATCTGCGAGGCGACCCACCAGCAGTAAGCCTCGTCGTACCACAGACTCCGACGGTCCAGTTCCCACGCGCGCAGGATGAGCGCCAGGAGGAGGCAGAGGAGCAGGGGGACGGAGGAGCGGGGGGGCGGAGGAGCAGGGGAGCGGAGGGGCGGAGGAGCAGGGGAGCGGAGGGGCGGAGGAGCAGGGGAGCGGAGGGGCGGGGGGGCGGAGGGGCGGCGCTTCATCGGTTTCTCCCCGAGGCGCAGGGGTGACCGGCGACGTAGAACCGCCAGGGGACGGTGCGAGCCCGCAGGTCGCCCCGGACGCCGATGCGCGGGCTGGTGGCGATGGCCTCGTCGGGGAGGGCATGGCCCTCTTCTACGAACAGGACGGCATCCGGCGCACAGAGGTCCGCTTTGTCCAGGGCGCGGTCTATCCCCATCGCCTGGCAGAGGCGGGCCGGCCCGCTGGTCAAGAGATGGTCGGGGAGGCCACCGCGGCGGGCGCGCATCGGTTCCAGCCCCTCCAGGGGCTCCAGCGCCCGAACCAGCACCGCTGCCGGAAACCCTTCCCGTTCGGCGACGATGTTCAGGCAGTGGTGGACGCCGTAAATCTGGTAGACGTAGGCGCAGCCGGGTGGGCCGTACATCGCCGCGTTGCGTTCGGTACGGCCAAAGCGGGCGTGGGAGGCCAGGTCGTCTTCGCCGATGTAGGCCTCCACCTCCACGATGCGGCCGCTCAGCCGCTGGCCCTCCAGCAGGCGCACCAGGACCTGCCCCAGAAGGTCCCGGGCGACCTGGAGGGTGTCGCAGTCAAAGAACTCGCGGGGAAGGCGCGCCATGGGCAAAACGGGGGTCGTTTTTTAAGGTGAGCCGCAGGCCCTCTTCCAGGCCGATGCGGGGCTTGTAGTGCAGGAGACGGCGGGCCAGGGTGATGTCGGCGCAGAGGCGGGAGACGCCGCCGCTCTGGGCAGGACTGTGGATGATCTCCGTATTTGTTCCCGTCACGCGGAGGACCAGCGTGGCCAGTTCGTTGATGGAGGTCTCCTGCCCGGAGCCGACGTTGATGATGCGGCGGTCCACGTCGGGAGCGGTGGCCGCAGCCACCAGCGCGTCCACCACATCGTCCACGTAGACGAAATCCCGGGTCTGGTTGCCTCCACCGAATACGACGATGGTCCCTCCCCGCCGGGCCTGCTGGAGGAAGCGGGGGACGACGGGTGGATGGGAAGGGGGAATGTGCTGCCCGGGCCCGTAGGCGTTGAAAATGCGCAGAACGACGGTCTCAATCCCCCAGAGGGCGCCGATGGTGCGGACGTAGTACTCGGCGGCGAGTTTGCTCACTGCGTAGGGGGATTGGGGGTTGGGGGGCATGTCCTCCCGCACGGGCTGTGTTGGTTGCTCCCCGTAGACGGCACCGGAGGAGGCCAGGACAACGCGATGCACTCCGGCATCCCGGATGGCCTCCATCAGGGTCACCGTCCCGCCGACGTTGACCTCGTTGTATTCGCGGGGGTAGAGGACGGACTCGGCCACCAGGACGCGCGCGGCCAGGTGGTAGACGCAGTCCACATCCTGCAGAAGGGTCCAGAGTTTGGGCCGGTCCAGGACGCTCCCGCGGGTGAAGAGGACGCGGCCATCCAGGCGCGAAGGGTCTCCGGCACTCAGGTCGTCAATGACCCGCACCTGGTGCCCCTCGGCAGCCAGGCGGTTGGCCAGCGCCGCGCCCAGGAATCCTGCACCACCGGTGACTAAGAAGCGCATATCGCGTATCGCTTATCGCGTATCGCGTATCGCGTATCGCTTATCGCATGTTGCGTGTTGCGTAGTGCGTGTGTTGTCCGCTCTTCCCGAATTATACCGCAAATCCGGCGTAACGGAACTTTGTCACTGCCCAGGGCTTGTGCAGCAAATCGTTTTGAGGGAGTGACGCGCCCGTGAAAAGGGGGGAAAGTGGGGTTTGTGGGGGCGGCTTCGCCGCCCCCACAAACCCCACACCCCACCCCTTTCCCATGCCGGTGAATTGCTACACAAGCCCTGCCCAGGGGAATCAGATGTTCAAGCGTCACCTTGCAAACGGAAGGCAGATGTACAGGATGCAATCCCGGTCCTCCGGGGAATCGTACAGGTGTGCCCGGCACTCCGGAAATAGTTCCTGCAACCGTTGCAAGTTCTCGTCGTCGTAGGGGTACAGGATGTACATGCGCGCCTCTTCCCGGGGATGGGCGGCCGCCTCCTCGGCGCTCTTCAGGCAGTTGGGCCAGCGCGGGACCCCCAGTTCCGAGGCAATGACCTGCGGGTCCAGCCATCCCCGGCAGGCGATCGCGTAGGCCCGTTCCGCCGAACCGATAACTTTCTCAAAACTCCGGATGGCCGAGGTGACCTCGCCGATGTCCAGCACTGCTCCGCGGTACGACTCCGCATAGCGCACAAAGACCCGATGGCCATTGACCCCGAGAAGGGCGATGACCAGGAGGGCGGTGGCAGCGCCCGTCAGGATGCGTGACCCACGCCGGAGCGAGGCCCTCCATATCCCCTGAACCCACAGGCCCACCGGGAGCGCGGCGATTGCGAAGACGACCGGAATGGCGTTGCTGGTCCGCATGACGCTGGGGTTCTCCCCGGGATGCGAGAGAACCAGCGCTGAAGGGAGCAGGCTGACGGCGCCCGCCACCATCAGCCCCAGGGTCAAAACGTCCCGATCCTGGCGGCGAACGGTTCGCCCGAAGGCGATGACCGTCCCCAGAATCAGCAGCCCCCCGAGGATGGGGTCCAGCACCGGCTCCCCCGGCAGGGTGCTTATCGCCACGGTATCTCCGCGCCAGTGGAACATCAGCGCCAGATTGACCAGGTTGCGCAGAAACACGAGGCCCGAGCGCGGGATATCCGGATGCTGGTCCAGATACCAGGATGTACGCTTCCAGAAGGGCTCCGGGTATGTCAGGGCGAACCCCGCCAGGGGGATGAAGACCAGGAGTGCGGTGAGGACGGTCAGGGCGAGGTTCTGCCAGCGCAACCGGCGCCCGAGGTCGTGGCGCCGCGCGGCCAGCCAGACGACGGCCCAGCAGAGGGCCGCTGCCAGCGGGACGATGCGGAAGGCGGTATAGGTGTAGAGTCCTGCGCCCAGGATCAGCCCCAGCCAGAGGAAATCGTTGCGGTGGCCGGAGCGCAGCCCGCGCATCATAAAGTAGAACACCCACGCGCTGGCGAGGATGGACATAGCGCAACGGAGCCCCAGGCGGCTGAGGATCACCGGCCAACTGGCGACAGCGGTAAAGAGGGCCGCCCAGAATCCCACCCAGCGCCCGTAGACCTCGCGGGTCAACAGGTACACTCCGGGTAGGGTGAGCAGTCCCACCAGCGCCGATGCCAGTTTGAGCCCGTCCAGCCCAACCTCCATGCCGGTCAGACGGATGACCGCCGCCGTCCAGTAGAAAAAGGCTGGTTCGCGGCCCATGTTTCGTGGGAAGAAGACCGGCCGTTCCGGCAGTCGCAGGAGTTCACGGACATCCAGAAGGTTGAAGCCGTGGTCGTAAGTCATCTCCGGGGGGACCTGATGGAAGCGCCACAGGCGGAAGAAGGCTCCCAGCGCCAGCAGTCCTGCCAGAGCGATCCCTTCCCAGGAGATGCGCCACCCGTCCCGGTCTATGCCCCACCGCGCCGGAGAGAAGCGGAGCAGGGGGCCCTCCCGGAACGCCGCCATCAGGGCACCCACGCTGACGATCCAAGCGATGAGCCCTGGGGTCTCAAATGTGTTGTCCCTGGAATAAGCGATGTTGACGGCCGTTGCAACGATGCCGATGAGCAGCAGGGCCAGACGCCAGCCCGCGCGATGCCCGGCGGGCCCTTTGGGGGGTAGTTCAGGAAGCGACGGCGTCTCCCCGAAGAGCCGCGGTTCTCTGCGGGCCGCCCAGAGCCAGAGCGCCGCCGCCACCCCCCAGCCCAGCAGTCCCAGCCAGACCTGCCGGACCAGGAGCAGGGCGCCGAAAATGGCGATGACTACTGCCTCCGCCGCGACAATCCAGACCATTGTATGCCGGACCGTGCCTCCGTTGTGAATTCTTTCGTGCCCTTTGAACCCGACGCTAAAACCGTTTCGGATTCGTGTCCCATAGTATAACACGCTCTGATAAATCAGGGAACTGCGTAATCCCCGGGGGCTGAAAGGGGTGGGGTGTGGGGTTGTGGGGGCGGCTTCGCCGCCCCCACAACCCCACTTTCTCCTTGACTTCGTGTTTACCCCTTGCTCGCTGGGGGTGAAAAACTACCCATACAAGCCTGCCCTGAATAGATTGACAATGGCAAATTTTAAGTTATAAAACAAAAATTGACAGCTGTGCCCTTTGAAAAGGCCGCTGGCAGGGCAAAAGCCAACGGGCTATCGCCTTGGCGGCGCAAAATGGGCGGTTTTCAGCCCCCCTCACCCCCCTTACCCCCCTCTCCCCCTTGCCCTGACGG